>Ga0184628_10000348_pt1 | contig 25746 bp, 23 predicted proteins | sample PLM4_5_b1_FD_133149 | JGI IMG/M metagenome (GOLD analysis project Ga0184628, IMG submission 133149) | Groundwater sediment microbial communities from an aquifer in East River, Colorado, USA - PLM4_5_b1 | ecosystem: Environmental > Terrestrial > Soil > Riparian zone | place: USA: East River... | reverse complement strand
GCGCGCCTCGCCCATCGGCAGCCCGAGGATCTCGGCGGGAAGCAGCACGTTCTCCAGGATGCGGCGCCACTTGAGCAGCAGCGGCGCCTGGAACACCATGCCCACGTCGCGCGACGGGTCGAAGGAATGCGCGGCGGAGCCGATCCTCACTTCGCCGCCATCGTGCGGGTGCAGGCCGGCGAGGATCTTGAGCAGCGTCGACTTGCCGCAGCCGGAGGGGCCGACCAGCGACACCAGTTCCCCGGGCATGACGTCGAAGGTCGCATCCGAAATGGCGAGGTGCTCGGCCTTGCCGCGGCGGTAGACCTTGGTGACGCCGCGCAGGTGGATGAAGGGCTCCATCAGTCGAGCCTCGCGTCCTTCACCACCAGCCAGCGCTCGAGGCCCAGCACGACGCCATAGAGAACCATGCCGATCAGCGTGATCAGGATCACCGCCATGAACATCGCCGGGGTATCGAGCGTCACCTGCACCTGCAGCATCAGGTAGCCCAAGCCCTTGTCGGAGCCGAGGAACTCGCCCACGACGGCGCCCGCCACGGCGAGGATCGCCGCCACCTTCATGCCGGCGAAGATGTAGGGCAGCGCGCCGGGCAACTGCACCTTGGTGAACAACTGCAAGCGCGAACCCCTGAGGGACCTCACCAGGTCGAGCAGTTCGGGCTCGGTCTCGCGCAGCCCCCGGGCCGTGGTGAGCAGGATCGGGAACACGCAGATGGAGAACGCCATGATGCTGTTGGGGAGGATGCCGTACTTGAACCAGACGATGATCAGCGGCCCGAGCGCGACCTTGGGGATCATGTTGAGCGACACCAGCAGCGGCATGAAGAAGGATTCCAGCGCTTTCGACCAGGTGAACACGAGCGCCAGCGCCACGCCGACCACCAGCGCGAGGAAGTAGCCGGCGAAGATCTCGGTGCCGGTCACCAGGATGTTGGTCCACCAGCCGTAGTTCGGCTGCAGCAGCGCGTCCAGCGTCGCCGCGGGCGAGGGCATGACGAATTGCGGCACGTTGCCGAGCTTTACGAACAGGTACCAGGCGAGTATCAGCGCGACGTGCGCCAGCAAGGCGAGCGAATAGCGTTGCAGGTTCTCGTTCATGGATTTCCCATCTTCAAGACAACCATCGCGTCAGATTCTCGCGCACGAAGGCGTCGTCGGCGAGGTCCGCGTGCTCGCGGCACACGCGGTCGATCTCCTGCGCCTGGCCCGGCGAGAGCATTTCCTTCGGGTCCAGGCACCAGACGCCCTCGAGCAATCCCTGGCGCCGGAGCACCTCGTGGCAGCCGGGAATGCAGCCGGCGAAATCGTGAGCGACGTCGAAGAATGCGCTGTTGCAGTCGGTGACGCGCGCATCGAGCGCAAGCAGGTCCGCGTCGATGCGCACCTGGCGGTGGATCCGCTCCAGCAGCTCGACCGCGTTTTTCGTCCACACGCTCCAGTGGCCGAGCAGCCCGCCACGGATGCGCAGCCGCACTTCCTCCTGCCCGCGCTTCACCGCGAGTGGCGCCACGAGGTCGAGCACGATGTGGTCGTCGTTGCCGGTGTAGAGCGTCACGCGGCCCTCGGCTCCGGCCGCCACCACGCCGCGCGCGACATCCAGCGTCTTGTAGCGGTTGAAAGGCGCGATCTTGATCGCGACCACGTTGTCGATCAGCGCGAAGCGGCGCCAGAATTCCACCGGCAGCGCAATGCCCCCGACGGCGGTCTGCAGGTAAAAGCCCACCAGCGGTAATTCCGCCGCCACGGCGGAACAATGCGCCACCAGCTCATCGACCGACGCGCCCTGCATGGGCGCGAGCGAGAGCATGCCGGCGTGATAGCCGTGCGCCAGCGCGATGCCGGCTTCCTCCTTTGCCTGCGCGGTCCTGCCCGAGAGCCCCGCAATCATGACCAGTGGCCGCCGGCACCAGTCCCTTGCCGTTTCCGCGGCAAGCCGCAACACCGGCTCGTAGAGCCCGTGCTCGCGGATCGCGAATTGCGTCGAGTGCACGCCCACCGCCAGCCCGCCCGCGCCGGCGTCGAGGTAGTAGCGCGTGAGCGCCCGCTGGCGCCGCACATCCAGCCGGCGCTTCGCGTCCAGCGCCAGCGGATGCGCGGGGATCACCGACCCGCGGCGCAGGAGCTCGAGCGTGGCGGCGGGCAGCCGCGACCAGTGCAGGGGCATGCGGGAAGTTTAACCGGGCAGTTAACCGCGTCCAGCCATTGACGCTGCGAAATCGCGCCGATAACATCGTCGCATCAGGATTGCAGGAGACCCTTATGCGCAAACTGCTCGTGGCGGCGCTCGCCGCCGCGTTCGCCGGACCCGCGGCGGCCCAGACCAAGCTCGATTTCATCCTCAACTGGGTGCCGGGCGGCGACCACGCGCCCTACTACTACGCCAAGGCCCAGGGCTGGTACGCGAAGGAAGGTCTCGATGTGAACCTCGAGCCGGGCAAGGGTTCGATGCTCGCGGTGCAGAAGGTCGGCGCCGGGGCCAACCCGATCGGCCTCGCGGACATGGGCAACGTGCTCATCGCCAAGGGCAAGGGAGCCGACACGGTGGGCGTGTTCAACGTCTACGCCAACTCGCCGCAGGGACTTTACTGGCTGAAGAGCTCGGGCATCAAGGGCGTCAAGGATTTCGCCGGCAAGAAGATCGGCAACCCGGCGGCCGACGGCGCGCGCCCGATGTGGCCGGCGCTCGCCAAGGCCAACGGCATCGATCCGAAATCGGTCATCTGGGTGAACGTGGACGCCAACGCCAAGCTCTCCGCGCTGAAGGCCAAGTCGATCGACGTCACGACCTCGTTCTATAACATCCACCACATCTTCCAGCGCGAACTGGGCGACGACATGGGCTTCGTCGCGTGGCGCGACGTCGGGCTGAACCCCTACGGCAACTCGGTGGTGGTGAACGCCGATTACCTGGCGAAGAACCGGGCTGCGATCGGCAAGTTCGTCAAGGTGACACAGCACGCCTTCGCCACCTGCGTGGCCAATCCCAGGCCCTGCGTGCAGGCGCTGGTGGACGCCAACGGCGCGCTCAAGTTCGACAACGAGATGACCAACTGGAGCCTGGTCGAAGTGCTGATGAGCGACAAGTCCTCGAAGAGCGTCGCGCTCGGCATCCACGACGACGCCCGCATGCAGGCCGACTACGAGCTGGTGCGCGACTACGTCGGCATCGACAAGCCCTTCGACGTGAAGGCCGTCTACACCAACGAATTCCTCGACCGCTCGGTCAAGATGACGAAGTAGCCGTCTTCTTCCGCGCCGCCTGATGGATCGCCGCGCGAATGCGCGGGTAGGTGCCGCAGCGGCAGATGTTGCCGGACATCGCAGCGTCGATTTCGGCGTCGCTGGGCCGGGGTATCTTCTTCAGCAGCGCACAGGCCGACATCAGCTGGCCGCTCTGGCAGTAGCCGCACTGCACGACATCGAGATCGATCCATGCGGCCTTCAGCGCGGCGGCTTCGCTACCCGTCAGGCCCTCGATGGTAGTGATGTCGCGCCTGCCCACCGCCGAGATCGGCGTGACGCAGGAGCGGACCTGTTCGCCGTCCAGATGCACCGTGCAGGCGCCGCACAGCGCCATGCCGCAGCCGATCTTGGTGCCGTTCATGTGCAGTTCGCCGCGCAACACCCACAGCAACGGGGTGTCGGGCTCGGCCTGCACGTCGACTGTCTTGCCGTTGATCTTCAGGGTTTGCATGGGGAGTCTCTCAGGCCACCTTTAGCGGCAGTGCACGCAGGCGCTGGCCGGTCAGCGCGAACACCGCGTTGGCCACAGCCGGTGCAATCGGCGGCGTGCCCGGCTCGCCCACGCCTTCGGGTTGCTCGCGGCTGGCGATGATGTCGGTCTCGATCAGCGGGCACTCGTTGATGCGCAGCACTTGATAGTCGTGGTAGTTGCTCTGCTGCACCTGGCCCTTCGTGATGCTGATGTCGCCGTACAGCGCCGCCGACAACCCAAACACGATGCCGCTTTCCATCTGTTGTTTGACCAGATTGGGGTTGACGGGCAACCCGCAATCGATCACGCATACCACCCGGTGCAGGCGAATGCGCTTTTCGGGTGTCAGCGACACCTCCGCCACCTGTGCTACCACCGATCCGAACGACTGGTGCAGTGCCACGCCGCGGGCGCGCTTCGAGCCATCGACCGCGGCGGCGAGCGGCTGGCCCCAGCCCGAAAGCTCGGCTGCCCGCTGCAGCACCTTGAGGTGGCGGGGATGCCGCGTCAGCAGTGCGGCGCGGAAAGCCACCGGGTCCTGGCCTGCCGCCGTGGCCGCTTCGTCGATGAAGCATTCCTTGAAAAACGCCTGATGCGAATGCCCCACGGCGCGCCAGAAGCCCACCGGCACCAGCAGGTCGACGATCTGGTGGCCGATTCGGGCATTCGGCCATTCGTAGGGCTGGTCGTAGGCGCCCTCGGAGGTCGTCTTGTCGGGGCCGGCGCCGGGCAGGCCGAAGCTGCGTTCGAGCACTTTCGGCAAGATCGCCTGGCCGGCCGACGTGTTGTGCCAGGCGACGAGCTTGCCGGCGGCATCGAAGCCGGCCTTGAAGCGCGATACGCAGGCCGGCCGGTAGAAGTCGTGCGTCATGTCCTGCTCGCGCGACCAGAGGGTCTGCACCGGCACACCGCCCGCATCGCGCGCGATCGCAGCGGCTTGCGCAATGAAATCAGCCTCCAGCCGCCGGCCGAAGCCGCCGCCGAGCAACTGCACTTGCACATCGACCATGTCGACATCGATGCCCAGCACCTTGGCGACCGCGCTGCGCGCGACGCCGGGCACCTGCGTCGATGCCCACACCGTCGCCTGGCCGTCCTTGAACTGCACCGTGCAGTTGATTGGTTCCAGGACGGCGTGTGCGAGGTAAGGCGCCCGGTACTCGGCGGTAATGGTCTTGGCCGCGGATTTCAACGCGGCGTCGACATCGCCACGGCTGAAATAGGCAAAACCACTTTCCTTGTCGAGCGTCTGTGCCAACTCGCGGTAGATGTCCTCGCTGGAGACGTTAGCAGCGGCACCATGGTCCCATTCCACCGTCAACTGCTTGAGCGCGCGCATCGCATGGAACGGCGTGTCGGCAATCACCGCCACGCCGCCGGTGCCGCCGTTGTGACCGCCGAAGGCGAGCACCTTCTTCACGCCGGTCAGCCTGGCCGCGGCAGCGCCGTCGAAGCGGGCCACCTTGCCGCCCAAGGTCGGGCACATCGTCACGCTGGCGTATTGCAGCCCGGCCGGCAGCACATCGATGCCGAAGCGCGCCGTGCCGTCGAGCTTGGAGGCAGCTTCGATGCGTCGGACGGGGCGACCCACGATCTTGAAGCGAGCCGGATCCTTCAACGCGACCTTGCGTGGCAATGGTTGCCGGGCCGCCAACGGCGCCAGTTCGCCAAAGGTGGCGCTCTTTCCCGAGGAGTGCAAAACCTTGCCAGCCTCGACCCTGCATTCACCGGCGGGCAGTTTCCATTGCTCAGCAGCGGCGCCGATCAGCATCGCACGCGCCGAGGCACCCGCCTCGCGCATCGGCAACCACAGGTCCTTGATGCTCGATGAACCACCGGTGACCATCACGCCGACCTCGCGCATCGTCTTCGCGGCGAGCCAGCCGGCAACGGCCTTGATCGTGCCATCGTCGTCGGGGTGGAACGGCAAGCCGTCCACGGCGGTGACGATGTTGTTGTAGATCTTGTCGATCGGCGACGGCTCGATCTTCACCTGCGCCCAGTCGGCGTCCATCTCCTCGGCCAACACCATCGCCAGCCCGGTGTGTACGCCTTGGCCCATCTCGGACTTGCACATCACCACCGTAACGCTGTTGTCGGCGCCGACCTTGACCCAGCCATTGAGCGCCGCCTGCCCGTCGCGCACCGCCAACGGTCGTGCCGTGGTCAGTCGCTGGCGCGGCGGCAGGACTGACCAGCCCACCACCAGCGCGCCCGCCGCGGCTGCGCCGCCGAGCAAGAGGGTTCTGCGTTTCATCGAATGAGCCGGGTCAGCGGGCAGGCTACCAAGCGCCGGGAGATTAAACCGGCTCCTTGGTGCCGGGTCAAGCGACGTTCTAGTAATATCCGGGACGGGAGGAGGGGAGCGCAATCGAACCGGTTGCTGCACAGGGCTTGCTGCGCGTCGACAACGTCGGGGTGCGCTTCGGTGGCATCGTCGCGCTCGACGGCGTCTCCTTCGACGTCGAGGCCGGCCGCATCGTCGGCCTGATCGGCCCCAACGGCGCCGGCAAGACCACGCTGTTCAATTGCCTGTCGCGCCTCTACGAATGCGGCAGCGGCGATATCCTGTTCAACGGCGTCTCGCTCCTGCAGGTGCCCAGGCACGGCATCGCCTCACTCGGCATTGGCCGCACCTTCCAGAACCTCGCGCTGTTCAAGACCATGTCGGTGCTCGACAACATCATGGTCGGGCACCATTGCCGCACGCAGAGCGGTTTCTTCGTCAATGCGCTGCGCCTGCCGGGGGTGACGCACGAGGAGCGCGCGACGCTGGAGAAAGCGAAGTCGCTCGTCCGCTTCCTCGGACTGGAAGCGGTGGCGGGCGCGCGTGTCGCGGACCTGCCCTTCGGCACGCAAAAGCGCGTGGAGCTCGCGCGTGCGCTGGCGAGCGAGCCCAAGCTCCTGCTGCTGGACGAGCCGGCGAGCGGCCTGAACCACGAGGAGGTGGGCGAGCTCGGCGTGCTGATCCGCGAAATCCGCGACCGGCTCGGGCTCACGGTGCTGCTGGTCGAGCACCACATGAGCCTGGTGATGAGCATTTCCGACCGCGTGGTGGCGCTCAATTTCGGCAGGAAGATCGCCGAGGGGACCCCGGGGCAGGTGCAGAAGCATCCCGAGGTGATCCAGGCCTACCTGGGGACCGCGTGATGGGCGCGTTTCTCGAGGTTTCCAACCTTCACGCGGCCTACGGCCTGACGCGTGTGCTGCACGGCATCAGCTTCGCCATGCAGGAAGGCACCATCACCACCCTGCTCGGCGCCAACGGCGCGGGCAAGACCACCACGCTGCGCGCGCTGTGCGCCATGGTGACGACGCAGGGCGAGATCCGCTTCGCCGGCCAGCGCATCGACAAGCGGGCCACCGAGGATATCGTGCGGCTGGGCATCGCGCACGTGCCCGACGGGCGCGGCACCTTCGTCAACCTGAGCACCGAGGAGAACCTGCGCCTTGGCGCCTACGTGCGCAGGGACCGCGACCACATCGAAGCAGACCTCGAGCGCGTGTACGGCTATTTCCCGCGCCTCAGGGAACGCCGCGCGCAGCAGGCGGGCACGCTCTCCGGCGGCGAGCAGCAGATGCTGGCGGTGTCGCGCGCGCTGATGCTGCGGCCCAAGCTGATGCTGCTGGACGAGCCCTCCTTCGGCCTCGCGCCGCTGATCGTCAAGGAGCTGTTCGGCATCCTGCGCACCGTCAACGAGAAGGAGCACGTCAGCATGCTGGTGGTGGAGCAGAACGCGGCGATGGCGCTCGACCTCGCCGACCACGCCTACGTGATCGAGACCGGGCGGGTGGTGCTCTCGGGCACCGCGGCCGAGATCAAACGCGACGACAACGTGCGCCGCTCGTACCTGGGCTACTGAGGAACGACCCGATGGACGCATTGCTGCACCAAGTGCTCGCGGGGCTCGCCACCGGCGGCATCTACGCCAGCCTGGCGCTCGCGCTGGTGATGATCTACCAGGCCACGCATCTGGTGAACTTCGCGCAAGGGGAACTGGCGATGTTCGCCACCTACTTCGCCTGGAGCCTGATCAATGCCGGCGTGCCTTACTGGCCGGCGTTCTTCCTCACCGTGATCTTCGCCTTCGTCCTCGGCGTGGTGATCGAGCGCGTGATCATCCGCCCGGTGGAGAACGCGCCGGTGCTGGCGGTGGTGGTGGTGTTCATCGCGCTGCTCGTCATTCTCAACAGTGTCACCGGCTGGATCTACAGCTACACCATCAAGACCTTCCCCAGCCCGTTCCCCGCCGAGCCGATCTTCGGCAAGTACATGTCCGCACACGAAGCCGGCGCCATCGGCGTGACGCTGGTGGTGTTGCTGCTGCTGTTCGCTTTCTTCCGCTTCACGCCGCTCGGGCTCGCCATGCGCGCGGCGGCGCAGAACCCGGACTCCGCGCGCCTGGTGGGCATCCGCGTCGGCTGGATGCTGGCGCTGGGCTGGGGACTCGCTGCGGCGATCGGCGGGGTGGCCGGCATGATGGTGGCGCCCATCGTGTACCTCGACCCGAACATGATGGGCGGCGTCCTGCTCTACGCCTTTGCCGCGGCGCTGGTCGGCGGCATCGACAATCCCGGCGGCGCGGTGCTCGGCGGCTTCATGGTGGGCGTGCTGGAGAACGTGCTCGGCGCCTTCGTCATCGGCAACGAGCTCAAGCTCGCGGTGGCCCTGGTGCTCATCATCGGCGTGCTGGTGGTGAAGCCCTCGGGCTTCTTCGGCAAGGTGTTCGTGACCCGCGTATGACCCGGCGCCAGCTGATCCCGATCGCCGCATTGCTGCTCGCGGCTTGCGCGCTGCCGCTGGTGGTGAGCGACTACCGGGTGTTCCAGTTCAACCTGGTGCTGGTGTACGCCATCGCGCTGCTCGGCTTGAACCTGCTGACCGGCTACAACGGCCAGATCTCGCTCGGCCACGGCGCGTTCTACGCCATCGGCGCCTATTGCGCGGCGATTCTGATGGACAAGTACGGCGTGCCCTACTGGGCCACGCTGCCGGTCGCGGGTGCGGTCTGCCTGCTGGCGGGCTTTCTGTTTGGCCTGCCCGCACTGCGCCTGGAGGGCCTTTACCTCGCGCTCGCGACCTTCGCGCTCGGCGTGTCGCTGCCGGCGCTGCTCAAGTACCACCACCTGGAAAGATGGACCGGCGGCGTGCAGGGCATCGTCATCGCCAAGCCGGACCCGCCCTTCGGCTTGCCGATCAACGCGGACCAATGGCTGTACTACTTCACCCTGGCGGTCGCCATCGTCATGTTCCTGCTCGCCTGGAACCTGCTGCGCGGCCGCGTAGGGCGCGCGCTGGTGGCGATCCGCGACAACCATATCGCCACCGAGGCGATGGGCGTGAACATCGCGATCTACAAGTCGCTCGCCTTCGGCGTGTCGGCGATGTACACGGGCGTGGCCGGCGCGCTGGGCGCCATCGCCATTCAGTACGTGGCCCCCGACAGCTTCAACATCTTCCTGTCCCTCGTGTTCCTGATCGGCATCGTGATCGGGGGGCTGGCCTCGATTTCCGGGGCGATCTACGGCGCGCTGTTCATCCAGTTCGTGCCGAACGTCGCGGACGAGATCTCGAAGGCCGCCCCATGGGCCATTTTCGGAATATTCCTGATCGGTTTCGTGTATCTGATGCCGATGGGGATTGCGGGCGCCGTGCGCATGGCCGTAGCCTGGCTGCAGCGGAAGGCGCAGAATAGTCGACGTCCCACCTGAGGAGGAGGAAAGCATGAAGCTCGTACCGATCGCAGCACTGCTCGCCGTCGCGTTGGCGTCCCCGGCCGCCTTTGCGCAGAAGAAGTACGACCCGGGCGCGAACGACAAGGAAATCCGCATCGGCAACACCAACCCGTACAGCGGGCCGGCCTCGGCCTACGGCACCATCGGCAAGGCCATCGGCGCCTACTTCAAGATGGTCAACGAACAGGGCGGCATCAACGGCCGCCAGGTGGTCTGGATGTCCTATGACGACGGCTACAGCCCGCCGAAGACCGTCGAGATGGCGAGGAAATTGGTCGAGCAGGACCAGGTGCTGATGCTGTTCCAGACGCTCGGCACGCCATCGAATACGGCGATCCACAAGTACATGAACATGAAGAAGGTGCCGCAGTCGTTCGTCGCCACCGGCGCCACCAAGTGGAACGACCCGAGGAACTTTCCCTGGACCATCGGCTGGCAACCGAACTACCAGACCGAGGGCAGGATCTACGCGCAGCACATCCTGCAGAACAACCCGAAGGCGAAGATCGGCATCCTCTACCAGAACGACGACTACGGTAAGGACTATCTCAAGGGCATGAAGGACGGCCTCGGCGACAAGGCAGGCATGATCGTCAAGGAAGTGTCCTACGAGGTGTCCGATCCCACGGTGGATTCGCAGATCGTGCAGCTGCAGGCCTCCGGCGCGGATACCTTCTTCAACATCACCACGCCGAAATTCGCCGCGCAGGCGATCCGCAAGGCCTACGACATCGGCTGGAAGCCGACGCACTACGTCAACAACGTTTCAGCTTCCATCGGCTCGGTGCTCAAGCCCGCCGGCCTGGAGAAGTCGGTCGGCCTGATCTCGACCCAGTACCTGAAGGATCCGCTCGACGAGCAGTGGAAGGATGATCCGTCGGTGAAGGCCTGGCGCGACTTCATGGGCAAGTACTACCCGGACGGCAACCTCGCAGACGCCTCCAACATGTACGGCTACACGGTGGCGCAGACCTTGCACCAGGTTCTCAAGCAAGCCGGCAACAACCTGACCCGCGACAACGTCATGAAGCAGGCCGCGGCGTTGAAGGGTTACCGCGCGGAGACCATGCTGCCGGGCATCCGCATCAACACCGACACCGGGGATTACGCGCCGATCGAATCGGTGCAGCTGATCCGCTTCGACGGGCAGCAGTGGAAGCGCTTCGGCCAGATCCTGGGTAAGTAGCGCGGACGGGCAAGTCAAACCGCGGCGGGCGCTTCGCGCCCGCCGTTTTTTTCCCGGAGGCCAGCATGAGCAGTTCCGCACTGGCGCGCACGGCGGCGGCCGTGTTCGCGGCGTGCGCCGCCCTGTGCGCGGCGCCGGCGATCGCGCAGACCCCGGCACGGCCGGTGAAGTTCGTGGTGCCGTTTCCGCCCGGGGGCTCGGTGGATGCGCTGGCGCGGCTGCTGGGCGCGAAGCTGACCGAGCAGACCGGGCAGGCGTACCCGGTGGAGAACCGCACCGGCGCCTCGGGATCCATCGCCACCGCCTACGTCGCCAAGTCGCCCCCAGACGGCACGACTTATCTGTTTGCGTTCGACACGCACGCCGTCAACCCGTCGCTCATCCCCAACTTGCCCTACGACACGTTCAAGGACCTCGCGCCGGTGATGCTCGTCGGCACCGCGCCGCAGGCGATCGCGGTCAGCGCCGCCAAGCCGTACAAGAGCTTCGAGGAGGTGGTGCGCGCGGCGAAAGCGTCCCCGGGCAAGATCAGCTACGGCTCGACGGGCAACGGCACGCTCGGGCACCTGATGATGACGCTGCTGCAGCAGTCCGGCGGCTTCGAGCTCATCCACGCGCCCTACAAGGGCGCGGGCCCGATGCTGCAGGATGTGCTGGGCGGGCAGATCGACCTCGCGGTGGCCACCGTGGCGATCATTTCCCCCCACGTGCGCGGCGGCAGGCTGCGCGCCATCGCGGTGGCCGGCGACAGCCGCTCATCGGTGCTGCCCGACGCGCCGCTGCTCTCCGAGCAGGGCTTTCCCGGCTTTGCGGGCCTGTCCTGGTGGGCGATCTTCGCGCCAGCCGAAACGCCGCGGCCGGTGATCGATCGGTTTCACGCCGAACTGGCAAAAGCAATCAACGCGCCCGAAATTCACAGCCGCCTGACCGATCAGCTCGGCATGACGCTGGTGGTGAGCAGCCCCGAGGCGCTGCAGAAATTCGCGCTGGCCGAAGCCGAGCGCTGGGGCAAGGTGGTCCGCGACAACCGCATTCGCGCGGACTAGCGTGGCGATAACCCGCTAACCGAGTTCCGGGCCGGCCGGGGAGTACACCAGCCCGGCCTCGCCCGGCGCGACCGGCGCCCCGAGCACCATGCGCGTGAACGGGCGCTGGAACTCGAAGCCGAGGGACTCGAGCCACGCGGTGATCCCCGGCTCGCGATCCACGACGTCGAGGTAGAGCGGCGGCGACACCTTTGCCAGCCCCTCGGCCAGCAGCGCGCGTGCCGCATCGCTCGAGCGCGCCACCAGCGGCCCCAACTGGCGCGCCTCACGCCCGTCACGCCCGAGCAGGAATCCCGCCAGCTTCCCGCTCTCCTCGGCGACCAGCGCCGCCTGCGGCAGGCGCGCCGCAAGCGAGCGCAGCAGGCGCTCGCGGCTGGCGCCGAAGGCCTGCGCGTCGAGCGCCAGCAACTGCGGCCAATCGGCTGCGCGCAACGGCCTGACCCCGGTAGACCGCTCGATCGCCGCGATGGCCTCCGGCAACTGGAAGCGGCGGAAGCCCCAGGTGTCCCTGAACCCTTCCTGCACGTACACCTCGCGCCCCGCCGGCGTGGCATCGAGAATCGGGGTCAGAGCCCGATTTTCCAGCTCGGCGAGCGCCTTGCGCAGCAACTGCGTGGCGTATCCCTTGCGCCGGTGTTCCGGCAGCACCAGCACCATGCTGACCCAGGCAAAACGGCCGTAGGGCAGCACGAGCGTGGACGCAGCGAGCGTGCCATCGTCGAGGCTCACGCCCCAGCCGTGCCCGATCTCGAGCATCAGGCGCCAGTCGGCCTCGTTCTGGTTCCACTGCGCCGATTTCGACAGCGCGATGCAGCCGCCGAGGTGCTGCACCCCCAGCGTGTGCTCAATACTTCCCATCCCGCGTTTCGAAGTGCGTGGGCTTGTCCAGGCTCTCGCCGCCACGCCGGATCCAGTCCGCCTGCCAGTCGAGCATCTGCGAAAGCGCGACGCGCGGCGCGCCGAACAGTTTCTGCGCGGCGCGCGTGTCGACCAGCCAGGCGGTGGGCGACTCCGCGCCGGTCACCAGCGGCTGCTTGCCGAAGCGCTTGCCGAACTCCGCGGCAAGCGAGCGCACGCTCACCACTTCCGGCCCGCTGACGTTGATCGGCGAGGTCGGCGCGGTGCAATGCGCGAGCAGGCGCAGCGCCTGTTCGTTGGCCTCGCCCTGCCAGATGACGTTGACGTGGCCCATGGTCACGTCCACCGGTTGGCCGGCAAAGACCCTGGTGCCGACGTCGTGCAGCACTCCGTAGCGCATGTCGATGGCGTACTCCAGGCGCACCAGACGTCCCGGCGTGCCGTGCTTGAGCGATCCGTACTCGAAGGCCTTCTCGCGCCCCACGCAGGACGTGGCGTAGTCCCCCGGCGGCGGCAGCGTGGGAGTGTTCTCGCCCGCGCCCCGGCCAGTGACCTCGGCGTAGGGATACACGCAAGCGGTCGAGAAGGCGACGATACGCGAATCGCGGAACGCATCGGCCACCATGGTGGGCACGCCGACGTTCATCGCCCACGTGAACGCGGCGTGGCCGGCGGCGCCGAATTTGTGCCCGGCCATGAACACCACGTTCTGCGCCCGCGGCAGGCGCTCGAGGGCGTCGCGCTCTAGCAGGTCGCAGGCGATGCACTCGACGCCGTGCGCCTCGAGCTTCGGGCGCAATGCCTTGTCCGAGAAGCGCGCCACGCCGATCACGCGCCGGCCCGGTGCAGCGCGTTTCGCCATGCGCGCCAGCGTCGGCCCCATCTTGCCGCCGACGCCGAGGATCAGGATGTCGCCGCTGGCGCGCGCCAGGTCCGACTCGAGCTCCGGCGTCGGCCGGGTCATGCATTCCTCGAGCGCGTGCGCGCTCCCGAAGTTAACCATCCGGTGAATTATAATCTCGCGCCATGCGCCCGCCCCGCATCACGACCACGGTGGTCGGTTCCTATCCGGTTCCCGCGTGGCTCGCGGCCGCGCCCTCCGAGCAGGCGCTGACCGATGCCACGCGCGTCGTGCTGCACACGCAGGAGCAGGCCGGCATCGACCTGGTGTGCGACGGCGAGCTGTACCGCTTCGACCTCAATCACCCCGAGACCAACGGCATGATCGAGTATTTCGTGCGCCCGATGTCGGGGGTGCGCGCCGAGATCGGCTTCTCCGAATGGCTCGACTACTCCAAGGCATCAGGCATGCGCTTCCGCACCCGGCCGCCGGGCGTGGTGGTGGGGCCCATCGGCGCCGGCACGCTCAACCTGCCGATTCCCTGCGCGCGCGCGAAGCAGCTCACCGCGCGTGCGTTCAAGTTCACGCTCACCGGCCCGCACATGCTGGCCAAGACGCTGCATGACCGGCATTACAAGGATCCGGCGAAACTGTCGCGTGCCATTGCCGGCGTCCTCGCCGACCAAGTGAAGCGGCTCGACGCCGACGTGGTGCAGGTGGACGAGGCCAACCTCCCCGGCCATCCCGAGGAATGGAAATGGGCGGCGGCGGCGATCAACAGGGTGCTGAAAGCAGTGCCAAAGAAAGCAAAGGCCGCGGTGCACCTCTGTTTCGGCAATTATGGCGGGCAGTCCATCCAGAAGGGCACGTGGGCGAAGCTGATGGACTACCTCAACGCGCTCGAAGCGGACCACGTGGTGATGGAGTGCGCCCACCGCCCGCCGGCCGAACTCGCGGTGTTCAAGGACCTGCGCGAGGACATCGGCTTCGGCCTCGGGGTGGTGGACATCAAGCGCACCGAGGTGGAAAGCGCCGACGAGATCGCGCGCGCCATCGAACGCGCCGAAAAGACGTTAGGCAGAGGGCGTGTTCGTTACGTGCACCCCGACTGCGGCTTCTGGATGCTCAAGCGCAACATGGCGGACGGCAAGATCCGCGCGCTGGTGAAAGGGCGCGACCTCTATGAAGGGCGTTAGCGGAAAAGCGCCTTGGACCAGGCTTCGTTCCAATCCTGGCCCGTGACGTCTGTCTCGCGGCCGTCGGCTTCGTGGAACTTGTTGGGAATCTGGAAGATCGCGAGCATCAACCCGCCCTGCGCCCCGGCCCAGGCCACATGCCGGCTGCCCGCGGGGCGCCAGACGTAGTCGCCCGCCTTGCATTCGCCCTCCCCGCATATCAGGCTGCCCTCGAGCACGTAGGTCTGCTCGATGAGGACGTGCTCGTGGTCGGGGAGCCTCGCGCCCGGGGCAAAGCGCATGAGCGCGGTCACCACGCCCGTATCAGGGTCCACCAGCAGCGTCTTCATCTGCACGCCGGCGAAACGCGTGCTCTCCCAGGGCAATCCTGCAACTTCGACGAAGCGCGAGGCCATTGGAGGCAGGCCGGCATGCTGCGTGGCCTTGGGGGTCATTCCGCTCATGCCCCTATCCTACAATCCCGCGGCCCATGTGCGTCAACCCCGTCAAGCGCAAGCTCGCCCGGCCCGGCCGGTAACATAGCTGCATGCAAGTTCCGGTCATCCGGCTCGGGCCGGTCAGCGTCTACCCCGGCGAGAAGTCGGGAAAGTATCCCGACGGCAACCAGGTCACCGTGCGCGGCGCGGACACGCTGGTGGCGTTCGACACGCCGCTCGTCGCCAACCGCCTGGGCGAGGAGCTGCTCGCCGCCGATCTCGTGGTGCTCGGCCACGTGCACGAGGACCACATTGCGGGTCTGCATCGCCTGCCGCACGCGCGAGTCTGCGTGCACGAGGCGGACGTCGAGGCCGCGCGCAGCTGGGAGGGCCTCGCGCGGCACTACGGCTACGCGCCCGCCGTGCTGCAGGGCATGCGGACCAAGATCGAGCGCGATTTCCACTACGCGCCGCGGCCCGACGCGACGGCCTATCGCGACGGCGCGACCTGGAGCCTGGGCGGCGGTGTGACGGTGCGCGCGATCCACGCGCCCGGGCACACGAGCGGCCATTGCGTGCTTTTCGTGGAGCCGGACGCCGTCGCCTTCATCGGCGACATCGATCTCTCGTCCTTCGGCCCGTACTACGGCGACGCCACCTCCAGCCTGCCGGCCTTCCGCACGACGCTCGAGGCGCTGCGGGACATCCCGGCGAAAACCTGGATCACCTCGCACCACAAGGGGGTGATCACCGACCGGGGGATTTTCCTCGCCATGCTGGCGGCGTTCGCGTCGCGCCTCGATGCGCGCGAGGAGGCGATCGCGGCCTTCCTGCGCGAGCGCCCCGCGTCGCTGGACGAACTCGTCGCGCAGCGCTTCCTCTACCCGCGGGACCGCAACGACCTGTTCTACGACGACGCCGAACGCCGCACCATCGCGCAGCACCTCGAGGCGCTCGGGCGCGCGGGCCGCGCACTGGCAGAAGGCGGCCGCTGGCGCATGATCTAGCCGTACGGCGGGCCCATGGCCCGCCCTACCGGCGGTGCTCGCCCACCCGCACGATCTTCATCGTGTTGGTGCCGCCCGCCTTGCCGATCGGCTCGCCGATGGTGAGCACGATCAGGTCGCCCTCCTTCACCACGCCGTTCTCGACCAGCACCTTTTGGGCCTCGCGCAACAGCTCCTCGCGGTCGTTGCCGACGTACTTCACCATCAGCGGATACACGTCGCGGAACAGCGAGCAGCGGTAGCGCGTATGCGTCTGCGAGGTGAGCGCGAAGATCGGCACGCCGCAGTTGAGGCGGCTCATCCACAGCGCGGTCGAACCGGACTCCGTGAGCGTGGCGATCGCCTTCACCTTGAGATGGAAGGCGGTGAACAATCCGGCCATGGCGATCGACTGGTCCACCCGCTTGAACACGCGGTTGAGGAAGTCCTGGTCCAGGCTGATCGGCTGCGTCTGCTCGGCCTCGATGCAGATGCGGTCCATCGCCTCGATGGTCTCCACCGGGTACTTGCCGCTCGCCGACTCCGCCGAGAGCATCACCGCGTCGGTGCCGTCGAGCACCGCGTTGGCGACATCCGATACCTCCGCGCGGGTCGGCACCGGGCTGGCGATCATCGATTCCATCATCTGCGTCGCCGTGATGGTGAGCTTGTTCTGCTCGCGCGCGAGGCGGATCATGCGCTTTTGCAGCGCCGGCACCGCGGCGTCGCCCACCTCAACGGCGAGATCGCCCCGGGCCACCATGATGCCGTCGCAGGCGCCCATGATGTCCAGCAGCACTTCGTGCTTCACCGCTTCCGCGCGCTCAATCTTCGCGATCAGCATCGCCCTGCCGCCCGCGGCACGCTGCAACTCCCGCGCCATGTACATGTCGGCGCCGGATTTTGGAAAGGACACCGCCAGGTAATCGGCGCCGATCTTCGCCGCGGTGCGGATGTCTTCCATGTCCTTGGGCGTGAGCGCCGCCGCGGTGAGGCCGCCGCCCTGGCGGTTGATGCCCTTGTTGTTGGAGAGCACGCCGCCGTGGCGCACGCGCGTCTGCACCTCGTCGCCGCGCACCGCGGTGACCTCGAGCACGATCTTGCCGTCGTCGAGCAGCAGCACCACGCCCTCCTCGACGTCGCGCGGCAGCTCCTTGTAGTCCAGGCCGACGCGCTCCGCATCGCCAAGCTCGCAGCCGGCATCCAGCACGAAGCGCGCGCCTTTTTCCAGCGTGGCCTTGCCTTCCCTGAACTTGCCGATGCGGATCTTGGGACCCTGGAGGTCGCACATGATGCCGACCGTGCGCTCGGTCTTGCGGGCGATGTCCTTCACCAGCTCGGCGCGCTTCAAGTGGTCGTCTGCCGTGCCGTGCGAGAAATTGAGGCGCACCACGTCCACGCCGGAGCGGATCATGCGCTCGAGCACCGCGGGTTCGCTCGACGCGGGGCCGAGCGTGGCGACGATCTTGGTGCTGCGGAGCATCAGGCTCTTTCTTCGAGGACGGCGACTGCGGGAAGGGTCTTACCCTCGAGGAACTCGAGGAACGCGCCGCCGGCGGTGGAAATATAGCCGATACGGTCGGCGATGCCGAACTTGTTGATCGCCGCGACGGTGTCGCCGCCACCCGCGATCGAGTAGCCCTTCGCACCGGCGATCGCGCGCGCGATCGTCTCGGTGCCCCTGGCGAAGGCGTCGTTCTCGAACACGCCCACGGGACCGTTCCAGACGATGGTGCCCGCCTGGCCCAGCAGAACCGCCAGCGCCGCCGCCGTCTGCGGGCCGATGTCCAGGATCATCTCGTCTGCGGCGACCGAGCCCGCGGGCTTGGTGACGCCGCTGCGGTCCTCGAGGCCTTTCCCCACCACGACGTCCACGGGCAGCGGAACCTTGGTCTGCCGCATGATGCGCTTCGCTTCGTCCACCAGGTCCCTCTCCGCAAGCGACTTGCCGATCGGCATGCCGGCGGCGAGCAGGAAGGTATTGGCGATGCCGCCGCCGACGATCAGCTGATCCACCTTCTGCGCAAGCGCGCCAAGGATGGTGAGCTTGGTAGAGACCTTGGACCCGGCAACGATGGCGACGAGCGGGCGTGCCGGATGCGCCAGGGCTTTGCCGAGCGCGTCGAGTTCTGCCGCCATCAGGGGCCCAGCGCAGGCCACCTTGGCGAATTTCGCCGCACCGTGCGTGGTCGCCTCGGCCCGGTGCGCGGTGCCGAATGCGTCGTTGACATAGACGTCGCACAGCGCGGCGATCTTCTTCGCGAGCGCCTCGTCGTCCTTCTTCTCGCCCTTGTTGACGCGGCAATTCTCCAGCAGCACCAGCTCACCGGGCTTCACCTCCACGCCTTCAACCCAGTCACGCTTCAGCGGCACGGTGCGCCCGAGCAGCTCGGCAAGCCGCTGCGCCACCGGCGCGAGCGAATCCCCGGGCCGCAACTCGCCTTCCTTGGGCCGCCCGAGGTGCGAAGTCACCATCACCGCGGCACCCTTTTCCAGCGCGAGCCGGATGGCGGGGACGGAGGCGCGAATGCGCGTGTCGTCGGTGATGTTGCCGGCGTCGTCCTGCGGGACGTTCAGGTCGGCGCGGATGAAGACGCGCTTGCCGCGCAATTCCAGGTCGGCCATGCGCTTGAAGCGCATCGCGCTACTTGGCGTTCATCAGCGCAACCGCCGCATCGAGCATGCGGTTGCTGAAGCCCCACTCGTTGTCGTACCAGGCGCAGACCTTCACCAGCGTGCCGCCCGCAACGCGCGTCAGCGTTTCGTCGAACACCGAACTGGCGGGATTGTGGTTGAAGTCGGAAGACACCAGCGGCTCCGTGTTGTACTCCAGGATGCCCTTGAGGTCGGTGTCGGAAGCCTGCTTCACCGCCAGGTTGACCTCGGCCACCGAGGTCGCCTTTTTCGCGACGAAGGTCAGGTCGACGATCGAGACGTTGATCGTCGGCACCCGGATGGAGAAGCCGTCCAGCTTGCCGTTCAGGTGCGGCAGCACCAGGCCGACCGCGGCAGCCGCCCCGGTCTTGGTCGGGATCATGTTGTGCGTGGCCGAACGCGCGCGGCGCAGGTCCTTGTGGAACACGTCGGTGAGCACCTGATCGTTGGTGAAGGAGTGGATCGTATTCATGAGGCCCGAGACGATGCCGATGCGGTCGTCGAGCGCCTTGACCAGCGGCGCCAGGCAATTGGTGGTGCAGGAGGCGTTGGAGATTACCGCGTCGGAGGCCTTCAGCTCGCGGTGGTTCACGCCGATCACGATGGTGCGATCGACGTCCTTGTCGCCCGGCGCCGAGATGATCACCTTCTTCGCCCCGGCGGCGAGATGGCTCGCGCCGCCCTTGGCCTTGCCGGTGAACAGGCCGGTGCACTCCAGCACCACGTCCACGCCGAGCGCCTTCCAGGGGAGCTTGCCGGGGTCGCGCTCGGCGAGCACCTTGAGCTTGTCGCCGTTCACGGCGATGGCATCGCCCTCCACCGCCACCGTGCCGCCGAAGCGGCCATGGGCGGTGTCGTACTTCAGCAGGTGGGCGTTGGTCCTGGCGTCGCCGAGGTCGTTGATGGCGACGAACTGCAGGTCGTGCTTCCTGCCGCCCTCGTAATGGGCGCGCAGGATCATGCGGCCGATGCGGCCGAATCCGTTGATGGCGACTTTGATGGTCATTGGACGACGCTCCTTACCGCTTTTTCGACATTCTCGGCCGTAAAGCCGAAGTGCTTGAACAGGTCTGCGGCCGGCGCGGATTCGCCGAAGCGGTCGATGCCGACCACCGCGCCCTCCAGGCCCACGTATTTCCTCCAGAAGCCGGTGACGCCGGCTTCCACCGCGATGCGCGGCAGCCCGTGCGGCAGCACCGCGTCGCGATACGCCGCGTCCTGCCGGTCGAACACCGTAGTCGAGGGCATGGACACCACACGCACCGGGAAGTCGAGCCGCTGCTGCGCCGCCAGGGCGAGCTGCACCTCCGAGCCGGTGGCGATCAGCACCGCCTTGGCCCAGGGCGCATCCGAAACCACGTAGCCCCCGCGCCGGATGCCCTCCAGGGACTCGCGCTTCACGTGCGGCACGTTCTGGCGCGTGAGCAGCAGCGCCGTCGGCCCTTTGCTGCGCTCGATCGCCGCCGCCCACGCCGCCGCGGTCTCCACCGCGTCGCAGGGTCGCCAGACGTCCAGGTTCGGGATCAGCCGCAGGCTGGCGGCGTGCTCGATGGGCTGGTGCGTGGGGCCGTCCTCGCCCAGGCCGATCGAGTCGTGCGTGAAAACAAATATGGTGCGCACCCCCATGAGGGCTGCCATGCGCAGCGAGTTGCGCGCATAGTCGGAAAACACCAGGAACGTGCCGCCGTAGGGGATGCAGCCGCCGTGCAAGGCGATGCCGTTCATCACCGCGCCCATGCCGAACTCGCGCACCCCGTAGAACAGGTAGTTGCCGCCAGTGTCCCGGCCAATCACCTTCGAGGACTTGACCATCGTCAAATTCGAGCCGGTCAGGTCCGCGGAGCCGCCGACCAGCTCGGGCACTGCCGGCAACAGCGCTTCGAGCACGTTCTGCGAAGCCTTGCGCGTGGCGATGGTCTCGGCCTTCTGCGCTGCTTCGGCCACCATGGCGCCGGCCTGCACCGCGAAGCCGGCGGGCAACTGGCCCGCGCTACGGCGTTTGAACTCCGCCGCCTCTGCGGGAAACTGCTTTTCGTAGGCTGCGAGCAGCTTCGTCCAGCGGCGCTCAGCCAGCTTGCCGCGCTGCTTCGCGTCCCAGCCGGCATAAATGTTCGGGGGAATCTCGAACGGGGCGTGGGTCCAGCCCAGCGCCGCACGCGTGGCGGCGACCTCTTTCTCGCCGAGCGGAGAGCCGTGCGCGGCGCCGGTGTTGGCCTTGGTCGGCGCGCCCTTGGCGATCACGGTTTTGGCGCAGATCAGCGTCGGGCGCGCCTTCTCGCGCCTGGCCTTCTTCAGCGCGCGGTCCACCGCCTCGACGTCATGCCCGTCCACGCCCGGGATCACCTGCCAGCCGTAGGCGGCGAAGCGCTTGGGCACGTCATCCGTGTACCACTGCCGGATCTGCCCCTTGTCGGAGTCGATGGAAATGCCATTGTCGTCGTACACCGCGACCAGCTTGCCCAGGCCGAGCGTACCGGCAAGCGCGCTGGCCTCGTGCGAGACGCCTTCCATCATGCAGCCGTCGCCGCAGAACACGTAGGTATGGTGGTCGACGAGCTCGAAGCCGGGCCGGTTGAACTCGGCGGCGAGCACTCTCTCGGCGAGCGCCATGCCCACGGCGTTGGCGAGGCCTTGGCCGAGCGGCCCGGTGGTGGTCTCGACTCCTGGCGCGCAGCCGTATTCGGGGTGGCCGGGAGTTTTCGAGCCGAGTTGGCGGAAGCGCTTGAGTTCCGCCATCGGCAAGTCATAGCCGGTGAGATGCAGCAAGGCGTAAAGCAGCATCGAGCCATGGCCGTTCGAGAGCACGAAACGGTCGCGATTGGCCCAGGCGGGATTGGCGGGGTTGTGCTTGAGGTGCCGGCCCCAGAGGGCCACGGCGATCTCGGCCATGCCCATCGGCATGCCGGGGTGGCCCGACTTGGCGGCCTCCACGGCATCCATCGCGAGCGCTCGGATGGCGTCGGCGAGCTCGCGATCGGACGCTGGCGAAATCATGGGAGGCGGGAATTATACTCGGCGGCATGAGCGAACTTCCCTTCTCCAGCCCGGCGGACTACGCGCACCGCGTGAGCGGCGCGGGCGCCGCCGAGGGACTGTGGTTCGTGTTCCGCGGCGACCAGCTTCTGGTCGAGGTAGGTCCGCCCGACCCGCGTCCGGGGGACGATCCTCGCGTGCGCGAGCGGCCGAGCTGGGCTCGCGTGCCGTTGTTAAAAAACAACAGCCCATTGTGGTCGGAGGCTGTCCGAACGCTATATCTAGGGGGTCTCGCCGGGACCGATTGCTGGGCCGCCGAGGTCGCCACGCCCGCGGCGCCTCCGGGCCACGGCTGGGTGGGGCTGCGCGCGCTGTTCTCGGTGCTGGAAGACGCGCACTTCGCGCTGGCGGGCCGCGCCATCCAGTTGCTCGACTGGGACCGCAGCCACCAGTACTGCGGCCGCTGCGGCGCGCCGACCGAGCCGAAGGCGGAGGAGCGCGTGCGCGTCTGCCCGGCGTGCAAGCTCTCCGCCTATCCCAGGGTGGCGCCGGCGGTGATGGCGCTCGTCACGCGCGGGCGCGAGCTTCTGCTCGGGCGCAGTCCGCACTTCCCGCCGGGCATGTACAGCGCGCTCGCCGGCTTCGCCGAGCCGGGCGAGACGCTCGAGCAGTGCGTGGCGCGCGAGGTGGAGGAAGAAGTCGGCGTGAGCGTCACGAACTTGTCGTACTTCGCGAGCCAGCCCTGGCCTTTTCCCCACAGCCTGATGATTGCCTTCGTCTGCGATTGGGCCGGCGGAGAGATCCGCGTGCAGGAAGGGGAGATCGAATCCGCCGACTGGTTCGATGTATTGCAATTGCCTAAGATTCCAAGCAAAATCTCGATCGCGCGGCGCCTGATCGACGCGGTTTCGTTCGAGATCAGGCGCAAATTTGAAACCGGCGCTTAGCTTCGCATGGGTAAGTGCGAGGCGGCCCAAGAGGGGTATTGCACGAATTGAACAAATTTGAAGGACTCGGTTTTACGCCGCAAGGCGGTGACGCGAGGGCGCAGCCTGGAACACGTGCAGGGCTGCGCCTTCTCGTTTTTCGGGGAGTGGAAAAATGAACGGTCTGCATCTGATCGGTGACATGGTCGGTTGTCGCTGCGCTCCGCAGCTGCTGCTCGACGGCGCGGGCTTCAGGGCGAAATGCCTGGAGTTCGTCTCGGCCTCGGGACTGACGACGATGGACGCGACCTTCCATCAGTTCGAGGGCTCCGGCTTCACCGGCACCGTGGTGCTGGCGGAGTCGCACCTCGCCATCCATACCTGGCCCGAGAAACAGGGGCTGACGCTCGACGTCTACGTCTGCAACTTCAGCGACGACAACAGCGCCAAGGCAAGGAAGCTGTTCGACTCGATCGTCGGCTACTTCCAGCCGGCCGAGTGCGCGCGCCACGAAGTGGAGCGCGGCGGCCACCTGCTGATGGAGCCGCTCAACGACTCGACCGGTTTCTACATCAAGGCGTCGCGCCAGGTGGGCGAGTGGCGCACGCGCTTCCAGCGCATGCAGATCTACGACACGCCGCACTACGGCAAGCTGTTCCGCCTCGACGGGTTCAACATGACCTCCGAGAAGGAGGAGTTCGTCTATCACGAGAACCTGATCCACCCGGCGCTCACCGCGCACCCGGCGCCGAAAAAGGTGCTGATCATCGGCGGCGGCGACGGCGGCTCCTCGGAAGAGGCGCTCAAGCACCCCTCGGTCGAGCAGGTGACCTTGTGCGAGATCGACGAGGACGTGATCAAGGTCGCCAAGGAGCACTTCCAAGCCGTGCACCAGGGGGTTTTCGACAACCCGAAGCTCAGGGTGCTGGTCGGCGACGGGATGAAGTTCGTGCGCGAGACGCAGGAGCGCTTCGACCTGATCGTGCTCGACCTGAACGACCCGATGGGGCCGGCCGAGGCGCTGTACTCGACCGAGTTCTTCCAGCAGTGCCGGCACGCGCTCGCCGCGGGCGGCGCGCTCGCGCTGCATGTCGGCTCGCCGGTGGCGCGGCCCGAGCGCGTGGCCGAGCTCGCCCAGCGCCTGAACGGCATCTTCCGCATCGTGCGCCCGTACACCATGTACATCCCGCTGTACGGCTCGCTCTGGGCGATGGCGGTGTGCTCGGACAAGCTCGATCCCAAGGCCTACACGGCCGATGAGATCGACCGGCGCATCGAGCAGCGCAAGATGGCCGACCTGCGCTACTACAACGGCGAGACCCACGAGGGCGTGTTCGCGCTGCCCAACTTCGTGCGCGACCTCGTCACCTCGCCGCGCCTGAAGCAGCAGGCACGCGGCCGGCGCCTGGGCGTGGTGCGGGCCGCCGCAAAATAGATCGGCGTCAGGGCCCGATTTGCTCCAAGGGCGCTGCGGCGCCCTTCTTCTTTGGGCGCGCCTAGCGCGCGCCGCCAGGCTGCAGCAGCTGAGTGGTGGCGGCGTCCCCGCTCTGGCGCGCGAACTCCAGCGCGGTGACGCCTCCCGGCGCCGGCAGCCTGGGGTCGGCGCCGCGCTCGAGCAGCAAGCGCACCATCGCCGAGTCGCCGTTGAACGCCGCGACCATCAGTGGCGTCAGCCCGTTGGAATCGCGCTTGTCGGCCCACCGCCCGAAATCGAGCAGCTGCGCCACCGCATCGCGATCGCCGTAGATCACCGCCGTCATCACGTCATTGAACCTGGGCGAACCCGCGGGCGGCGACGGCTCGGAACGGGGTGCCGCAAGCGGTTGCGGGGACTCCACGAGAGCGGGCGCGGACCGAACCGGAGCGGGGGGCGCTGGCTTGGGCTCCTCCATCACCGGTGGCTTGGGCGCCGCTACGGGCGTCGCAGCAGCAGCAGCAAGCGCCGCAGGCTTGGTCACCGGCGCCGGAGCCTGTACCGCAGGCGCAGGCGCTGCCGGCGCCGGCGCAGGGTCCGCGGCCACCACGGACGCGGGAGCCACCACGGGCGCGGGAGCCGCCGCAGGCGCTGCTGGCTTGTCCACTGGCGCAGGTGCAGCGATGGGCTTAGTCACGGGTCTGGACACCGGGGCCGGCTTGGCCTGCATCGGTGGTTCGTTGCCCAGCATGGCCTGCATGTCCTTCGGCATCGCGCTCATCAGGAAATCCGCCGCGAGGTAGCCGCCAACGACGAAAAGCGCGATCCCCACAACCAGCACACCCGCGGCACGCGCGAAGCTGGAGCCTGACTTGCGCAGCACCACCGCCTTGGTGATCAGGTCGTGCAGCGCCTGCTTGCGGGCGGTGAAAGCGGCAAGGAAAAACCCGATATAGAACGGGATCGCGGAGATGATCTTCGCCAGGTTCCGCAGCAGCGAGCGCAGGAACGGCAGCTTGCCGCCGTCGATGTCGGCCACCACCAGGCCGAGCATCATCTTGCCCACCGTGCCGCGCTGCGCGCTGCTCTCCAGCACCGGCCAGTAGAGGAAGCTGATCAGCACCCACAGCCAATACGTCGGCTCGATCAGGTCCTCGCCCACCCCGGCGGCGCCGACCATCATCACCGCGAGCAGGAGCATCATCAGCGCGCTGTCGACGATCACCGCCACCACGCGCAGCCAGAATCCTGCGGGCTCCAACTCCGCCATGCTCACCACCGGCGCGGCAGTCGCAATCGAGGGCGCGTCAGCTTGTTCCCTATTCTTGCCGAACCCGAACATGATCTGCCTCCCTTGCGGCGTTGTTCAATTCGTCGTTTTCAGCACGCCACGCACGATCTCGAACAGCTGGTCGATCTCCTCCTTGCGGATGATGAGCGGCGGCGCGAGCGCGATGATGTCTCCCGCGACACGGATGTAAGCGCCTTTTTCGAAGGCCTTGGTGTGCGCGTCCAGACCGCGCATCCCGGGTGCGCCAGCGCGCGGCGCGAGTTCGATCGCCGCGATGAGGCCGACATTGCGGATGTCGATGACGTTCGGCAACCCCTTGAGCGCGTGCGCCTGCTCTTCCCAGTAGGGCCAGAGTTCGGCCGCGCGCGTGAGCAGTCCCTCCTCCTCGTACACCTGCATGGTGGCGAGGCCCGCGGCGCAGGCCAGCGGGTGCGAGGAGTAGGTGTAGCCGTGCGGCATCTCGATCGTGTTCTCGGGGCCCGTCATGAAGGCCTGGTAGATGCGC
>Ga0184628_10000346_pt1 | contig 25868 bp, 21 predicted proteins | sample PLM4_5_b1_FD_133149 | JGI IMG/M metagenome (GOLD analysis project Ga0184628, IMG submission 133149) | Groundwater sediment microbial communities from an aquifer in East River, Colorado, USA - PLM4_5_b1 | ecosystem: Environmental > Terrestrial > Soil > Riparian zone | place: USA: East River... | reverse complement strand
TTCAATACGAACCTCACGATTCGCACCGCAAGACTCGCGGCCAGATTGGTTCGCTACTCCTTATCTGTAGGGCTCTTTCATCCCCTACTCTCTAACGGCCTCCCGGCGCACAATCAGAAATTTGAAATCCGATTGGCAATAGTGTGATTGTCAGCCCTCGGATTTTAGATTTCTGATTTTGGATTTAAGTTGAGAAATCGTGCGATTTCGAATTTTCCGTTTTCCCAGTCCCCGGAAGGAAGTCTGTTTCGAACATTCACGTCGGGGAGGGAATTGACACCACCCTTCCGCTCGTGGTTAGCTGCGTGGCCTATGCTCTCTCGCAGAAAATTCATCGGTGGCGCTGCCGCTCTCGCTGTCGGCAGCAGACTGACAAAATCCTTCGGCCAGGCGGCTCCGCAGGTGCTGCAGGATATCGCCCTGACCAACGGTCGAATCCACACCATGGATGCGAACAATCGCGTCGTTTCGCAGCTGTTGATTCGAAACGGTCGGATTGCCGCTGTGGGCGACGCGCTGCCGGCGCCCGGTGCAAACGCCAGAGTGGTAAACCTGCAGGGGAAGACCGTCATCCCGGGAATCATCGACGCGCACAATCACATTGTTCTTGTTGGCAATCGTCCGGGTTGGAGCACACCTCTCGAACACGTGTTCACCATCCCCGATGCAATTGCGGCGTTGAAGGCGCGCGCGGCCGGAGTGCCCGCGAATGAGTTCATCACGACTTTTGGACCGATCACCGCAATGCAATTCGACGAACGGCGGCTGCCGAACCTCACGGAACTCGATGGGGTGAATCGTCCCGTGTTCATGCATGGGGCTCAAGGCGGTGCTCGCACCAACAGCGCCGGTAAGGCGTGGCTGGAGAGCCGGGGGATCATGGTGGGGGCCGACGGGGCCGTCGCGGGACAAGGGTTCAACTCGCCGGTGTTGCAGCCCATGCGCAAGGAGTTTCTGAACGCCGATACACGCAAACGGTCGGCGTTCGATGCGCTGCAGTATTACGCGAAGCTCGGAATAACGACGCATCGCGACGCGGGAGCGTTTCATCGCGACGAACCTTCGGCAGGCCTCGGAGACGAAAACACGTACACCATGCATAACCCGTTCATCGCTCTTCATAACGAAGGGAGAATGCCGGCGCGGTTACGCATCGACTTTCTGCATCAGGATGCGCCCAATGCGAACCCTCCGCTGCCGACGCTATCCCAACGACTGAAAAACTCCTTCCCATTCTTCGGGGATGAGTGGTTGAAGACCGGCGGGATTGGCGAGTTCACCGGTGGTGGAGTCGACGGCCTTCGCGCGATCGCAAAGGCGGGCTGGCGAGCGGAGGACCACGCGTTGAACCTTGCAGGAGTCACGAGCCTCATCGCAAACCGGGAGATCGTCAACGCGGAAACTCCGATTACGAATCTGCGTTGGATCATTTCCCATATACCGAATTTCAATATGGATCTGGCGAACCGGATGAACGCCATGGGCATGGGTGTGCTTGTCGGATGGGGCCCGACGCGTACGGGCACGGATGTGGGGCCGCCGTACAAGATGCTGATGAATCATCCCATTCACAAGGGCTATCACTCGGATGGCGGGGATATCACCGTAATCAATCCGTGGCTCAACTTTTACACGATGGTCAGCGGCAAGAATCTGGCGGGACAACAGATACTCGGCGATCAGAACATTACGCGCCAGGAAACGCTGTGGCTCGCCACGGCAGCGAACAAATGGTTCATCTGGGAAGACGACATCGGTTCACTGGAAGTCGGGAATCATGGAGATGTCGTTGTGCTGGACAGAGACTACTTCACGGTTCCTGAGGACGACATACGGAAGATCCGTTCCGTAATGACTATTGTTGGGGGAAAGCTCGTTCACGAAGGGTAAGGAAGCTGATTCTTTGCCCCTCACCCACCGCTCACTTCGGAGCGGGATTTATCTTCTGGAGGGATTATGAATTCGAAAGGCATGTTGGCGGTTGCGCTATTTCTACTGGGCGCTCTGATTGTTGCCGGTCAGGGACAGGCGCCGGCGTTACCCGGCGCACAGCCCGCGGCGGCGGCTCCTGCGGCGCAGCAGACCGGACCTGGAGTGCAGGCCCCGAACGACGCGAAGTATCGGGAGTATGTCACCGCGAAATGCAAAAACCCGCCGGCTCCTCCTCAGCCGCGAGGTGGAGGCGGTGGAGCTGGTGGAGCTGGTGCGGGTGCAGGCGCTGCAGCGGGTGGTGCCGGAGCCGGTGGACAGGGTGGCGCTGCTGCTGCCGGTGGACCGCCACGCGGAGGAGCAGCACCTGCAGCGGGCGGCGGTCGCGGAGGTCCAACCAATCCGGATGGCTCGCCCATGCACAGGGAATACAAAGTGACTGCAATTTCAGGAGTGATTGCCGAAGGTGCAACGTGGAAAACCGTCTGGAACGGCAGAGGCAATAACGCCGATGGTCCCGTCGCGACATCGGACGGCGGCATGCTGTTCGCGCAGAACACCGACAGCAGGATCATGAAGCTGGATAAGGACAACAAAGTTTCATATCCCTATGAGAAGTTGAACACTGCAGGCTCGGTCTCGATCAACAAGAAGGGCCAGGTGTTTGTCCTGGAACGGGGACTTCCCCAGGACATCCTGCAGGTTGCGCCGAAACGCCAGATCCTGGCAAACACGTACATGGGTGAACCCCTCGATTGCGCCGGTGGACTGGTTAACGACATGACGACCGACAGCAAGGGCGGAGTGTATTTCACCAAGGCCGGTGTCCATTATGCCGATGCCAAGGGTGTCATCACCAAGTACGGAACAGTGGGCGGCAACGGGATCATCCTGAGTCCGGATGAGAAGACACTTTATGTCACCGGCCGGCTGATGGGCGTGGCAACCAAGCCGGAGGACCAGCCTCCAGCTGCAGCTCCGGCCGCAGCTGCAGGTGCGGCGCCTGCAGCGGGACGAGGAGGAGCTGGTGGAGGCGGAGGGAATACCGGACTGGTTTCGTTCGATGTTCAGCCCGATGGTTCGCTCAAGAACGAACGGCAGTTCTCCACCTGCCTCTGTGGTGATGGCAGCGCCGTCGATGCCCAGGGTCGGATCTACTCGACGGGCGGCGGTGGTGTTCAGGTGCTCGATAAGAGTGGCAAGTTCCTTGGGGAAATTCCATCCCCCCTGCCATTGATCACCGTGTCGTTCGGCGGCAAGGATAAGAAGACGCTGTACGGTGTGGCAAACACGCAACAGTGGGATGAGATTTTTATAATCCCAATGATTGCGCAAGGCTACAAGGGAAGACCGAAGTAGGAAAATGGGAGCGATCGCCCCTCCTGGTCAGGAAGAATGGCTGCGCCGAAGGCGCAGACGGGGTGGTGGCTCAGGTTCGACAGACGAAATTCTTCAATCAAGAACAACCACCCCGTCCGCTTCACAATAGGATGCTTCGCAATATTTTTCTGATGTCGCGTCCACCCCTCCTGGCCAGGAGGGGCGATCGCTCAGAAGCACCAAGATCCCGCGCAAACGCGATTTTTAAGTCGCTAAATCGCACACCTTTTCAATTCATTTTCCAATCGACATTGGAGTTGCCGACGGCCCGTCGGTTGCCTTAGCGGTGTGTGCTATATTTTTCAACCAACACACCGCCACCGAGAAGCAAATGGAGAAAGACTTGTCATCGCATTCCAAAACTTTCCTTTCCGTCGAGGACTATCTTCGGATCGAAGAGACCGCTCTGCGAAAGAGCGAGTACCTCAATGGCGAGATGACGGAAATGCCGGGTGTCAGCCGCGAGCACAATCTGATCGTTACGAATTTCGTGGCCTCCTTACATCCGCAGCTTTTGGATCGCCCTTACGAAGTCTATTTTTCGGAGCTGCGACTGAAGGTTGCAGCGACAGGCCTCTATACATATCCGGATGTCATGGTGTCCGATGCGGAACCTGCCTTTGAACATCGCGGAGGAGATACCTTCCTCAACCCGATACTTCTGGTCGAAGTGCTCTCCAAATCCACAGAATCCTATGATCGCGGCCGGAAATTTTCACACTACCAAAAACTCCCATCCCTGCGGGAATATGCTCTCGTATCTCAACATGAATTTCGCGTGGAGCAATACGTCCGCCAAGCCGATGGAAAATGGCTTTATACGGAGACCACCGATCCGAAGGGCCACGTGGTTTTTGACTCCATCGCCTGCAGGATTCCAATGGAAGGCCTCTATCACCGTGTAAACTTCAGGAGCGAAGAAGATCTCCCGGCCTAGTTCCGAATTGAAACGTCGGCCAGGAATTCGTATTCACCCGCGGGGTACAGTTTCATTCCGGCGATCCGCTTGTTGTAGACCGCCACATTATCCACATAGAAAAGACTCACGTACGGAAGTTCATCCGCCACAATCCGCTGAATGCTCTGATACGCCTTCTTCCGCTTTTCCGTATCCACTTCGCGGCGCGCGAAATCGATCAGGCGATCGACTTCCGCGTTCGCGTACCTGCCGCGATTGGCGCCGTTGGGCGGAAACATCATCGAGTGGAAAACGTAGTTCAGAATATCGGGATCGTTATTCGCGCCGATCCATCTCAGGGAGTACATCTGAAAATTCCCCTTCACGACATCCGAATAGAACGTCGCAAATTCGTTGGATCGAATCTCCATCTGTATCCCGACATCTCGGAACTGTTCCTGAAGCACCGCCGCCATCAATCGTCCCGTATCGTCCGTCGCAGTTCGATAGGTGAACGACGCATTCTCGTGACCGGACTCCCGAAGCAACTCCCGTGCGCGCGGCGGATTGTAAGGGTATGTCCCGACATCTGCCGCATAACTCCAGTTGCCGGGCGGGATCACGCCGGTCGCGGGCTTCGCCTGTCCACGCCAGAGGTACTTGATGATCTTGTCCCGGTCAATGGCGTATGCAATTGCCTTACGTACCCGAATATCGCTGAATAACGGATCCTTCAGATTGAACGCCACATACTGGTAATTCGTTCCAGCCGCCTGCAGAACTTCCAGATCCCTGTTGCCGCGTAACGCCTCCACCATATCCGGAGTGAGAACGCTGAGCGCGATGTCGATGGACCCCTTCTTCAGTTCGAGAGCGCGCACAATCGCTTCCGGAATGATCTTGAATTGAAAGTGCGTCATCTTCGTCTTGCTGCCGTAATAACTGTCGTTCCGCTCCAGCACGACTTCCGAATCCGGAACGTAACGCACGAATTTGAACGCCCCGGACCCAATGGGATTCTTCGAAAAATCCTCGGGCGCTCCGTAAGGCACGATGCCGATGGCTCCTCGAGCAAGATTCCAAAGGAATGGTGCGAACGGTTCCTTGAGCTTGAAGACAATCGTCTGGTCGTCGGTCGCCTCCACCGACTGGACAAGACGATAGGTCCCGGCCTTCGCCGTCTGAATGGCTCCGTCGAGGACGCTGCGAAACGTATAGACCACATCGCGAGAAGTCACCGGTCTGCCGTCATGAAACTTTGCGTCCGTGCGGAGATGAAAGATGTAGGTCGTAGGATTTGGAATCTCCCACGACAAAGCCAGGTCTGGTTCGAGCTCGTAAGTGGCGCTGTGTTTTATCAGCGAAGAAAAGATCAGCTGGTCGAGACGTTCCGAAGCGGCATCGGTACCGACGCGCGGATCGAGGTTTACGGGGGATTCATCAAGGGCCATGACGACGGTGTCCGACTCGTGTGCGGGAGTTCGGCTGCAGGCGGGGAGGAGAGCCAAGACCGAAATGAAGAGTATGCAGAAGGCAAATCCCTCTCCTGAAGGGAGAGGGTGGCCCGAAGGGCCGGGTGAGGGGTAAAGCCTTTTGTACGTATGTTTCAGGACTTCCCCCCTCACCCGTCACGTCAGCCTGCCGTCTGACGTGCCACCCTCTCCCTTCGGGCGAGGGATAGCTTTTCGATCTGACGCACAATCCGCGAACGCATCTGAGCGCGATATCGAACAGGCGATGTGCGAATGCCTCGTTTCATCGCGAGAATCCGTTCTACGGATAAATCCACGCGTGCACGAAGCGTTTCGCTCTGGCGCGCGGCACGGACCATCGACTGGAATCCATGCTCCACGAGCGGGGTGACCTGCGAGAACATCATCATGTCGTTGCCGGCATCAAAAGCCTGCAGAAAAATATCGGACGACAGCCCTACGGTGTGAACGGCGCCCAGAGTCAGGTCATCGGTAACGATCACGCCTTCAAATCCAAACTTCCGTCTCAGCAGTCCTCCGACGATTTTCGGGGACAACGAAGCCGGCATCGGCCGCTCATCGGACAGCCCCGAGCCCAGTCCTCGATAGTAGGCGTGACCCACCATCATCATCGGGACATCGTCAATCAGATTGAGAAAGGGCAATGCATCGTTCAGCAGGATGCTCTTCCTGGATTTATCAATTCTCGGAAGGACGAAATGCGGGTCCATCAGTGCAGCGCCCATTCCCGGAAAATGCCTGGCGCACGCCAGTATCCCTCGCTCTGCCAGTTCGAAGACAAAGGCTCTTCCCAGATTCGTCACTTCACCGGGATTCGAAGAAAGCGATCGTTCGCGCATCACCGAATCCGCAGAATGCAGGTCCAGAACCGGTGACAGACCGGTATTAAATCCACTGGCTTCCAGTTCCAGGGCGATGATGCGGGCCAGCATTCTCAGCGAGGTCGTTCCTTCTGAAGCCATCTCGTGGACCGCGGGAAGCGGGGCAAAAAGTTGTTTTAACCTATCTGCCGCGCCGCCTTCCTGACCTATACCAACGAGGGCGGGCACTCCATTTCCTTGCCGGAGGCTTGAAGTCAGTCCACAAAGCTGGTCAAAGGATTCAATATTGCGTTGGGAGAGGATGAAACCACCGGGATGGATGATGTCCAGCGCCGAACGCGTGTTGGAATCTGGCGCCGGGCCCTGAAAGCCAAGCCAGAATAGCTGACCAACCTTTTCTTCGAGAGTGAGGCGGTGAATTTCCTTCATCGAATCCTACGACTGCGCCTTCCTCCGGAGTTCTTCCAGCATTCTCAGTGCGTCCATTGGAGTGAGATTATTAAGGTCCAAAGCGCGCAAAGAATTCCGCAGTTCCTCTTCCAGCGCCGTGAAAAGGGGAAGCTGATTGACGACGACTCGCGTCTTGCGTCTGGCTCGAACCGTCAGATTATCGGATAGTTGATGTTCGTTCTCCTCATGTTTTCTGAGAATCTCTCGCGCTCGTTCCGTCACACTGACAGGGATTCCTGCCAGCCTCGCCACTTCGATGCCATAACTGCGGTCCGCGGGCCCGGATTCAACGGTTCTAAGAAAGATGATGCGATTCCCAGCTTCCTTGACCGTCACATGGAGATTCCGGATGCCGGGAAGCAGGTCGGCAAGCTCTGTAAGCTCGTGATAATGCGTGGCAAAGATCGTCTTAGCCTGAATCTTCGACTGTATGTGTTCAATGACGGCCCAAGCCAGCGACAAGCCATCGAAGGTGGCCGTGCCTCGCCCGATCTCATCGAGAACAATCAGGCTCTTCGACGTCGCCGAGTTCAGGATGAGCGCGGTTTCCGTCATCTCTACCATGAAGGTCGACCGGCCTCGCGTGAGATTGTCCGATGCGCCGATTCGGGTGAAGATCCGGTCCGCCAATGGGAACTTCATATAATGGGCCGGGACGAACGACCCCATTTGAGCCAGGATCACCAACAGAGCTGCCTGCCGCAGATAGGTCGATTTGCCTCCCATGTTCGGGCCAGTGATCACGAGGATCTGATCGGTGGCGTCGTTCATGTATAAGTCGTTTGGAACGAAACGGTCTGCCCTCTGTTGTTCAGATAAAGCTTCAATCACGGGGTGTCGACCCTGACGGATAATGAGCTCGTCACTGCCAATACCGATCTGAGGACGCGAGTACCCATATCGCTGAGCGATTCCGGCAAAGTTTGACAGGACATCCAGCTCGGCAATCACCGCCGCACTGCGCCGGATTCGGGCAGCTTCAGCCGCGATTCGAGTTCGCACTTCCTGGAATAACCGTTTTTCAATTTCAAGAATCCGCTCTTCCGCCGTGAGAATCTTCTCCTCGTATTCCTTGAGTTCCGGAGTCGTATAGCGTTCCGCCCCAACGAGAGTCTGCTTCCTGTCGTAGTCGGCAGGAACCAGATGCTTATTCGAGTTCGAGATCTCGATGTAGTAGCCAAACACTCGATTGAATCGAACCTTCAGGGAAGTAATGCCCGTGCGTTCGCGTTCGCGAATTTCCAGAGATGCGAGATACCCTTTACCGCTCTTCGACAGGACTCTCAGTTCATCGAGCGGCGCATCGTAGCCATCGCGAATGACGCCGCCATCCATCATCGTGGGCGGCGGATCGTCGGCTATAGACCTGCCGAGCAGGGAATGGAGATCGTCAAGCAGGTCCAGCCGCTGATGCAATACTGCGAACCGCGCCGCCTTCAATTTGGATATGGCGCCGGCGACCCGAGGAAGACAGCCCATCGAGCTTCTCAATGAGATCAATTCGCGCGGGCCGGCAGTACCGATGGTGATTTTCGAAAGAAGTCTTTCGATATCGAAAATTCCATCGAACGAATTGCGAACCGAATCGGCAGCAACAGCGGAGGCTGCGAGTTCTTCGACCGCGTCGTACCGGCTTTCGATCTCGGACACGTCCGTCGAGGGTCGCATCATCCATGCCCGCAGCAGCCGTGCCCCCATTCCGGTGTGCGTCCGGTTCAATACTCCAATCAATGTGTCTTTGGCATGGCCATCGGAGCCTCCGGCTGGAGACTCGAAGAGTTCCAGGTTTCGAATGGTGGCCGAATCCAGAATCAGATAATTCGCGGTTTCCTGATAGACGATGGCGTTGACGTGCTCCAGGGCGGCTTTCTGTGTCTGGCGCACATAGTGAACGATAGCGCCGCAGGCCCCGACGGCAGCAGGCCGTCCGGTGAGACCGAAACCGTCGAGTGTGGCCGTCTGCAACTGATCCTTGAGAATTCGAGAGGAATAATCGGCATCGAACAGCCAGTCTTCGAGATTGGTTTTGGCAATTCCGTTCAATGCCTGAACGGCAGTCTTCATCCGATCGGGGAATACGACCTCCCGCGGAGAAAAATGGTCGGCCTCCAGAAGCAGCAGATTCCAACGATTGGGCCCCTCGAATTCAACGGCTCGAAATTCGCCGGTTGAAACATCGAGGAACGCGCAGCCGAGAGTTTCGGCGACTTCCGTAACGGCGAGAAGATAGTTGTTCTCACCGGGCGTCAGGACGTTGCTATCGGTGATCGTGCCGGGCGTGACGACGCGAGTGATTTCACGCCGAACGATTTTGACGCCTTTTTGGGGTGCCTCCATCTGATCGCAGATAGCAACCTTGAATCCTTTTCGCAGAAGCCTGGCGATGTACCCATCCGCAGCGTGGAAGGGAACCCCGCACATGGGGACGGGATTTTCACGTTCTTTGTGCCGGGCGGTCAATGTGATTTCCAGCTCACGCGATGCGGTAACGGCGTCTTCGAAGAAGAGCTCGTAGAAGTCGCCAAGCCGGAACATCAGAAGTGCGTCGGGCACTTCCTGTTTCATGGCGTGGTACTGCCGCATCATGGGGGTGAGATCCTGGTCGGGCATAGCCCTTCAGGTCTAACCGAAATCCGGGATAAAGACAAGGCTGGGACGGGAAGAATTATGGAGAAAAATCCCTCTCCCGAAGGGAGAGGGTGCTGCGAAGCAGCGGGTGAGGGGTACCGCACGAAATTATTTTTCTTGTGGTACCCCTCACCCGACCCTTCGGGTCACCCTCTCCCTTCGGGAGAGGGATTTTTCCTTAAATCATTCCAATTTCTGGATAATACGCATGCATGCGTATTTTGGCAGTCGACACGAGTTCGGAACGGGGCAGTATCTGTATTACGGAAAATGAAACGGTCCTTGGGGAAATCCGGCTTGCGTCGTCCGTACAGCATGCTGAGCGGTTGTTCCGCTCTGTCGAGTTCCTGCTGGAGTCCCTCCCAATCACTCTCGCGGACATCGATCTGTTTGTCGCGTCCCGCGGACCGGGTTCTTTCACCGGTCTGCGTGTCGGTCTTGCCGCAATGGAAGGTTTCGCGTCCGCACATGGGCAACGTGGAGCAGGCGTATCCACCCTGGAAGCCCTGGCCTGGAAAACCGGAATCGAGAATGATCTGATTTCACCCGTGATCGACGCTCGTCGTGGTGAGGTTTATGGAGGTTTGTATCGCCGGGTTTCGGACCGGTTGGTGGAGGAGATTCCGCCGGCGGTGCGCAAGCCGGAACAGTGGTTTGCATCCCTTCCGGACTCACGCATCCATATCTGCGGGGACGGAGCTTTGAAATATCGTTCATTCGCGAATCGACCGGGCTGGGTTTTCTGTGATATGGATCTCTATCTCGCGGTAACGATGGCGCGCATGGCGGCTACAATGCACTGTGGTCCGCTGGAACCGTTGTATGTGCGTCGGACCGATGCGGAGACTGCACTGGAGGCACGGCATGACAGCGTTGCAGGTCCAAGTTCGAAGAGTACGAAAGTCTGACATCGATCGAATCGTCGATATCGAGAGGTCGTGGTTCCACCTGTCCCATTGGTCCATCGACAGCTATTACCGCCTGCTGAATGACGACGGTTTTACCACCAGTTTCGTCGCCGAAACCGAAGACGAATCGGGCACGCTGACCATTGTCGGGTTTGTGATATTTCACGTTGCCGCCGGAGTTTCGGAAATCTACAACATCGCAGTGGATGCCGCCCACTCCCGGCAGGGAATCGGCCGGCGACTGCTGGCCTCGGCCATTGAAGAATCCCAGAATCGCAATGCGGGTCGTGTTGTTCTGGAAGTACGAAAATCCAACGGCGGGGCGATCAAATTCTACGACGAATTTCAGTTTGCCGTGATTGGCGAGCGGAAGAATTACTACTCCAATCCCATCGAGGATGCCTTCGTTATGGAGTACCGTATTCCCGAATCCGGACGGCGATTCCAAAGTTGAAGTCGGCATGGGCGTGTGTTACGTTGGCGGCACAGAGAGGAGCGTGACCATGCAGGAAGAGGAGATCAAGCAACACCTGATGTCTTCAAGTCCGGAATTCCGCCGCCTTGTTGAAGAACACCACCAATTCGAAGGTAAATTACAAGAGCTCCAAGCTCACCATTTCCTTTCGGAAAAGGATTTGATCGCAGAAGCCACTCTGAAAAAGAAAAAACTGCAGCTGAAAGACGAAATGAACACGCTGATCCAGAACTTTCGAAACGAGCTGAGTCATCAACATTCGTAAAGTCACATCCGCCGGGCCGGAGGCCCCCGCCTCCGGCCTTGCATCCGTGCTTCGAAACACTCCCTCACAACAATGATTGCTCCAGACGCCTTCCGATTTCTCATTCCGCTGCTCATTCTGACTGTCGCTTCGTTCGGCATGGGCTGGGTCTTCCTCGGTGTTTTCCTGTTGCTCCTGACGTCCTTCGTGGGATTCTTCTTTCGTAATCCACCGCGAACCATCCCATCGGATCCGTCGATCATCGTTTCGCCGGCAGACGGGAAGGTCGTGAAAATCGATCGGGTTGGAGGCGTCACGAAAGTCAGCGTCTTTCTTTCGCTCTTCAACGTTCACGTCAACCGGAGCCCGATTGCGGGAAAGATCGAAGCCGTGGACTATAGAAAAGGCTCGTTCAAGGCGGCGTATAACCACGCGGCAAGCGTTGAAAACGAGCGGAACGTGATCATGGTCAGCAACGGCCGCATCAAGCTCGTATTCATACAGATTGCCGGAGTCGTTGCTCGCCGCATCGTATTCTGGAAGCGGATCGGGGATTCTGTCGAAAAGGGAGATCTTGTGGGTTTGATACGTTTCGGGTCCCGCGTGGATATACTGTTTCCCGCAGGAACCGAGGTCACAGTGGCCGTGGGCGACAGAGTGCGTGGCGGATCGAGTCCCATTGGCCGGATTGTCAAAACAAATGGCTGAACGACGCGGAAAACGCAGACATCTGAAAAGCCGGCCGAAGCCTCGCAGTGAACGCTTTCAAAGCGGTCTTTCACTTATTCCGAGCCTGTTCACTATCGGTAACATGTTCTGCGCCTACTTTTCAGTCATCTCCACGTTCAAAGGCAATTATGACTATGCCGCGATGGCCATTGGTGTCGGCGTGGTACTCGACGGACTGGATGGAAGAATTGCCCGCATGACTCAAACCTCAAGCGAATTCGGAGTACAGCTCGATTCCATTGCGGATGTGCTGACGTTTGGAATTGCTCCGGCGGTTCTCGCTCTCGCCTGGGGACAGAATCATATCGCTGCGCTCGGCAGCGCCGCCGCGTCGCTGGATTTGCGGGGAAGCGTACAGCAATATGCAACGGTGCACCTCCACCAGTGGAGCTGGATTGTCACATTCGTCTTTCTGATCTGCGGAGGCTGGCGGCTGGCCCGATTCAACGTTCAGTCTCAGAAGCCGGTAGATACCGGCAGCAAGCGGAACTTTGTCGGACTGCCCATACCGGCAGGCGCGGGATTGATCGCGGCGGTAGTTCATTTTTTCAAAGTGCCGATCGTCGATGTCATCCCCGCGATGTTCTGGTATCTGCTCGTTCTTCTGACCGGATTCCTGATGGTGAGCACGGTGCGATATCCGAGCTTCAAGGAACTGCATTTTCTAAAACGCGGTTCCAGGCTGACTCTGGTTGCCACGGCGTCTCTTATCGGTTCCATTTATTTCTATTCCGAAGTCATGCTTCTGCTGATATCGATGATCTACGTTGGATCCGGACTCGTGATGCAAACCCTGCGCCGCTTCGCTCCGCCCTCACCCGCTCTGGGCGAACCCGCGCATGGTAATATCAAGACGTGAACCTCGACAGACTTCAAAGAGCTCCAAACATCGCAATCGTTGGCGCGTCCTCTCCTGTGGGGAAGGAACTGAAAGATCTGATTCAGGAGTCGGGTCTTCCAGTCGGCAACCTGAAACTGATCGATACGGAAGAGTACGCGGGACTCCTGCAGGAATTCGCCGGACAGATTCAGATCACACAGGTCATCTCGCCCTCTGCCTTTGACAACGTCGATATCGCTTTCTTTGCCTGCAGTCCGGAAATCATGAGGGCATTTGCTGCAAGCGGCGCTGCAATTCCGGAGGTAACCATCGATCTGACGCAAACGGGCCGCGAGGGAATTCTTTTCCTCAACGGGCTCACGAGCCTCAGCCAGATCACTCCCATACGCGGCGCGAGCTACTTCATCAGTCCGCATCCTTCGGTGATCGTCCTCGCTCGCGTTCTTTACGGACTTCAACGCGGTATCGCCCTGGATTCCGCCTCGGTCACAATTCTGGAACCCGCTTCCGAGCGAGGCGCCGCGGCGATCGACGAGCTTCAGGAGCAGACGGTGAGGCTGCTGAATTTTCAGCCTGCAGAGAGCAAACTGTTCAAGGGCCAGCTTGCATTCAACATTCTTCCTGAAATTGAAGCAGCAGGCGGAACGGAGAACCTGATTCGCAATCAGCTTGCAGCGGTACTGGGCGAATCCATTCCGATACCCGGCCTGATGATGCTCCAAGCGCCGGTTTTCCATTCGGAATCGTTCTCCATGTTTGTACGATTTTCGAAAGCTTCCAGCATACCAACCCTGGACGACGTTCGCCGTTGCCTCGAAGACGCCATAGGCGGAGTCGTCTTGAACGACACTCGCGACAATTCGCCTTCGCCGGTCAGTGTCGTGGGTTCCGATAAAATCCACATCGGGCGGATAGCCCAGGATCCAGGCGATCCGTTGAATTTCGCTTTCTGGATGACCGCAGACAATCTTCGGCTCGCGGCCTCCAATGCGCTTGGTATCGCAGAGAGCATCATGCTTTCCGCAGCCGCTCCACGTTGAATGGCTGTATTCGCGTGTCCCTATCCTGAAGGGAGAGGGATTCGCTCCAAACATTTTTCCATTTTGGACAGTTATGGAAGTTTCATACATCCTCCGCTCCGGCTTCATTCTCGCCAACCAGAGATTTCGAATGCTGGCTGTCGACATCCTCTGGAAGTTCTTTCATTTTGTATCGATGGTGATCCTGATCTCCGCGACAGCCGTCTGGCTGATCCAGGACATCGCAAATTACCAGTGGGAGGGACCGGAACTGGCACCGTCCAACCCTATTCTGCTTGCCATGGCTTTAGCGGATCTGTGGACGAGATATTCCGGGACTCTTGCCTGGATGGCCTTCGGCATTGTTTCCAGCGCAATCGGGCTCTGGATTGGTTTCGAAGCGTTGTTCAGAGGTGGCGTCAAAAGATTCTGGATATACGCAGGCACGCGCCTCGCGTTTCTGACGATCATGATTTCCGCGATAGTGGTACTGGCCACACTGACTGCCGTCGAAGGCCGCATCGAGCCAGGGGGGACAATTCAGGCGGGGATTGTATCGGCAATCATTCTTCTCGGCCTTTGGTGGATGCTCAGCGTCGCCGAAACTTTAGTGCGACGTGACGCGATGGAATTGCTGGCGACGCATCTGACGGCGGTTTCCGGCGCCCTGGGTTCACTGTTGGGAATTCAGCTGTTGTTCTCGACTGCTTCCGCTGCCGTGATTGGACTGAGCCTCCGTCTGATGCTTCTTTCGTCGAGCGCCGCACCATTTCTCGTGGCGGGTCTCCTGACCGTGTCCGCGATGCTTTTCTGGACCATCGTTCACAGCTACCTTGTCGTCGTGCGCTATTCGGCGATTGATATAATGAGGAACAATGTCGTCGAACCTTGAAACCATTCTTGTCCTGGATTTCGGATCACAGTACACACAACTCATCGGACGCCGGATTCGCGAAGCGAATGTGTACTCCGAGATCGTGCCATTCAACACGCCGCTGGATGTGATTCGTGGACATCAACCGCGCGGGATCATACTTTCCGGAGGACCGGAATCGGTATACGAGTCCGGCGCCCCGGCCTGCGATCCCCGGCTGTTCGACCTCGGTATTCCCGTTCTTGGCGTGTGCTATGGCATGCAATTGATCGCGAAGGAGCTCGGCGGAAAGGTCGAACCCTCTTCGCATCGAGAGTACGGATCACGAGAGATTCAGACGACCGGACCGTCGTGCCTGCTGGACGGAATGAAGCGCGTCTGGATGAGTCACGGGGATTTGATACTGGAACCTCCTCCCGGCTTCTCCGTCACCGCGCGAAGCAACACCGCCATGGCGGCGATGGAAAACCCATCTCGAAACATATTCGGCATTCAGTTTCATCCTGAAGTCACGCACACCGACAAGGGAAGCGAGCTTTACCGACGATTCATATTTGATATCTGCAAATGCAACGGCTCGTGGACCATTGGCTCGTTCATCGATCGCGCCATCGAGCGCATACGCGAACGGGTCGGAGAGGGGCGCGCCATCGTTGCGATCAGCGGCGGAGTCGACTCTACAGTTGCGGCGGCTCTTGTACATCGTGCCATCGGAGACCGGCTCACGGGCGTGTTCGTCGACAACGGTCTGCTTCGAAAAAAGGAATTTCAAAAGGTGTTGTCGATTCTGCAGAACAACCTTCACCTGAATGTTCGCGGAGTGGATGCGTCGGATCGGTTTCTCAATCGTCTGGCGGGAGTCACCGAGCCTGAAAAGAAGCGAAAGATCATCGGCGCCGAATTCATCAGTGTTTTTGAAGAGGAAGCGACGAGAGCCGAATCGGTGGATTTCCTGGTGCAAGGGACGCTGTATCCCGACGTTATCGAATCCGTGTCAGTGAAGGGGCCGTCGCAGACCATCAAGTCGCATCACAATGTGGGTGGCCTGCCCGAGCGCATGCGGCTGAAGCTGGTCGAACCGCTCCGGGAATTATTCAAGGACGAGGTCCGCCGCGTCGGCATGGAACTGGGGCTTCCGGAAGACATGGTCTGGCGTCAGCCCTTTCCGGGACCGGGACTCGGGGTCCGCATCATGGGTGAGATCACGCGCGAAGGCGTGCGACTGTTGCAGGACGCCGATGAAATCCTTGTCGCCGAAATCAAGAAGGCCGGCCTTTATCGCGATATCTGGCAATCCTTCTGCGTGCTGCTTCCGGTCAAGAGCGTCGGCGTGATGGGCGACAACCGCACCTACGATCACACGATTGCGGTTCGCGCCGTGCATAGCACCGACGGAATGACAGCGGATTGGGTCCGACTGCCCTATGAAGTTCTGAACTCGGTCTCGACTCGGATCGTCAACGAAGTGAAGGGCATCAACCGCGTTGTGTACGACATCACATCGAAACCACCGGCAACCATTGAATGGGAGTAGACGTGTCTCAGTTCGTTCATCTTCATCTTCATTCCGGATTCAGCCTGCTGGACGGTGCCTGCAGCCACGAGGCGCTGGCCGAGAAAGCGAAGAAGAGTGGCATGCCTGCGATCGCCGTTACCGATCACGGCAATCTGTTTGGCGCCATGGGTTTTTATGATGCGGCAACCAAAGCGGGTGTAAAGCCGATCATTGGTTGTGAGATGTATGTTTCCAAAACGACGCGTCTCGATCGTGACCCGGCATCGGGCAGACCAAACCATCTGATCCTTCTCTGTGAGAACGAAACCGGCTACAAGAACCTGGTCAAGCTGGTTTCGAAGAGTTACCTCGAAGGGTTTTATTACAAGCCGCGCATCGACAAGGATCTGCTTGCAGAACACAGCGAGGGCATCATCGGCCTGTCCGCCTGTCTGAACGGGGAAGTTTCCGCGAATGTCCTGGCGGGACGATTCGACGAAGCCGTCGCCGCTGCCGGGCGGTTTCAGGACATTTTCGGCAAGGATCGGTTCTTCCTGGAAATCCACGATCACGGATTGGACAAGCAGCGGAAGATCATCCCTGACATGTTGAAGATTTCGGAAATGACCGGAATCAAGACCACAGCATCCAACGACTGCCATTACATGGAACGCGACGATTGCCGCGCTCATGATGTGCTGCTTTGCATTCAGACCGGAAAGACCATCAATGAACTGAACCGGATGAAGTTTTATACGGATCAGTTCTATGTGAAGACGCGGCAGGAGATGGACGAAGTCTTCGGCGAGATTCCGCATGTTCTCGATCAATCGGTTGAAATTGCCGAGCGCTGCAATTTGAAACTCCAGAAGGTTGGGAATCCATTTCCAGAGTTTGTCGTTCCTCCGGGATTCACGATCGACTCGTATTTTGCAAAGGTGGTCCGGGATGGCTACGAAGAGCGGATGCAGTTTCTCAAACCGCTTTCGGATAAGGGGCTGCTGAAGAATCCGATTTCAATGTACGAGGAGCGGATGAATCGGGAAGTCTCGATGATCCAGAACATGAAGTTCTCGGGATACTTCCTGATTGTGTGGGATCTCATCCGATACGCGCGGGAATGCGGCATTCCGGTCGGCCCGGGCCGCGGATCGGCTGCAGGGAGCCTTGCATCGTACTGCATGCGCATCACCGACATTGATCCGCTTCAGTACGGCCTGCTCTTCGAACGCATGCTGAATCCCGAACGCGTGTCACTTCCAGATATCGATATCGATTTCTGTACCAACCGGCGTGGGGAAGTCATGGACTATGTCACGCGGAAGTATGGGCGGGACAACGTCGCCCAGATCATTACGTTTGGGACAATGGCGGCGCGCGGTGTTCTGCGCGACGCGGGCCGCGGCATGGACATGACCTATGCCGAGGTCGACAAGATTGCGAAGATGATTCCCACCGAGCTTCACATCACGCTCGACAAGGCGATCAAGGACAATCCGGAACTCAAAACCCTGGTGAATGCGGATCCACGGGTACGAGACCTGGTCGATATCGCAAAGCGCCTCGAGGGACTTGCCCGGCACGCATCCACACACGCCGCGGGTGTGGTGATTTCTCCGCAACCGCTTACGGATATCGTTCCGCTATACAAGTCCAGCAAGGACGAAATCACAACGATGTATCCGATGACGGACATCGAAAAGATCGGACTCCTGAAGATTGATTTCCTTGCTCTGACCACGTTGACCATCATCGACGACACCCTGAAAATGCTGAAGCAGCTGGCGGGAATCGAACTGGACATGGACAGCCTGGCGTTCGACGACGAGAAGACATACGAACTGTTTTCAGCCGGACTCACCAACGGCGTATTCCAGTTTGAAAGTTCGGGGATGAAAGACATCCTGCGGCGATTCAAACCGTCGAGTCTGGAACACATCACCGCGCTCAATGCGCTGTATCGTCCCGGTCCGATTGGCGGCGGCATGATCGATGACTTCATCAATCGAAAGCACGGCAAGAAGAAGGTCGAATACGAATTGCCGGAGCTGAAGGGAATCCTGGAAGAAACCTACGGGGTGATCGTGTACCAGGAACAGGTCATGCAGATTGCGAACCTCGTTGCAGGGTATTCGCTGGGCGAAGCCGATTTGCTGCGTCGCGCCATGGGCAAAAAGAAGGTGGAGGAGATGGCCGCCCAGCGCGCAAAGTTTGCAGCCGGCGCCGTGGAGAAAGGATTCAAGGATTCCAAGAAAGTCACGCGCCTGTTTGACCTGATGGAACAGTTTGCCGGCTATGGGTTCAATAAATCACACGCGGCAGCGTACGCGGTGCTCGCTTATCGCACGGCATACCTCAAGGCGCATTATCCGAACTACTTCCTCGCAGCGATCCTGACTAGTGAGCGGGGAAGCCAGGAAAAGATCGTCAAGTACATCAATGAGTGCCGCGAAATGGGCATTGCGATACTCCCGCCGGACGTGAACTACAGCGATGTTTACTTCACCCCAACTTCGGCCGGTATTCGATTCGGTTTGACTGCAATCAAGAACGTTGGAGAAAACGCCATCGTCTCGATCGTCGCGGGCAAGCCTTTCAAATCCCTCTTTGATTTTTGCGAACGAGTCGACTTGAGGGCCGTCAACAAACGCGTCGTGGAAAGCCTGATCAAGTCCGGAGCGTTTGACAGCGTCAGCAGTGAACGTTCGTTGCTCTATAACAATGTCGACCGGGCGGTGGATTGGGGTCAGCGCAAGCAGCGCGAAAAGGAAGTCGGACAGGGCGGCCTGTTCGGCATGATGATGTCGAATGTTGGCGGCAACGGCGATTCCGAGCACCCCATGGACGCGGCTGAAGCCTGGGCTGAGGCGCTGAAGCTCAAGCACGAAAAGGAAACGCTCGGCTTCTACATTACAGGGCATCCACTGCGGAAATTTGCGGATGAAGTGCGCGCCTACGGGAATGCGACGACAGGAACCTTATCGGAGAAACCCTCGGGTTTCGAAGTGTCCATCGGCGGAATTGTTTCTGCAATACGAGTCACGCGGACGAAAAAGGGTGACTCGATGGCGATTGTCCAGCTGGAGGACTGGGAAGGTATAGTCGAAGTCCTGATGTTTCCCGATACGTACGCCAAGGTTCATCGCCTGCTGGAAGCGGATGCTGCCATCATCGTGAAGGGCAAGCTCGATAACGACGAAGCCTCCATGAAAATACTGGCAACCGATGTTTATCCGATGGAGAGAGCGCGGGAAATTCTCAGCCGCACCGTCACTATTCAAATCGATGCCGCGACGGCGCCGGCGGATCTTGCCGAGCAGATGCAACCCATCATCGACCGCAAGCGCGGTGCCGCGGAGATCGTTTTTGCGCTGAATTTTCCGGACCGATTTACCGCCTTTGTGAGACCGAATCCCTACGTGAAGGTATTACCGGACCGCGAGCTGATCGAATCCATTGAACGAATTTGCGGGAGCAACACCGTTACGCTTCAGTGATGGTGTTTGTCCAGCGCCGCTTCTCCGCGCTTCACGGCGAGTGCGGTGACGACGCCGGTTAGTATTACCACTCCGAGCAGAATGGCTGCAGCGATCTCCAGGGCGTGAATGATATGGGTCACGAGGTACCTCCGGTTCAGAGCATACTCAAATCTCGCGAGTGCCGATAGCCCCTCCTGGCCAGGAGGGGTGGCTGCGCCGAAGGCGCAGACGGGGTGGTGGTTCAACTTCGACAGGCAGAATTCTTCGATCAAGAACAACCACCCCGGCGCTTCGCGCCACCCCTCCTGGCCAGGAGGGGCGATGGGCACTACAATCGAGACTATCCTTTTCCGCGTACCTCCTCAAAGCACGCCTGAGATCAACGGCCTTTGGTAAGTCTCAGACCGTTCCTTCGGAATGGCGAAATACGCGTGGCAGGAACAACACACAGACGGCGCAGAGCAACACGGGAATAACGAGCAATCCGAGCACCTGTGGGGTGGCAAGTTTTGCGGCCAGTACAAAGCCGCCAAATTGGGGACCCATAACAGCGCCGACTCTGCCGACACCGACAGCCCATCCAACTCCCGTGGACCGGATCAGCGGTGGATAAAACGCGGCGGAGAGCGCATTGAATGCGAACTGAGTGCCTGACGTTCCCGCACCTATCGTGAGCAGAAGCAGCCACCACGCGTTGCTGGTGGATGGAAGTAACAGAAACAATCCCAGGCTTGCGGCTGTTACAAGGTATGCGGTCACCATCGCGGGCACTGTTTTGCCTCGATCCACATACCGGGCCATGATGAGCCCGCTGATAATGCCCCCGATCTGCAGCATGACGCCGCCACGCGACGCCGCTGTCGGTGTCCAACCGGAGGAACTAAGCAGGGTCGGCAGCCAGCTGATGAGGAAAAAAAGCGAGAAAAGGTTCAACACCAGGCCGAGCCACAACAGAAGCGTGCGCGCCCGATAGAACGGCGCCAGCAGAGCCAGAACAGATTGCCGCTCGACGCCGCTGCGTTTCGCGAGCACTACACTTTGCGGATCCACATCCGGCGCCAGGCGTTTAAGAATGGCCGCGATGCGCACGTCTCCGGGACGTTTTTCCATCAGGAATCGCACCGATTCCGGCAAGCCAAGCCACAACAGGATGCTGATCAGTATCGGTCCGACACCTCCTACGATAAATACGGCCTGCCAGCCAAATGCCGCATGAATGGATGGCGCAGCAAAGCCGGCGACCACGGCGCCAAGCGCAATGTTGGCATACATCAGGGTGATCAACTTTGCGCGTCTCCGGAGCGGCACGAATTCCGAAGTGATCGCCGTCGCATTCGGTACACTGGCGCCAAATCCCATTCCTGTCAGAAAGCGCCAAAACGCGATCTGGTCGACGTTCCCTGAAAATGCGGTGCCCAGAGAACCTATTCCCATGATGGCGGTCGCCAGAATCAGGATGGGCCGGCGTCCCCAACGATCGCCATATCCTGCGACGAGTGCGGCACTGAGAGCATAGCCAAGCAGGGCGGAGGTTTGCGCGAAAGTAAAGTCGGGACGTGTTAAATGCCATTCCGGAGCCAGCCAGTTGATGGAGACTGCAAGCGTCTGGATGTCGTAGCCATCCAGAAAGATGAGAAACGCGCACAACCCAATCACGCGCATCTGGAGGCCTGATAGCGGGCGTTCATCAATCAGTTTATCGATTTCAACTTTTTGCAATGTCTACTCCGGTTCCAAAAATTTCTGCCAGATCATACACGAATGTGAGAAAGTCCCGCTCTACTATGGACAGAGTTCAGGATCTGCGTTCTGCCGCTTATACATTGCTTGAATTCTCCGCGCGTGCGGGAATCGAGTACATATTTACGAACCTGGGGAGTGATCATCCCGCCTTTATCGAGGCGTTTGCAGAAATGCAGAAGCAGGGAAGAACCATGCCTCGCGTTGTGGTGTGTCCACACGAAATGACGGCTCTGAGCGCCGCTCACGGATATGCCATGGTCACGCGCCGTCCCCAGCTGGTTCTGGTTCATGTCGACGTCGGAACGCAAAACCTGGGCGGCAGCGTTCACAACGCAGCTCGTGGCCGAATACCGGCGATCATCATTGCCGGGCTGTCTCCCGTAACCGATGGCGGTAACCGTGTCGGTACGCGAAACGAGTTCATCCACCACATTCAGGACATGCCACGCCAGCATGAGATCGTGGCGCCGTACATGAAATGGTGCTATGAACTGCGCGCTGCGGAAAGCGTGACTTCCGTCATGGCGAGAGCGATTCAAATTGCAACAACGGCGCCGGAGGGTCCGATCTACATCACGGGTGCTCGTGAAGTATGGGAGGGAAGAGAACCGGCAGCAGTCGAACCTTCCGAAGAATGGCCTGCATCGCGGATGGGCGGACTGAGCGACGCCGACCTTGCCGAACTCTACCAGGCGCTGGTCGCATCGAAACGACCGCTTGTCATCACGAGCTACCTTGGACGTCATCCACGCGCAGTGGAGCAACTGGTGGCAATCTCGGATCGCATCGGTGTGGGGATCTGCGAAGTCAGTCCGACATATCTGAATTTCCCGGGAGGCCATAAACATCATCTCGGCTATACCCGGAACTCCTTCGTGGACGAAGCGGACCTGATCCTGATGCTTGACGTGGATGTCCCCTGGATGAAGTCCCGGGTTCAACCGCGTCCCGGAACCCGGCTGTTCCATATCGATATCGATCCATTGAAGACCGGCGTCGGTTACTGGCACTATCCTGCGCAACGCGTCTATCAGGCCGAAACTCTGGCAACGCTGGCCCGATTGGTGGAACTGGTGGAAGAAAATCCGTCGGGACGGCAGGAGCGTATCGAATGGATCGCTTCCGCTCGCGGGCGCGCGAAGCCACTTGCCCGTGTTGCCGAAGGAGCCATCACTCCGGAAGAACTGACAGAAGCGATCGGTGAACTGATCACGGAACGCACCGTTGTGGCATTTGAAGCTCCCACCTGCACGGAACTCATTCCGGCCATACTTCGTTTGAATCAACCGGGCAGCTACTTCAACAGCGGAGGCGCTGGTCTGGGATGGGGAATCAACGCGTGCATCGGTCTGAAACTGGCGAAGCCCGAATCCGAAGTCATCGCGCTGGTAGGCGACGGCTGCTACATGTTTGGCGCGCCAAGCAGCGCGTACTGGGTGGCCAATGCGTATCGAACTCCGTTTCTGACCATCATCTATAACAACGGTGGCTGGAATGCGCCCAAGTTTTCCACGCTTGGGGTTCATCCCGAAGGCACGGCCAAACAAAATGACACGTACTGGGTCACCGTTGGCGCCGGTGCGCGCTTTGCCGATATCGCGGCCGCCGCGGGCAACGCGGAGCCATTTCGCGTTACGGTTCGTGAGGAATTGCGTGAAACATTGAGGCGTGCGCTGCAGACCGTGCGCGATGGTCGCTCCGCTGTTGTCGACGTCGCCATACAGAAGATCTCCTCGCAGGTCCTAAAACGATAGTCCGATCACACCGAAACCGATTTGGCTCTCACGGCTAATCTAAAAAAGGATTAGACCGCGTGAGCTCCCCACAACACATTTCCCGCCTTAATTGGTAAGCGGGCATTTATCGCCCGCTTAAATTCAGAGGAGGCCTCCGATGCGACGAGTATCCAGTTTCCTGCTCATTCCAACGTTTCTTTTCATTCTGTTCGCGGAGACAACTTACGCCAACGAAGTCACAGACTGGTACGAGGCCATGTTGCGTGCTTCGCTGGTAGCCGGAGCAAATCCGCTCACAATGTCCCGCAATTCCGCCATAGTCCAGGCTTCTGTCTTCGATGCGGTCAATGGCATCGAACGGCGGTACACACCGATTCATGTCGCAGCGTCGGCACCAGCGGGCGCGTCGGCGCGTGCTGCAGCTGTCCAGGCGGCGTATGTCGCTCTGCTCAAGTTGTATCCCACGCAGCTGTCGACGCTCGATGCAAGGCGCGCGATATCGCTTTCGTCCATTCGCGCAAGCGAAAGCAGCGCTGCAATCGCCAGCGGGATCGCATGGGGTGAATCCGTCGCAAATCAGATCTGGGACTGGCGACTGACGGATGGAATCGCCAACACGTCACCGACCTGGCCCGGCAATACAGCTATCGGCCAATGGCGTCCGACGCTGAACGTCCCGTATGCGGGTACTTCGGCCAACGGAGCGGGTTATCCGCAGTTCGTTTTCATGACTCCATGGGTCATCGCTTCTCCTTCGTTATTTCGTCCCGGACCACCGCCTGCGTTGGGTACCGCGCTGTACGCCAGGGACTTCAACGAAACGAAATCGAAGGGCAGCTCCTCCAGTTTGACCAGGACGACCGACCAGACCAATGCGGCGTATTTCTGGAATTCATCAACCGCCAGCTACTTATGGGGCCATGTCGCACTGTCGCTCGTACAGCAGGGTCCGGACAAAGACGGCGAACGGGAGGATCACGGCAGGACCGATAAAGACAGAGACGGAGATGACAATGGCAAGCACCTTGGTCATTCCTCACTGTTGGAAAACGCTCGAGTTTTCGGCGAACTCAGTGTGGCGATGGCCGACGCGGCCATCGGGTGCTGGGATGCGAAATACACGTATAACTACTGGCGACCCGTTACAGCGATTCGCGATTCAGGAGACGATGGCAACGCGGCGACGACGTCGGATCCGACATGGTCTCCATTGTTCGCCACGCCGGCCCATCCGGAGTATCCGTCCGGCCATTCGTGCGTCAGCGGGGCGGCAACCACCATCCTTGCTGATGAGTTTGGAGACAAAACGCGCTTCACGATGGAGTCTGACGTTCTGCTGGGCGTCACGCGCTCATTTCGTAGCTTTTCCTCCGCACTTGATGATGTGAAGGATGCACGCATCTTCGCGGGCATTCATTTCAGAACGGCTACTGAAGTGGGCACCTCGATCGGCGCATCCGTCGGACATGCGGTGCTGCAAAACGCCTTCAACCGCGTTCACTAGCTGGAATTCGGGGGACGGGGGACGAATCTACCCGTCCCCTGAACCGAATTCCCGTCTTTGCCCTGCAAAGAACTTGAACTTGGAGCGCAGCAGCCTTAATCTCCTTGCATGAGCCGGCCACGCATTCTGTCGATCGACGATCATGCCAGCGCCAATCTTCAATACATCCGGGAAACCATGGAAAGGGCTGGATCCTTTACAGCGGTACCTGGCTGGGGCGGCGTGCTGATGGGGATCAGCGCGTTGGCTGCTGCTATTTTCGCCGCGAGAATGCCCACTCGCGAAGCCTGGTTTGACGTATGGATGGGCGAAGCTGTTCTCGCCTTCGTGGTTGGCTGCTGCGCCTTGATACGCAAAGCCGAAACGGCGCGGGTTTTTCTGAAAGGTCCCGGACGCGTGTTCGCCTTGAGCCTGTGTCCGGCGATGCTTGCGGCCATCGCGCTGACGACGGTGCTCTATCAGTACGGAATTTTTTCTCTGATGCCGGGAATGTGGCTGCTGCTTTATGGCGTCGCCGTCGTTGCAGGTGGAACCAACTCGGTCCGACTCGTTCCGCTGATGGGTGTCTGTTTCATGGTCCTTGGCGTTGTTGCGCTTGCTTTGGGCGAGGAGTGGGCAAATTTGTTGATGGGAATGGGATTCGGCGTTCTGCACATTGTGTTTGGCGGTGTGATCGCAAGGAGGTACGGTGGCTAAGCAAAGCAGATTAGAGGTTCATGCCATTCGGCCGGGAGGTACACCGCGAACGCGGGCACCCAAGAGCCCGACGCAGCTGGATCGGGTGATTCATGAACCGGTTCGGTTGGGAATTGTCAGCGCGCTGGCTGTGAACGACTCCATGTCGTTCAATGAATTGAAGGAATTGCTGAAGACGACGGATGGGAATTTGAGCGTGCACGCGCGCAAGCTCGAAGACAGTGAATACATACTGTGCGAGAAGCAGTTTGAGGGAAGAGTTCCGAAGACGACGTACAGCCTGACGACTCAGGGGAAGCGGGCGCTGGAGAACTACCTCAGTCATATGGAAGGCCTCATCCGCACGGCGCGGGAAGGGTAGGGAGACAGAAGAAAAGTTGCACCCCTCACCCGGCGCTGCGCGCCACCCTCTCCCTTCGGGAGAGGGATTTTTCGTAGCACACCTGTGAAAGCGGTTCACACATTGCGAACATCCACTTCAAGCGATTCATCACTTTAGCTGCGGCTGTCGACGTGCTAAAGGCTG
>Ga0184628_10000345_pt1 | contig 25991 bp, 36 predicted proteins | sample PLM4_5_b1_FD_133149 | JGI IMG/M metagenome (GOLD analysis project Ga0184628, IMG submission 133149) | Groundwater sediment microbial communities from an aquifer in East River, Colorado, USA - PLM4_5_b1 | ecosystem: Environmental > Terrestrial > Soil > Riparian zone | place: USA: East River... | reverse complement strand
TCCCTCTGGTCCTATCGGCCCCGGTATTCCCTGTTCTCCCTGAACTCCTTGTATCCCCTGTTCACCCGGTATCCCTTGTATTCCTTGTGCTCCGGTATTTCCCGTATCCCCTTTATCACCTTTTACACCTTGAATACCCTGAGGACCGGGATTACCTGTATCCCCTTTAATTCCTTGTGGCCCTGTTGCACCAGCCGGGCCGATTGGACCAGTCGCGCCAGTATTTCCTGTAGGTCCGGGAACTCCTTGCGGACCGGTAGAACCTGCCGGACCTGTAGAACCTTGTGGCCCCGTATTTCCTGTATCCCCTTTTGGTCCTTGTGGTCCCACTGGTCCTTGCGGGCCGGGAGAACCTGTGCCGGGAGGTCCAGTTTCTCCGGGCGGTCCCTGTGGACCCTGCATTAACCCTAAATCAATCCATGTTCCTGTAGTCTCATCCCATGCCCACAAATGCCCGTCATCTGCGGTAATCCAAATATCACCCGGTTTGCCAGTTAACGGTAAATCTGCAACAGTTGGAACAGTTCCTTTAATTTCAAGTCCTGCCCCATCTTCTCCATCCTCTCCCTTTTCTCCTTTTTCTCCCTTTCCATTTACTTCAGAAAGTCGGGTAATTAATCCTGAAACAACTTGATAAAGGGCAGGATTCTCCTGTTGAACTTTGGCGTTGTTCAGAACGCCTAGAAGTTCGCTTACCTGCTTTTGCCCGCCCTTAGGTTTCCAAGCCATCAGCCCGGATACTCCGTCCACAGAGAAGAAGCGAAGATAATAACTCGATTGATTTTAAATGTTTCGTTAATATCAGTAGTATATCCTTCCAACATGGCGCGTTGCTGTTGGAAGTTTGCTAGGACTCTCGGCTCACGATTAGTCGCCGGAGATAATGCAACTGGGGGAAGGGCAACCTGCATCACTTCATCAAGAGATTTGAAAGTTAGTTTGAGACTCCCGTTGCCAACAACTCGAAATCTTATCGCGTTGAAGTGAGATATGAACTCACCGGATGATTGAGTATCTGATGCTCCAAATGGCATATCTTATCCTCCAATTAATCCGGTTTTCCAAGTTGGCCTAGGAATGGCTCTATCCTCTTTCTCATTGGCCTGTAAATCTTTGAAAACTGTATCATTAGATTTAAACGAATTAGGAACAATTTTGTAAATTCCGGACAGGGGATTAGGTGGCACTACAAAAGGTTCCCTCATAATGATTAAGGGACAACTATTAGTAGCACCAAATCTGCCTCCAGCGGAACTACAACTATCAACATATTTAATACTACTTTCTCCCATGTAAAACTTACTACTTGCATGTTCAATTAGAATTTCACCTGTTGATATTCTTATTAATTGAAATTTATTCAAATCATCAAATGCACCTATATCTGCCTGAGTCCACGCCCAAAACTTATCAGGGTCATCATCAGAACTGTGAACTATATGATGAAGCTCTGTTTCTCCGTGAGTTATTACATGCAGAATAGTTCCATTCGGAGCATAATGAACTGTTCTTTGGTCAGCGGGAAAGGAACCACCGTCATAATGATAATTACACAGAATAGTATTATCACTTAATACAATTACTTCTCCTGCATAATACCAGTCAGTTGGATGAGGCAGTGCTGGAGGCCCAAATGCTGGAAGTATTTCAACATCAGTTACCATATTAAATCTACGACAGGAAACATCAAAATCCGCATCGTAGCTATTTCCAAAGTAAGCTATGAGTCCATCTCTTGAAAGTCCAAATGAACCCTGACCTCCATTACCCGATGTATTACCAATATCAATAAATGGAACATGCCATACTCTAGGATCTACAACTCCTGTTTCACTAATTTTATACATGGGCATGAAAGGAGTATCCCAGTATACTATATAAAAATCTTTGAAATCCGTTCCGAGAGTTTGAACAAAATCTGGAAGTGGTAACACCGCGCGAGCTAATTCATTTAGAATAGGGGGTTTATTATATATTACTAATTCAGATGGCTCAACGTTTGCATATACTGCTGCCCACTTTCCATTGGTTAAACTTACTCCTAATTCAGAAGCTACAAACCTGGTATCTCCCCTCCGAACTAATCCCGAAACGGGATCCAACCAAATTGCTGGATATTTACTATCACTACAATCATCGAGAATAAGTAAATCCCCTATTCGGGCAGTGCCATTAGGACCAATTTGAATATCAACTTGAATTGCTACTCCAGGTGTGTAAGGAGGATAAGTAGCTACGGTAAAATATACAACCGATCCCGAAATTTGATAAATTTGCACAGCTTGACTAGCAGCATTAGGTCCAGCATAGTCAAGGAAATTGTCTCCAAACATATACAATAATACTGAAGTAGCCATAGGATTAGTGCATGCAAATAATCCTAATAACTGACTTGATGTAAATGTATACCTATACCAAGCATCATAACCCTTGTTATCAATTGTAAAATTAGTTGGGGCAGAAACCGTAATCGCAGTATCAATAGTAATATTAGGTATTGGAATAGCTTCTAATAGTATAGTAGCTGAAAATAAAAAATAACCTGATTTACGGGTTGCTGCTGTTGTATCTACTATCTCATCTATTGCTAAATCGGGTATTGAAGTTTTATACTTGTTATCCCTCGAACCTACATAGCAACCTGTCCGTAAAAATCCTGAGGGTTGATTTGTCCTGCTCCCAAATTCAATTACCAATCGATATACATTACCATCACCTGGTATCGTGCAAGGAGTTAGAGTTTGAGGTGCGCTTAATTTAGTTCCCTTAGCTGGAGGCTCATATCCTGATGGACTTGCCTGATACCATTCTGGACCAGCAGAATCCTCGAATTGATTCAATAACGTAGCAAATACAGTATTAGTAGTTGCATTGGCTACATAAATGTGCAATCTCGATTTAGCATCATGAGCCAATGACCATTCATTTACTGCAATTATGAAATCTACAGTTCCATCTATAGTTTGTGGCAGTAATGGGCGACTTATCCCACGTAGTAGAATAGTTTTTTGGGGTGATGTTCCCGCAGGATTATAATCTTGATACCAAAATCCATTACCAATTCCAAATGAAACGGTATCTAATCTTACATATTGCTCATATTTTGGAATAGTCCAACCTCCCTGAAGCGCAGGCTTATAGAGAGATTCTGAAAGTGAATAATTGGTATAAAATTTAGTAGCCATTAGACTTTTTCAATAAAAATGAAAATTTTATCCCAATCAAGATGGACATTCTTTCTCATTATTTTTGCTAATACTGCCTTCTGTATAAGAGGCGCTGGCATATCTTGATCATCAACAACAGTTTCTTCAGCTATTATCAAGTCAGACTTATCTAAAAATTTAACCGTAATATTAGTAGTCATTAGCTAGCCTCATCCTGCGCTCCGATAATTAATGTATCAGTGTTAATTAGCGCGATGGAAGTTGTTTCAATATCGAACCGCCAGTGCGCCCACCGGATATTCTTGGCGTCGAGACCGTTTGCATAATTCGCATGGAACATCCTCTTGCTCGGCAGGGTAATATAAATCAGCTGATTCAATGAATCGTTCATAATCTGAATCAGGCCGAAGAATGCACGGTCCATCGCCAACCAAGCATCCTGAATCTTCCAAGTTAGTTCAGGCCTTGCATAAGTCCCGTTGAATACCATTAATCCTGAGTAATCAACAATCAGAAGATATTCAATGTTGACTCCACCAGAATCTAGAACAGTGCCGATACCGTGAACGGAAGCTCCGATACCTTGGTCAATTGCAAACGGCTGCCAAGTAGAAGGAACGTCGCCATTATCATTAACGGCATAAGTTCGAGTCTGTTTGAATAAATAGAGGACGTCCCTGAATTCCTGAGCGTTCGTAACGGGATTACCATCCAGAGGAACAATGATAATCCCATCAACTTGATCAATTGCTTCAGGCTCACCCGGCGCGCTGAGGTAACAGATGCTGATATCTTTATGAGTCGTTGAGAGAACCATACGACCCTTGTAGGTAGTAAGAGTAACACCGGCCGGAATCTCTTCAAAATTGTCGATTAAATGCGATGCATCATCTAGAAGGTCAATATCGTAATAACTGATTTGAAGTTCAGTAATATTCATATCATCCAGCGTAGCGTCTGGAATGAAGTAAAGTTGGTAGCCTAAGTCGTCTCCGTTATATCCAATAATAGCCTTTGAGGAAACAAGGTGACGTTTGACAACTGAGGGATCATCAGTAGTCGGAATGTTCATAACGAGAACTGAACGATTTTCGTTAACAAAGGATTGCACCGCCATAACTTCCGGACCGGGTGAAGTTAGATAGCCAGTATCAGTTTCATAGACTACACCGATAACGTGGAGGCCAATATCACAGTATCCTTCGATATCCGTATTTGAGGCTACTATCCCACCAGCCGTTGGATTCGGGAGGCCACCAGAAGCAAAAGGAATAATAAGATCGGCATCAGTAATATCAATAATATCTGAAATTGTAGTATTATCCGGAATGACCTTCGCGAGGAAGAGTTCATAAATCCCTGCCAATCCATCTGCTTGACCTTGAATGTAAAGTTTCGGGTCAATAGCCTTGCTCATGAAGATGTGGCGTTCAGTTGTCCCACCTCCACCAATGGGAATATTCTGAACGGATATCTTCTTATCGCCGGGTGCATAAACTATTGGTCTAAATGAGGGGCCAGTAGCATTGGATTCTCCAGCACCGTCACTGTAAGAGACAGCGACGATGTGAATTCCTGCTTCAATAACTCCATCTAACGTAGAATTGTAAGCAACTAAATGTGGATTGGTTGCATCCTGAACAGGGCTGAATCCTGCTGCTTTCCTTGCTTGTGTTCCGTCACCTTTGTAAACGTAGACGAATTCACCTTCCATCCCGACTTCTCTTGTTTGTCCTTGAGAAGTAACTGATCTCGTGATAGGAGTTATATACGCGCGGCCAGCAATGCTGACCATGCCAAAATCCATCATTCCTGAGATTGACAGGATAGGACCATGCACGAGAGTTTCACTAACCGCGTGGAAGATTTCTCCGGCCTCGGTGAGGATTAGCAGGGACTGCCCTTCCTGCATCGTGTAATTATAGAGTCGGACTACGTTCCCGATACCTCCGAAAGTATCTAATCCGTCACGCGTGCGAAAACCTCCTTGAATATACGAGATATTTTCAGCCTCGGTAAAATGATCTATCGGGCACGAGTCATTGTCACCACGAGCCCACAGCCCATTAAATGCTTCGAGGACAATAGGTTTATGGTCACGTAACATTAATGAATCTCCTTAATTTTTCCTGTTTCTAATAGTATTTCAATTGCTCTTTCTTTAGAAATATTTAATCCCAACATTAAATTTTTAATAATAGTTTCATTAGAAACTCTAGAAGGTCTATCATAAGTTTCTTTATATTTCCTATTAGCCTCAGTATCGCAAATTTTACATCGATTTTGAGGATTATTTAATTGTTCAATTATATGTCCTTTTAAACAAACATCAACACCCTTATCTCGACGTTGCTGATTGTGCCAATTAATAAAGATTTCACGAAAACGTTCTTTTCGTCGCCTTCCCATTAAAGAATATAATGTCATTAACCATTGAATGGCTAAATTACCTTGAATACAAAAACTATAACTCGTTTTATGATTTGTATTTTTTTGAATCCCTATTCTAATTTTAGAATTAGGGGACATTAAATCTCTAGACTTTACAATTACATCTTCATCTGTCATTTTTAATTGAATACGAGCAGAGGTATCGTAAAGGAAACAACCTTCACCCTCCAAGATTCCAGCTAACCAATAAATATCAGATGATTTAATCATAAAAATATTAGGCCCGAACCAATTAGGGAAAGTTCTGAGACAATTCCTGATTGCGATTGATTCGGGCCTAACCTTGTTACTTCTTTGCTTGGCCGAAAAGAGAACTCTTGGGAGGTTCCGGAGGTTTCACGTCAACTTCCGGTAGCTTTTCTTCAGGAAGTTTATATCCCGGAAGTTTAGTTTCCGGTTTAATTTCCATAGTTCCGGCTTTGGGAGGTGAAACGGGAGTTTCCGGCTTCCTCAACCTAGAAGATTCGGCATCAGCAGCAAGTTCAAGGCTAGCTCCAGCAGCCGGGGACCACACAGGAGAAGCAGCCGTGCCAGTATTGATGTAGTAAATTCCAGTCAGGATGTTAACATACTGCTGACCTTTACCACCAAACTTTGCCCCTGTTCCGGTGGGACCGTTAACAGGAACACCTTCACCCGGAATAGTGGGGAAGATTCCAACATTCGTCAGCTGTTTAAGACCAGCCCAGATATTCTTGAAGTAGCGAGGCTTGAATGCCATTTTATTCTCCAGCGTTCCCGCCGACTTTTTCTCGAAATTGAGATAGAGTCAGAGATTAGTATTGAAAGTTCCTAGATTTGTATCCCGCCTGAAATGGTCTCCTTCTACTTCTAATTGACTGCCTTCCCTTCGTATTGATTCCCAAGAAATTATCTCGCGCGCGCAGGGCATCCCCGTCAAGAGAATCTGCCCTAGTTGGATTCTCCCCGATATAGCGCGCTCCGAGTCCAGCAGTTCTATACGCGAGGACGTTTTCACAGTTGATCAATTGAATAACTGAGCCTGCATCGGAAATATCGGCCAGATTACTCCTAATGAAATCCATTCTAATGTCCAGTGGAGTATTAGCTGGAATCATTTTTACAACTTGCCCCTGCCACGCCCAGCAGGGAACCGAAGAAGTAATCTGCGTAAAGTTTTCCCAACCGTGCGGCAGGAATTCATACCTAACAATTGGTGTCCATCGCGCGTTGGAGCCACGTTCACTTTGCCAAAGTTCCTGAATTTCAACTAGTCCGGTCGGTAATCCTGGCCCGGTGATTCCACCGATATTATCGATTCCTCCGTTAAGGGGGAGAACAACTGAGGAATCATTCGTATAGGCAACATTATTCAGTTCCATTTCCTCTCTTAATTCTTGTAGAGCAACATTAAGATAAGGAACTAGATTGACGTCTGTATAAATGTGCCTATTCGTATCGTTCAGCAGGGAGGCCGAACGGGCCATAATATAACCGGCTGTTGTCATTATCTGTTTCCAATATTTTCTTCAGGCTTTTTTTCTGAAACCGGGCCGATAATCGGATTCCTCGATGCGACATTTGAATTGCTAGGAACTGGTGCAACTTCTGCCGAGTTTCCGAGCTTAGCAAAAGCCTGAAGATTGTTGTAAGCCTCGATATCAATAATCTCGTGGCAGTTTGAGCACTTCGGAAATGTCGGCAGACGCATGTAACCGCAGTATGGGCACGCCTTTTTCAGCATGTTGCTCTGATTCGCCATCCACGGCTTGTCTTTCAACTGGAAGTATTCCGCAGCGCGCCGCATATCCGCATGTATCGCGCGTGGATTACCATCCGTTCGTGACCAAAGAACGTCCGCTTCTTCAACTAGCTTCCTATACCAGTTTTCCTGTCGTTCAAGAGCGATACGTTTACGAGGTTCCCACTCCGAATGCTGCTTCAGAGTCTCCCTCGTATAATCCCCCGGCATGAAGAATAGGCCCGGCATTGCATGTTCCGGGGTGTAGCAGTGTAGTCCGATGCAGTAATCATTAACGAATGAGTTAGCCATCTCGATAGAACTGGATGGAATGTCAATACTCTGATTAGCTTCGTAATTATTGTAGGTCCAAAAACTGGTTCCTAGGACTAGAATCGCTGGTTTCTCTACCGTCCCCTCTCGCATTTCGAAAACACCGGGGAATACCGTGTAATTTCGAAACGAGATTTTCTTGGGATAGATAGAAACAATCGTTGTCTTATCCAACGGATTAACCGCTGGGCGAATTCTCTGAAGTTTGCCACTCATTATTCTTTATCCTTAGAATAGCTGCCACTTAAACTTACGCCTGAGCCATAAGCTAGTGCATCAGTGACAGTAGTTTCATTTCCGAATAACATCTCATGTATTCGGTCTAACTCAATCCTATCAATCCTAGCAATTTCCTCATCACTTTGCTTGTATTTCCCGCCAAAATGCTGATTCATTGCCTTGTGCAACGAGTTAATAACGATTAAGCATACTTCCCACTTGGGGGGCAACATCTCTTTCTTCGGTCCCATGAACGTAAAGACGGGTTCATAGTTAATTGCTGTAGTTAAATCGGAAACCGTGGGAACTTGAACGATACTTTCTAGAATGTATTTCCCTCTATTCCACTGTTTATACTTCGGAAATTCCATAATTACCGGATTAGCTAGAAGGATACCCTCTTTGGAATGAGTCGTCTTTCTAAATTCAGTCTCGTTGTCACCCCAAACTACTCGATACGTAGGGCGGTCAAATGTCCGGCCATACGTGTCCAATAGTTTAGTGTTACAGTAATCTTTCTCTGATTCGAATGGTCCCATCTTTTCCTCGAAGAAGAAGGGAAGGGATATCCTCCCAGAATATCCCTTCCCCCTAACTACTCTAGACGTAACCGTCAGGAATAGCCAGATCGTAAATGTATGCGGTAGCAGCAGGATTCGTAACGAATGTCTGCATACCGACACACAGGTAGAACAAGTCAGCAGTGAGAACACCGCCAGATGCCCCACGCACTTCAAAGACGGAGCGGCCGTCCACCTTGTAGTATCCGATGGGCAGAGTTTCTGCACGGCCCCACACGCTATCGACAATGAAGTCAATTCGCGTCTTGTTCCAGTTAAAGTGGTCCATAACTGGAGCGCCGGCCATCTGCATCTTGTCGAAATACATGTTGAGGGACTGTTCAGATGGCTGCTTCCAAATCATACTTACGAGTTGTCCAATTTCCTCGTAAGCCTGTTTCTGACAGGGATGCATCCAAGCAGTCGGGTCGAAACTGTTATCGATGCCAACTCTATTCCCTATCGCGTTGATTGCTAAACGCGGAAGCGGCAGCGACAGCGCGTTGAAGTTCCCGTTAATACCGTTTGAACGAATAGTTGCATTCGTCGCGCGGTTTAACCCATTCCAAACGCCAGTGCTGGCATTCGAGTGCTGATAAGGAACTCCGAGCAATGCAGGGAGGGTCGTGGGAGCAGTAATACCCTGAGTGATAAGAACATCACCCACGATAGTTCCTGCCACCGATGGAATAGTAATCTGGCTCGTTGCCTCATTCCAGTTCGAGATTTCTCCCGAGCCACGATTAACTGCCATCGCTGCATCAAAGACTTGGACGATCTGCTGATCTCGGACCAGACGCGCGCCGAATTCAGGAGTGAGGGTCAAAACATCAAGTCCACCGGCTGTGGTAATAGCACCGATTTTACCAACCTGCCCGGTTCCCGGCTGCTGCGTCTGTGCATCAATCTGACGCTTGATTTCCTTCATCGCCCGAGAAGTAAGATCTCGGACCAATGAGGTAATCGCCTTGGTATCGCTGTTCGTGCCCCATTCTGCCTGCTTCGTGTATTCAAATGCTTCGCGCATCCATACAGAAGTGACAGTGGCCTTGTCGTAAATCGGCCCGCTACCGCGACCCATGTCTCCACCGTTTGGATCGAAGTAACCGAAGTTACCTCCCGGCTGGAGAGTCATCGGCAATCTCATCAAACGATTTGAGATTACCTCGACTGGACGCTTTTGAATCTTGGTGAAAAATTTATCATCATATTCAAAAACGTCAGTCAGCTTCTTGCTGACCTTCTCAAGTTCAAGTCCCAAGACCTGAATAGCTGATACTGCTGCCATAGTTTCCCTACTTTAACAACTCAATGTATGGATCTTTTCCCCTGCCGAATTGCTTCGGCCCAGAGGAAGAACCACTGTTAACAGCTGCTTTATCTTTAGGAGCAGCATTAACCCCTCTTGCTATCGGACCTTTTCTATCAGTATCTTCCTTTTTAACCGTGCCACTACTTTTAAGAGCCTCAGCTCTAACTTTCTTTATTGCAGCAGGGACGTAGGTTGTCGCTTTACTGACATAGGCCCGACGAATATTTCCCAGGGTTTCCTGAGAATAATCTGATTTCCTCGCCTTTTCCCACAGTTTATCAAGAATTCTAATGAACTCTTTATCATTCCCCATATACTGCGCGACTAGCTCATTAGCTTCTCGAATCGCAGTCCTTCTAACATAGGGAGACATTTGCTTCTTCGTGTCGATAAATTGATCAATCTTCTTCCCAATTTGATTCTCGACTCGCTCAGACAATTCCGTCTGGTGAGTATCAAGCCGAGTCTTTTCAAAGTTTTCCCTGTCCGTCTTTAACTTGTTCTCACCGGGATCTTCTCCTCGCGCGAATGGCGTAGGAGGTTCATATTTCTCGGTCCCGAAAGAAAACTCGTTAAGAATCTTAGCGGCTGTGACAAGATCATCGTTCTTCGATTCCTGCCCGGCCTTCGCCATTGCAACTACCATTGATTTAACATTGGTGCTGATGACGTGGTAGAATGCCGATTCATCAACTGCCTTCAAGTTTCCAAGATAATTGTCAACAACTTTGGCGAAGTTATTAGAATCCTTCTCCCTCAAAGCACTGAGGAATCCGAGGGAACTTCCCTTGCTTAAATCTTCCTCGATTTCCGTATATCGCTCAATCGCAGTTTGAGCCTCCAGCGCGTCGTTCAGTGTTGGGAATACTTCCTTATATTTACTAACCGAATTCAGGGCGCGCTCGATCTGCGGAAACTTTTTCAGAGCCTCAGGGAATTCCTTCTCAAATTTCTTTTTGTTGAACGGACTGAGAATATCGACTAGATCCTCGTCCTCTACGTCTGCGTCCTCCTCAGAATCTGAATCCTCCGAATCTTCCTCTTTTTCTTCTTGTTCGGATTCTTCGCCGTCGTCGTCAACATCGCCATCGTCGGTCTCGGCGTTTTCGGGAATATCACTTCCATCGTCTTTATCCAAGTCTGATAAAGCAGCGTCTAGTGCTTCATCCATACTGGCTGGTGCAGAATCATCGGGAGAAAAGAATTTACGGTCAAGTGGTCGATTCATGCATCTTATCCTTTGATGGCGCGGCCATCTTATCATTGGCAGGTTTGCCAGCGTTTCCGCCGGAATTCTTGGGACCAGCCAATTCTTGCTGTTGCATCATTTGCATCTGTTGTTGCATCTGTAATTGCTGAATTCTATCCAGATGCGCCTTCATATGCAATAGAACGTTCTTATACCCGTCAGGATTCTCAATCTTGGCCGTTCTTCCTACTTCACCGGTTAACCAGTTACGACAGATGTGAACATGAATTTCATCGTTATCAACATCTGGCTCGATTGGAACTGATGGTTCCTCAAATTCTTCCATCGCTGGCATACCGATTGGCATACCAGTTTCGTCCATTTCTTCAGCAGGCATTCCGGACATAGGGTCCATCATCGGGCGCATATTTGGAATAGGAGTTGAATTAACTAGATCAACTATTTCTTCCAACTGAACCTGACGATCGTTTGCCCCTGGAAGGCTTAAGTTTTCCAAGCCAACAGCTTCAGCGATGAACGGTAAATTCTGCGGGTCGATTAACGCGCTAGTAATCTCAGGATTAGCAGCCTGAAGGAATTGCATAAGCGTATCCTTCTTCTGCATTGGGCTAATCGGTAGATTCTCCGCCGCCTCTAGCTCGATATCCCCAATCTTTCCTTGCAATTCCGACTTTCTAATGAATGCATTGATGAAAGAACCGTTAACATCTCTCTCAACGAACTTCTCATCGCCAGTTGATTCTTTAATATAGAGGGGGATTACCTTCGAATTCATTTCCTTCCACCAAATGCACATCATCTTCCAAGTATTCTGCAACCTTTGCTGTGCTTGATTCTTGGAAGTAATGTATTGACTCGCAGTCTTGGAAGAATTGGGCTGAGCACCGCCAAAAAGGGAAGGGAGGGCACCGGAAGCTAGCTGGCCGAGTTGTTGAATCTCTTGTCCGAAGGGTAAAACTTCTTGAGAAAGTTGTGCCGTCTTAACTTCGTGAAATCCGTCTGCTACTCTCTGCCCCGTCTTAGCCTTAGCGGGGTAGACTCCACCAACGAGGACTTCAGTTTGATTATACTGGTCGAAGTTTAATACTGCGGGGTCTGCAAACGTCTGAGGAATTCCATGCTCGATAGTCTGAAGCGTTAGGCTGATTATCTCGTTCGTAATATCTTGAACTGAAGTGAGAGACTGAGCAAGAGGCTGAGTATGAATAAAGTCAGCTAATGGATTCTTCGTCGAAGTCCAATGATCATCTAGACTTTCGTTAAACGCTTCAACAATCTCGTTGTTAATCCTAATGACTTTACATCCATCAGGGAATCTCCTTTTCAGTTCAGCAACGTCTTTTTCTTCTGAAATGTAGTGATAGGCACTAGGTCGAAGCCACAAGTTTCTAACTGTAATTGTGTTAGTTGGATACTCGCCAAGATATTGTGTAGATACACGTCCCTGTCTTTCGTAGGGATCATAAACTCCATCCTCACTTGGTCCAATCCGTTTAAGAAATTCAGCATCCTTATCTTTAAGATGCTGGTATCGCTCTCTGATGTTAACATAATTAGTCTCGTAGGAATACTCTAAGTATGGCGAATCAGCGAGCGTGCAGATGTAAGAGGGAACCTTGACAAAGAGGCCGCCGTAGACTTCTATGCAAACGCGCGACTTAGCTTTTGTTTTCATCCCGATTAAACGGGGGACGATTAATGTTGAAGTCTGTAGTTCCGGGTCCAGCATTGCTGCACAGTTCGGGCAAACTATCTCACCCTCATAAATTAATGCATGAAGGGCTGCATCTGCCGAATCCGGGTCGAACTCATCTATTTCACGACCGATAAACTGTTCATCGACGTTCCCACCGCATTCCGGGCAAACTCTTGCCTCAACATTCTCATCTTTGTATTCCGGTTCCTCATACGTTCCATACTTCTCATCCTCTTTTGCATACGTGTATCCGAAGATTGTTCCCTCGGTGCAAAGAATGTAGAGAGCGTGGAGCCACAAAAGATCGGCATTGTTATGCTTCCGGCACAGGGCTGAGATTTTATCCCCTGCCTTAGCCGTTGCCATATCTGCCGGGTTATCCGCATCGTCCGGTGAGCATTTAATCGTTGGAATTGTAACTGAAAGGGCTGCGATAATTGATTCGAGATAAGCTTTTAGGACGTTAACTCTCTTATCATAGTATGCTGCATCACCGTATTCTGAATCCCCTGCCTGTTGTCCGAGAACTTGCCAGTTTGAAGCAACGCCTGACCACCAGATGTTATTGAGTCCATCCCAATAATACTTGAACATCTTCCATTGTCTAATCTGCCTCTCTCGGACATACGTATCCTCAACACGGATGTAGTCCGAGATAGTCTTTAGACTGGTTTTTATCTCGTCTGGTAGAATAGGATTATTTGGCATTGCCTGAGCTTGGGCCTACCTGAAACGGCGACTTCGTTTTCGGAAACTGAATCGGCTTCTTCTTACGGCCTAAATTAAAAACAGGAGTTTGTGATGTTTTCCATTCTTGGGCTAAATCAATCCAATCAGAACGTCTTGATCCCTCCCCAATTGGAACATCCATTGGATTTGTTTTAAGAATTCCCGGCTCAAAAGTAGCTTCATTATAAACATCTAATGGAAGGAGATTATAAGGCCGTTTAACATATCCATAATCTGGACTTAATTGTTTATTTGTTAATTTCTTGACTATAAGAGGATTGTATTTATCCCGCCACTTCTCAAACTTAGGAGCTTGATTCGCCGCAGCATTCCTCGCATCTACCTCGAAGGGATTCTGGTCATATCCCATCCGGTCTTGTTCATATTTATAGCTGTCTAAAAATGTTTCACTGGGTTCGCGCCGTTGAACAGTATGCCAATTTTCATGGAAGGCAGTTTCAGGGGTAATCTTTTCCCCTTCGGGTAAATCATTATTTAATCTAATCTCTGAAAGTCTACGTCCACCACGTCTTGATACTACATTAGTTCCTTTGGTGGGTCTACCACGTTCAGATATCTTATCAGCAAAGTCCTCTGCCGGGCCAATCTTAGTATTATGACTAAAAACTCTGGGATACCGTTCCAGCATATAAGTTGCCCAATCAGGAAACCATTCAGGCATCTTACTTAAATCGATTCCTTCTAGCATTGCTCTCGAAGCTTCTCTTAGCTTCGGAAGATTCTTCCCGCCTCCGACTGCTACTCCCCCTGCTGCCACCATCGGACCGAGAAGTTCGAATAAGCCGTTTCCTGTTAGCGCGCCAGCTATGCCAGATTTACTTTGAAGATACTTTTCCCCTTCCTCTCTTGGAGTGAAGGGTCCAACATTGAGGAATCCCCCGGCAAATTCTGAAGCTGGATTGAGGGCGTAACGATCAAGAAGATCGATTAACTTTCTTTTGAAAGGACTGAGATTCTTTCTCTGCTCTTCTCGAATCTGTTCGTCAGATTTTGCCTTCGGACCAGCTTTTGGCTGAGAAGAAGGGCCGACGAAGAAGGGAGATTTCTGAGCAGGCACCTTAATCCTCGGAAGAATTAGTCCGCCTTAGCAAACTGACTCTTTTTCCCTTTAGGAGTTTCAAGCAAGAATTTCTTGGCAACCTCTGGGGAGGGTCCAATCTTATGAAGGTTTCCCTTCTTACCCTTCTTAGCTGCCTGCATTAGCTTGAATTGTTCCTTAGATTTAATTGGCATCAGCGTCTCTTTTTCTTTTCGGATTTTAGCTCAATATCTCCCCCACGCTTACCTTGGGGATCAATCTTTTCTAACTCATTCCGTTCTCTTTGCCTATCTTCAGGGGTGTCATAATTAGGACCCCAAACACTCATCTTGCGACCATATACCGAAGGTGTGTTTAAATTCTTATCGAGCTTATCTTTACCATAATATCTATTTTTAATAGAGGTAATCTCAGTAGATTTCTTTTCAGTAGGACCAGCGTTAAAGAGCGGCTTCTTCTTTTCCGGCATCGTCCACTCCTTGATTAATTCCTACTTGTTTCTCAAGATTCTCTATAGAATTCTTTGCCCGGATTATTTCTTCCATCTTGATCCTGTCCTTTTTCTCAAGTTCTTGTCGGACGACGGACCAAGGTTTGTAACTTCTAAGAGGTTGCTGCTGAACTTCCTCAACCTGCGCGCTCGGGACGGGCCGATTAATTTCCAGGAGTTGATTAAGTATTCGGCTTTTCTCAGCGCGCTCTTGCTCAATCATTAATCGCAAATGATTACATTCTCGACATTCGGGATTTTCCCAATCGAGTCTGAAAAGTTTAAAAAGAAATTGCCACATCATCATCCTACTCTCCGACGATGATATCTCGAAACTCCGAAGGGTCTCACATCACTTTCAATCTTCTTCATCTGCATATAGAAAGTTGTCATATCCTGATGTTTCTGAAAGTTTTGAATTACTGCTTCTCGCTTATCGATAATGTCTAGAGTAACTGTTGCATTCTCGAAGTATTGATCTGCTGCGTCCACTAGATAACGGACGGTATCATACGGATCATCATCTTCGAATTCTGCAACGTCCTCAGCTTGAATCCCGTCCTTAGGCTTAGCGTAGACGCAGGATTTAATTGCTGTGACTAGTAATACGCATTCTTTAAATATTTGAAGTTTTGGAAGATTACTCTCTTTCTCCTCTTCTTCGAATAGCGAGAGATAAGCCTTGTATTCTGATTCGCCTTTATTCCTTAAGATCCATTGAGAATACGGCTCATCGAATTCGACTCGATCCTTCTCAGGAATAACCTTTTGATTGAATCTAAGGTATTCATGAAGTAGTTGTTTCCCCGCAATCCGACTTCCTGCCGAGTGATTAGCCGTATCAACCTGACACTCAAGGGCATCGATAATCTGTTGATGAATCGTATGCTCCTGTCCCCTATCCTGCGCGACCGACTTACAGAAAACTATTCTTTGGGGCTTCTCTTTCTCGACGTAATACTTAACTTCGGGTGCCCACTCCTCAATCTTCGTCCTCCTCCAAGCTAGTTCCCTGTAAACGTAAACTCGCTTGGTTGGGGAGATAGCTGCGAATAACACGTAGGTCATCGCTGCGAATCCCCAGTCACCTATGATGAGGCGGGGCCACCAATCAGGAATGGTGAACGGTTCGATTACGTGCAGTGCATTCTCTGGCTCATCCGGGTATCTTCTATCCCTGAATTCTTCGAATACTTGGCCTAGATAGGCGTCGAAACTCCCGTATAGCTTCGCATTCTTTTCAGCCTCAGGTAATGCCGAAAGGGAATTCTTGTATTCCGGGTCGATATGAGGATTATCTGCCTGTGTTGCGTGGATGAAGATTCTCTTTATTCCTCCTTTACCGATAATAATCTTACTTCCTCTTGGCGCGGGATCGATAAACCGTTTCTTTACCCAGCCATGTCCGATATTTCCTGGCATCCCGGCTGCCCTAACGATGGCAGGAAGGGATTTATCTGAGGTTCTAACACGTTGAAAGGCTAGGTATTCATAGATCCATCGAGTGAAGGAAGTCAGCTCGTCTGGGGAGAAGAGATTAATTTCCATCGAGTCATACTTGTGAACGTCATCCTCATGTTCACAATGACCAAGATAGATTATCGCCCCCTGATTTCCTAATCCTGTTCCACCTGCCTGATCTGGCCTAGGGAATGTCCAAGCCATATCGGATTTATTGAATGAAGCTCCAAATCTTCGATAAATCTCTCTTGAGCGCGGGACAATTTCATTCCTAAGCTCCGGAAATGTTCGACGCATAAACACTTGCTTGAATCTCGGGTGTTCATGCCATTTCCAAACAAGTGGATAATACAGAAGAACGTCTGATTTTCCACTTCCCGCGCCCCCTCCATAGAATGCCTCCTTGATAGTTAAGGGTAGGGCTAAGAACGGCTCTTGCTTAACATTAGGACGCCAGCCTGCATCCTTCTCAAGAAGCTCCGCTTCCTTCGCCATTTTATTTAAGGCTGTCGAATTCTCAGTTACGAGATAACAACAGTCTTAGCAGCAACAGTGGTAACGATGCCGGTAACACCTGAGAGGGAGAACTGGAGAGGATTGGGGTTGCCAAGAATATAGAGTTGGACAATCCCTTCTACATAGTTGTAATCAATCTCGTAGACGTTGGGGATTACTCCGGCGGTAATCGTTAGGCCGGGTCCAGAGGGGGCGGTGATCGTAACGGTAACTACTTTAGTTAGGTCCATTTTTCTATCCTTTTCAGCGAGAATCTGTCAGCGAAAATTACTTGCAGAGCACGATTGTGTTAGCCCCGGCAGAACGAAGGAATGCTCCGCCACCCATACTTCCAGAAGTAAACGCGGTCCAAGTTGTTTGATCAAGCGAAGTTTCTGCCGCACCGGATGTAGTTACTAGGCAGAGTTGGGTTGGCAGAGCGTATATTGCATTCTGCTTCAGAGTTACCGCTTTCCCCACCGGAAGTAACCATGCGAAGGATGCCATAACTTATCTCCCGTTGAAGTGTGCCAGGGCCGTTGATTGATTCAACGCGCGATCGTAAATTGCTATATCTTGTAGGTCGCCTACTAGATACTTGGAGGCTTCAGAGTCGAAGCCGATGTTGCCATTTCTGGGCGGGGTAACTGAAGAAGTGCGTAGGGCGGAGCCGGAACCTGCGATAACTCCGTCAATAATTGCAGTCAACGTTGTATCAGTAAAGGAGAGGACTAGGTGATGCCACTGGCCGCCACCAACTGTTGTAGTGGCTTTAAAAAGATTGGGAGTCTGATGTTGGGAGAAGGAGCCGGGAAAGTTGGTATCAGTTGTTGCACCGATGAGGACTGACTTTACGGTGCCGGTGGAATCACCGTTCCGATTAGAGAAGATGGGGAAGTATTGCTCAGTCGTCAGAGAATGTTTAATCCAACACTCGAACGCGCCGAATAAGGGAATGTCTATAACGGGTAAAGAAATCTTACCTAGGCCGGAGAAGAACATTGCCTTGCTACCGTTAACTCCTACACGGTCTAAGAGGACTCCACTAGTAATGGTCCCGTCCCGTATTCCTACTCTATCTTTGGCTGTGCTTCCCGTTACTTCATCAAGGGGCCAGTATGCTATTGGCCCTTCACTAATGATTAGGGACTGGTATGCAGAGACTCCTCCTCCAGCTAGGGATTTAGCGAGGAGAATCTTTTTCTTCTTCAGTAACATTGCTTAATCTTTTCTAGCGAGCATCAGCGAGCTAGTCCGTCTCTTTATCCCTAACGTCGATAACTTGGAAGGATTCTTCCGAACGGGAACGGGGCGCATAAATATGGAAGGTTGGCCCGCTCGCGCGTTCTTGGCCTTCGAAATCCTGCGTTACCTTTTCTAAAATTCCAGCCATTGACTTAGCTGCGTTAGGCAAGTCTTTTTGATCAAGTAGAGAAGGATCGAATAAGTCTAAACTTGTCATCAACTTAGCAGTAGCCCGGTCTGCTATCCGATACTTTGCATGATTAATGACTTCCCTAATCTTCTCGTTCTCTTTCCTTTGCGCCCGGTTCGTCCTATCGTTCCCATTCTTATTAATCGAGACTTCTGCCTGACTCGTCCCGTGAATTCTAGCTAGCTGAGTTTGGGGGACTCCCATTACAGCTGACTGAACTGCTATCAGTTCCTTCGTCAGAGAGTCAACTTTCTTATCCCCCGGCCTTCCCAGCTTGGGAGGGACAACTATTTCAGCCTCTCGTATTTCGGGCGCGTCCTCGCGCACGGGGCGACGGATAAGAGGAACTTCGATAACGTCGTCATCATCAAGTAATAGTTTCATAAGCCTATTCTACCACAATTAGATAGCTTTTCCCCAAACATCCGTCGCATTCCATTCCAGAGCATTCGACCATTGTTCAGCCATCGCATTAGCGATCCCATGAAAAGTTTTTGATCTCACCATCGCGCGCTTGGGACCGAATACTCCGTCACACCAGTTGTAGGACTGACCTTTTTTAGCCCCCGACTTGAAGATTCCTCGCGGGGCTGGTCTAGGATTAGTCTCATACTTGAGCAGTGGGAGATTACGGAGCCATAGGCAGGTTTGTTTCATCACGTTTTCCCCACTTCCCGGCTTAGCGAAGTAAAAGGGGTGAACTATCTGGTGATGTGGAACAAACTTGTTAATGAATCCTACCGGATTCTCCATGCAAATGTGGCGAAACTGGGTGGAATAGTAAAGTTTCTTGAAGAATTCTATCGCTTCCTCCGTCTTTTTATCCCTAGCGCGCGTCCTGTGGCCTGATCCGGCAACGCTGAGATAAGTGCAAGGAGGATGTGCGATGAATAAATCGAATTTAATTGGAGGATTTTTAATAACTTTTAGAATATCATCTTGAATATGAAACTCTGAGGGAATAACTGAGGGAAGTAAATCACACGAGTAGACAGTATGACCCCTTGATTTAAAGGCTTCCCGAATTATTCCAGAATGCTCACACCCTACAAGAACATTCATCAGATTTTGTTAGTTGAGTCTCGGGCACTCAGGGTAGTATTTTCCCGATATTTGCATTATAGACGAACAGCGGAGGGAAGTCAAGGATTAAGTTGGTGGGTATTTTTGCCTTACTTGGGGGTGGAGCAGGGTGGAGGGGGGTGGACCGGTATGGATGGGGGAGGTTGACCGAGCCATTGCAATTGTGCTACAATGAACGAGAAAGGACCGAAACGAGTCTCAGGCCGTGCTCGAAAAGGAACCATTGCAATGGGAGAATAATACCCGACAAGGAAGCAAAAAAATGTCTAAATTGATAACACCGGAAACGAAGAAGTGCGAAGGATGCGGTAAAGAGTTCACGACGAACAATTCGTTAAAGAAGTATCATAGCAGTAGATGCCAGGTTAACAGCTGGATGAAAAGGAATCCTCGGATTAAGGAGAAAGATTTTGAACGTGCCTTTTCCGAGGAGGAGAAATAAAACTCCGAGCGTAGCGAGGAGATGGGACCCAACTTTATCCGCGAGTGTAACGAGCGGGGACCCAAATAAAAAGGGGACCCAGAAAAAATGAACCCGACGAGTGAGGAGGAGCCAGCAAAAATCGTGCCAACATGGGACCCAAAATGATCGCTGGTAGGGGTGCTGTAAGTTGTTGATTCTAAAGGACTTAGCCTGGCTTATACAATTGTTGTGCCAACGCGCGTTCACCCTATGTTCGTTTCAAACACCTGTTTGAATTAGTTGGCATGGTTTATGATTTCAAACGCCTGTTTTAATTGGGTGATTTGGCGCGCGCCTTGCATTAGCATAATTCGTGCCAAGCTAACATCTTGCCCTGAGTGTATTAGACTCACGGCTAAGTTGTTGAAAACAAAGGACTTAAAGCCAGGCTAATATGTTGGCCGATCGAGACAAGAAATTGACCTGAGTGCCGGACCATCCACTCTATATAGTGTTGAGCGTAGTTGACTCATACCATATGTAGTGGTGCAGCCTGGCATTTGTTGGCACAGCCCATGCTTTCTATCAGGTTGGCTGACGGTTCGCCACTAAGACTAGGAGGGACGTGTGTTTATTCGACGACGGGCAGGTAAAATCGCAAGGCTCAACAAAGAATGCAAGGCGTATGCCAGCGCCGTGCGTGCGGCCGGTATGCAATACGACGGCCACAATGGCACGGAGGCATTTATTTGTTGGGGTAAGCTAAAAAATACTGGCCCGCTACTTGCACTCGACATCGTTCACGACACTCACATTCGGGAAACGGAATCTGCCGTTTTGCCGATTTTCACCAACAATTCTGAGGTTTCCAATGATTGAAAATATTGCTCGCTGGCTGACGTCCCTCGCTGAGAACACCGCCGACAAAGACGGCAAAACGGGCAGGCTGCGGATTTACGCAGACCGTAACCGTGTCCCGCGTGGAGCGCAGAATATCGCTCTCGATAGGATTATCGAGCACCTGCAGAACTTTGGCGTAGAAGTTTCTGACGTGCGCGAAGCTATCGCGTCGTTGTTTCCTGCACCGGGTGTCGGCGGCCGTGTTCACGTTGTTGTCACAACGCCTTACCGCGTTGAGCGTGATTTTCGCGCAAAGACAATTCAGGACAACAACAATCAGTTTCATCAGGCAGGGTTCTATTCAAAGTTCTGCCCTGCTCTGGATACCATCCTGCCCGATTTCGAATATCCCGAAACGGTGCAGTAATCCCTCCCTGTCCCTCCTAGTCGCCCCCTCCCTTAATTGGGAGGGGGCATTTTTTTTTGTCCCTGTTTTTGAGAACCGAATTCAGGTAAAAACCTGGCCTTTCTCAATTTCGTTTTTTCTTTTTTCGAACCGGAACTTTAACCGGGAGGAAGTATGTGGTTCAATGTTCTGCTCATGACGTGGATGTGTGGTGCGTGTGACAAGCCCATCGACAAGTCGTTCCCCAAACCGTGTTCCTGCAAAGAGGAATAACCGGAGGAAGTAATGCAACAGACGTGGTATTTCCCGTCGCTCGGTCTCACAACTTCTAACAAGGAAGTTGTTGAGCAGACGATTAACAATCTGCTCGCTCAGGGCTACTCGGTCGCAAGATTTACCGACCGCAACAACGTAACGACCGTTACTTGGGAAAGGAGATAAATTCGTGGCTTGCACCATCATCAGAACACAGAGCAATGGATTCTCTTGGAGGGAATGCATAACGTGTGGTGCATTCATTTGCAGTGATTGCGGTATTCACTGCTATTCCATCACGCACGATAGCAAAACTACTGCTATCTGCCCATACTGCGAAGAAGAAAGGAAGAAAAACTCGTGAGATACGTTTACATCGTTTTCTTGGAGAAGAATCCCGTCTTTGCTTTCGACACTGCTGACGAAGCAACAGATTACATCTGGAATTGCAACAGAGTCGCGCGTGAACGTGGGGAACCACCTTACAACTACGACCAACTTTACTGGCGCTCCATCGACTTCATTAACGACGTGAAGAAGGAAAAGAAATGAAACTCGTTTTCTCTCTCCTTCTCCTTACTGCCTTGCTCTATCTCAGTCTCTCCGTCTACTTTAACCAAAAGGTAGAAAGGATAGTCCCCTGCACAACGGACTCGGACTGCCACGAAAAGAATCCGGGCGTTTGCAAAGATTCTGAGCCTTACTGTCTCTAGGAGGAATAATGACCGTTAAAGAACTGAAAGAAATTCTGGACGCGTGTAACGATGATGCTCCTATCATCACTCACACGTTTAACTCTGATAGGATGCTGAGACCGTTTCAGGTCTATCAGGAATTCAACTGGACAAACGACAACAAAAATGTCGTTGTCATTGATATCGACGGAACTTTCAATTCCAAAGGTTAGGAAAGGAAAACTCGTGCCCAGAACAATTCTTCTAACTTTCACTGTAATGGCCGAAGTCGAGAACGACGAAGCCATTACAGTCGGTGAAGCCATTGTGGAAATCACAGGGGCTATCTTCAACGACTGTTCTGAGATTAACGTTCTTCAGATCACTCAGAACAAAATCGAAATTCTTCCGGAGAATTAATCTTGCGTTAGTTCCTTGTCGAAAGGGAAGGAACTAAGCGGAGGATTAACTTGACAGGAAAGATTAAGAACTTCTGGCAACACCGTTGTTTCTTCTCGTGGGAATACGGAACTGCTTACATCGGAAAACTCACATTCTATTTCGGTTCCCGTTATTCGGATTACGAACTGGGCCGAATAGAAAAGGTTTGGGGTATCCATTGGTATCCCATTTTCATCGGAATTGAACATTACGAGGAGATTGAGGAATGAAACGACTCTATTTAATTCGGGGATTACCCGGTTCAGGAAAGTCAACCCTTGCTGCTGAACTTTCCACAATCGTATTTGAGGCTGACCAGTTCTTCTACAAGGAGGGAACTGGTTACGAATACGACAAGAGTTTAATTGGTGATGCTCACGCATATTGCAAGAAGAATGTGCAACATGCGATGAACTATGGAATGAGCAAAATCGCAGTTGCTAACACCTTCGTCAAACGTTGGGAACTCGAACCGTATTACCAGCTTGCTATTCAATACGGTTACAGGATTACCGAAATCACAATGACGGGACAACTCTTCGACAACATTCACGATGTTCCTGGCGAAGTTATCGATCGAATGCAGGAATCTTGGGAGAAATAAATGATTGATCAACTTTTCAGCCCTGAAAACATTCGCTTCGTCCTCATGTTGGGAGGACTCGTCTTTGTCTTTGGAATGACCTTGTTCTTCTGGTCAGAATACGTTGGAAGGAAATAGGATGGGAGAATACTGCTCGGAATGCGAAGAGAAACTAGTTAACATCGAATACTTCCATTCCAGTTACGAGACATTCGTCTGCACCAATAAGAAGTGTCCAGTGGTTGGAAAGGTCCAACTTCACAGGAAGAAGGATACATTTGAGATTAAACCCTCCAACGTGAAGTTTACCGATTTCGTCCGTGATTGGACTATGAAGAAAGATGAGGATTAAATGTTTGAATTCAAGTCACATTGCCCACGTTTCTATTGCAAGGATGGAACTCATCTTTCCGTCCAAGCAAGTAAAACTCATTATTCAACGCCTAGAGATAATGAGGGACCGTATACTCATGTTGAAGTGGGATTTCCCACAGCGGAGCCTCCTGAATCCTGGCTGGAATATTCCGACACCGGAGAAATAGACTCAAGTATTTTCGGTTGGGTTCCCCTTGAAGTCGTGAACGAATTCATTGAACTGCACGGAGGTGTAGACTTCCTGAAAACTTTCGAAGAGATTCAGAAAAGACTCGTAGAAAATATCAGAAGGATTCCAGAAGATGCCTAAGTTCATAGTGATTGTTGATTGCATCGTTGCAGCATCGGATGAAGATGATGCGATGCAGGAAGTTCTCCGTCTTCTGAATACAAATCTGCCAGGGGTTAAATGGCGCGCTCAACAGGCAGTTCATTTCCCTTCTTCAGTCCGACACTCTCGTTACGATTGCTCACACTGCAAGGGATCAGGAAATGAACCTGAAGCGGGATTCTCTGATTCTCCCTGTCAAGTTTGTCAGGGAACCGGGAAGAAACCGAAACGTGTTCTGACAAGAGTAAGGAAATAGAAGAATGCCAGCTAAAGGAACAGGCACAGAACTGAAAACTGTAAAAAGCGTAGGATTACGACTTCCCACTTACCAGCTACTTGCTAGGATAGTAAACTACTTTAACAACAAGAACATCGTAACTCCTGAGGGATTACCTGTTAGAGTTGGATTAGGGGATATTGCAGAACTAGCAATTAAGGAACTTGCTGAGAAGCACAAAGTTAAGTAAACCTTGCATACATTATTCTGTCCTCTAACTTTATCGGACGAGGAAACAATAGCGTCCACGAAAGAGGACAGAATAATCAATGGAGGGTTTAACTCAGTCGGCACGTCAAAACGGAAAAATCGAACCCTCTTAGTCGGATTCTACTTGACAGGATGAACCGGTCATGATAGAATCTTTTCAGTGGGGCAATGACGCCCCTTTACAAAGCCGGACACCCCGGCATCTTAGAAGGACACAGAACAATGAACGAAGCAATCGAAATCCCCACCACCGTCGAAACGTCCACCCCGGAAGCCACGCCTGTTGGCACGCTCGTAGTGGGCAAAATCGGCATCCTGAATGTTAAGGATGAAAACGGTAATCCTCTCTACGAGGGTCGGGATATTCCTTACGAGTGGTATAAGATTTCCAACTTCGCAGAACTCTTTGCTGCTGAAGGGCATCCGTTGTCGGATGACCAGATTAACTTCCTCGGAGAAGTTTTTCCGGGCGAGGCAGCGGGAAAGGTTATCGCTTCTCTTATCGAACTCTACAACGATAAGAAGGAGACTCTCGCTTATTCCGCTAAGTCCCAGTCCATCCGTAATCAGTATAAGCCTGTTACTGAGGAAGATAAGACCAAGGCATTCGAGCGGGCTGTTAAGGATCTCGTTAAGTCAACCGGGATGGATGAAGTTTCCGTCCGAGCGTTGCTTGCTGGCGCTAAGAAGTAAGCTCGTTACACTCGCTTAACTCGGACTTCATCGAGTAAGCAAGGGATAAGAGAAGGGTCTAGTTGGGATTAAACCTCCCAATTAGGCCTTTCTTGCGTTATATTGTTAGTCCAATCTGAAATCAGCCCATCAGGAAGGAACCGTATCGGTATCGGGTAGGAACCCGGTCGGAATCAGATTGGAGTAAGAATATAGCGGATTTCAGGGAATTTGCTAGGAATTTCGCAGATTTCACAAGGGGGGTATCCCTCCCCTATGCTTCGACCCCCACACTCTGCCCCCCTCCTGTCACCTCCAGAGGACACCCTGTGTGGGGTTGTTTGTATCTCTTTATATATAATATATATATATAAGAATATATAACAAACCCACCAACAAATAGTGTCACCCAGAGAGGACACCACCCCAAGAGGGGGGTTGACAGGGTGTGGGGTTCATGGTATACTGAGGGGGAGGGGGGTATCATGAGTGATGCGGCGAATCGCTTCAAAGTGTTGACAGAGCAGGGGTTAGGGTTCCCGACCGATGACCTACCAGATTCAATCCTGCTCCCATTTCAATTGCCCCTTAATGGCAAAACGGATCCTATATCACCGGCCAAACCCTTAGAGAGCTTCAATTATCCCGAGTTCTTTTCCCAACTTCAGGAACTAATTAAACAGGCTGAACCCAGGTATCGGGAATTTATTGCAACTAACGCATGGAGATGTGATTTCTACCAGCTTCATGTTAACAGACGTTGTAATACAATCAACGGACATTTACAGAACAGAACTCCATTTGAAACTCGTAAAACCTGCTCACGTTGTAAGAACCATCGAAAGAATAAGAAAACGTTGATGCAGGAACTTCACGAAGTCGATTACTTTGGACTTAATCCGAAGGAGGAAGAAAAGCCAGTGCCAGTTGAGGAAAATGATGATTATTAAAGGTGAAGTTACCCAAGAAGATATTAAGCACGGCTTCGTAAGAAGTTCAAGCAATTGTCCAATCGCGCGCTCGTTGGGCCGAATTCTTCCTGACGATGTAAGAATTTCGGTGGGAAAACGAACGATTACCATAGATAGGAAGGTGGAATATCTTATATCGAAGTTCCGCAT
>Ga0184628_10000344_pt1 | contig 26032 bp, 20 predicted proteins | sample PLM4_5_b1_FD_133149 | JGI IMG/M metagenome (GOLD analysis project Ga0184628, IMG submission 133149) | Groundwater sediment microbial communities from an aquifer in East River, Colorado, USA - PLM4_5_b1 | ecosystem: Environmental > Terrestrial > Soil > Riparian zone | place: USA: East River... | reverse complement strand
TCTCGTGGTGGTGAGCCCGGGCGTGCCCATGGAACAGCCGGCATTCGAGGCCGCCCGCGCCCGCGGCGTCGAGATCATCGGTGAGCTCGAGATGGCGTGGCGATGGCTCAAGGGCACGGTGATCGCCGTGACCGGCACGAAGGGCAAGTCCACGACGACGACGCTGATCGGCCGGATGCTGAGCGCGGCCGGCCGCCACGTGCTGGTCGGCGGAAACATCGGGGTGCCGGTCAGCGCGCAGGTCGAGGAGTCCACCGACCGCACGCTGCACGTCGTCGAGGTCAGCAGCTTTCAGCTGGCCACCACCACGACCTTCCGCCCGTCGATCGCGGTGTGGCTCAATCTCAGCGACGACCACCTCGATCGCCACGCGAGCTTCCAGGAATACGGCGACGCCAAGGCCCGCATCTTCGCCAACCAGGTACCAAGCGACTTCGCGGTGGTCAACGCCGACGATCCGGTGGTGGCGAAGTACAGCGGCCAGAGCTTCGCGACCCGGGTGTGGTTCTCGCTCACCGGCACGGTGAACGACGGCTACGTGATCAACGACGGCTGGATCGGGCGGAAGCGGGCGTCGGCCTTCGAGCGGCTGGTGCCTGTGGCAGCCGTACGGCTGCCGGGGATCCACATGCTCGGGAACGTCGTCGCAGCGGCCGCGGCGGCCAACCTCGCTGGAGCCGCGGCGGGGCCGATGGAGCAGGCCGTGCGCGGCTTCACCGGGCTCGAGCACGTGATGGAGCCGGCGGGTGCCATCGGCAAGGTGCAGTTCGTCAACGACTCGAAGGCGACCAACGTGGGTGCGGCCCGCAAGTCGATCGAGAGCTACGACTCGGGCGTGGTGGCGATCGTGGGCGGCCGCTACAAGAGCGGCAACCTCGGCGAGATCAAAGAGGCGATGACCGGCCGCGGCCGGGCGGTCGTTGCCATCGGCGAGGCGGCGGCCCAGGTGGAGGCCGCCATGGAAGGCGCGCTGCCCGTGGTACGGGCGGCGTCGATGGCCGAGGCCGTCGCGCGCGCCTACGACGCGGCGGGCCACGAGGGCGTGGTGGTGCTGGCGCCGGCGTGCGCGAGCTTCGACTGGTTCCGCGACTACGCGGAGCGCGGGCGCAGCTTCAAGGAGGAGGTGGCGCAGCTGAAAGCGCGGATAGAAGGCTGAGGCATGAGGCGGGTCTGAAGACCCGCGTGTGAGCAGTGAGCAGTCGTCAGTCGGCTTGGCGCGGGCGGGTGCCTACCGCTGGGAACGCAGACTAACCCCAGTCTGCGAGGTGGGTGGCCTGTCCCACGAGCCGGCTGATGACTGCTGACCGCTCACGCGAGCGCGGGCCGTTGGGCGCCCCGCCTGCGAGGGATCCGGATCCTACTCGATCCGGCTGGACATGTTTCGGTCGGTGCGGGGCGCCACTTTAGGCCCCTGGGGCGGGTAGGCAGGTAGGCAGGTGGGTAGGTAGGAATGGCGAGAAAACTCAAGTCGGACAAGGTGCTGTTCACCGCCACGGTGCTCCTCGTGTGCGCGAGCATCGTGATGGTCTACAGCGCGTCGGCGCTGGTCGCCCTGCAGAAGTTCGACCAGCCGAACCTGTTCCTGACCAAACAGGCGCTCTGGACGGTGCTCGGTCTGGCCGTGCTGGCCATTGCGATGCGCATCGACTACCGCACCTACCGCAACGACACTCTGATCTGGAGCGCGCTGGCGCTCGTCACCCTGCTGCTCATCGGCGTGATGTTCAGCGCCCCGGTGAACGGCACCAGGCGCTGGTTCGGCGTCGGTGGTCTCGGCATTCAGCCGTCGGAGCTGGCCAAGATCGTCGTGGTGCTCTTCACCGCGCTCACGCTCGAACGGCGGATGCACCGCATCGACGATCTGCGCTACTCGATGCTGCCGATCGCCATCGTCGTCGGGGCGATGGCCAGCCTCATCCTGCTGCAACCCGACTTCGGGACGGCGATGTCGCTGGTGCTGATCGTCGGCGCGATGGTGTTCGCCGCGGGGTTGAACTACCGCTATCTGCTTGGCGCGGCCCTCGCGGCCGCTCCGGCCATCTATCTGCTGCTGATGCGGTCCGACTATCGCCGCCGCCGGCTGTTCGCGTTCTGGGATCCGTGGGCCGATCCGCAGGGCGATGGCTTCCAGATCATCCAGTCGCTGCTCGCGGTCGGATCCGGCGGCGTCTTCGGGCGCGGCCTGATGTCGGGGGTGCAGAAGCTGTACTACCTGCCCGAGCCGCACACCGACTTCATCTACGCGGTGATCGGCGAAGAGCTGGGGCTGGTGGGTGCGACCTGCATTCTGGTGTGTTTCTGCGTCATCGCCTGGCGCGGCCTGCGGATCGCGTCGCGGGCGCCCGATGCCTTTGCCGCCTTCGTCGCCCTCGGCATCACCACCATGATCGGCGTCCAGGCACTCGTAAACATGAGCGTTGTGCTGGGACTGATGCCAACCAAAGGCATCCCGCTGCCGCTCGTGAGCGCGGGCGGATCGTCACTGCTCATCAACCTGCTGGGCATGGGCATCCTGCTCAATATCTCGCAGCACGAGGCGCGCGAATGAATCAGGTATTACGGCGTGAGCGCGTTGAGTGAGCGTGTCGGTGCTGATCGCCGGCGGCGGCACGGGAGGCCATCTCTATCCCGGCGTAGCGGTCGCGCGCGAGCTGATGGCGCGCGTGCCCGGCGCCAGCGTGACCTTCGTCGGCACGGCCAACGGCATCGAGTCGCGGGTGATTCCGCGCGAGGGGCTGACGCTCGATTGCATCCGGAGCGCGGGGCTCAAGGGAAAGTCGGCGGCAGCCCTGCTGCGCGGACTGGCGTTGCTGCCGCTCAGCGCCTGGGACGCGTGGCGCGTGGTGTCGAAGCGACGGCCGTCGGTGGTGATTGGCGTGGGCGGCTACAGCTCGGGCCCCGTGGTGGCGCTGGCGGCGCTGCGTGGCGTCCCGACGCTGTTGATGGAGCAGAACGCGACGCCCGGCCTCACGAACCGCCTGCTCGCGCGGCTGGTGCGCGCCGCGGCCGTCACCTACGACGACAGCCTGAAGACCTTCGGGTCGAAGGCGTTCGTGGCGGGGAATCCCGTGCGGCCCGAGTTCTTCGCCGGCGCGGAGACCACCGCCCCAGCGGACAGTCGGATGCGGGTGCTCGTGTTCGGCGGTTCACAGGGAGCGCACGCGATCAACGTCGCGATGACCGAGGCGGCGCCACGGCTGGCCGTGGCCGCGCACGGGGTTCACGTCACGCACCAGACCGGCGAGCGGGATCTCGGCATGGTGCGTGAGGCATACGCGGCGGCGGAGCTGTCGGCGCGGGTCGAGCCGTTCCTGTTCGAGATGCACCGCGAGATGCGGGAGGCCGAGGTGATCGTGTGCCGCGCGGGCGCCACGACACTCGCCGAGCTCACGGCGGCGGGGCGGGCGGCAATTTTGATTCCGCTCCCGACCGCCACCGACGATCACCAGCGCCGGAACGCGGACGCGCTGGCCCGGCAGGGTGCGGCACGTGTGATCGAGCAGCGCGAGCTGACGGGCGCCCGGCTGGCGGACGAGGTGCTGGCGCTGGCGCGTGACGCCGGGTCGCGCGCACGCATGGCCGCCGCGGCGCGAGGGATGGCGCGACCCGACGCGGCGCGCGTGATCGTGGACCGGGTGCTGGCGCTTGCCGGACACGAGGCGCGGATGGCGGGCCGTGCTCGGTAGAACGCGGCGGGTCCACTTCGTCGGGGTCGGCGGCATCGGCATGAGCGGCATCGCCGAGCTGCTGGCCAACCTCGGCTACGTGGTGACCGGCTCGGACGCCAGGCGGTCGGACGTCACGGCGAGGCTCGAGTCGGCCTGCGGGGTGATGGTGTTCGAGGGGCATGGGGCGGGCAACGTTGGCGACGCCGACGTCGTCGTCTACTCGTCGGCGGTGAAAAGCACGAACCCGGAGATCGCCGAAGCGGCGCGGCGGGGGATTCCGGTAATTCCGCGGGCCGAGATGCTCGCGGAGCTGATGCGCCTGCGGTTCTCGGTGGCGGTGGCGGGCTCGCACGGCAAGACCACGACGACGTCGATGATCGCGCTGGTGCTCGAGCGCGCCGGGCTCGATCCGACGGCGGTGATTGGAGGACGGTTGAGTGTGTTCGGCAGCAACGCCCGGTTGGGCGGTGGGAAGTACATGGTGGCGGAAGCGGACGAGAGCGACCGGTCGTTCCTCATGCTGCTGCCCTCGATTGCCGTGATGACGAACATCGATCACGAGCACATGGATACCTACGGCAGCTTCGACGAGCTGCAGCGCGCCTTTGCGGACTTCGCGAACAAGGTGCCTTTCTACGGGTCGGTCGTGGCCTGTGTGGACGATCCGCACGTGCGCACCGTGTGCGCCTCGATCTCCCGTCGCGTCGTGACCTACGGGCTCGCCGCGCCCGCGCCCGGCGCCGAGCCGCCGGCCATTGCCGGACGCGACGTCGAGCTCGGATCGTTCGGCGGGCGCTGCACCGTCTACCGCCGTGACGCCTCGGGCGAATCGCGACTCGGAGAGCTGGAGCTCACGGTGCCGGGGCGGCACAACCTGCAGAACGCGCTGGCCGCGGTGGCGGTGGCTGGTGAGCTTGGCCTCGAGTTCGCCGGCGTGGCCGCCACGCTCCGGGACTTCCATGGCGCCGAGCGGCGGTTCGAGCGTGTGGGTGAGGCGGATGGTGTGCTCGTGGTGGACGACTACGGGCACCACCCGACCGAAATTGCGGCTGTACTCGCCGCCGCGAAGGTCACGCTCGGGCGCCGGCTGCTCGTCGCCTTCCAGCCGCACCGCTACACACGCACCCAGCTTCTAATGCGCGACTTCGGGCCGGCGTTCGCCGACGCCGACGAGGTGGTGCTGAGCGACATCTATCCCGCGAGCGAGGAGCCGATTCCCGGCGTCACCGTCGAGGCCCTCGCCGACAGCGTGCGCGTCGGGAGCGGTCGTCCGGTGCGCGTGGTGAAGGCCATCGACCGGCTGGCCGACGAGCTCGCCGCCATGGCCCGCCCCGGCGACGCCGTCCTGACGCTCGGCGCCGGGTCGATCGCCTCGGTGCCGAAGCGGCTGCTGGCGGCGCTGCGCGAGCGGGAGGCTCGGGCGTGAGGAAAGTCGCCGCACCGTCCGACAAGCGCTTCCGCCGCGCGCACGTGTCGCCGACGCGCAAGCGCGGCTGGCGCCCGTGGCTCGGCACGCTGATCCGAGTGGCTGTCGCGGCGGTCGTGGGCGTCTTCACCGTCTACTACTCGGTGTCGTTCGTGTTCACGACCGACGCGCTCAAGGTGTCGCGCATCACGGTCGAAGGCAACGCCCGGATGTCGCGCGGTGAGGTGCTGTCGCGGCTCGACGGCCTCGAGGGCGCGCACATGCTGACCGTGGATCTGGAGCGCTGGCGCGAGCAGCTGCGCGCCGCGCCCTGGGTGGCCGACGCGACGTTGCGCCGCGTCTTTCCGCGCACGGTCCGGGTGGTCATCGCCGAGCGCGAGCCGATGGGCATCGGCCGCCTCGACGACCGGCTGATGCTCGTCGATCCCGAAGGCACGATCATCGACGAGTTCGGCCCCAACTACGCCACGCTCGACCTGCCGATCATCGACGGCCTGGCCTCGGGCGGCCCGAGCCTGGTGGACGGCGAGCGCGCGATGCTCGCCAGCCGGGTGATTGCCGGGCTGCAGCAGCAGCCCGAACTGGCGCGCCTGATCTCGCAGATCGACGTCAGCGACGCGCGCGACGCCGCCGTGCTGCTGAAGAACGACACCGCGGTGCTGAAGGTCGGCCACGAGAAGTTCGCGGAGCGGCTGCAGGCCTATCTCGAGCTGGCGCCGGCGCTGCGCGAGCGCGTGAACGGCATCGACTACGTAGACCTGCGGTTCGACGAGCGCGTCTACGTGCGGCCGCGGGCCGACAACAAAACGGGCGGAGACAAGCAGTGAAGCCTCAGGAGATGTCCATTGGCGCGTAAAGAGCGATACGTCGTCGGCCTCGACGTCGGCACCTCGACGGTCACCTGCGTGGTGGCCGAGACTTTCGACGACGGCCGCTGCGACATCGTCGGCATCGGCCTGGCCGAGTCGCGTGGCATCAAGCGTGGCGTCGTCGTCAACCTCGAGGGGGCGGTGGATTCGATCAAGAAGGCGGTCGAGGAGGCGGAGCTGATGGCCGGTGTCGAGATCGACACCGTGCACCTGGCGCTTTCGGGGCCGCACGTCAAGGGGTTCAACAGCCGCGGCGTGATTGCCGTGGCCGGCAAGAACCGCGAGATCACGCGCGACGACGTGCGGCGCGCCATCGACGCCGCCAAGGCGGTGACGCTGCCGGCGGGCCGCGAGATCCTGCACGTGCTGCCGCAGGATTTCGTGGTGGACGAGCAGGATGGCATCGGTGCGCCGGTGGGTATGGTGGGCGCGCGGCTCGAGGTGAACGTCCACATCGTCACCGGCGCGGCCTCCTCCACGCAGAACATCGTGTCGTGCGTGAACCGTGCCGGCGTCACCGTCGTGGATACCGTCATCGAACAGCTGGCGGCCGCCGAGGCCGTGCTCACGCCCGACGAGAAGGAGCTGGGCGTGGCGCTCGTGGACATCGGTGGCGGCACCGCGGATCTCGCCATCTTCGAGCGCGGCAGCCTGTGGCACACCGGCGTCGTGGCCGTGGGCGGCGAGCACTTCACCAACGACATCGCCGTCGGGCTGCGCACGCCGATCCCGGACGCGGAAAAGCTGAAGCGCAAGAGCGGCTGCGCGCTGTCGGCGATGGTGGACGAGAAGGACACCATCGAGGTGGCCAGCGTGGGCGGCCGCAAGCCGCGGCTGATGGCGCGGCGCATCCTCTCGGAAATCCTGCAGCCGCGGGCCGAGGAGATCTTCCACCTGGTGTGGGACGAGATCCGGCGCGCCGGCTACGAGAAATCGCTCAACTCGGGGATCGTCCTCACCGGCGGCGCCGCCATTCTCGAAGGCATGCCCGAAATCGCCGAGCAGATCTTCGACCTGCCCATCCGCCGTGGGCACCCTGCCGGCGTGGGCGGGCTGGCCGATCACGTGACCAGCCCGGTGTTTGCGACGCCGGTTGGCCTCGCGCTCTACGCGCATCGCAACCGCCCGCCGGATCAGGCGCGCGGCGGGGGAAGCGCCTTCAGCCGCATGACCGGTCGGCTGCGGGGCATCTTCAAAGAGTTCTTCTGAGATTTAGGACGGAGGGGGTATGGCACAACGCGATCACTCGGAGCTGCGGATGACGCTGGCACCGGACGCGCGGCGGGGAGCGAAGATCAAGGTCATTGGCATCGGCGGCGGCGGCAGCAACGCCGTCAACCGCATGGTCGAAGTGGGCCTCGGCGGCGTGGAGTTCATCGTCGCCAACACCGACCTGCAGGCGCTCGACCACGCCAGGGCCGCGGTCAAGATGCAGATCGGCCACAAGCTCACCAAGGGGCTCGGCGCCGGCGCCGACCCCAACATCGGGCGGCAGGCGGCGCTCGAAGACACCGACAGCATCATCCAGACGCTGTCGGGTGCCGACATGATCTTCGTGACCACGGGCCTCGGCGGCGGCACCGGCACCGGGGCCGCGCCCGTCATCGCCAGCCTGGCCAGCGAGCTCGGCGCGCTGACCATTGCCGTGGTCACCAAGCCGTTCCGCTTCGAGGGCAAGAAGCGTGCACTGCAGGCGGAAGCCGGTCTCGAGGCGCTGCGCGAGTGCGTGGACACGGTGATCACGATTCCCAACGAGCGCCTGCTCTCGATCATCGACCGTCGCACGACGATGAACGACGCCTTCACGCTGGCCGACGACGTGCTGCGTCAGGCCATCCAGGGCATCTCCGACCTCATCCTGGTACCCGGCCTGATCAACCTCGACTTCGCCGACGTGAAGACGATCATGTCGGGGATGGGCGTGGCGATGATGGGGACCGGCACGGCCGACGGCGAGAACCGCGCGATGCAGGCGGCGCAGAAGGCGATTGCCAGCCCCCTGCTCGAGGACAGCTCGGTGAACGGCGCGCGCGGCGTCATCATCAACGTCACGGGCGGGCCCGATCTGTCGCTGATGGAAGTGAACGAGGCGTCGTGTGTCATCCAGGAAGCCGCGCACGAAGACGCCAACATCATCTTCGGCGCGGTCGTCGACCCCGATCTCGTCGGCAAGGTGAAGATCACGGTGATCGCCACCGGGTTCGACCGGAAGAGCGCGCGTGTGCCGGCCTCGGGAGCCTCGAAGACGCCGGTGGACATGACCCAGTACCAGGAGTACGCGCAGCGCGTGCTCGCGGCGGCGGGCGGCGCGCCAGTGCCGATGGAGGCCGCCGAGGCGGCTGCCGCGATCAACCGCCGGCCCACGATCGACGTGCCGTTGCGGACCGCGGAGGCCGGCGCCAAGGCGATTCGCGCCGCGGCCGGCGGCAGCAATCCGGAGGACGTGGACGGGCTGTCGCAGTTCGACGTCCCAGCGTTCTTGCGACGTACGTAGGGGCCGCCTTCAGGCGGCCCGCGTGGGCCGGCTAAAGCCGGCCCCTACAGGCTAGCCCTTTAGACCCGCCTCGGGGGCCGCTCGGGGAGTACACTCGATCCAGTACTCCGATGGACCAATGGCAGCAGCGCGAGCAGGCGAAGGCCTTGCTCGCCAAAGAGGTCGGCTACGTCCGCAAGCCCCACGCCGGGCGGCTGCGGGTGGCGCTCGCCTTTCCCAACACGTACTTCGTCGGCATGTCGAACCTCGGGTTCCAGACGGTCTACCGTCTGTTCAACGCCGAGGACGGCATCGTGTGCGAGCGCGTCTTCCTGCCGCCGAAGAGCGAGATTGCGGCGCTGAAGACCTCGGGCGCCTCGCTGGTCACGCTCGAGTCCCAGACTCTCGTGCGCGACTTCGACATCCTGGCGTTCTCGGTGTCGTTCGAGTGGGACTACACCAACGTGCTCACGATGCTGCGGCTGGCCGGCATCCCGGCCCGGGCCGATCAGCGCACCCATCACGATCCGCTGGTGATGATCGGCGGCGCCGTCACCTTCGTGAACCCAGAACCGCTGGCGCTGTTTGCCGACGTGATCGCCGTCGGTGAAGGCGAGGCGCTCATTCCGCCGCTCCTCGAGGCCTTCACCGAGGCGTCGGATCGCGACGACTTGCTGCACCGGCTGGTCCAGGCGCGCGGCTACTACGTCCCGTCGTTCTACGACGTGCATTATCGCGAGTCGGGGTCGATCGAGCGATTCGAGCCCAGGGCCGGCACCGGCGCGCCGGCGGTCGTGCGCAAGGCGGCGCTCAAGACCACCGAGGCCGTCGATCCGCCAGTCACGTCGATCTTCACGCCCGACACCGAGTTCGGCTCGCGCTTCCTCATCGAGGTGGTGCGCGGCTGCGCCAACCTGTGCCGCTTCTGCTGGGCGGGCTACAACTACTTGCCGGTGCGATCGTTTCCGAAGGAGCGCATTCTCGAGCTCGCCGAGGCGGCACGGCCGTATTCCGCCAAGGCCGGGCTGGTGTCGATTGCCCTGTGCGATCACCCCGACATCGAGGAGATCCTCACGCGGCTGGCGGCGATGGGTTACAGCATCAGCCCGGCCTCGCTGCGGCTCGACGACCTCACGCCGACCCTCCTGAACCTGCTGCGCGCGAGCGGCGAGCGCACGGTGACGATTGCGCCGGAAGTCGGATCCGACCGCCTTCGCAAGGTGGTCAACAAGACGGTGACCAACGACGAGATCCTCGAGGCCACCGAGCTGATCTTCGCGTCGGGGATGGAGAACCTGAAGCTCTATTACATGATCGGCATCCCCACCGAGACCGACGACGACCTCGTGGCGATCCGCGACCAGGTGCTGCAGATGCGCGACATCATGATGCGGCACGCCAAGGGCCGTGGCCACGTCGGCCGTATCATCGGCAGCGTGAACCCGCTCGTGCCCAAGCCCGGCACCGCGTACCAGTGGCTGGCGATGGAAGACGACACGTCGATCGACCGCAAGATCAAGCGGCTCCGGACGCTCACCGCCGACATCGAGAACGTCTACTTCAACATCAAGTCGGAGCGGAGCTCGTTCTACCAGGCGCTGCTCTCGCTCGGCGACCGCCGCGTGGCACCAGCCATCGAAGCCGCCGAGCGCAACGGCGGCAACTGGCGCGCCGCGGTCAAAGAGGCCGACGTGGACGCCGACTTCTACGTGTTCCGCGACCGGTCCGACGACCCGATGCTGCCGTGGGACATCATCGACGGCGGCATGAAAGACAGCTTCTTCCGTGCCGAGATGGCCAAGGCCCGGCGCGAAGAGTGGACGCTGCCGCCGAAGCGCCAGAAAGAGAACGCCCGTCTGCTCACCGTGCTTTCGTAGGGGCAGGTCTTCAGACCTGCCCGGACCGGGCTCCTCACGGCCTCAGCACCCGATACCCCAGCAGACCGCTGGTGTCGTTCAACGTCCATGGACTGCCGTCGTCGTCGTTGTCGGGGATGACCACCTCGATCCACACGAACCGGATCGCTGCAGTGGGCTGGATCGTCAGCTCGATCGTCGAGGTGCCGAAGACGGCGGGGAAGTTGTTGCCGCTGTCGCAGATCTTCGGCCCGGTCGAGTCCCGGCCACACAGAAAGGCGGTTATCCCCAACTGGTGATGGAAGTCCTCCACCACGACCTTGACCGTGATCGGTTTCAGGTCATTAGTGTCGCGGAAATACGGCACCGGGCAGACGAGTGCCTCCGGCTCGTCGGAGTCGAAGTTGTACAGGCCCCCGGACTGCGATACGAAGCCGAAGCCTTGGCTTCCGCCTCCGTGCCAGGCGGTACCGTCGAAAGGAATGCAGTTGCTCGCCGGGTAGTACAGCTCGTCAGAGGAAGCCAGGGCGGGGGTGACGGAAACGGCAGCCAATACGGCCGCGAGGAGCAGGTGACGGGTCATGAGAGTCCTCCTTTAGTTCGTTCAATGGTGTGAACGAACGCCAGGAAGGATTCCCCTCACTTCGAATGGCTGATTCCGTCAACGGCCCTTTGCCGCGAGGATCTTCTCCATCTCGTCCATCACGCGGTTCATCGACTTGATCGTGAGGTCGAGCGGCTCGTCGGTGGTCATGTCCACGCCGGCGTCCTTCAGCAGGTCGATCGGGTATTTCGAGCCCCCGGAGCTCAGGAACGACAGGTAACGTTTGGTGGCGGCGGCGTCGCCGGTCTTCACCTTGGCCGCCAGCGCCTCCGACGCGGTGAACGACGTCGCGTACTGGAACACATAGAAGTCCCGGTAGAAGTGCGGGATCATGCTCCACTCGTGGGCGATGTAGTCGTCCACCACCGCCACGCCCTGGTCGTGCCCGTAGTAGCGGCGCGTGATGTCGAGATACAGGTTGGCGAGTGCGTCGCCGGTGATCGGCTGGCCCTTGGCCGCCATCTCGTGCATGCGCAGCTCGAACTCGGCGAACTGCGTCTGACGGAAGACCGTCCCCTTTATGTTTTCGAGGTAGCTGCCGAGGATCGACAGCCGCGCGTCGTCGTCCTTCAGCTGCTTGAGCATGTGGTCGATGAGCAGCGATTCGTTGAACGTGGAGGCGACCTCGGCGACGAAGATCTGGTAATCGGCGGTCGCGTAGGGCTGGGTTTTCGCCGAGAGATAGCTGTGCATCGTGTGGCCCAACTCGTGGGCCAGCGTGCTCACGTCGTCGTACTTGCCGTTGTAGTTGATCAGCATGTACGGGTGGACGCTGAAGATGCCGTTCGAGTAGGCCCCTGAACGTTTGCCGACGCTCGGAAACAGGTCGATCCAGCGCTCGCCGAAGGCCTTCTGGATTGTGGCCGCGTACTCTTTGCCGAGCGGTTCAACCGCCTCGAGCACGAGGCGCTGCGCGTCTTCCGGCGTGTAAGTGAGGTTCACCGACGCCACGAGCGGCGCGTAGAGATCGTAGTAGTGCAGCTGGTCCACGCCCATCATGCGCTTGCGCAGCTTCAGATAGCGATGGAACGAGGGCAGGTTGCGGTTGACGCCCTCGACGAGCCGGTTGTAGACCGACACTGGAATGTTCGGGCCGTCGAGCTCGCTTTCGAGCGCCGAGGCGTAACGCCGCGTCTTCGCGTGGAAGAGCACTTTCTGGGCCTCGGCATTCATGGTCGTCCCGAACGTCCGGCTGAAGCTGCCCAGGCTGGTGAAGAAGGCGGACATCGCCTTCTCGCGGTCGGCACGGTTGGCCACCGCGCGCGCAGCGCTGTAGCCGGGCTGGTCGAGCCGCACCGATCGTCCGTCGGACAAGGTCACGGTGGGGTAGGGGAAATCCGCGTTGGAGAGGATGCTGAAAACGTTCTGGGCGCTGCCCGACACCGGTTGCAGGTCGGCGAGCAGCTTCTCTTCGCTGTCGGACAACGTGTGCGCCGCGCGACGGACGACGTCGTCGAGTTTCATCCGGTACGGCTTGAGCCGCGGTTCGGCGGCCACGAACTTGTCGATGGTCGCCTTGCCGGCCTTGAGGATCTCCGGATCGACGTACGCCGCGGCCGCGCTGAAGCCCGCGGCCACCTGCACCATTTCCTGTCGCATGCCCTGGTGGGCGCTGTCGCGCGTGTCCTCGTCGGCGAGCAGGCTGGCGTACGAGTAGAGGCGGTCCAGCTCTTTCGCCAAGCCGTAAATCCGATCGAGTGCGTCGGCCAGCATGGCGGGCGACGACGTCAGCTTGCCCTGGAAGCTGCCAATCGACGGGATCTCCGCCGTGAACTTGTCCTTCGCCGCGCGCCACGCCGCGTCGTTCGCGTAGATGTCGGCGAGGTTCCACTTGTACTTGTCGGCAATCTTCGCGCGGTCGCTTTCCTGCGCGACCGCGGTGATCGAGAGGGCCGCGAGTGCGGCGAAGGTCCCAAGAGCGCGAGCGAAGTTGGCCATGGGCCTATTTTAGGCGCGCCGTTCGCCGTCCGGCTGGGCTCCTCCGAAGATTACTGGGACGGTCAGCTGGCGAGCGCCATTCGCTGCTGATAGTCGGCGTAGGCTTGCAGAATCAGCTGGCGCAGCCGGTCCTGCGGGGCGTTGTCGGTGACCGTCCGCAGCAGGGCAAACGAGCGCCGCTCGCCGTTGACGGAGTACTGGCGGGCCGGGAAAGTGACGTTCAGGCGTCCGCCGCTGCCACCACGGCTCTCCCAGATGGCAAAGCCGATCAGCTTCAACCCTTCGAGGGCGCCGTCGGTGAAGTGAAGCTCGGCGTCGGCCAGCTTGCCGGCCGGCGCGTTGGTGTTCCCGTTCGGGATGATCGTGATCTCCATGGCGTCCTCCACGTCGCCTTGGACAGCAGGCAAGCGGCGCGCCCCGATGGCCAGCGGCGGCCTGTCGCCCGAACTCGCGGTGACCATGCCACTTCCGCCGATGGTGTTGCGCCGGACCCGCGAGCGGTGGCCGCGGGCGACAACCGTGGTTGCCGCCGGTACCCTTCAGTCGCGCATCAGCAGCACGTGGGCGATGGAGAGCTCGCGGGAATGGGTGAGCGTGAGCAGCGACTTCGTGGCGCCGAGGGCCTTGAAGCGTTCGAGCGCGCCGGCGTGAAACAGCAGTTGCGGCGGACCGTGGTGCCGCACTACCTCGATGCCCAGCCAGTAGACGCCGCGAGAAAAGCCGGTGCCAAGCGCCTTCATCGCGGCCTCCTTGGCGGCGAAACGAGCTGCGAACGACGACGCGAAGTCGCGCTTGCGCCGGCAGTAGGCGATCTCCCCCGCGGTGAACACGTGGTGCAGGAAGCGGTCACCGTAGTGCTCGATGCTCTCGGCAATCCGCTGAATCTCCATCGCGTCCATGCCGCTTCCTATAATGTCCATGGGTCCGCCCATCGTACATGACGCTTCCCGACGTCCCCGAACCGTTCTACTGGATCGACGCTCCGTGGGGCCACGCCCTGCGCTGCCGCGCGCTCGATCCGTTTGCGCCTCACCTGTTCGGCACCCGCCAACTGCAGTTGTCGTCGACGGCCCACACGGCCGCGCTGGCCTCGTTGGTCGGGGCGGTCCGTGTCCAGCAGGTGACTCAGATACACGGCCGTGCTCATCTGGTGGTACGGGCGGGAGACGCCCCGCCTGCGGGCGATCCGCCCGAGGCCGACCTGATCGTCTCGAACGCGCCCGGCGTAGCGGTAGCCGTGCGCGCGGCCGACTGTGTGCCCGTGTTGATTGCCGATCGGGAAACCGGCGCGGTCGCGGCCGTTCACGCCGGCTGGCGCGGCACCTGCGCGCGGGCGGCGCCGGCCGCGGTGAGCGCGCTGCGCGACGAGTTCGGCGCCCGGCCCGAGAACCTGGTGGCCGCCATCGGACCAAGCATCGGCGTCTGCTGCTACGAAGTCGGGCCGGAGCTCGTGGACGCGTTTGCCGCGGCTGGACACGAGCGGCATCTGATACAGCGCTGGTTCCCGTCCCTGCCGCCGCCGCGCGGGTCGCGCGCGCAGAACCCGCTACGGCTCGATGTGGCGGGCGCCAACCGCGATCAGCTGGTGCTCGCGGGTGTGCCGGAAGACCAGATTTTCCTGTCGGGACTCTGCACCGCGATGCACCTCGACGTGCTCACGTCGTACCGCGCGGAAAAGGAAAAAGCGGGGCGGCTGGTGGCGGCGATCAGCGGAAGCAGGCTGACAGCGACTGGCGGGCCGCGGGTGTCAGCTCGTCGAACGGGAACGTGACCGTCTCGCCGGGGAACAGCTCGCTCACGGTCATCGTGCGCGAGGGCAGCGTGATCGGCTCGTTCTTCGTCTGAGCGAACACGAAGGCCGCCGGCCCGGTGGTGGCTGACGTGCCGTTGCCCATGCGCTCGGTGCCTTGAACAGTGAAGTTCGCGGCGGGCTTGCCGTCGACGGCAAGCGCGAGAGTGCCGCGCTTCGGAATGGGCGACCACGCGAGCTGCATCTCCCCGTCGCGAGTGGCCGCATTGCACGTGAGCACGAGGCGATACATCGCGGCTTCGACGTCGGCGGGGCGGCCAGTGCCCGCCGCCGACGGCAGTTCGCGCACGATGCTCGCGACAACGACCTCCGCTGTCGCGGCGCGGTTCTTCGTGCGCTCCACGCTCCACTTCGGTGCACCAGCCGATTGCGCGACGAAGGCCGCGACGAGTCCGTCCACCGTGCCCTTGTCGGGCACGCCGACGCCCCCGGCGTTGATGGCGCCCTGTTTCAGGCCCGCTGCCAGCGTGGCGGCCGCCGCCGCGTCGCGCCCGGCCGCATCGACGGTCGCCAGCGCCGTGCCGGAGGTGATCTTGCTGAGCATCATCGCCGCGAGGCTCGGGACCGCGACCGCCGCCTCGAACCCTTCGAGCGACAAGCCGCCGTTCTTCGAGCGGTCGGTGTGGCAGATGGCGCAGTGGGTCTTGACGAAATCGTTCTGTTTCTCGACGGCGATGGCGGGGCTGGCTGCCGCTGTCACCGGCGCGGCTGGCCACGCGGCCACCCAGGCACCGACCAGGCCCAGCGTCAGGCTGGCGGTCGCGAGGAGGTTCGGGAACAGGGTGCGCGGCATGCAGCCTCCAGGTCGGGCGATTATGGTCGAAGGCGCTTGTCGAGGCACTCCCCGAAACGGGTGAGCCACACAGCCGCGGCGCGGCCGGGTCTACAGCTGTAGCCGCGGGTCTTTAGACCCGCCCTGTGTTGTCTCCTCGTCCATGGCTTCGTTCGCAAGGCGATCCGCGTCCTGGTTGAACTCGCGGCGGACGTGCTCGAACTCGACGTGCTTCAACTGCTGCACCAGGGCGCGCGCGTTCTCGTAGAGCGGCTGCAGCCCGGGGTTCTTCACCCGGTAGACGCCAAGCATCTGTTTCACCAGCAGCTCGGAATCGGCTTTCACACGCAGTATGCCGATGCCGTGCTCGACCGCCCATCGGAGCGCGGCGATCAGGCCGTTGTACTCGGCGACGTTGTTGGTGGCGATGCCGATCGATTCCTTGATTTCGACGGTCGATCCGTCGTCGCGGGTGATGAACACGCCGTAGCCGGCCGGACCGGGATTGCCACGCGAGCCTCCGTCCACGTTCGCCGTGGCCGCGCTGCCCGGCGCCGGGGCGCCGAAGAGCGAACCCTGCGTCACGACCCGATCGTGACGGGGGGCGGAGTCGGCGCGGGCGGCGGTACCCAGTAGAGGATGCGCTGGCAGTACTCGCACTGGATGACGGCGTCGTTGGCCCGCACCTGCTGGAACATCGGTGGCCGCATCCGCACGTGGCAGACCGAGCACGTGCCGTCGCGGGTGGCCATCGACAGCGCTACGCCCTTCCGCAGCTTGGCGACCTGCTCGAAGAGCGACATCAACTGCGGCTCGACCGAGGCAACCACGGCGACGCGGGCGGCGGTGGTCTCGGCGAGCGTCTTTTCGAGCGCGGCCACCTCGGTGGCGAGCGCCGCCCTCTCGGCGTCGATCGCCTTCTTCTGGAGCGTCCGCGCCGCCTCGGCGCGCTTGACCTCCTCGGTCAGGTCGTCGATCGCCAGCATGCGCTCGAGCACCTTTTCTTCGGCCGCGCCCAGATCCTTCTGCGCGGTCTCGATTTCGTGCTGCATGGCGGTGTATTCGCGGTTGGTTTTGACGGCGGAGAGCTGGTCTTTGAACTTGGTGAGGCGGCCCTGGTAGACGGCGGCGTCCTTTTCGAGCGTCCGCCGCGCCTCCTGGGCGTCTTTGAGGCGTTGTGTCGCCTCGTCGACGACCCGGTCGGCCTCGGCGCGCCTCGCGTCGGCCTCGGCCAGCCGCTGCGGGTGGGCGGCAATCCGCGCGCGGGCGTCGGCGATTGTGGATTCGAGGTGTTGGAGCTGGATCAGCCGTTCGAGCTCAGGGGACATCTGGGCAGTCAGTTTAGTCGGAACGGCAGGAGGTCTAAAGGGGCGGGTCTAAAGACCCGCGGCCACTGGCGAAAGCCTTCGCAGAGGCGGGTCTGAAGACCCGCGGCCACGACCAACGAATGGAGCCCGCCTGGCGGGCCCCAAGAAAGAGCGTCCCGCCGTGGCGGGCCCACCAACCGAGCCCGTGGTGGGCTTGGCCCGGTGGATGCGTGGGCCAAGCCCGCGCCGGCGAGGTTGGTGGGCCCGCCTGGATTCGAACCAGGGACCAACCGATTATGAGCCGGCCGCTCTAACCGCTGAGCTACGGGCCCGGGGCTACGTGCGTCCTTCGAGGAACGCCTTCAGCTTACGGCTTCGCGACGGGTGCCGCAGCTTGCGCAGCGCCTTGGCCTCGATCTGCCGGATGCGCTCACGCGTGACCGCGAAGTTCTGACCGACCTCTTCGAGCGTGTGCTCGCTGCCGTCGCCCACGCCGAAGCGCATCTTGATCACCTTCTCCTCGCGCGGAGTCAGCGTGCGGAGCACGGCTTCGGTCTGCTCCTTCAGGTTCAGATTGATGACGGCCTCCGCCGGGGACACGATGTTGCGGTCCTCGATGAAGTCGCCGAGGTGCGAATCTTCCTCTTCGCCGATCGGGGTCTCGAGCGAGATCGGCTCCTGCGCGATCTTCAGCACCTTGCGGACCTTGGCCACCGGGATGTCCATCCGCTTGGCGATCTCTTCCGACGTCGGCTCTCGACCGAGCTCCTGCACCAGGGCGCGCGAGGTGCGAATGAGCTTGTTGATCGTCTCGATCATGTGCACCGGGATGCGGATGGTGCGTGCCTGATCGGCAATCGCGCGGGTGATGGCCTGGCGGATCCACCACGTGGCGTAGGTCGAGAACTTGTAGCCGCGGCGGTACTCGAACTTGTCCACGGCCTTCATCAGGCCGATGTTGCCCTCCTGAATCAGGTCGAGGAACTGCAGCCCGCGGTTGGTGTACTTCTTCGCGATCGACACCACCAGGCGGAGGTTGGCCTCGACCAGCTCCTTCTTCGCCTGCTCGGCCTGCGCCTCGCCGCGCTGGATCACCTCGATGGTGCGGCGCAGCCGTTCGGGCGTCTCCTCCAGGTCCGCGATCATCTGCTTGACGTGCGTGCGGATGTCCTTTTCCTTCTTGAGGAGATTCTTCTTCTCGTCTTCCTTCAGCCTCGGACCCTTGGTCTTGACCTTCGGGTTGAGCACGCGGTCGATCGCGTCGGCCTCGCGCTGCACGCGCGACACCGCGTCCACCGCGTCCTTCACCTCTTCGATCAGGCGGCGCTTGATCGTCTCGGTGAACTCGATGGCGCGGATCTTCCGCGACACCTCGATGCGGGCGCGCAGCGTCTTGACGCGGGCGCGGCGGTACTTCTTCTTGTCCTTCTTCGGAACCTCTTCGAGCTTCTCGGCGAGCTTGGTGAAGACGGCGCGCGCCTTGGCCACCTCCGCGATCTGCGCCAGCACTTCCTCGGCGCGCTCCTGGATCACTTCGTCGGTGATCTCCTCGTCGCTGAAGATCACCAGCTCGCGGATGGTGCGTTCACCGGCGCGCAGCTGATCGCCGGTGATGAGGATGCGCTTGGCGATCGTGGGCGTGCGCGAGATCGACTTGATCACCGCGAGCTTGCCGCGCTCGATGCGCTTGGCAATCGCCACCTCGCCCTCGCGGGTGAGCAGCGGCACCGTGCCCATCTCGCGCAGGTACATGCGCACGGGATCATTGGTCTTGTCGAGGGCGCCGGGCGTGAGGTCGAGCTCGGGGCCGTCCTCCGACCCGTCGCGATCGAAGTCCTTGTCGCCGCGGTAGGCCTTGTCCGAGTCGACGACCTCGATGCCGGCACTGCCGAAGGCGTTGAAGAGATCATCGAGATCCTCCGATGAAGTGATCTCGGAGGGGAGCATCTCGTTGACTTCGTCGTAGAGCAGGTAGCCCTTCTCTTTGCCGATCTGAATCAGCTGGCGTACTTCGTCGTAACGTTCTTCAATCGACAAGGGCGTGCTCCTTGGCGCCGGCGACTAGGCCAGCACCTGCATCTTCTGAATCAGTTCGTGCTTCTTCCGCAGGAGAGCGTCCAGTTCGCCGGGCACCTCGGGCGCGCCGCGCTGCTGCTGGCGATCGATCTCCTGTTGCACCGCTGCAACCTCGCGGGTGTAGCGGCGGCGTTTCAACTCCCTTACACACTCCGACGCGTCGTGGACGTGGGGTTCGCTCTCGCTGGCTATGCCGGTGATGTACGGCGCCTCCGCCACGGTGTGGTCGAGGAGAAATGTCGGCGAGAACTTACTATTTTCCTTCAGTTTCTTCGCAAGATCCAGCACTGAGCTCGACGCCAGCCCATCGAGGTCGGCCGGTTCGAGATCGTCGAGCGCAACCAGGGCTTTCCCCGGGTTATGGATGAGCAGCCAGATGAGCCCCTTCTCCGCTTTGGTTATGCCGGCCAGGCCGGCAGAGCTCAGCCGGGGCAGCTCCTTTTGGGTAATCGTGGTCAGCCGCTGAACAGCGGCCCTTCGAATCTCGTTGCGCACCACGCCGTCGGTGACGTTCGCCTTGAACGCCAGCCGGTCCGCGAAGCGGTCCCGCATCGTGGCATCCGGTATGCGGGCGGCGATGGGCAACATCTCCCCGAGGAATTTGACCCGGCCCTCGTCCGTCTTCAGGTCGTGCCGGGCACCGACCTGATCGATCAGGTACTCAAGATACGGCTGTGACCCCTTCAAACGTTCACCGTAGGCCTTGCCGCCCTGCCGCTGGATGAAGGTGTCGGGGTCCTGGCCGGCCGGCAAGGTCGCCACATTGACCTCAAACCCTTCTTCCACCAGCATTTCGCACGACTTGGCTGTGGCACCCTGACCGGCGGCGTCGGGGTCGAAGCTGAGCACCACCTTTTTCGTGAAGCGGCCCAGATACTGCGCCTGCTGAGTTGTCAGCGCGGTGCCGCACGAAGCCACGACGGCCTGGACCCCGGACTGGAACACCTGGGCGAAGTCGAAATAGCCCTCGACCATCACCGCGAATCCGCCCTGACGGATGGCCGCTTTGGCCAGATTCAGTCCGTACAAGGTTCGACTCTTGGAATAGATGGGCGTTTCAGGCGAGTTGAGATATTTCGGCTGCTGGTCGGCGTCCAGGGCCCGGCCGCCGAAGGCGATCACGGCCCCCGTGTCCCGGCAGATGGGAATCATCAGCCGGTTCCGAAACCGGTCGATCACGGTCCCGTCATCGCGCTGCACCAGAAGGCCGGCCCGGACGAGCAGGACCTGCGAGTAGCCCTTGTCGAGGAGGGCCCGCTTCAGCTGGTCTCGCCCGGCGGGCGCGAACCCCAGGCGAAGCGTCTTGCCGGTGGCATCGTCGACACCCCGGGATTCGATGAGCGCGCGTACCCGGGCACCGGCCGGCGACGCCAGCTGCTCCCCGAACCAATCGGTGGCCGATTCGTGGATTTTGAGCAATGTCTCGCGCTCGGCCGACCCGGCGCGCTGCTCGTCGTCCTGCTCGAGCTCGGGCAGGGTCATTCCGAAGCGCTGGGCCAGCTGCTTCACGGCGTCGGCAAACCCCACCTTGTCGTGCAGCTCGAGGAACTTGAACACGTCGCCGCCCACCCCGCAGCCGAAGCAGTGGAAGAAGCCTTTGTCGCGGTTGACGTGGAACGACGGCGTCTTCTCGCCGTGGAACGGGCACAGCCCCTTGTAGGTGGCGCCGGTCTTCTTGAGCGAGACGTAGTCGCCGATCACCACGACGATGTCGGCGTGGTGCTTCAGGTCGTCGATGAACTGTTGGGGAAACAGTGCCAATCGCGCTTCTACTCTTTCAACTCGACCACCGTCACGCCGCCGCCACCCTGATTGGCCGGCGCCTCTTCGAAGTGCGCGACGAGCGGATGCTGCTTGAGGAAGCCGGCGATGGCGCGCCGCAGCTGGCCGGTGCCGAAGCCATGGACGACGCGTATCGATCGTTGATCGGTCAGCATCGTTTCGTCGAGGAAGCGTTCGGCGCGGGTGAGCGCCTCGTCCACGGTGCAGCCGATCACATTCAGCTCCGACAGCGAGCCGCTGCGCGGCTGGAGGTCGACGTTCACACGAACCGCCGGCTTGCTCACCGGCCCGCCGATGAGGCGCAGATCGGCGCGCAGCGCGCGCAGGCGCTTGCCGTTGACATCCACCTCCACGTGCTTGCCGAGCTGTTCCAGGACCACACCCTCGAGACCAAAGGGGCCCACCGCGACCCGCGAGCCCTCCGTGATCTCGCCGGCGGGCGCCATGGGCTCGGGGGCCGGCAGCGCTCCGGCACCCTCCTTCACCTTGGTCAGCGCGGCCTCGAGAGCGGCACGCGCGTCGGCCTTGGCCGTGCCAGCCTCGCCGGTGCTGATCGCGGGCGCCGACCGTTGGCCGCCTCGGTCGCGCAGCACGGTGGCCTTGGCTTTGAGCCCCTCGATGATCGTGTCGATCTCCTTGCGGGCCGCGCGCATCTGGTCGTCGAGCTTGGCTTCGAGGCGCCGCCGTGCCGCGAGCTCACGCTCCTTCACGGCGGCTTCCCGCGAGCGCAGCTTGCGCTCGTTCTCGGCCAGCGTGCCCCGCTCCTGCGAGACGGCGCGGCGCTCGGTTTCGAGCGCCTGCAGCTCGCGGTCCACGCGATCGAGGTGGGCCTGGAGCTGCGCTTCACGGTCCGAGAGGTTGCCGCGCGCGGCCGCGATCACGCCGGCCGGCATTCCCAGCCGCGACGCGATCTCGATGGCGAGGCTGCGCCCCGGCGAGCCGTAGACGAGGCGATAGGTGGGCGCGAACGTGGACGGGTCGAAGCCGAACGCCGCGCTCTCGACACCGTCGGTCGTGGACGCGTAGGTCTTGAGCACGTCGAAGTGCGTCGTCGCCACCAGGTGCGCGCCGCGGCGGCGGAAGTGATCGATGACAGCGGTGCCAAGCGCGCCGCCCTCCGCAGGGTCGGTGCCGGCGCCCACTTCGTCGAGCAGCACCAGCGCCGGCAGCGTCAGCCCGCGATCCATCGACACCACGTTGGTGACGTGCGCCGAGAACGTGCTCAGGCTCGCCGAGATCGACTGCTCGTCGCCGATGTCCGCGAAGATGCTCTTGAACACCGGCAGCTTCGTGTCCTTGTCAGCGGGGAGGTGCAGTCCGGCCTGCGCCATCGCCGCGAACAGCCCCGCCGTCTTCAGCGCCACGGTCTTGCCGCCGGTGTTGGGCCCCGCGATGATGAGGATGCGGGTGGGCGGTGTCATGAGCACGTCCACCGGCACCGGCTCTGTGTGCGTGCGCGTCGCCGGCGCCTCGTCGTCTGCGTCCTCGCGGGCGCGCACCGCTGACATCAGCAGGGGATGGCGGGCCGCGCGCAGCTCGAATGCGCCGTCCGGCGCGACGCGCGGCTCGACGCCGCCGGTGATCTGCGAGAAGCGCGCCCGAGCCTGGATGGTGTCGAGCTCGGCGGCCATGTCGAACGTCCGCTCGAGGTCGTCGGGCCGCGCGCGGAAGGCGACCGTGAGCTCGAGCAGGATGCGGTGGACCTCGGCGGCCTCCGCTTCTTCGAGCTCGACGATGTCGTTGTTGATCTCGACGGTGCCGAGCGGTTCCAGGAACAGGCTCTGCCCGCTGGCCGAAGAGCCGTGGACGATGCCCGGGATCGATCCGCGGTGCTCGGCGCGCACCATGAGCACGTAGCGGCCGTTGCGGTCGGTGACCACCTGCTCCTGCAGGTACTTGGACGTCTCACGCTCGCGCAGGAACGTTTCCAGCGTCGATCGCAGCTTCGACCGCTGCCGCCGCAGCCGGTCGCGGATACTCGCGAGCGCCGGGCTGGCGTTGTCGGCGACGTCCCCCGACGGTTCGATCTTGCGCCGTACCGCGGCAATCTCGGCACCAAACGACGCGATCGCCTCGACCAGCCGCTTGAGGACCGGATAAGGCTCGGGCGTGGACGCGATCACGCGCCGCGTGGCTTCGATCGACTCGAGGTAGTCGGCCAATCCGAGGAGGCTGAGCGGCGCGAGGGCGCGGCCTTCCACCTGCAGCGCGTCGAGGATCGACTCCAGCTCCGACGGCGCCCGCAGCGGAAACCCGGGCGACGTCGACAGGAAGCGCACGCCTTCGCTGGTGGCCGCCTGCGCCGCGCCCACGCGCGCCGGCTCGGTGAGCGGGGCCATGGCTTCGAGCCGCTCGCGGCCCGTCGGCGTGACGGCGAGGCCGGCCACGATCGACACGATGCGATCGAACTCGATCGCCCTCAGTGCCCCCGCGCTAAGCATCTTGAAGGACCTCGTCCTGTGTGCTCACGATCTGCGGTCCTTCAAGATGCCCGGCCCCCGCGAAGCGGGGGCCAGAAGATACTGCGATAGCGAGGCGGCGCCGCCAGACCCCTCTTGCGTTCTGAGGCGACGCGTCGCTACCCATGCGTGATGGCGGACGCGACGCACGCGGCGCCGAAGCCGTTGTCGATGTTCACCACCGCCACGCCGTTGGCGCAGCTGTTGAGCATGCCGAGGAGCGCGGCAATGCCACCGAAGCTCGCGCCGTAGCCGATGCTCGTCGGCACGGCAATCACCGGCGCTTCGACCAGTCCGGCGATCACGCTCGGCAGCGCGCCTTCCATGCCGGCCACGACGATCAGCACCCGCGCCGCGCGCAGGCGCTCGTGCTCGCTGAGCAGGCGATGGAGCCCGGCCACGCCCACGTCGTACAACCGCTCCACCGTGCTACCCATCACCTCCGCGGTGACCGCCGCCTCCTCGGCAACGGGCAGATCGGACGTGCCCGCGCAAACCACGAGCACCGTGCCGGTGCCGGCCCTGATCTCGCCGCGGCTGGCGACGATGGCACGCGCGGTCTCGCTGTACACCGCGTCCGGCACGACGGCGCGCACGGCGGCGTAGGCCTCGGGCGTGGCTCTCGTCACGAGCAGGCTGTGGCCGCGGCCGGCGATGCTGCCGGCGATGGCCGCAATCTGGGACGAGGTCTTGCCCAGGCCCAGAACGACCTCGGGAAACCCCTGACGCAGATGGCGATGCGTATCGACGCGGGCGAAGCCCAAATCGTGGAACGGTGCCGCGCTCATGGCATCGAGCACGCGGCGGGCCGCGTCAGCGGTGCCTGTGCGGCCGGCGCGAACCTCTTCAAGAAGCGACTGTAAATCCCGTGGAGTCATGCGAGCAAAAGGCGAAGGCTGGGAGCGCTTGCCTTATAATCATTGGTCATAGTCATCGTTCGTCCAGGCCCGAATGACCCTTTCTGAGACTCTCACACTCGCGACGTATTTCTTCGTACTGGTCATTCTGGCCGTGTACGGGTGGCACCGCTACTACCTGGTCTACCTGTACATGAAGAACAAGGACAAGCAGCCGGTGCCGGCAGGCCCCATGAGTGAGCTGCCGGTCGTCACCGTGCAGCTGCCGATCTACAACGAGATGTATGTGGCGGACCGGCTGATCGACGCGGTCTGCAAGCTCGATTACCCGCGCGAGCTGCTCGAAATCCAGGTCCTCGACGACTCGACCGACGAAACCTGCGGCGTCGCCGAGCAGGCCGTCCGCCGCAACGCCGCCAGGGGCATCGACGTCAAGTATCTCCACCGCACCGACCGTACTGGCTACAAGGCCGGCGCCCTCGAGGCGGGCATGCACGCGGCCAAGGGCCAGTTCATCGCGATCTTCGATGCCGACTTCATCCCAACCGACGACTTCCTGCAGCGCACGGTGCCGTTCTTCGCGGACCCGAAGGTCGCGATGGTGCAGGCGCGTTGGGGCCACATCAACCAGGACTACTCGCTGCTGACGAAGATCCAGTCGATCCTGCTCGACGCGCACTTCGTGCTCGAACACGGCAGCCGCAACCGCGCCGGCCTGTTCTTCAACTTCAACGGCACGGCGGGCATCTGGCGCCGCGAGGCGATCGTCGATGCCGGCGGCTGGCAGCACGACACGCTCACCGAGGATCTCGACCTCAGCTACCGCGCCCAGCTGCGAGGCTGGCAGTTCGTGTTCCTGCCCAATCTGATCTCGCCGGCCGAACTGCCCGTCGAGATGAACTCCTTCAAGTCGCAGCAGCATCGCTGGGCAAAGGGCTCGATTCAGACCTGCCGGAAGCTCCTGCCGGACATCCTGCGCTCGAACATCTCAGTGCGCGAGAAGGCCGAGGCGTTCTTCCACCTCACGGCCAACTTCAACTACCCGCTCATGTGCGTGCTGTCGGTGCTGATGGCACCGTCCATGGTCATCCGCTACAACATGGGCTGGTACGAGATGCTGCTCATCGACGTACCGCTGTTCTTCGCGGCGACGGCGTCGGTGGCCAACTTCTACATGGTGTGCCAGCGCGAGCTGCACCACGACTGGATCACCCGGCTGAAGTATCTGCCCTTCCTGATGTCGATTGGCATCGGCCTGACCGTCAACAACACCAAGGCGGTGTTCGAGGCCCTCTTCAACCAGCAGAGCGAGTTCGCCCGCACGCCGAAGTACCGCATCGAAGCCGGCAGCGACGAATGGATCGGGAAGAAGTACCGCCAGAACTTCGTGGTGCAGCCGATCATCGAGCTTGCGCTCGGCCTCTACTTCACGGCCACCGTCTTCTACGCGCTCGCCAACGGCATCTACGGCACGGTGCCGTTCCTCGTGCTCTTCCAGATCGGGTTCCTCTACACGGGCTCCCTGTCGATCATCCAGCAGTACGCGGGTGACGACGCCGTGGAGCTGACCCCCGCCACGGGCGATTAGCCCGCCGTCCCGCTGGCGCGGGCCGCGCCAGCGGGCGAGCGGCGCATCCTTGCCGCCGCGCGCGACGAATCGCCGGCCGCGCAGTGGCCCGCCGCGCGATCACATAAGATCAGCGGATGGCGATCGAGAAAGTAGCGGAGAAGGGTGGCGAGAAAGGCAGAGCCGGGCTCGAGGATGTCGTCGCGACGTCGTCGGCGATCTGTTATCTCGATGGCGAACGCGGCGTGCTCGCCTACTGCGGCTACGACATCCACGACCTGGCCCAGTTCGCGACCTTCGAGGAGGTCTGTTACCTGCTCTGGCACCGTCGGATGCCGACACGCGCACAGCTCGGCGATCTGCAGTCGCAGCTGGCCGCGGCGCGCCCGCTGCCCGAGGCGATCATCCGCCTGATGCGGAGCCTGCCGCCAGTCGATGGCATGGACGCGCTGCGGACGGTCACGTCGGCGCTCGCGCACTACGATGCCGAGGCCAACGACGCGTGGCCCCGGGCGCAGTACCGCAAGGCGGTTCGTCTCACCGCGCAGACGGGCACCATCGTCGCCAC
>Ga0184628_10000343_pt1 | contig 26073 bp, 25 predicted proteins | sample PLM4_5_b1_FD_133149 | JGI IMG/M metagenome (GOLD analysis project Ga0184628, IMG submission 133149) | Groundwater sediment microbial communities from an aquifer in East River, Colorado, USA - PLM4_5_b1 | ecosystem: Environmental > Terrestrial > Soil > Riparian zone | place: USA: East River... | reverse complement strand
AGCGGTCGAAGTCGAACTCGGGGTGCAGGTATTTGGTCGTCCCGGGGAAGTGGGACATCCCGCCGCTGGCGATGACAGCGACCTTCTCGTTGGCCGGCCGCCCCGCCACGATCGCCGCGATCGCCTTGCCGAGCGCCTCACAGCGCCGCGGCGTGGGTAGCGGCGGGACGTAGACGTTGGTGAAGAACGGGATCACCGGGATGTTGCGCTTGCCGATCACGTACTCGAATGGAATCGAAAACGCGTGGCCGAGCTCGGCGTCCTCCGAGTAGGCGACGTCGAAATTGTGCTCGGTGACCAGCTTGTTGAGGATGTCCTCGGCCATCTCGCGGTGGATCGGCAGGTTGTGCTCGCGGCCCGCGAACTTCGCGATGGCGCGATCGCCGGCGACGATGGCGAACGACGGGACGCAGGACACCGAGAAGGTTTCGACGTGGTCGGCGCCGAAGAAGAGGATCACGTCCGGCTTGGTCTCGTCGAGCACCTTGCCGAGCTCGTTCATGGCGCGGCCGGCCTGATCCAGCTGTTCGGGGTTCTCGTCCGGCGGCCGCGTGAACATGTACGGCGTGTGACAGGTACCGACGGCTGCGACGATCTTTCCCATGCTGCTGCGCTCCTCCAGCGGCTCCTCGGGGAGCCGCTAATCCCCCATTATCCTGCAACCGGGAACGTGAGCGTTACACGCAGCCCGGGGTGCGCGTTCTCGGCGGCCAGCGTGCCGTGGTGCAAGTGCACGGCACGCTGCGCGATCGACAGGCCGAGGCCGACGCCGCCCGTCGCCGAGAAGTCGCGCGCATCTTCGACGCGGAAGAACGGCTGCGCCAGGCGCGGCAGGAGTGCCTCAGGCACGCCCGATCCGGCATCCTCCACGGTAATGACCAGCCCAGCGGGACCGTCATCGGTGCGGAGCGCGACGTCCGTCCCTGGCGGTGCGTATCGGATGGCGTTGCGCACGACGTTCTCGACCGCACGGCGCAGCAACTCGGGATCGCCGCTGAGCGGCCGGGTGGTCGTGCCGGTCACCACGAGCCGGCAGCGACAGGCTTCGGCCTCGAGCACGCAGCTCTGGACGACCTCTCGAAGGATCACGTCCAGTCGCACGGCATCAGACCGCCTGGTGGACGGGTCGCCCTCAACTCGGGTCACCTCGAGCAGCGACCCTACCAGGCCGGTCAGTCGATCGACCTCCTTTTGCAGCCGCGCGGCTGCGGCGTCGCGGTCCTCGGCGGTGCGGGCCAATTCGATGGCGATGTTCAGGCGTGCAAGCGGCGAGCGCAGCTCGTGGGAGATGTCCTGGAGCAGGCGCCGTTCCGCCGTCAGCAGCGTCTCGATGCGGCCCGCCATCGTGTTGAACGCCTGTGTGAGCTGTCCGATCTCGTCGCGGCGCGAGGTCTCGACTCGAGTAGTGAGCTCGCCGTGCCCGAAGCGATCCACCGCTGCGGCGACGGCGCGCAGCGGCGTGACGATGTCTTTCACCAGCAGCCAGCACAGGAACCCGATGGCGGTGAGGATGAGCACGAAGGAGGGCGCGAAGGCCCAGAGGTCGAAGGGAGGCGGGGCCAGCACGATTAGACGGTGACGGTCGTCTTCGGAGGGCAACACCACCACGACGTTGTCGCCGAGGCGCGGCGGACCGAAGAAGGCGCGCGGAGCATTCAAGAGGGCCGCCCGATTTTCTCCGCTCACGACGTCGATGCCCAGGCGATCGGTCAGATAGTGGGTCGCGCCGAGCGAGCGATTCAGCCGCTCCAGGTAGGCCGAGGCCTCGGCCGGGCCACCGCGCGACAGCGCGTCGAGCGCGTCCTCGATCTGCCGGGCCTGGAAGTGATGGATGAGCCGCTCGTTGGCCGGCCCGATCGTCGCGACGAGCAAAGCGACGAACGCAATGAGGGACGCCAGAACGGTTCCGAGCGACGCCAACAGCACGCGCAGGAGCAAAGAGCGCATGGCTGGCTCAGGGCTCCAGCGAGCAGGAGTAGCCGATGCCGCGCGCGGTCCGGATCGGTGACCGGCCGACACCGTCAATCTTCCGGCGGAGGTGACTGACGTGGACGTCGAGCGAGCGCTCGTAGGGCGTGCTCTCGCGCTGGTGAAGAATGGCGCTCAGCTCATCGCGCGACACGACCCGACCATCCGCTCGTATCAGGACCTCGAGAATCGCAAACTCGGTCCCGGTCAGCCCCAGGGGCGTGTCGCTCCAGCATGCTTCCTGTGTCCGCGGATTCAAAATGAGCGGTCCAAATTGAACTAGCTGAGGACCGTGAGAGGACCCACCGCCGGCGCGACGCAGGACGGCGCGCACCCGACCCAAGAGCTCCGCGGCGGCAAACGGCTTCACGAGGTAGTCGTCGACGCCGTCGTTGAAGCCCTGCACGCGGTCCTGTTCTCCGGCTCGCGCGGTCAGCATGATGACGGGGACGTCGGAGCGGCGCCGCAATTGCCGCAGCACGTCGAACCCGTCGAGCACGGGCAACATCACGTCGAGCACCACGAGATCGTGTTCACCGTCGAGCGCGCGCCTCAGGCCGGCGGCCCCGTCGTGTACGGCGGTCACGTCGTAACGGTAGGCGCCGAGATATTCCGAGACCAGCGCGCACAGCTCCACGTCGTCGTCCACCATCAGGATGGTCTCGCGGTCGGGCGGGGCTGCGTCGAGAGCGCGATCGTCGCGCGGGTCGGGCATCGTGTCTACGGTAACGCACGCGGTGCGTCCCTCGGGGCGTTGCACGGCCACCTTTACAAACCTTAACGCAGGCGCGGCCGGAATTCGCTGATAACTGAGAACAGGAGCGGCGGGCGCCGCATCAGAGCCTTCGAGGGACCATGATCCGATCGACCGACACACACGACTTGCAGACACGGCTGGGTGTGTCGCCACGAGGACGGTGGCGGCGCATCGCCCGGTGGGTCGTCGCCCTGGTCGTGGTCGCGGCGATGGCCGCGCTCGCGCTACGTCTGAACGCGTCGCGCGCTGCACCCCCGCCACAATACCGAACCGAGACGGTGGCCACCGGCACCCTTACGGTCACCGTGACGGCGACGGGCGAGCTCAAGGCGCTCACCCAGGTGAACATTGGCACGGAAATCTCGGGCATCGTCGAGTCCGTTGCTGTCGACTACAACAGCCCTGTGCGCGTCGGGCAAGTGCTCGCGCGGGTCAATACTGAAAAGATCGAAGCGCAAGCGGCGCAGGCGCGGGCGGGGCTGCAATCGGCGGAGGCCAAGCGGCTGCAGTCGCAGGCGACCCTCGGCGAAGCGCAGGCGGAACTGGCCAAGTTGGAGCACGTCCGCGAGCTGAGCGGCGGGCGTGTGCCGTCGCGCCAGGAACTCGACTCGCAGGAGGCGAGCGTCAAGCGCGCACAAGCCGACGAGGCGAGCACGGCCGCGCAGGTGACGCAGGCCCAGGCGAGCCTTGCCGCCATTGAGACCGACATCCGCAAAGCCGTCATCAAGTCGCCGATCAACGGCATCGTGCTCGATCGCCAGGTTGATCCGGGACAGACGGTCGCCGCCTCGTTCCAGACGCCGACCCTGTTCACGCTGGCCGAAGACCTGACGAAGATGCGGCTCATCATCGATGTCGACGAGGCCGACATCGGCAATGTGAAAGTGGGGCAGGCGGCGCGCTTCCGCGTCGATGCGTATCCGGATCGCGCCTTCGAATCGCGCGTGCAGGAAGTGCGCAGCACCCCCAAGACCTCGAACGGGGTCGTCACGTATCAGACCGTGCTGTCGGTGGACAATTCGCAACGCCTGCTCCAGCCCGGCATGACCGCCACCGCAGAGATCACGGTGACTCGGGTAGTCGATGCCGTGCTCATTCCGAACGCGGCGCTCCGCTTCACGCCTCCGGCGGCGCAGCAGTCGGGCGACGGCGGATTCCGGTTCCTTCCCCGCCCGCCGGGTTCCCAGCGTCGCGACCGTTCCGCCGACGACGCGCCGCCGCATGTGTGGACCGAGGCAGGTGTGGCGCTCAAGCCGATCGAGATCCAGCTGGGGCCGACCGACGGCAAGGTGACAGTGCTGCGCGGCGGCGACCTGCCGCCAGGCACGCCGGTGATCGTCGACCTCGCTGCTGCGAGTCAGTGATCGTGATGGCCGAGCCGATCATCGAGTTCGATCGCGTCGCGCGGACCTACGGCAAGGGGCACGCCGAAGTGCACGCGCTGGCGGGTGTCGATCTGCAGGTGCACGAGGGCGAGTTCGTCGCCGTGATGGGGCCGAGCGGGTCTGGCAAGTCCACCGCCATGAACATCCTGGGCTGCCTTGACGTGCCAACCGCCGGCGCCTACCGCTTCCGTGGCGTCGACGTCGGGTCACTCTCGCGTCAGCAGCGCGCGCTGCTGCGCCGCTATTATCTCGGGTTCGTCTTTCAGGGATTCAACCTGCTCAATCGCACGTCGGCTCTCGAGAACGTCGAGCTGCCGCTCGTCTATCGCGGGATGCCCTCCGGCGAGCGGCACCGCCGGGCACGCGAGGCGCTGGCTGCCGTCGGCCTCTCGGGGTGGGAATCGCACACGCCGGCCGAGCTCTCGGGCGGGCAGATGCAGCGCGTGGCGATCGCCCGAGCCATCGTCGCCGAGCCGTCGGTGCTGTTCGCCGACGAGCCGACCGGGAATCTGGATACCGCCCGCAGCATCGAGATCATGGAGCTGCTCGTCGGGTTCAACCGCGAGCGCGGCATCACCGTGCTGATGGTCACGCACGAGCCCGACATGGCGGCGTACGCGGCGCGGACCATCCGCTTCCGCGATGGCCACGTCGAGAGCGACGAGCGCACGGGAGGCACTCACTGATGCTCATCAACGCCGTCGTGTTGGCATTCCGCGAAATCCGTCGCAACGTCCTGCGCTCGTCGCTGACGGCGCTTGGGATCATCATCGGCGTGGCGTCGGTGATCGTGATGGTCACGCTCGGCAACGGTGCTACCGCGCAGGTCACCTCCGACATCGCGAACATGGGCAGCAACATGTTGAGCGTGATGCCGGGGCAGCGTGTGGGCCCTGGCGGGGCCTCGGGAAGCGCGAAGCCGTTCCGGCGTCAGGATGTCGACGCGCTGACACGCGACGTCCCGTCGATCACGTCCGTCGCCCCGGTCTCCACGCTGGGGCTCAGCGTCATCAGCGGTGCCAAGAACCGATCGACGACGATCACCGGTACCACCAACGAGTACTTCTGGTCCGGCAACTGGAAGCTGGCCGACGGGCGCTGGTTTTCGGACAGCGAGCTGCGGTCCGGCGCGGCGGCCTGCATCATCGGGCAGACAACCCGCACGGCGCTGCTCGGCGCCACCGACGCGCTCGGCAGCCGGCTTCGTCTCCGCTCGCTGTCGTGCACGGTGATCGGAGTGCTGCAGTCGAAGGGCAAGAGCAACTTCGGTCAGGACCGCGACGACACCATCGTGATTCCGATCCGAACGATGCAACGCCGCCTGACCGGCAACGACGACATTCACCAGGTGCAGTTGTCGGTGCGGACATCGTCATCGAGCGAAAAGGCTCAGCAGGACATCACCCGCCTGATGCGCGAGCGCCGGCACCTGGCCCGTGACGCCGACGACGATTTCAGCATCATGGATCAGCAGGAGATCGCCAAGACGATCTCGGGCACCACGCGGACGCTGACGGGGTTGCTGGCGGCGGTGGCGGCGATCAGCTTGCTCGTCGGTGGCATCGGCATCATGAACATCATGCTCGTGTCGGTGACCGAGCGCACCCGCGAGATCGGCATCCGGCTCGCGATCGGGGCCTTCGAACGCGACGTGCTGACTCAATTCCTGATCGAGGCCGTTGTGCTCTCGGTGTTCGGCGGCGCCATCGGCATCACGCTGGCGCTGACAGCGTCGTTTGCGGTGGCGCGGGCATTGGGCTTGCCGTTCCTGCTCGACTACGGCATTGTCGCGCTCGCGTTCGCCTTTTCCGCGGCCGTTGGCGTCGTGTTCGGATTCTTTCCGGCCCGTCGCGCCGCGAGCCTCAACCCCATCGACGCGCTGCGGCATGAGTGACCGTTGCCGTCACCCGGTGCCGGCGTCCGCGTGTGTCGCCGTGTCGGTGCTCCTCACTATGGGCGCGGCGCTCTCGACGGGCGGCTGCGGCGTCAAGCGCGCTTACGTGGCCCCGGTCGCCGCGGCGCCCGCGGCCTGGGGTGAGGCCGCACCGCCGGTAGCGCAGGCCGACGAGCTTGCCGCGTGGTGGAACGCGTTCGACGATCCCGAGATGACCTCGCTGGTGACCCGGGCCGTCTCCGGTAACCTCGACGTCCGCACCGCCCTCTCGCGGGTGCGCGAGGCGCGGGCCAGCGCGCGCGGGGCTGGGGGCCAGGTGTGGCCTGCGGTGGACGCCTCGGCGTCGGGTCGGTTCAGCGGCACCGGCAGCCAGGCGGGCTTCGGCGGAACCAGCCAGTCGTACGCTCTGGGCCTCGATGCGAGCTGGGAACTGGACCTGTTCGGCGGCGTTCGCAGTGCGGTCGAAGCGGCTGCGGCGACAGCCGAGGCGCGCGCCGCGGATCTGCGGGACGTGCTGGTGAGCCTGACGGCCGAGGTCGCCCGAGTTTATATCGACATCCGGTCGCTGCAGCGGCGGCTGGACCTTGCCCGGGCGAATCTGGCGCTGCAGGAACAGACGCTGGACCTCACGCGGCTACGCGCCCAGGCGGGTCTCGGCACCGACCTCGAGGTGCAGCAGGCGCTCTCGAACGTCGAGACGACGCGCGCCCAGATGGCGTCGCTCGACGCGCAGGCCACCCAGAACGCGCACGCGCTCTCGGTACTACTCGGCACGCCGCCGTCCTCGCTCGCCGCGGAGTTGGCCGCGCCGGGTGCCGTTCCTTCCGCGCCCATCACCCTCGCGGTGGGCGTTCCCGCCGACACGTTGCGACGCCGGCCCGACGTGCGGGCCGCCGAGCGCCAGTTCGCCGCGCAGTTCGCGCAGGTGAACGCCGCGCGTGCGGACCTCTATCCGACGTTCCGGCTGGCGGGCTCCATCGGCCTCGAGTCGCTGTCGCTGGCAAACCTCCTGTTTCCGGGCGCAGGCTTCTGGAGCCTCGGCCCGTCGGCCAGCACGCGGCTCTTCAACCGCCGGCAACTGCGCGAGAACCTCGTCGTCCAGAACGAGCGTCAGGCCCAGGCGGCCCTGGCCTACGAGACGCGCGTCCTTGGCGCGCTGCAGGACGTCGAGGACGCGTTGACGGCACTTGCCCAGGAGCAGGTGCGCCGCGACCACCTCACGGCCGCCGCTGGTGCCGCGGAGCAGGCGGCCGACCTGTCGCTGCAGCTCTATACCGCCGGGCTCAGTGACTTTCGCGACGTTCTGGACTCGCAGCGATCGTTGCTGTTGCTGCAGGACTCGCTCGCCTCGAGCGGTGCAGCCGTCGCGATGGATCTCGTGCGGCTCTACAAGGCGCTCGGAGGCGGATGGGGCGCCGAGACGTTGCTGCCGGCGCCGCTGGCCGAAGCCCTACCTTAACCGCAAAGTCTCCCTCAGGGGGCCGCGGCGACCCGGCCTCCGGCCGGTCCGGCTCGTCCAGTGCCGGCTGGGTGTAGACTCCGCGGGACGCGTGTTTCGGCCAACCACACATCAAAGGTGAGGAACATGACTAAGGCGCTGGGTGCTCTCGTTGCCATCGGAATCGTGATCCTCGGGGCATCGATGGTGGCGCAGCAGGCGGCCGCCCCGGGTCCGAGCGCTCCTGTCCCCGCAGGCCTTCCGGACTGGGCGTATACGCCGCCGCCTCCGGCGGGCTCGCCGCCGCCGGCCACGGCGCTCCCGGCCGATGACAGTACCCCGGTGTCAATCGCCGGGACCCCCAAGACGTTCACGCGCGGGGAACTGAGGGCTACGAAGGAAACGATGGACTGGCACCCCGAGGATCGTCACGGGACGATGCCCGACATCGCCCGCGTGGGAAAGCAAGGCGTGCGGCAGTGCAGCCTGTGTCATCTCCCCGACGGCTCGGGGCGGCCGGAGAATGCGCCGATCGCCGCCTATCACCCGACGTATTTCCTGCAGCAGATGCAGGATTTCCGGGACGGGCTGCGAAAGAGCGCCGATCCCCGGAAGGCGAACACCAACACCATGATCGGCTTCGCCAAGGCGACCACGCGCGAAGAGGATCTGGCCGCCGCGCAGTATTTCGCGCAACAGCCGTACCCCCGCCGCATCAAGGTGGTGGAGTCGAAGACGGCGCCGAAGGTGCGGCTCCAGGGCGGGATGCACATGGCCGTCCCCGCGAACGAGGGCGGCGGACAGGTGCCGATACCCGCCGGCGAGATGGTCGAGATCCCGGACGACAACCTGCGCGCCGAGGCGCGCGATACGCGCCTGTCCTGGACGGCTTACGTACTCCCGGGTACGCTGAACCGCGGTAAGCAGATCGCCGCAAAGTATCAGTGCTCGACGTGCCACGGTGCGAGCCTCGAAGGCATCGGCCCCGTGCCGGCGTTGGCGGGACGCTCGCCGAGCTACACCGTGCGGCAGCTGTTCGACATGAAGACGGGTGCGCGGCGCGGCCCCTGGTCCGAGCTGATGAAACCGATCGTCACCAGCATGTCGGTGCAGGACATGGCAGCGGTGGCCGCGTTCGCCGCCTCAACGCCCGCGCCCGCGGCCCTACGCCCGAACACGACGACCGCTGCGCGCTGAACGTAAGGGGCCCGGCTGATTCGTAGGGGCCGGCTTGTAGGGGCCGGCTTTATAGCCGGCCCAGGGCCACCTGAAGGTGGCCCCTACAGGCCTCACACGTCCTCGGTGTCGATTTCCGGCAGGGTCGCGGCGTTGTAGCGCGGCCCCGAGACGGTCCTGGTGTTGATGAGCCCGTCGAGCCGGGCGACCATCTCCGGCGCCAGCCGGACGTCGAGCGCACCCAGGTTCTCGCGCAGGTGATCGATGCGGGTCGTGCCGGGAATGGGAATGACGTGCGGTGCCCGCGCCAGCAGCCAGGCCAGCGCCAGCTGCCCCATCGTGCAGCCCTGCTCGCGCGCCGCGGCGGAGAACCCATCGAGCAGGTGCAGGTTCTTCTCGAAGTGGCCCGCCTGGAACCGCGGCATGGCGAGCCGGATGTCCTTCGGCGGCAGCCCCGAGACGTCGCGCAGCTCGCCGGTGAGGAAGCCGCGCGCGAGCGGGCTGAAGGCGACGAACGCGATGCCGAGCTCGCGGCAGGCGTCGAGCACCGCCACCTCGGCATTGCGCGTCCACAGGGAATACTCGGTCTGGACCGCTGCCAGCGGGTGCACGGCGTGCGCCCGTCGCACGGTGGCCGCCGACACCTCGCTCACGCCGATCGCCTGCACTTTGCCGGCTTCGACGAGGCGGGCCATCGCGCCGATGCTGTCCTCGACTGGCAGACGCTTGTCCCAGCGGTGCAGGTAGTAGAGGTCGATGACGTCGGTCTTGAGCCGCGACAGGCTGTCGTCGCAGGTGCGCGTGATGACGTCCGGGCGCCCGTCGATCTCACGCTGACCCTGCGCGTTGCGGAACATGCCGCACTTGCTGGCGAGCACGAACTCGGATCGTCGGGCCGCGAGGGTGTTGCCGATGAGCGTTTCGTTGGCGCCGAATCCATAGAGTGCCGCCGTGTCGACGTGCGTATAGCCGGCGTCGAGCGCCGCGTGGAGGACGGCGGCCGCTGCGTCGGGCGGCGGCGGCGTGCCGTAGGCGTGCGACAGGCTCATGCAGCCCATGCCGAGGGCTGAGACCTCGAAGGGGCCGAGCGTTCTGGTGTGCATCCGAGCGATCACAGGGGAACGCCGGGCGCCGGCGATCCTGCGAGCCAGGCCGCGCCTTCGGCGTAGAGCTTCTCCACGGCAACGCCGCGCAGGCCCGGCAGGCCGGCCTTCACCGTGAAGCCGACCGTCGATTGCAGATAGCCGAGATGCCGATAGCCTTCGGGGAACGACGCCAGCCGCTCGGGATCGAGCGTCAGGCGCGCACCGGGATCGACCGGATCCATCCGGTCCTTCTCGTAGATAGGTTGCCGCCGCACGATGCCCCAGCGGCCTTGCCGCTTCTCGAGAAAGTCGTAGAAGCGCCCGGTGCAGACGACGTCCACGAGTACGCCGTCGACCGCGGCGCGCTGATTGATCGTCATCTTCACCTGCGAGACGGCGCGGCTGTCGGCGATGTCGCAGGTGAACCCGCCGAGGAAGTGCAGGATGTGGACCCCGCGCTCGAAGCCCTGCTTGCTGACGGCGATGAAATCGCGCGCCGGCCCCTGAAACCAGGTGGCGGTCATCCAGCCGTCGTCGTGCCAGACGGTGGCGAAGCGCTCCCAATGGCCGGCGTCGCGCCACAACACCCAGTTCTCGATCAGCTCGCGGATCGCGAGCCGATCGGACGTGAACGCGTCGCTCATCCCACCACCCGGTTGCGCAGCGTGCCGATGCCCTCGACCTCCGTTTCGACGACGTCGCCGTCCTGGAGGAACTCCTGCGGCGTGCGGCCCATGCCGACGCCTTGCGGCGTGCCGGTGGCGATGACGTCGCCGGCTTCGAGCGTGAGGCCCTTCGACAGCCACTCGATGATCGACGCCACCGGGAAGATCATGTCCGCCGTCGTCGCGTCCTGCTTGGTGACGCCGTTGACGCGGCACATCAGCCGTTTGGCTTGCGGATCGCCAAACTCGTCGGCCGTCACCACGTACGGGCCCATGGGGCACGAACCATCGAGGCTCTTGCCCTTGAACCACTGGCCGTGCTGCACCTGCAGATCGCGCGCGCTGATGTCGTTGATCACGGTGTAGCCGAAGATGTGCGCGAGGGCGTCGGCCTTGGCGATGTTGCGCCCCGGTGTCCCGATGACGACGCCGAGTTCCACTTCCCAGTCCACCTGGCTGGTGACGGCGCGGTCCACCGGGATGTCGTCGAACGGGCCGTTGACGGTGGTCGTGGCCTTCGAGAACATGACCGGTATGTCCGGAATCTTCGTCTCGCGGTTCCGCGCCTGCGCGCTTTCCCTGGCGTGCGCCGCGTAGTTCAGCCCGAGGCAGAACACGTTCTTGAGCGGGCGGGGAATCGGCGCGTGCAGCCGGACGGTGGCGTGACCGGCGTCGGTCGCGGCCTCGACGCGGGCGCGCATCCGTTGCCATTCGGCCGGACCACCCTGGATGAGCGCCAGCAGCGACGGTGGCCCACCGCCGGCGGAGAGATCGATGACGCGGTCGGCGCGCACGGCGCCGAGTCGGGGAGTGGGATCGGTGGACAGCGAGAACGTGACGTAGCGCATGAACCTGCAATTATGACCGTACGTGGGGGCCGCCTTCAGGCGGCCCAGGGCCGGCTGAAGCCGGCCCCCACGACGGGAAGGCCTCAGTGCGCGAGCGGTGCAGGCTCTGGTGCGGCCGCGGTGCGCTCGCCGCCGCCGGCGCGTCGGCCCATCTGGCTGCCGATGACCGAGAGCAGGATGGCCAGCACGATGGTCGAAATCGCCGCGGGCGCGGCCGCCACCCAGAACAGTTGCTGCGCCTGCCACTGCTGTCCCAACAGCACGCCGCCCGCATACGGGCCGAGGATGGCCCCGAGGCGGCCGACGCCGAGCGCCGCCCCGACGCCGGTAGAGCGGGCCGCGGTGGGATAGTAGTTGGCGGCCAGCGTGTTCAGGCCGGGCTGTCCGCCAACGATGCACCAACCCGCGACGAACACGATCAGCGAGACGGTCGCAAAGCCGAGCCCTGGCTGCCCGATCAGCGCCACGCTGATCGTGGCGAGGAAGAACGTCACGACCAGCACCGGGAGGAACCCCTTGCGGGCAATCGCCCACGCCAGGCCGTAGGCGCCGAGCGTGCCGCCCACCTGCAGCAGTGTGCCGGCCAGCAGCGCCGCGTTCTGGCTGTAGCCCATCCCCGTGAACACGGTCGGGATCCAGTTCGACAGCGAATACAGGATGAGCAGGTTCATGAAGTAGACGACCCAGAGAAGCAGCGTCACGGTGCTGCGCCCCTCGCTGAACAGATGCTTCAGCGGCACGCCTGAACGCGCCCGTTCATTCGAGACGTACTCGGTGGAGGGGCCCACCTGAATCGACGGGTCCAGTTTTTTGAGCCAGTGCGCCAGCACGTCGAGTCGCGTCCGGCGGACGGCGAGAAACTGAAGTGACTCGGGAAGGCTCCAGAACATCAGCAGCGAGACCACCAGCGGCACGGCGCCGCCCACGAAGAACACTGAACGCCAGCCGAACAGCGGGATCAGCCACAGCGCCACGAAGCCGCCCACGGCCGCGCCGGCGGTGAAGCCCACGGTGATGCCCATCGTCAGCGTCACGCGGCTGCGCTTGGGGCTGAATTCGCCCACGAGCGCGGTGGCGTTCGGAATGATGCAGCCGAGTCCGAGCCCCGAAATGAGCCGCAGCCACAGCAGCTGCTCGACGTTCTGCGCGAACCCGGTCGCGATCGTCAGGGCCGAGAACCAGAGCGTCGCGCCGATGATGACGGGCCGGCGGCCGATCCGGTCGGCCAGCATGCTGAAGAGCAGCGACCCGATCAGGACGCCGACGTTGGCTGCGGCAAAGACCGGCCCCAACGACGGACCTCCCACGCCGAAGTCGCGGAGCACGGCCGGGGCGACGTAGCCCATCGCCTGGACGTCGAACCCGTCCATGACCAGGCAGATCATGCAGAGCGCGAAGACGCGGATCTGCAGCGGTCCGACGGCGCTGTTTTCCAGGAGTTCGGTGAGGTTCACCTTGGCCGCCGCGGTGCGAGGTCCGTTCATGGCGTGCGCAGTATAATCCCTCGCCGCGTTCACTTTTTCAGGGGTAGCCGATGACCACTCGACCACGAATCCGCGTGGTGCTGCTGGCGCTGGCTCTCAGCGCCGCCGCCCTGCCAGCCTTCGCTCAGAACGATCTATCCGGTGAGTGGATTCCCGTTCAGGAAGAGGACAACACCGGGAACACCGAGCTCGGCGACTGGGTCGGCATTCCGATGAACGACGCCTCGCGGCTGCGTTCAGCGGCGTGGGACGCTTCGATTCAGACGCTGCCCGAGTGGCAGTGCCGCCCGCACGGCAGCGCCTACATCTCGCGTGGGCCGTCGCAGCTGAAGATCTGGAAGGAAGTCGATCCGACTTCGCGCGAGGCCGTGGCCTGGCACCTCGAGTGGCTGCGCTCGGTGGACCGTCCGATCTACATGGACGGCCGTCCGCATCCCTCGCCCAATGCGGCGCACACCTGGGCGGGGTTCTCGACCGGGGAGTGGATCGGCGAGACGCTCCGTATCCGGGTCACGCACGTCAAGGAGGAGTACCTCAAGCGCAACGGCGTCTGGCACAGCGATGAGATCGAGCTGACGCAGTACCTGATCCGGCGCGGCGATTACCTCACGTTCGTGGTCATCGCGTACGACCCGGTCTACCTGACCGAGCCGCTCGTTCGCAGCACCGAATACCGTCGCGCGCCGGCCTATCAGCTGCCGCCGTACCCGTGCACGGTGGTCACCGAAGTGGACCGCGCGCCCGGCGTGGTACCGCATCATCTGCCCGGCGCCAACGACGACGTCAACTGGTTCTCGCGCCGCTACCGCATCCCGACCAGCGTCGTGAACTCGGGGGCGTCGAGCATGTACCCGGAGATTCGCTCGCAGATCCCACGCTCGATGGGCGGGTTCGCTCCCGACCCGGCGCCGCAGGCCGCCTCGTCTCCCAGGCGGTCTGAACCATGACCGCGATGCTTTTGTGGCTGCGGGTTGTATGTAGGGGCCGCCTTCAAGCGGCTCAGGGCCGGCTGAAGCCGGCCGCCACGTCAATCCACGTGCTGGTGCTGCTGGCGCTGGCGGCCGCGGCGTCGGCGCAGGAGATCAAGCCGTCGCCGTACGCGCGCGCGCCGATGCTGCAGCCACCGCCCGCCGGCCAGATCGAGATCCTCCCGATTCGCGGCAACCTCTACGCGCTCATGGGCGCCGGCAACAACGTGGTGATTTCGGTCGGCGGCGATGGCGTCTTCGTGGTCGACGCCGGGCGCGCCGGCATGACGGACGTGCTGCTCGACGCCATTCGCCGCGTCCAGCGTGACTGGGCGTTGCGTAACGAGCCGCGACCGCTCGGCTTCGGCGCCGAAGGGCGCTCGACGGTCGTCGACCGGCACGTGACCGCGCCGCCCAAGCCGATCCGCTACGTCGTGAATACCAGCGCGGACCCCGATGCCGTGGGCGGCAACGAGAAGCTGCGCCAGGCCGGCCGGACCTACACCGGCGGCAACGTCGCCAACGACATCCGCGACTCGGGTGAAGGCGCGGCGATTCTGGCCCACGAGAACGTGCAGATCCGGCTGACGAAAGACGAAGAAGGCCGGCCCGCGGTCACGGGGGATGCCCTCCCGACCGACACCTACTACGCGAGTTATTACAAGCTCAGTCACTTCTTCAACGGCGAAGGCATTCAGTTGACGTACGTCAAGAGCGCCCACAGCGACGGCGACTCGATCGTGCACTTCCGCGGCTCCGACGTGATTGCGCTCGGCAGCCTCATGTCCACGCGGGCGTTCCCGCGCATCGACACCGCGCGCGGTGGCTCGATCAACGGCGTCATCGACGGGTTGAACCGCGTGCTCGAGCTCGCCGTCCCCGAGTTCCGGCTCGAAGGCGGCACGATGATGGTGCCGGCGAGCGGCCGGATCGTGGACTCGGGCGACGTCGCCTATTACCGCGACATGCTGACGATCATTCGCGACCGCGTTCAGGATCTGATCAAGAAGGAGATGACGCTCGACGAGGTGCTGGCCGCCCGGCCGACCGGCGACTACGACACGCAATACGGCGCCGCGACTGGTCCCTGGACGACGCGGATGTTCATCGAGGCGGTGTACAAGAGCCTGGGCGGCGGCAAGCCCGCGACCGCGCCGGCGCGGCGGCCCGGGAGGCGGCCTTGATGGCGTTGTGCGGCCTTGTCCGGCTGGGGGTGGCCGGCGGGGTGGTGGCAGCGTTGGCGCTGACGGCGTCCGCGCAGCAGGCCCCGGGGGCACGGCCCACGGCGCGCGCGTCCGCTCCGCTCGACCTCACGGGGCAGTGGGTGTCGCTCATCACCGACGACTGGCGCTGGCGTATGGTGGTGCCCCCGAAGGGCGACACGCTCTATCTGCCGGTCAACGATGCCGGCAAGAAGATGGCGGCCGAGTGGGACGCGGCGCGCGACGCGGCGGCCGGCGAGGCGTGCCGCGCCTACGGCGCGGGTGGGCTGATGCACCTGCCGACGCGCCTGCGGATCTCGTGGGACGGCGATGAGACGCTGAAGCTCGAAACCGATACCGGGCAGCAGACACGGCTTTTCCAGTTCAGCGCCACCGCCGCGCCGTCCGCAGAGCCGACGTGGCAGGGTTTTTCGCGCGCCACCTGGGAAGTGCCCGGTGCGGGGGGGCGGGGAGCCCGCGGTGGCGCCGTGGCCGCCGGTGCGCGGCCCGGGTCGTCGATGCGGGTGAACACGAGCCGCATGCGTCTCGGCTACTACCGCCGCAACGGCGTGCCGTATGGCCCCGGCGCCACGATGACCGAATGGTTCACCACGCTCGCCGAGCCGGACGGCAACACCTATCTGCTGGTCACGAAAATCCTCGAGGACAGCCAATACCTCAGCGCCCCCTACGTCCGGACCGTACAGTTCAAGAAAGAAAACACTACAGCCGGATGGAACCCAACCGGCTGCTCGTAGGTCAGGTGGGCCGGGTGGGTCAGGGAAGTCGGGTGGGTCGAACGTAGAGGGCGGTCTTCAGACCGCCCTTTGGGGGCATCCTGGATGCGATTCTGTAGATTCAACGACAACAGGCTGGGGCTGGTGGACGGCTCCAACGTCCGCGATGTCACCGCCGCCCTCGACGCGTTGCCGGCTGCGCGGTATCCGTTTCCCACTCACGACGTCTTCATCGCCCACCTCGACGAGGTGGCGGCGCGTGCGAAAGCGCTGGCCCCGTCGGCTCCCGTGCTCGCCCTCGACACGCTGACGCTGCTCAGCCCGGTGGCCAATCCCGGCAAGATCGTGGCGGCGCCGGTGAACTACGAGAAGCACCTCGCCGAAGTGAAGGGGGACGCGTCGCTGCACCAGAACACCGCTGGCCACACGCTCACGATTCACAAGGCGGGTGTGTTCCTGAAGGCCACGTCCTCGCTCGTCGGCGCTGGCGAAGGGGTGGTGCTGCGTGCCCCCGATCGGCGCACCGATCACGAGGTGGAGCTGGCGTTCGTCATCGGCCGCACCGCCAGCCGCGTGCCGCGCGCCGAGGCCTTGCGCTATGTCGCTGGCTACGCGATCGGCCTCGACATCTCGCTTCGCGGCACCGAGGACAAGAGCTTCCGCAAGTCGGCCGACACCTACAGCGTGCTCGGCCCATGGCGTGACGGCCGACGAGATTGCCGACCCGGGCGTTCTGGATCTCGAGCTCCGTGTCAACGGCGAGCGGCGCCAGCATGCCAATACCAGCGAGATGACGCTCGGCGTCGCCGAACTCGTCGAGATGGCGTCGTCCTTCTATACGCTGCACCCGGGCGACATCGTGTTCACCGGAACACCGGCAGGCGTCAGCCCGATCGACCCCGGCGACGAGATCGTGGCGACCATCCAGGGCATCGGCAGCATGCGCGTCGCCGTATACGCGGCCGACGCTGCCCATGCTGACACCGTGACGGCGGGTGTGGGGCGGGTCTGACGACTCGCGGCCACGTTCCGTAACCGCGATTGCACTTTTCTCCGCGCGGCCGCTGGCCGTGCCACATTCGCGCGCTGGACGCCTTCACTGTCCCCGGCTGCGCAGTATGGCCGCGCTGAAGCATCTAAGTCACTGAGCGCCCGTTGAATGCCGCCCGTCGGCGTGGCTCCGAACCACGCCCGGCCGGGGCTGGCCACGTCCCGAAACTGGCCACGCCACCTCCGACGAGTCCCGCTCTGACACCCCTGGCCCGCCTCGCGGCTCGTGGCACAGAGGCTGCACAACTGTCCTCGTGGGAGACCACCGCAGAAACGCCATGAAACGCTACTGCACACTGTCACTCAAAAGGCGGCTCGCACGGCGGCTGAAGGACGCCAGGGGCGCCAACATCGTCGAGATGGCGCTCGTGCTCCCGCTGCTGTTCCTGCTCACATTTTCGATCGTCGATTTTGCGTCGCTGTTCTACGTGTATCTGGCGCTCGAGAATGGGGTGAGCCAGGCGGGGCGCTTCGGCGTCACCGGCAACGTCACCGGTGCACTCTCGCGCGAGGACTCGATACGGAGCGCGATGCGCGACGCCACGCCGACGCTCACCATCGAGAACAACGCGTTCACGTTCTCGCATCTCACGCCGGGCACGGTGAACTGGCTGCCCGGATCCGGCAATCCGAGCGACGTCAGCAAGGTGCGCGTCACCTACAACTGGGCGCTCATGACCCCGTTCATCCGCGAGTTCTTTCCCAACGGCCAGATCAACATTGCCGTGGAGTCCGCGATGCTGAACGAGCCGAGGTTCGATTGAGGGCGCGGCACACGGCCCGCTCGCGCCGCCACTCCAGCGCCGGCCAGACGCTGGTGGAGATGGCCTTCGTGCTGCCGGTGGCGCTGGTCGTGTCGCTCGGCATGGTGGACGTGTCGTACGCGCTGCTGCACCAGCAGGTCATCAGCCGTATCAGCCGCGAGGCCGCCAACCTGATCTCGCGCGACGTGACGCTGCTCGATGCCAGCGGCGCGCTCAAGACCATGGCCACCACGCCGGTGGACTTCAACAACGGTTCGCAGCTCGTGCTGTCGGTGCTCAAGAAGGGGTCGACAGTCGGCACCGCCAACTACGACAAGGTGGTGCTCTACCAGCGCTACGCAATCGGCAACCTGGGGACGCCGAGCACGCTGGCCACGTCCGGGCCTGCCCCGGTCGGTCCCGCGCCCGACTTCCTGACCAGCAACTCCGACACTAACCTCAATTTGCGGATTTCCAATCTGCCCGCCAACGTGGACGTCACCCGGGGCGGGCTGCTGTACGTGGCCGAAGTGTTCACGCAGCATGTGCCGCTCACCCCCCTCAACAAGTTCGGCGTCAACGTTCCGCCGACGCTTCGATCGATCGCCTTTTTCTAACGCCGGTGGCGAGGCGAGGAACCCGAGGAAGGCAGCGATGACCAGACAAGCGCGCACACTTACCGGCGAATCGGGCGTGGCCCTGATCCACATGGCCGTCTTCATGCCGATGCTGCTGCTCTTCACCGGCCTGGCCGTGGACAGCGGCCGTGCCTACATCGTGAAGGCGCAACTGTCGAAGGCCGTGGACGGCGCCGCGCTGAGCGCGGCACGCAACCTCAACGGCGGCAACCCGAAGGGCGAAGCGGCGAAGGTCTTCCGCGCCAACTTCCCGGCCAACTACATGGGCGCGATCCAGGTGACGGATCCGACCACGGCGCCCGACTTCTACGCGATGCATACCGACGAAGAAACCGGTCTGCACGTCGTCACGATCAAGGCGACCGCGAAGGTGCCGACCAGCTTCATGCGGCTCGCCAACTTCACCGAGATGACCGTGGGCAGTTCGAGCGAGGCGACGCGCCGCCTGGTGGACCTGTCGCTCGTGCTCGACGTGTCGGGATCCATCGGACCGGCCTGGCCGTCAGTTCGTGACGCCGCACGCAGCTTCATCGACGCCTTCGATCGGAACGGCGACCGCATGGCGCTCGTCACCTACAGCTTCGGCGCGAAGGTGCTGGACCCGATGCCGGCCGGTTTCGGCTTCGACAAGGACAAGCTCAAGGCTGACGTGCCGAACGCGCTGCCGGGCGGCACCACGTCGATGGCGGAGGGTCTGTACCGGGGCTGGGACGAAGTGCGCTCCGTGGCCTCAGGCCAACAGGCCGGCCTGCGGGTCATCGTGCTGTTCACCGACGGCTCCGGTAACGTGTTGCCGGGCTTCCTCGACGCCAGCGGCACCGCCAAGGGCGTGTTCAGCGGCGACTTCCCGAAGGTGCTGCCCGACCCGACCAACGCCACGACCGACTCGCCGGCAATTCAGGGCTTGTTCCAGACCGAGAACGGGGCGCAGAGCCCGAGCTGGACGTTCACTCCGCCGAGCTGGAACAGCACCACGACGTCGATGAACCTGCAGTATCTGCCCGCGACCAGTGCGCACACGCACCATCGCAGCGCCGGCATTCCCGTGTCGTTTCCGCTGCAAACGAACTCGCTGACCGTCAACGGCGTGGTGCAAAGCAGCAAGCGCGGTCTGCGCAACTACAATGCGGCGCAAGGCAAGTATCCGGGCGAGGTCTTCAACCTCCGCAACGCCGCGACCAACGTCACCGAGGTCATCGCGGACGCCGCCCGTGCCGACGCCAGCGGCGACCACCGGATCCGCATCTTCACGATCGGGATGGGTCAGCTGGTGAAGATGAACCTGGGCACCATTCCCGAGTCGTCAGAGAGCGTGTTGATGCGTGTGGCCAACGACAAGCGGTCGCCCGACTACAACCCGAACCAGCTCGAAGGCAAGTACTACTACGCGCAGACGGCCGCCGACCTCGGTCCAGTCTTCCAGCAGCTGCAGAACCAGATCATCCGCTTGAGCAAGTAGGCGCGGCCCTGTGGGGCGGGGCTGCAGCCCCGCCTGACCGTTCTCATTCGCCACTCGTGGCCGCGGGTCTTCAGACCCGCCTCATTTGTCCTTGTAGGTGCAGGTCTACAGAACCTGCCCGCAGTACTCGGCGTCGCGTCGGACCGCGAGCATGTTCCGCCGGGCCTCCGGCTCGACGCCGCGGAAAACTCGTCGAGGACTCGTCGTTTTTACCGCTGACGCTGGCGCTCTCGGCGCTCGCAGTCGGCCGGCAGAACATGCTCGCGATCCGCCGCTCCACTGTCTGTGCGCGGGCCTGAACGTCGCAATCGATGGCCCGATACGCTTCCCGTCCACTCGGCTGTGGCGCGCAGGCGGGCAGCAACCGGATAGCAGGGCAGGATCAGTGCCGCGGATACACGCCACGAAGCGGTGAACCACGTCCAAGGCGAATAGCCGCAACAGCGTTTGTCGCGAGCGATCCATTCGCACGAACGACAGCATCTCGGCTGTTTTCACAGGCCCATGAAACGAGGAGTCGTACTGCCGCAGTCGCGACGCCTTTCCGGGCCGCACTCGTGCGAACCCAGTACCCCAATTTGCCCGCCGATTCAGGACATCGAACTGATTGAGACCACATCCGCCCAAGTAGCGCTCCGCACAGCCAACAATCGCAAACTCGAACGCCGTTCTCGTCTGAAACGCTGTGACCTGCGCTTCAATCCACGCGCGTTGCCCACTTTCCGTCAGGCCGGGATTACACCAAGGCATGAACGGTTCGACCCGTTGCACTCATTCCCCTCGGGTCAATCGAAGCGATTGAGGCCGGATTTGACATACATAGAACTGCAATGTATAAGACTCCTACGTATGGGTGTAGGCAAGGACCTTGTTGCAGCTTCCGCGACCCCGCTCGTACTCGCCATCCTTGCCGAAGGCGATAGTTACGGCTACGCAATCATCAAGCGCGTAGCCGAGTTGTCCGGAGGGCACCTGCAATGGACGGACGGCATGCTGTATCCGGTGCTCCATCGCCTCGAACGCCAAGGTTATGTGGCGGCGAAGTGGGACGCGTCCGAGGGTGGCCGTAGGCGTAAGTACTACCGGATCACGAAGGAAGGCCGGGCGGAACTCGCGAGCCAGCGTCAACAGTGGAAGGCCGTTGACGGCACACTCCGCGGCATCTGGATGCAGGCGTGCGCCGTATGACGACCTTCGCCGATCAGCCGCTCGAAGACCAAATCGCCGAGTGGCGCGCATACGTGTGCCGCCGGAAGGCCCTTCACAGCCCCGACGTGGAGGAACTCGAGGGACATCTTCGCGACCAGCTGGTGGCGCTGACCCAGGCGGGGCTGACAGGGGATGAAGCGTTCCTGGTCGCGGTCAAGCGCATGGGCAGCCTCGACGCGCTATCGCGCGAGTTCGCACGCGCGCATTCTGAGAGGCTGTGGAAGCAACTGGTCATCTCGCCGGAGACCGACGTCCCGACAAACACCAGACGCGACGAGCTCGTCGTCGTCTTGAGCCTCGCCGCCGCCGCGGCGGTCGCCACCAAGGTGCCGGCGCTCTTCGGCCACGCGATCAACACGAACGAAGATTTCCCCCTCTTCTACGGGAGGAACGCTAGCCTCTTTGTCTTTCCGCTGCTCACGATCTACTTCATGTGGAAACGCCGGTCTGACCGTGTCCGCGGTCTCTGGTTGGCGTTAGCGTTCGCAGCGGGGGCTGTCCTGGCCAACGTGTTCCCGTTTCCGAGCCGCAGTGATACCGAAGTGCTGACCGTGCTCCACTTGCCAATCGCTCTCTGGCTCATCGTGGGGTTCGCGTACCTCGGGGGGCGATGGTTCCACGACGGCGGGCGCATGAACTTCGTCCGGTTCTCCGGCGAACTCGCGATTTACTACGTACTCATCGCGCTCGGCGGGTTTGTCGCGATCTTATTTACGTTCACGATGTTCCGAGCCATCGACGTGAAACCTGACTGGTTCGTCGGAGGGTGGCTGATCCCGTGCGGGGCGGCGGGAGCTGTCGTCATCGCATCCTGGCTGGTCGAGGCGAAGCAGAGCGTCATCGAGAACATGGCGCCGGTGCTGACCAGAGTGTTCACACCGCTATTCACGATGCTGCTCCTCCTCTTTCTGGCGACGATGGTGTGGACCGGCAGCCCAATCAACGTCAAGCGGGAGGTGCTTATCGGCTTCGACCTTCTGCTGGCCGTCGTAGTCGGACTCGTACTGTTTTCCGCGTCCGCGCGCGACCCGCAGGCCCCACCCAACTTCTTCGATGGTCTACAGCTGGCGCTCGTGGTCAGCGCGCTCGTGGTCGACGGGGTGGCGCTTTATGCGATCGCCGCTCGCATTTCTGAATTCGGCTTGTCGCCCAACCGGACGGCGGCCCTCGGCGAGAACATCATCCTGCTCGCCAACCTGACGTGGTCGGCGTGGCTGTACGCGCGCTTCCTACGTCACCGGAGCTCGTTTGCCATGCTCGAGCGTTGGCAGATTGCGTACCTGCCCGTGTTTTCCGTCTGGGCGGCGGTGGTGGTTCTCGTGTTTCCACCTCTGTTCGGGTACCGCTAAACCAGGAGCCTTCAATGAAACGCGCTGACGTCCTGTTTGTTCCGGGGGTTGTCGTCGTCGTGGTGGGATTGGCGATAGGCCTGTCACGGCCGATGGGGCTTCGCGCGCAGGTCCAGACGTCCCAACGCCGGCCGAGCTTCGAGGTTGCGTCGGTCAAACGCAACCTGTCGGACGAACGCCGTAATTTCAGTGCGCGGCCGGGCGGTCGTTTGGTCGTCACGAACATGACAGTAAAGGACCTGATCGCCGCAGCGTTCGGGATGGCCGACATACAAGCGCTGATACCAGAACGCATTCTCGGTGGGCCGGATTGGATCGATTCCGAACGCTACAACATTGACGCGAAGGCGAGCGCGGAATTTCAATTTGCGCCAGGTGGTCCGCCCCAGGAAGCGCTTGTGATGCTGCGCTCGCTCCTCGAAGAGCGATTCAAGCTGATAGCGCACCGCGAGGCGCGCGAGATGGCGATCTTCGAGCTTGTGGTTGCGAGGAAGGACGGACGGCTCGGACCGGGCCTCCAAAAGTCCAGCGTCGACTGCGACGCGCTGCTCGCAGGTGGTCGAGCCGTCCCGCCACCTCCGCGCCAGCCGAACGAGCCGCCGCCATGTCGTCTGATGGGTGGCCCTGCCCGCACTATCGCCGCCGGCGTGACTATGCAGCAACTCGCCGCCCATCTGTCCAACCATTTGGGGCGGTTCGTCGTCGACAAAACGGGTCTGACGGAACGGTTCGATTTCAACATGGGGTGGACGCCGGACCGGCTGCCGACGTCGGCGCCGCCGCCTGGTATTCCGCCGGTCGACCCGAACGGTCCGCCGCTCGTCACAGCGTTGCAGGAACAGCTTGGTCTCAAAGTCGAGGCCGCCCAGGGGCCAGTGGACGTGCTCGTTATCGACAGCGTAGAGCATCCGAATCCGGATTAAGAGCCGCTCACAACTGACGCTGGCATAAGTGCCCCGGCGGCATCGTGTCCTCGTGTCTCGCCCGCACCGGTGTTACAGCGATGTTCTCTCGGAGCGAATAATTCCCGCTCGCAGCATGCGCAAACCTGTCGCCAGTGCACCAGCGGTCGCTAACGAGTAGTCGCGTTGTGGCGTCGAATCGCACGCCGTGCGGCCGGTCGCCAGATCGGCGTTGATCGTTACTTTGCCGAGTATTGGCCGGTTGACTCATGCCGGTTTGGCGCGGGTGCTTGTGGTGATGATGCGGCCGGGCGTCTTCGGTACTCCGGGAGAACCAGCGCCTCCTTTCTCACCTTCGTCACCCGGAGGGCCAGCATTTCCTCCCGCACATCTTGACGTGCTGGTCCCGACCGAGGAGATTGGCTGAGAGTCATCTCCGTCGTTGATGTGAGAGGAGGCATCAGCTCTGGTTCTTGCGGCGCGGCGGAGTGACGCGCGATTTGGGGCCGGCGCGCTCTCTGGCATTGGTTGGCTGTTTCGCCGGCGGTTTGGTTTCGGCAACGTCGTCGTACGGGTAGAGCCGGCTGATGAACTCGCGGTCGCCCGGCGAAATCGTGACGTTGCGCCCGATCGCGAAGTTGTCCTTTGTCCATGTCGCCGGGATTGGGAACGCCATCACGGAGAACGGGTCGAAGGGCTTGCTGAAGGGAAAGCGGTTTCGCTCCCAGTGGCAAGGATCGTCGCGTCGACGGCCGCTCGGTCCCAGTGGTTCGGAGGTCCCGACATCTCCTTGTATATGAGCTCCTCGTTCCACGAGATTCCGGAATCCGGATTGCTGTGCTCGTGCGCCAGTCCAAGCACGTGGCCGAACTCGTGCACGACGACCGCCTCGAGCTCGTCGAGCGGGCTGTCGAGGCGCAACCATCCAAAGTTGACGGTCTTCTCCTTGGTGTCAATCGCGAGGCACGTCGTGCCTTCGTACGACCAGCTCCCCTGGCCTTCGTCGAACGCGACCCTCACCTCGGCTGCCTCGTCGTCGCTCGCCTCGAACGTGATGTTGGCGTACGCGGTCCAGATCTGCGCGAGCCGAAGGACACGTCGATGCAGGATCGGCGGACCGTTCAGAAACCGGACGCGAAGTCGTGAGCCGGACCGCCATAGCAGCGGGTACGTCGCCCGCGCAGCTGCCGTTTCACCGGCTGCAGCGACCTTTGCGGCGACGGCTTTGGCCTCGACGCCCTTCGGAGCGACCGTCCCGGCCTGTTTCGCTTGGACCGCCGTATCACGCGACGACTCGATCTGCCATCCGTAAAGCGCAGTCACTACCTTGGTGGCGAGTTCGTCGGCGGTCTCGAAGATGCCGGCGAGACGCTCCTGCATCAGCTCGTCGCGGAGCTTCGCGATGCGCGCGCCGCGCTCGTTCTCGCCGGTGGTGACGTCCATCATGTTGGGCGGCCACGGCGCCGTGCCCTTCAGCACAAAGACCAGGCGCGGCTTGCCGAGGCGTTCGGCTTCGCGAAGTTCGAGCTCGGTGATGGATCTGCCGTGCGGATTGTCGTCGCGCGGCACGTACCCGTATCGCCACGCAAAGATGCCCACATACACGTCGGCGCTGCGCACGTCTTCCAAGCATTGCTGGACCGGACGCTTGTCGGCAGCGACGTAGTCCTCCATCGCGATGACGTCGTGACGCAGTGCCCGCAGTCCTCGATAAACCTTTTCCCTATACGTCTCGAGATCCGCGAAGGTCGACGAAAGGTAGATCCTGAGCTGCATGGCGCGTCGCCTCCCGCGAATACATCACGGTTCAGTCTCGGGTTTGCGATCGTCGTCGTGCGTCCGCAGCCATCGCTGGCGATGTCGCGCCACGGTGCCTGCAGCGTACGACCGGATCCGCGCACATCATAGCCCGGTCGCCGACGAGCGGGCTCTGTTGATAGAGTCGCGACCACAACTCGCTCGCCGATCTCATGATTACAGCGACTGACACCGCGACAGACCGTCGGGCGCAAGTTTCCGCCGTCGGCGCCAGTTTCTTCGGCTGGACCTTCGACGCGTTCGACTTCTTCGTCCTCACGTTCCTGCTGACGGACGTCGCGAGGGTTTTCGGTGAATCGCGAGGAAGGAACAGCGGGGCGAGCTTGACCGAATGCCCGTTATGCGACCTGGACCGGGCGCCGCGCAGCTTCCCTCCCCCCTTCCGACAGACCTTGGTCACGACGATAACCGACAGCACGGCAGGAAGGCCGCCGAGGAAGGACATGTAGCGCCACGCATTCGCCGCGTCGATGCGCAGCATGGCGGGATACACCACGCCAGCGCACGGGCACTGTCTCGAGCACGAGCGAGGCGATGATGTTGACGGTCGTGGAGAGCCGCCGGCCAATCCGGTCGGCCATTATCCCAAACACATACGCGCCGACCGGACGCATCGCCAGCGTGGCCGTCAGCGTCCACGTGAGCGTGGGGCCTTCGGGTGCTTTTCAAATTCGTCTTTCTGCGAGTCCGACACTCGGTGACGCATGCCCGAGCAGTCGCTCCTCAGGCGTGGGTAACGAAAAGTCGCGTTGTGGCGACGAATCGCACGCCATGCGGCCAGTCGCCAGATCGGCGCTTATGAGGACCTAACGTCCGCGGAAAGCCGTCGGCTCCATCGCGTGGTTAGACCTCGGTCTAGCAGTCTCACTTCGGCACGATGTACTTGTTGTTCTCGCTGCAAGCGTGCTCCATCAGCTCCGTGGCCGGCTGGAATACGAGGGGGATCGTGAATGTCCACGGGACATAGGCGCCTGGGTCGTCAATGGTCATCTCCGGAGGTTCAACGGGACGTCCGCCTCACGGAGGCCCGCGGAACCTTCATTCCGGATCTGACGGCTGCGACAGACCGTGCCGGTCTTGGTCGCACCATCGTTTGATCCTCAGGGACGATCTGCGTTATTTCGAGGCCGCGATCTCGTCGAAATAAGCTGGGAAGCCGGCGAAGAAGGTCGTAAAACTGACGGTGTTCTCCCAGCCCAGCTCCTCGAGCTTCAGCGCGGCGCGTGCCTGATCCCACGTCTTGAGCCGGTCCTTCGTCACGCCACGGTCGATGAGGGCCTTCATCCGTCGGTTCATCT
>Ga0184628_10000340_pt1 | contig 26154 bp, 35 predicted proteins | sample PLM4_5_b1_FD_133149 | JGI IMG/M metagenome (GOLD analysis project Ga0184628, IMG submission 133149) | Groundwater sediment microbial communities from an aquifer in East River, Colorado, USA - PLM4_5_b1 | ecosystem: Environmental > Terrestrial > Soil > Riparian zone | place: USA: East River... | reverse complement strand
GGTCACGCCGGCGCAGTATCTCGCTGAGCTCGGAACGAAGTCGGCGGAGTTCAACCTCGGGGCAGGGCGCGATCCGGCCACCAATCCGTACCTGCAGAATGCGATCTCGGCAGCCGTGGCACCCATCGGCGATCAGTTGCTGACGCGGGCGCTGCCGGCCATCCGGCACCAGGGGATTGCGTCAGGGGGATATGGCGGCTCGAGGCAATCGATTGGGGAGGCGCAGGCGGTGCGCGATGCCGAGCGCGTGGCGGGGGAAGTGTCGTCTGGCCTGGCGAACCAGGGCTATCTGTCTGCTCAGCAGCAGGCGATGCAGACGATGCAGAACATCCCGCAGTTGCAGGCCAACCTCACCGCTCCGGGGCAGATCACGGGGGCAGTGGGCGCGCAGATCCGGGCGCAGGAGGAAGCGCAGAGGAACGAGAATGCCAACCGGTACGAGTATGAGCAGCGGTTGCCGTATGAGAACCTGCTGAATTATGGGAACCTGATCCGTCAGCCGTTCGGGGCCGAGGCGGTGTCAGAAGTGAAGGTGCCGCAGCCGAGTACGGCGTCAGCTATCATCGGCGCGGGGCTGAGTATTCCGGCTCTCTTGCAGATCATCGAGGAGGAGCGCAAGAGGCGGGCAGCCGCCGCTGGTGGCGGTACGCCTGCGCCGGGAACCACAGTGGGTATACCCAGTGGCGGCACCACCGGGACGATAAAGAACCTGATGCCGGGTGCCGCTTTCTGGGAGTAAGGAGACTCACATGCCAGCCGTCAGTTACAATCCCGATAACTTCTACGATCCCTACGGCGACCCGTGGAACACCGATCCGACCAGCCCTCTCAACAACCGCTGGTGGCTGAATCCGGCGTGGATCCAGGGAGGCATGAATCCTCCGAACTTCGGGACGTCCGGTCCTGGGGGAGGGCCACCGCAGCAGCCTCCCCCTCAGCCGCCGCCTGCCGAACCGCCGCCTGCCGAACCGCCGATGCCGGAGCCGCAGCCGCCTCAGTCCAACGAGGGGCAGACCACTGAGACGCCCGAGGGCACTCCTCCTTCTACCCCTGAAGGCCAAGATCCGACGTTCTCGACCGATGTGTGGGGCGATACTTGGAAGCTTCCGCTCGGCGGCGTGGCGCTCGGTGCCGGACTCGGCGGAGCACTGGCCGGTCTCGCCGGATCTGGCGGTGGCGGCACCGGTGGCGGTGACTACTACACTTATCCGTCGACTCCTCCTTCCACTCCTTCTACCGGCGGCGGTGGAGGCGGTGACTACTACACTTATCCGTCGATTCCTACAGAAAGCGGCGGTGGAGGCGGCGGCAATGCCTTCACTTACTTCTCCGATCCAAGTTCTCCGAGCACCGGCAATTACTTCACCAACTTCACTACGCCCACCGGTGGCGGCGGAGGCGGAGGATTTCCGGTCTCGCTGTTCCCGTGGCTGGATAAGCTTCCCGGCCTCATCACCGGAGGCGGCGGTGGTGGTGGTGGCGGTGGTCAGCAGCAGCCTCAGCAGCCATCGCAGGGCCAGCAAGGGCAGCAGGGTCAGCAGACGGGCAACCTGCTGGCGGCGCTCCCCATGCTCGCCGCGTTCCAGGGCGGCACCACCACCACGCCCGCGCCCTACGCGCACCTCGGCCCGCACACCGCCGTCGCCCCCGTGTTCAAGCCGCAAGGCCGCGGCAACCCCATTCCCTCGATCGGTCAGCTTCTCGCAGGAGTTAGATAATGCCAGCCATCATGCCGCCCATCAACCCCAATATCATCGCCGCGCTCGGCCAGTATTTCGGCGGCATGCAGAACCGCACGATTCGCACGCCTCCCTTCATTCGCCCTGGCAGTACGGCTCAACGGGGAGAGGTGCTTGGCAGGCCCAGCATGCCTACTCCGGGGATGCCGCAAACGATGCCGCAGCCGGTGGGCGGTCCTGCTCCGACTGCTCCAGGGGTGGCTCCGTCTCCAAGATCCTTGGGCGACGAACTCGCCAATATTCCCAAGCAGCCCACTCTGATTCCTACTCCTCGGGCTGCTACTCCGGTTGCTGCCGCTCCTGCCACGCCGCCTCCCAACTATCAATTGGATCCGGGCGAACTGCCAGAGGGATTCAGCGAGATCAAGGATGCATCGGACGGAAGCCGAAGACTGGTTGACGCCGATGGGAATGAGTACGTCTACAACGCCAGCGGCCGCCAGATCAGTGGTCCTCCGCCGCCCGCTGCTGCCGCGCCGTCTGCTGTACCATCCGCTGCTCCAAGCGCGGAACCGCCTGAGGAAGATACTTCAAGGACGGCAACGCAGAGGGGCATTAAATCGACTGTCGCCAATGAACTCGGAGGTCGCACCGATGAAGATACCGATGGGACTAAGTATGTCTACGACAAGAACAACAAGTTAGTGAAGACAATTGCGCCTCCGGGAGGATCGCCAGTTACTGGCACGCAGCCCGGTGGCGGCGCGCAAGCTCCCGCGTCAATGCCTCAAAAGAAGGGCGGTATCTGGGATAGGTTGACTGACCCCAGCTTAGCCGGTATCGCGCTCGCCGCAGGCCAGCAGATGACTCGCGCAAGATACCCCGGAGAGAGCGGCATCGGTAACGCCGTTAACGCAGTAACTGCGGGGTATAACACGCTCGCGCAGCAGAGGCAAATGCAGGTTGCCCGAGAGCAGGCTCAACGTGAGTGGGAGGCCAAGCAGGCCAAGGCTAGACAGGAAGCCAAGGAGAGCGAAGCCAAGATCCAGGACTATGGCAGTCAGGCAGAAGAGAGGCGAGCAACTGCCGCCAATCAGAAGCGGCAACGGGAGCTTGAAGCGGCTAGGGACAAGCAGTCGATTGAGAACAAGAACGTCGACCAGATGATGGAGATGGGTCGGCAGAATATAGACAAGGACAGAAACGCTCAACTCGCCGCCGACGCCGCAGCGAGGCTCAAGCAAGCCGAGGCCGATTCAAAGAGAGCGCAAGCTCAACTTGATCTTGCCCAGAAGACATACGAAGAATCCGTCCGCCAGCACCAATCTCAAGCCAAGCAGAATGCGGCCCAGATTGCAGTGTCGCAAGGCCAGTTAGCCGTGCAACAAACTAACTCCGCTCATCAAGCCGCCCGCGATGCTGCCTTCAAACCTTACCAAGACCGGGCGCTTGGCATGATTATGGAAGAGCACAAAGCCGCAGTGTATGCCGCTCAGCAGCGTGGCCAGAAGCTTCCGCCGCTAGATTTGCAAGATGCTTATAAGCGAGCATTACCAATGGCTCAGCAAATGTACGACGATGATCAGAAGGTAGTAAGAACAGGAGGTACTACCGCTGCGCCTGCTCAGGCTCCCGCTGCTGCGCCACAAGGCGAATCCAAGTTCTTGAGAGATCCGAAAACCGGCAAGATAATCACGCGAGGACCGGACGGTAACTGGGTAGAAGTTCGAACGCAGTAAGGAGTCTCAATGGCGAATCCATCCTTGCCGCCACCTCCGCCGGGCTTCGTGCCAGTCGACGGCATAACGATGAAGGCTCCTGCTGCGGGAGGCTTGCCTCCTCCGCCTCCAGGGTTTGTACCGGTGACCGTGCCGATGGCAGCGCGGCCAAATCTTCCTCCACCTCCCGCTGGCTTCGTACCGATGAGTCTCCCGCAGCAGACTCAGACAACCTCAGGTTTCCAAGCTCCGCCGCAAACGGCGGTATCTCCGGTTCAACCGGGGGCGGTTGCAACAGGGGGGCTGAATCCGAGCCTCCCTGCGCTCTCCTGGCAGGGAGCAGTGCAACATCCAGCCGCGTTCGCAGGGCAGGTTTTCGAGCGCACCTTCGATCCGACCGGAGCCATCCGCGAGTCAGCCGAGGCTACCTTGAAAGGCATCCCCCAAGCCGCCAAGGCTCTGCTCGGCGGCGCGCAGAGTGTGGTCGGGACTGTCGAGGATATCAACAACCTGACCTCCCGCATTGGGACGCGCCTGACCGGGAAACCAGACTTAAACTCGCGCGCCCTCTCGAAGAGAATCGCCGACCTCAACGTCAGTATCAAGAAGCCGGAGGTCACCTCGCCATCCCTGCAAGAGGGCCTCGCTGATCCGCGTCTCCTGGGACGGGCAGTTGGTGGAGTGGTGGGATCGAGCGCCGTACCAATGGCGGCGACTATCGGCGCAGGCGTGGTGGGAGGGATTCCCGGCGCAACGATTGTCTCCACCATGCTGAATGCCGGAGATGTGTTCAACACTCTCACCGATGCAGGAATAAATGCCAACGAGGCAGCGTTGACGGCGGGCCTTTCGATGGCAGCACTCGATGCAATCGTGCCTCTGCGGGCGCTCGGTCTGTGGAACAAGAAAGGGCTGGAGCAAGCCATCAAGGCGGGCATTGCGAAGACCCCCAAGTCAGTGATTCGCACATGGGCCAAGGAAGCGGCCCTCGAAGGTGCGACCGAGACGGCGCAAGAGGGGATCGCCGCCGGTACGGAAGCGGCTCACGGTATCAAGCAGCCGAATCTTTTCTGGCGGCTGGTGAATGCGGGACTCGGCGGAACGATGATCGGGTTCGGGGTTGGTGCGGCTGGCCGCCCATCTGCTGCCGAGACTACGGTTGCGCCGCCTCCCCGCTTCGAGTCGATGGGTCCGCCTGCGCCTCCTCCTGCTGCTCCTGCGCCCGTAGTACCGAGGATGGCCGGTACGAATGCCCCTGCATTCCAGGCTACGGCTCCTCCTCCCACCGGTCCCTTCGCCAGCAGGGTTCCCACGCCTACCGCGCCGCGGGCGGGTCCACCGCTCACCGCCGTACCCAAGCTCGAAGGCACCAACGCACCGCAGTTTCAGGGTGCACCCCCGACGCCGACTGGTCCCTTCGCCTCGAGAGTCCCCACGCCCACCCAGCCTCCCATTCAGGGACCGGCGCCGCGTCCGCCTTACGAACCAGTGCCCGCTGAGGGCGTGGTGCAGAAGGACATCCGCACGCCGGTTCCCTTCCCGGCCCGCGAGTCCGCTGAAGCCTTCGGGTTAATGGGTCCGAGGCAGACTCCTCCGGCCGGGCCGATGAGTCCTGCCGAGCAGTCGGCGCAGGTGCTCATGAGGGCGAATCAGGGAGCGCGGCGGGCCACCGTGACGCCGCAGGAATCGCGTCTCGGAGATCCGGCCGCTGAGTTGCTCAGCGAGGCGCGGGAAGAGGTGAGCCGGTTACTGTCCACGCCCCGTGATCCGGTGCATCCCAACGACCCGATCGTTCACGAGCACCTGTGGGAATGGCTGGGGTCGGAAGACCCGCGCGCCGTGGTGATCCGGGAGCAGTTGATCGAGGTGTGGCCGAGGAGGAGTGCGCCGGGACCGGACCCCGTACCGTCGAGAACCGATCTGCTGGTTTGGGCGAAGGAGGTAGAGAAGTCTCAGCAGCAGCCCGCGCCACCGCCCGCTCCACCGGTTGTGTCAGAGCCTGCCGTGGTATCGCAAGCTCCAACTCAGCCGCTTATCCCGCCTGCGCCTCAGCAGGCTCTCCCGCCGCCTGCGCTTTCGCTTGGCCCGCAGCGACTCTCTCCGGCTCCGCAGCCCGGTGCTGCGCCTACCGCAACGGCAGCAGCGATAGCGCCGCCTCCCGCGGTAGCTCCGTTTACCCAGCAAGTGACTATGCCGGGGACACCGGCACCTCCCACGCCGACAGCGCCTCCTGCCGGCGACATGGTGATCCAGACTCCGGAAGGCCCGCGCACCGTGGACAGTGGCGAAGTGCTCGTGGACAAAGTTCTCACGGGGGCAGGGATAGAGCCGGAGCCGAAACCCACGGTGCCCCAGAGCACCCTCGACAGGTGGGATGCCGAAGGCAAAGCAGCCGACGAGAAGCTCCGCAAGGCTGGTCTTCTGTCAGGTAAGCTCCGCTCTGCCAACCCCATAGAACTAGCCCAATTCATCCGCGACATGGCGATCTCGATCCGGGGCGACGTGGCCCGCGGCGTGATCCATGCCAAGAACTTTGTCCAGGAAATCGTGGATCGCTTCGGTGAGGACAAGATACCGGTAGCTCGACAAGTATTCGAGCAGGCGCAGAAGCTGGTTGCCCAAGGAACCCCCTCTGCTGCGCCGCAAACGGCCCTAGGAGCGCCCGCTGCCGCTTCGGCGTCCGTCGCAGCCACCCAGCCCACCGGCTCGCCACAGGGCCAGCAGGCGCTGGTTGATGTGCCGCTCGCGGATATGCCTGAGGCCACCAACAGGGCATTGCCTATACGGCTGGCCATCCGGTTGGCTATCAAAACCTGGGTCGGAGTCCAACGGACGGCACTCCAGCTCTTCCAGTTGGCCCAGAGCTATCCCAAGTTCAAGCCCATCCAGGATCAGATCGCCGCGCAGCATCGCCGGGATGCCATCATCCACCAGTGGCAGAACAAAGGCGGTCTGGCCTACAAGGCAATCGTTGCTCTCGGCAAGGCGAAGACGAAGAAGTTCTTCGTGTTCTCGCTCCACGTCAGGCTGCTGGAACTCTCGAACGACCGTCGCCTCAGCGAGCAGGAAGTGGCGAATATCGCCAAGAACCACGGTCTCGACGACGAGAGCGTTCGAACCTACCAGCAGTTGCAGCAGTACTTCCTCGAATCCTGGGAAGCCATGCGGCAGGCCCAGATCCAGAAGCTTCAGGCCACCATGACCGATCCGGTCGAGCTTGAGAAGGCCATCCAGAAAACCAACGAACAGTTCGCCGAGCAGGTGGGCACCCATTACTTCCCGCTCAAGCGCTTCGGCAACTATGTGGTCTCGGCTACCATCCCGTCCACTGATCCGAAGCACACGAGCGGCTGGAAGAACGACCAGTTGGCGCAGTTTGAAACCGAGACGGCCGCTCAAGAGGCAGCTGAGGCGATGGAACGCCAATACCGGAAGGACGGTCAGGAACACAAGGTCAGGGTGAGTGAAAGGTTGAGTCCGGAAATCCGGAACCTCTCGAGTCTCCCGCCTGACATGGCCGCCAGACTTGCCGAAGAACTTGGCCTTGACCCGAAGCAACGTGCGGAGTTGGCGAAGATGGTAGGCGACAGGATCACCGACAACTCCTACCTCAACCACCTGAAAAAAGCCACGGGTAGGGCCGGGTTCAGCACCGATGGGCTGCGCTCTCTGCTTGCTTACATCCAGTCACACTCGACCCACATAGGGAATACCCTGGAGGGCCACAACCTGGAGGCTGCCGTCAGGGACGCCGAAGCACAGATCGCCACGATGGGGTACGGCACCGAAGGCGTCACCAATATCATCCGCATGCAGCAAGTTCTCAAGGTCATGATCGAGGCCAAGAACAACATGCTCAACCCCAAGGTGCGGAGCAACGCCTTCGCCGGGGCCATGAGCGCTTGGCACTTCGGGTTCAATCCTAAGCAGATCATCATCAACCTCGGCCAGTCCATCCAGACCGTCCCGATCCTGAGCCAGCAGGAGATTTCAGAAACTGTGGAAACACCGTCTGGTAGGAAAACAATCACCAAGGAAGTGGGAAGGTATGAGGCAACCAAGCAGGTTCTGGTGGCGCAGAAGGATGTGAACGGGATCTACCGGCAGCGGGTCTACGAGAAGATCGGTGGCGAAACCACGTACACCGGCAAGATCAAGCCGCATGAGTTGGCCGCCCTGCAACGGGCCACTGACGAGGGCGTCATACCTGATACCCAGGCCGCCAACGTAGCCTCTCAATCCAAGGGCAATCTCCTCGAACGGATGTTTGGTTGGGCGATCGGCATCGAGGGGGAGCGTATGGGGCGGAGCATAGGTGACGCCGCCACATGGCTTCCCGAGTTGGCTCTCAAGGGCCATCAGATCAGCGAAGTGTTCAACCGGCAGGTGGCGTTCCTCTCCTCCTTCCGTGCCCTTGAAAAGGCGGGTCATCCAGATCCCTACATGGGGGCCATCAAGGTGGTGAAGCTGAGCCAAGGTTACAACGCCGCCTCCAACCGATCGTGGCTACAGCAGATGTTCCCGAACAACATGCTTTTCAAGTCTTATACCCAGAACAATGTGTATCTTCAGCTGATGAGTAAGTATGCATTCCGCATGTGGTTTGCTCAGTTCGTCATGTCCGGACTGCAAGGAGGGTTGGGCCTCGACCATCTGTGGAAGTTCATCAACTCACTTGGCTCCTACCTCAAGAAGAGGGCGGGCTACAAAGACCCGCACGTCGACATCATGCACGACATCCGCGAGTTCTCGACGGCGATGATGGGCCGGCTCCCTACCGAACTGCTGCTGCATGGAGTCTCGGGCGGGAACCCGTGGGTTGACCTGAGCGGATCGACCGGGCAGGGGCGCTTCCTGCCTTTCATCGATCCGGTGATGGACTTGGCCCACGGCACCATCGACTACAAGACCTTCGCTGAAAGAGAGTTCCGGGATCTCGGCGGCGTGGCGCTCGGGACGGGCCTTGATGCGGTGAAGGCGCTCGCCGAGGATAGTCCCGAATCGATCACGTTCTGGAAAGGTTTGCTGCCGAAGATGCTCGGCCAGTTGACCGAAGCGCAGAGCGCCTACGAGGAGGGCGGCGTCAAAGATGCGGCTGGCAACATGCTCATGAGGCTGGACACTACCAATCCTGGAGACCTTGCCAAGATCGTCGGCATCGCGGCGGGCCTTCCCCCGAAGGATGTCACGATGGCCAAGGCCGGGAAGTGGGCAGCCAAGGAGCACCAGATCTACTACACCCATCTCATCGACAACATGCAGCAAGCCTATAACCGGGCGCAGGAGAGCGGAGACGAGGACGACCAAGCAGAGGTCAACCGGCAGATCGACAAGATGAACGACGAGATTCTGCCTGAGGGTATCCGCCGCACCATCGGGCAGTATCACCGGAACTACATGACGCGGGAGCGGAACCAGCAGCGCAACGAGGAGGGTAACTTCGGCCCGCGCCAGTGGTGGGACGTGAACCAACAGCGCATGGGTCCGTACCAGCCTGCGCCTGCACCGCAGTAGCTACGAGGGCTTGCTCTCCGGCGTGGCTCCGAGCCACCGTACCGCTCTGCCGTTGGCGGTCATGGTCTCGACCAGCAGGCCGGCGTCCTCGAGTTGCTTGAGCACGCCGCAGAACGTGCGCCAGTCCATCTTGCTGCGGAAGCGGGTGAACAACTCCGTTGTCGGCACCGTGCCGTACTTGCGTAATGTTTCTTCAATTCGTAACTGCGGCTTGAGTTCATCGTGCATCCCCGAGATCGCCGCCGGCATGGCCTTCTCTGTGGCTGACAGAATCGTGATGGCTTCCTCGAGGTGCCTGCCTTCGACGATCATCGAGTCTCCCTGCGCCGCGCTCAGACACATCGCCACCTTGTGCGCGTGCGCCTGGCGCCGGTTGAGGTAGCCCCCGAAGTCATCGGGCGACAGGCCCACGGGCGGCTGCCTCGAGAACTGCTCGTACCAGGTGGTGCCCATGCGGTAGGCGTCCTCGCTGAGGGTGAACTCGCCCTGGAGTTTGGCAATGCGGCCGAGATCCTCGGTGAGCCTTGACGCCATCCCGTCCACGGCTCCGCCGGCCAAGCGCCGCGGGTAGGCGATGGTCGCCTTCTTCTCGGCGCCGTAGACCAGGATGCAGCGCGAGGTGAAGCCGGTGCCGATGAGCGAAGCGGGCAGGTTGTCGACGATCCAGGCCGGGGTCGCTCCGGCGATCAGGTTAAGCCAGGGGCGCTCGACGGTGCGGCCCCCATCCCGGCGGGTGCGCCGCTTGAAGTCGTCGCCTCCGTCGCCGCCCCACAGGTGGGTGAGCGCCGACATGAGCTGCTTGTCGCGCGGATCGAGGAACGTGCCGAGTTCGCCGGGGCAGTAGGTGATGCTCGAGTGCTTGCGCATGCCGCCCCTCGCCTTGATGCCGGTGCCTCCGGCGGCGGCGTCGATGAACTCATCGACCATCGACTGCCAGGTGAGCGAGTCGCTGCCGATGTGAACGCCCTTCACGTTCTTGAGCAGGCGCATGCCGCAGTTGATGGCGGTGGATTTGCCGCTGCCCGCGGGGCCGATGAGCAGGATGTAGAAGTTCGGACTCCACTCGAAGGCGCCCATGTCGAAGTACGTCTTGCCTTGGAGGGCGCCGGCGATGGTCGCGACCGCGGTCCAGTAGTTCCACACCTCGGGCGGCTCGATGTATTGGGTGTACTCGAGATACCCGCGGACCCAGTTCTCAAAGTGCCTGGCCACTCGTCTTCTTCCCTTTCACGACGGGCGCGAGCTGGACTGCGGCTGCGTGGTGCGAGCAGGTATCGATAGCGAACTGGGCGGGGTATTCCCAGGAGCCGGCCCAGACTCTCGGGTTGAGGGTGCAGAGGCCGACATCGGTGTTGCGGGCTGACCAGTTGCTGCAGTTCTTGCAGAGCTTGTCCATCACTCAGCCTTTCCGCGGGCGGCGATGCGGCTCATGATCGCTTGCTCGGAATCGCCCGCTTTCCGCCAAAGGGTCACGTCCTCGAGCGTGACGGGCACGTAGGGGTAGCCGTGGTCGTCGGGGCCGCCGAGGTGCAGGGCGGCCGGATACCCGCAGACCAAGCACTTCGCGTACTTCACCGGGCCGATGCCCTCTATCTGGCAGATGGTGCATCGCCACTTGCCCGGTTCCAGGTTCTTCCACTCGTGCAGATGCTCTTTCGCTTCACCGGAATTTCCCGGGGATTTCAGGTATGGCTTCTCGCACTTCGTGCAGACGTTGTCTCTCGTAAAAGGTCCGGGGCGCGTACACTCGCAGACTTCTGCCTTCAGCGGATTTTCGGGGGATTTCGGGGTCTCTTCTGCCATGTGCTTCTCCGTAATCAGTTTCTTGCCTCGGCCCTTCCACGATCGGTGCCGGTGCATGTCGGTGTGACAGTCTCTGCAATAGAGCTTCACGTCTTCGGGTAATTCGTGGCCCATCCTCGCATAGTTGATGTGGTGCAGCTCCAATTGCTTGCCGAATTTCCCGCAGCGTTCGCACATCGTACCCCGCTCGGCGAGGATGTTCACCTTGAACAGCCGCCACTTCTGTGAGCGGAGGTGGTTCATGTAGCGCTTGTACCACTGGTCGGGAACAACCTTTAACAGTTGGCGGAGGCGCTTGCGCTGGCGGGGATTCAGCTTCTTCCGCTTGGGCTTCGGCGGCGGCGCGGTGAACTGTGCCGCAGGCATCCGGTCGTAGGCGTCAACGTCGCTCACAATTTTCCGCTTGGGCATACGAGTTTAGGTGTATACTTCTGAGGTCATCGGAAGGTGGCGCGCTCTGGTAGGCGCAGCCGTGAGATGAGGCATAAATCTCAGCATCAGCGTGGAACAGTCAATGACAGGACATAGCCTGCGTTGACCGGTGTATCCTAACAGACCACGTAAAGCGTCTCTGCGGAGTGTACGCCGTATTTTGATACGGCAGAAGGACCGGTCGGCCTGAAATGGTCGGACGGTGCGGGTCCAAGTCCCAGCACCGGTGCATCCCCGAGAGGAACTCTTCCCCGGCGCAGAGGAATTCGGACAGGTTGGTGGCATACCCAAGATCGAAGCCACCTGCGGAAAGCGACGGATGAAACCGTGGGTTTTCGCGATCGGGACCGGGTGGTAGGTCCCGGTGCGTCTGCTCGGGAATCTCCATAGGTTATGTGTTAACATCGGACTGCGCACAACGGCGCACCTACTAGACAGATCGGGCCACTCGTTACTTAGGTAGCAAGTGGCTCGACGAGTTTCAGGGGCAGCGTTCCGGGCAAGCGAAGCGCGCAGCAAAGATAAGGGTTGCGGAGCATGGTCGTTCTTCAACTGACAGGCAAGCATATCTAAAGAGCAGAGAGAAAGAAGTGCGCGGCGTCGAAGACGCGAGCGTACAAGGCTAACTGATTCAGCAACATCTCCTGCCTAGATCGCACTGGACGCAGCGCGGATACGTGGTGAGGGTGACCTCGGCCAGCCTGCCGCACACCTCGCACGGCGGCGGCAGCAAACAGACCTGCGCCTCGTGCCTCCACTGATCCCCGGCATGGCAGCCGCAGGGGGCCTGCCACTTCCAGATATCTTCGAAGGGAACGCGTGCCGGTCTACCTACGAGCGAGACGATGCCGGTGTTCCAGCAAAGTTCGCATGGTCTCCCCGTGATTCTCTCCCCTGTGCTAGAGACTAGCTTGCTTGTCATGGCTCTAGCTTACTTGTTATGCCTTCCTAAAGCCAGACTTAATGCGGTGCGGACGAGCACTTGGAGCTTGAGATTCTCGGGGGCAAGGCGGACCCGGCTGCCCAAGGCGGTGACCACCACCGAGCCATCCGGATCGGCATGCGAGGCGAGCGCCGGCATGCGGGTCAACTCGAGGCAGGCGAGGATGATCATGGTTCTCCTATGTGCACAACTGTGCAGTAACGCAGGGGAAGCGGGCGCTTCGTCATGAGCACGCTAAAGGCCCGCTTTCCGGCCACTTGCCGCGCACGAGGCGGTAGGCGAGGGTGGCAACCCAGAGCAGGAACACGATCGTCACCATCGCCACGCAGCAGGGGACGAAGAGGCACTTTTCCCACCGGGTCAGAGGCTCGGCATGGGAAACCGGTTCCGCGGCGCGGCTGGGATTTTCGAGTTCGTCATAGTCCTGCTGTGACAATCCGAGCGGCCTGCTCATGGTGCGCACCTCCGCACTTCCAGGATCAGGCGGGTGATCAGGCTCGGCTGGATCATGCTCGGGGCCAGGCGCCAGACCCGGAAGCCGAGGAAGCAGGCAAGGTTGAGCTTCTCGGCGTCGCGGACATAGCCATCCTGGCGCATATGCCTGCCGCGGGAGGCACCTTCGTGGATGCCACCGTCTATCTCGACAGCCATCTTGGCTTCCGGCCACGCGAAATCAAACCGATACTGCCGTGGCAAGGCGAACTTGTACTCGCGCTCGGGCGGCGGGCCGCCAAGGACTTTCCACGCCAGGGCGAAGCGCTCTTCCGGTTCGCTCTTTGCCTTAGGCAGGTTGGCTCCGTGGATTTTCATGAAGTTTTGCGGAGCTTGCTCAGGAATTCATGGATCCAGCCGGCCGCTGAACCCGCGACGTAGGCGAGGCGGTAGGCTAGCCTCTCGGCGAGGGAGAGCGGCCTCACGGTAATCTCCTCGCCATCGGTGGTCACAACTCTGACAGGTTTCATTTGCTTTCTTTCCTTCCGGGGAAACGATACTGGTAGCGGAGCTTGGCATTGATGCGGCGGCGCTCGATCCTCTCCGGGGTCATCTGGCGCGGCGGTTTCTTCGGCTTGGCCGGCGCGGCGAAGGGATTCTCCTCATTGGCAGGGCGGCGGCGCGGCACCGGCTTGCCCTCCTCGACGGCGATCATCACCTCGTCGGGGATTTTGTCTTGAGGCACTTCGCCCCAGTTGGCGGAGATCAATCTATTAAGCTGGTCGAATCTAGCGTGGTCCCTTATACCTAGAGGCAACACTGGTTCCGGTTGAGATACACCGGCGGCGGTGACGTTGAAACGCTTTAAGATCTGTCGTAATCCCGGCATCATCCTACCTTTCTGGCGAGATACCTTTTGGTGGCTTCTCGCTGGCATATTCTGCATCGATGTTCTCTGCCGTTCCAGTGGATATTGTCAGGCGTCAGGAGGTGGCCATTGCAGCAGTGGGTACGGGCTGAAAGGATCGTCCTCGGCTCGGTGGTCAGTATGCGTTCCGGCGGCCACCCTCTCTCTACCCGCGCATAGATTGTGAACGGACTCATCCCTGTTCTCGCTGCCCACTGAGAGGCGGTGAGCGTCTCACCGCGGAAAGTCAGGCACACGTTCCTTCTGGTGTTGTTCTGCTGCTCTTCCCAGGTAGCCCAGCGGCAGTTTCCCGGCTCGTAGTTCCCGTTGGTGTCGATGCGATCGAGAGAGTGCTTGTCCGATGGGCGCGGACCCATGTCCTGGTAGAAGGCTTCGAAGGAAGCCTGCCACTTCCGGCAGACCTCGATCCCCCGGCCGCCGTAATTTTCGTAGCCTGGGGTTTTGGCGTAGTTGCACCTTTGCTTCATGGAACTCCAGGTTGTCCACTCCGGCGTATGCTTCATGCCGTGCGTGCGTCTTTTCTTCCCGTTCTCTCTGGAGAATTCAACAGACAGGCACCCGCACGATCGGGTATTCCCCGAGTGCAATGAACCGGTGGTGGGAGTTGCCTCGCCACCACAGTCACACCGGCAGATCCACTGCTGTTTATGGGCGGGTGTCAAGCCGCCCTTCCCGATCACCGTCAACCTGTTGAACCGCTGCCCTACTAGCGTTTGCATGGTATGGCATACCATAACACAGGTCAGCGAATTCTGAGCGACCACTTTCCGAATCGAGTATCAGCTCCCGGCACGTCGCGTCCCTGCTTCAGCGCTTCCTTGATCTGCGTCTTGGAGGCAGTGAAGGTGGTGTCGAGGCCATCGAGGTCGATGAGGTCCGAGCAGATACGCCGGTACATCACGGCGCTCATCTTCACGGTGACGGTCTTGAACTCATCGGGCACCGCCTCGAGGTCGGTGATCTCGACGCTCTCAGGGTTGGCCTGGATGGCGAGGCTCCCGTTGTCGGCCTCGACTTTCTTCTGGCCGCTGAGTTCGATGCACCTGACCAGGTAATCCTTGAAGCGGGCAAGTCCGGACTCGAGGCTCCCGCGCCAGGCGGCGATGCGGTTCTCCTCGGCACGGGCGCCGGCAATCTGCGCCTCGATGTGAGAGAGAGCGCGGATGCAGGCAGTCCTCTTAGCCACGGCTTCGCGCGTCTTGGCGAGGAAGGCAGCCTGAAATTCGGCGAGCTGCTCTTCGGGGACGAGCGCTTCTGAATCTACGAAAGCGACGAGGTCAGCTTCGATGTGGTAGAGGGAGAGGGACTTCTCAGACATTGTCAGTCCCTTCAGCCAAGGCTGTCCAGGCTTCATTCTCTTCAGGCGGACCGGTGGGAGGCGGGCTAGCAATCGTCGCACAGTAGTTGTACAAGTCCTGAATGACTTTGCGAATCTGTCCCCTCGTACGGCCCGACAATTCATTCCCGTGGGCCATGCCGTGCAGTCCGATGATGCGATAGTACTCGTGCTCGGAGCCGGTGAGTTCGTTGATGATGCCTTTGAACCCGGTGATGATCTGCACCGTCTCCTGGAACCCCGTCGCCTTGGCGTACAGTTCGGCGAGGCGCGGCTCTATGTCGGGGAGGGGGGCCGGCTTGGTTTCAGCGGCGAATTCCTCGCGCATGGCGCGGGCGTTGGCGCTGCGGGTGGCGGTATCGGCGGCAAGTTCTTGCGTAACAGGCTGTCTGGCGGGCACCGGAGCGGGCGCCGGGGCAGGTTCAGCCTCGACCACTTCGGCTTCGCCGAGCTCGCCGTCCGAGTAGACGGGCACGCCGCCGAAGATCTCGGGCGTGAACCACTTGGCCCCGTTGCTGATGGCGCGGGCAAAGTACATGTTGCGGGGGTACTTGGAGTACATGTCGCCGCGGATGCCGGCTAGCTGAGCATCCTTGGCGGTGAAGGTAGACTTGCCGAGTTCCTTGCCGTCCTTGGCGAGGAAGGAGAGGGTGCAGCCATCCTGCTCGAGCCGCTCGACGCGGAAGTCGTAGCCATGCTGGCGGATTAAGGCGGCCATGAGGTTGGCGGAGAGGGTAACCTTCCCTTTTATCAAGGAGATGCCCATCATAGACGCTATCGGCGGCAACCCCAACTCCTGCCCTGCCAACACCTTGACACAAGCCTGCGCTGCATCGCGCGCATCCTGGAAATAGCCGGACCTGGCGAGCAAAGCGCCGAGGGTCTGGACCTCGGCCAGACCCATGCGGGCTGGTAGATTCTCAGACATTAGACCGCCACCCCGTCCTGTTCGGACACGCCGGCGGGGGCGAGCTCGGCGTCGGAGTCACGGTCGAGGTGGGCGGCGATGGTTTCCATCTCGCCGAGGGCTTTCTCCATCTGGCCCATGATGTGAGCGATGTCCTTCAGGTCGAAGAACAGAATCAGTTCGCTCGCGAAGTCGTCGGACTGGATCGAGAGCCAGGAGGTGTTATCCCGGCGCTTGACCTGGAAGCGGGCCTTTTTGCCCTCGTGCTGGTGAAGATGAGCAGTCATTGTGTGCGTGATCCTTTCTGTACCTATAATCTCATTCATCTAGATAGATGTCAATACCCCTTTACACAAATCTAGATAATTATTCTAGATCCTGTGCCTCATAAACGTAGGGATCGGCGGAGCGGCGGCGCTCCAGGCCGGCGAGCCGCGCCTCCAGGTCGAGGATGCGCTTGTCCGTCTTCGAGGCGGTCCACGAGGCGACAAGGGCATAGCCGAGCACCAGGCCGCAGGCAAAGAGCGCGGCGGTATAGCAGAGCCAATCCATCAGGCTTCTCCTTCTTCTTCGAGAATCTTCACATCGCACTCGCACAGGAACACAGGCATGCCGCACTCGACACACCGCACCGGCTCTGGTTCCGGCTCTTCGCAGGCGCACTCGATGGAGGGCAGATGGCAGAACGGGCAGGTGAGCAGCGGCGGCTCGTAACATTCGCAATACTGCTCGTCCTTCTGGCGCCGGAGGCAGAATCCGAAGGGCGGCGTCACGGCGTGACCCCCAATTGCGGCAGCGCCTGCGACAGCGCCTGCATCTCGCGCATGCTCCGGATGCTGTAGAAAATCACCTTGCCGTTGGACTTGGGGATATGGCGGCGCGGGTGGCGCACGATCACCCCATTCTGATCGAGCACCGGGTCGAGATAGATCTTGATGTCCTGAAGGTGGTTGTCCTTGGCGAAATCCTGGCCGAGCTCGCGGATGGTGGCCTGGCGCCACGAATAGAAATTCACCCGCACTTTCATGGCGGTGCGCTCCTCGCCGGCGTCGATGGTGATGGTTTTCTTCGCGGTGGGATCGCCGCCCACCTGCTGGCAGATCATCAGATAGATCTCGTGGCCGGGAATCAGGTCCCGCCGCTTGACCGACTCCTTGGCTTTCTGCTTGTTCTTGGCGTAGATCTTGCGCTTGTAGTCACCCTCGGCGGCAGGTAAACGCGGCGCGTTGCCGATCGAGTTCACATCGACAGCGAGCTCAGTGGTGGCGCCCTCGAACACCTTCGGCTTGGGATCGGTATACGGGTGGATCTCACGCTCGAGCGGCGGCGCCGGAGCGGGGATGATGGGACGGGGCAGACTCATGGGACTGAAACCTCCAGGGGAATATTGCGGGCAACGCGGCAGGGCGGGCACACGCGCGCCCGCACCAGGCCCAGCCTCAGCCGCTCACCGGCGGCCGGCTCGAGGCAGAAATGGCACCGCTGGACGCCGCGGCTCGCTCTCGAGACAGAGATCTCGTTGTACTCCACGGGCTCCGCCTCGCCGGTCATGCGGATGCCTTTATGCAAATAGGCTTGCCGGCGGATCATGGCTTTTCTTCCTCCTGGCGGAGCATGTCCTCGAGATGGCGCAGCATGAGTTTGATACGCTCTACACGCCCGAATGCCATGCTATGGACCACCAGCCAGCCGCGCATCGTCGAGCACTCGTTGCACAGGCCATTCATCGACTCGGGCCGATCCGGGTGGTAGAGACAGAGCTTTCTTTCATATTTCATTTGAGCTTTGCTTGCTGATTAGGCTGGACATGCAGATGGGGATAACGGACGCGGAGATCCTCGAGTACCTCCGCCGCCGCCAGCTTACTCGCCTGATCTCTCCGCCTCACCCGCGCCCTGAAATCCTCGGCAATGGCTTCGAAGTACACCGCTAACCCGCTCAACGCATCATCCCCGTAGTAGGAAAGCAAATAGGCTGCCTCCGTGAAGGCAGCCGAGCGGAGCAGGTCAGGATGGGAGGAGCAAAGCCGGTCGCGCGAGAGCTGGGCTAACGGCTTACGGGGGATCGGCTTCACTTCCATAACCAGTCCAGCCCCAACGCCCACAGCACGACCAGGAACGACGCTCCCACCGCCGCCGTGAATATGAGCTGCCCCAGGACAAACGCCGCATAGCCCGCAAAGGCAACGACTCCCAGGAACATATCGAGCGCGGTTCTCATTGGGCCACCCGCCACGCCAGCAATGCCGCCGCCCAGCCGAAACCCAATACAAACGCGGCCGCAGTGGCTCGCCAGGTCCAGTAGATCAGGAACATAAACCCGTATGCCGCCGCATTACCAGCGACCTGCAGCCAGTCCCACCACTCGGCTTCCTCGGCTCTCATGGTGGCCGCCATAGCCAGGAAAAATCTCATTGTGTGTGATCCTTTGTTCTACTTTATACGATTTTGTCTGACTTTGTACAGTTTTATTTCGAGCTAAGCTTGCAGATTAGAACCGCTCGATTTTGGGAGCGCTCCCGCCATCCTGGTCCCGCCGGCACGCGCTCGCGCTCGCATAGCAGCACCGCGCGTATCCCTCCAGACGATTCAGTTCATCCACCCCGTGATCGATGGTGAACCAGCCCGATGCATACACCCGTGGGCTCGCCAGTACGTGCTTCCGCATGTAGTCCAGCGCCCATCGATAGTTCGTAAACTCCGGATGGCTTTCGCCGTTCGATGTCCAAATCTTGTATGTCATGTTTTTCCCACTTTCTGTTGAATTCAATTCGAGCTGGGCTTGCCGATTACAAGCCCTGAATTTGCCCCAGGAACGCGCGCGCCCCGCGGCCGCTCCGACGTACCGGAACCACCGCGGCAACGCCCCACGCGCTAAACCAGGAGCAACTAATCCGCTGCTACGTGAACCACGGACTCGCCATCTGCCTTTTCGCAGAGCACTACCGTGATCTGATGCCGGTCCTTGTCCTTGACCTTCAGCACCTTCGCTGCTTCCAATTGCGCCCGGTAGCTCGTCTCGGCCCGGACTTCGATTTCACGGCCCTTGAAAAACGCCTTGTATCCGTTCATGTTGTGTGATCCCTTCCATTCGCGATAGATTCGCGCCTACGCCTTCCACAAAGGACGGCGTAATGCGAGCCCACCAACTAAGCGGCCGCGCCAATCTGAATCAACGCCGCCCGCACCTTCTTCGCTCCACTCCCATGCGCTTCGAACGTGATACAGCGCTTCGCTTCGAGCAACCATTCATCCCGCCAACAAAGCTTGCAATCGACACACTGCACGCCTTTCTTCGTCTGCGCCGGACACGGGATCATCACAATCTCCCCCACCCGATACGCTTTCCCATCCTCTGGATGCTTATCCACCACCAAAGCAGCCGCATACCCCTGCGCTATCGCATCGATCACGTGCGCCACCGTCTCGCACGATGCCAGTATCGATACCTTCCCCCACGCAGCCCGCGAAACCTTCCGCCACGCATGCGTGTAACTCCACACCCGCCGGCCAAACTTCCCCATGAACCGCTCCGCCGCACCCGCCACAATACGAGCAGCGCCATTCGTCCGTGAATCGCCAACCACGTGCAATCGCAAGTCCCGCTCACCAGTCAGACTGTCGACCGCTTTCGCCTCGTCTCGCGCGATTCTACGCGCATCAATCGATGCTTCTTTCCCTCCAACCTGCGCGTTCAATCGCTTCGTCCAAATCCCCGCCATCCCAGACTCCGCATAACAGCCCGAGTCAAAGAAAGCGCATGACCTGTCGCACGATGCCTGCGCCACGTACGTCGTCGATACCGCTCCCGTCTTCTCATTCCCCGACTCTTCCACCGCTCGCGTGAAATTGAATAATGCCATTGTGTGTTCCCTTTATCTAGTTTCCACGGATCGCTCCGCGTTGATCCATGATATCCCGCATCCTCTATCTAGAACAAGAGTACTTAGGTACCGTTTTGTGGTTTGTATGCTTTTGTTTTGGACCGCTCCAATACTCGACTACTCGACCAGCCAAGTCGACTTCCTACTCCTTGCTACATCTCTGTAAGCTGCTTCACACTCTTTCCCAGCGAAACCGCGCGTTTGCACTGGGGAATTCGGATTCTGCGTCCAAGTGAGGGTAGAAACCCTCGAATGCGGGTACCAACCGGGGGTATTTGCGCCCACTGCCAGCTCAGAACCAGCTCCTTGCGTGGAAAGACGGTCGACGACCAGACGCTGCGCGTGCCGGCGACGACCTGGTCCACGGCAATCGACCAGAGTCTGGCTTGCCGATTACACCTCCACCACCGGGGGCAATGCGACACCGTCTCACGATGCGAGACGCCTTTGCACAACAGAGTACTTCTGCTTCGAGAGCGTAGCGCTTCGAAGGCTAACCGGAGGCGAGGTGCTCGCCGACTCCGAGGACGCCATGTACCAGTGTGGTGGTACCAGGCCTCGACCATCGATAGGGCCGGGGCACCCCCATGCCGGGGGGGCGTGTGGTTTCAGTTGCTGGCAGAGCCGACCGCTTGGGTATTTTTGGAAAGGAGGAGAGCGCTTCGCTTCGGGGATATTGGAGTACGGTTACTGGATAAGGAAGGGGAGTTATTGTATTCCCCCCCCTCCGTCTCGTTTTTCGCCTGGATCGGGCGTCGGGCGCAGTTCTGCTACCGATGATTGCAGCCGTCCGGGCCTTGTTAGGGCGATCCGGGCCTCACGCTTCGGTACTCCCTGCCGATTGGGCAGGGCCGCTCAGGTGGATTCCTGAGATGGCTTCGCGGCTCTCTTTACATCATGAGCCGGTTTCCCACGGGAGCTTTTCAGCATGCGGGATTTCCATGCGTGGCGTGACGGCAGCCTGCGTTTCCGGTGTCCTGCTTACGCTCCGGGTCGGGCGTGCTGCTGCCGCAAGGGTTGAAAAATCTGGGGGCGGACTGGCGAGGCGCTTAGCGATATCTTCGGCGACCCAGCGTGGGCGGGACTCGCAAACGGAAGTATCGTAGCGGAGGACGCGAAGTCCTTTGGAGCGGAGGACGGCGTCACGTTCGCGGTCCTGGGCGGCTCGTTCGGGGATGAGGTGGAAGGAGCCATCGACCTCGACCACGCAGTTGAGGCGCGGGAGGAAGAAGTCTACGATCCAGCCATAGAGGACGTGTTGTTCGATGTGATCGACACAGAGGCGGCGAAGGGTTCTGGCTAAGGTGCGTTCGCCGTAGGTGCGGTGATCGTAGAGGATTTTGGCCATCGCAGCTTTGTCGCCGTGGCAGTCCTCGAAGGCGGCGAGGTAATCGAAGGGTTCGGCGAGATTTTCTTGGCGGAAGGAGGTTTTGGTTTTGACCTTGAAGCGCTTGGAGGGTTTCCGCTTGCGCGTCACCTTCTTCGGGATGTACTTTTTCCAGGGAGCAGACATAATTGAGAACCCGGCCATCGCTGACCGGCCCCGCACTCCATTGAACGTTCACAATTTTGAACCCGGCGAAGGGAAAGCGCAACTGGTATTTCGAGGTTTTTTGTGGGAGGGTGTGGAAATCTTTGGAGTTGTGATACGCTGAGGGCGTCAGACAGTTGAGTCCGCACAATCTAATTGAACGCACCAGCGCCCCTTCGGGGGCGTTCGTGTTATATGGCTAGCTATGCTGATCACGCTACGAAGTTGTCCGCTGTGCAGCTCGCTTTTGGTGAGGCTGAAGGCGGCGGGGGAGTTTGTGTGCGAGGCGTGCGGAGAGACGGGGAAGGCGCGAGCGGTTGAGCCGATGCCCGTAGAATGGAGGAAACATGCCGCTAAAACGTGGGTCGTCGAAGGCCGCGATTAGTTCGAATATTTCCAAGCTTCGAAAAGAGGGATATCCCCAGAAGCAAAGTATCGCGATCAGCCTGTCGAAGGCGGGGAAGGCGAAGCCGAAGAAATGAAGTTGCCGGATTTGCGGGAAGCGTTCCTCGATGGGAAGACGCGGCTGCGGCGGAGGGGCTGGGAGGCGGGGCGGTATATCTGGGCGCCGCCGCTGCCGAACGTGGCGGTGCTGGATTCGTCGACGGGGACGAAGTGGATTTGCAATCTTGATGATGGCGATCACGAGGCCGGGGACTGGGAAGTGGTGCCGGTATCGTGATACTCTGTGGGCGTCTCGTTTACTAGCAGCCATATCACTTGGGGCGCTACCGGATCAGATACGGCAGCGCTCTTGGTGTCTGTGGCATAATCGAGTACGTCAGTCTTTTGTTGTGTGATCCTGAGCCCCGCCGTTATCCCACTCGGCGGGGTTCAACTATTTCCCCCTCCGGGGGGCGACAGAGTCGCCATGCTCACCTCGTTGAAATGCCCGATGTGCCGGGAGCGCGCCGTGACGCTGATCGAAACCACCGAGGAGTTTTGCTGCACCTGTTGCGGCGCCTCGGGGATCGCCAGTGCGCGCACCGGCCGGGTGATCCGCCTCCGGGACCGGAAGTGCTCGATGAAGAAGCCGCCGGCCAAGGCTGAAACGATCGCCACTCCTCCGGCATCTTAGCCATCGATATCGGTGATATCATTCCCTCACGGGCGCAGCGAACGGAGAGTCCCTTCGTATCGTAATCCCAAATGAAAACTGATTCCCTCCCCGGCTTCCGTTGCGCCCACTATAAAATAGCCGTAAAATATTGAAGGCCCGTGGTGTTAGAGCACCGCGAGCCAAGTAACAGCGAGTCACAGGAGGACCCGGTGTCACCGAATCCTAGATTACCTCATCGGTACCAGCCGACCCACGGCTTGTGGAACTCTCCCACGTACAGATCCTGGCAGTCCATGAAGGCCAGATGTACCAACCCAAAAGCCCACGCCTACGAAAAATACGGCGGCCGAGGCATCACCGTTCATCCTCCCTGGAGCGATTCCTTCGAGGCGTTCCTCGCCGACATGGGGATCCGTCCGGCCGGAACCACTCTCGACCGGCGCGACAACGATGGAAACTACGAGCCGGGGAATTGCCGGTGGGCTACGAAGCTAGAGCAGGACAACAACCGGAAGAGCAATGTCTTCGTGGAATTCCAAGGCGAGCGCATGACCATTTCAGAGGCGGCGCGGAGGGCTGGCGTATCCAATAACTGCATCAGCAAACGCATCAGGGCGGGCTGGCTTCCTGAGGAAATCTTCGCCCCCTCTTATCGGCGCATACCTTTATCCCGGCTTAATCGTTGTGCCGACAGACCCGATTCGGTATCATATCTAGGTAGCATGCCTGAAGAATCAAACGGATCCAAGACACACAAGAGGGTAACTTCAGCCATTTCCTGGGATGCAACTACGGGCTATCTAAATATTCAATGGGGCGATGGACAGTCTACCTCGTATAACCTAGGCGAGTTGGATCAGTCAATACAAAATGCACTGATGTATTTCGGGGCATTGGCCAGAGTCCAGCAATCCTACACGACTTGTGCCGGAAACCCAGTCGTTGCCCGCGAAAAAGCCGCCAAACTTTGGACGCAACTTCGTGCCGGAAACTGGGGACTCAGGACCGGCGAGAAGGCGCATAGTGTGACCATCCAGGCCCTGGCCCTTCTGCTCAAGATCCCCGAAGCCGACGCCGCCGCGCGGTTCTATTCGCTGCCCGTCGACAAGCGCCGCGAAGTCTCGAGCCGGTCAGACGTGGTGGCCCAGGTCGCCAAGCTCAAAGCCAAGGCCAATCCCCTTCAAAGCTTAGATTCCATCCTTCGTTAAATCAGTCCAGGAGAAACCAAAGTGCCAGCAGAACAAGAAGAAGCCGAAGTCACCTTCGATCCGAACACCGTACTCGTGCGCGCTTTTAAAGGAATATTGTGGTCGCCGACCACCCAGCAACTCTACTACGCAAATAACCGAGAAGCCGTAGGGCCGTCCACCTATTTCCGGCCCTATTCGGTAACTTTGGGGTATGGGTTTGAAGATCCGATTTCTGCGTTAAATCCCGTAGATTTTCCGACACCAGAAACGGCGGATGCCTGCCTGACGTGGGCAAAAGAGAACTGGCCCACGCTCGTTTTCTACATCGTCGCTCCGGAACCCACCGGGGGCTTCGTCACGGCCAAGCAATATTGGCTTGCCGTAAACAATGGTGCCGATTTGTGGGAGGTCTATGGTGCCGGTCTGTGGCAATTTGACCGGGAGAAGGATGGCGATGCCGCTGCTTACGAACAACGGTCGGCGGAACTTCGCCTCGCCGGCTTCTCATTTTAGACCACGTGTGTCCATTCTTTCCTATTCACGATGCGGCTGATGTTTGATCTTGCCACCCCGAACTCGGCGGCAATCTCCTCCTGGGTAAACGCTCCGCTGGCGTACAGTGCCCGGATTCTAAGGACGTCAGCCTCTTTCAACTTGGATTGGCGAATCTGTTCCCCGTGGATCACGGCTTCCGGATGCCTATGGCTATGGTGAGTATCGCCGTGTGGCATCCGTCCTTTCAAGGCAGCGTCCCGCAGGTTGTCCTTGTGCGTGCCAAGGAACAGGTGCGCCGGGTTCTGACAGGCCCGCACATCGCAAGTGTGACAAACCAGGAGCGGTCCGGGGTCCACACCGTATCCCAGGAAGTAAGCGATTCTATGCGCTTTTATCATGTGCCGGGACACGCCAGTATTGAATTGCCCGTATCCGTTCCTCAGGCTGGCGTTCCACAACCAGCATTCGTCAGGCCCGCTTTTGTCGACGTGCTTCCAATATCGGGCGATGGTGCGCGCCGAATATTCGGACAATGGACTAGTCTTGAATTCAGCCATGCGATCTTCACTCCAGGTCGTAAGGTTAGGGCCGTCCCGGTGTTAGAAGCACCGTGGCGGCCTGCTCTATTCTAATGCCCCACTTCGCCTACTACAACGAAATAGATCCGCAAAAGGCCGAGTGGATTCGCGAGTTGATGAAAGCCGGAGTCATCACCCAGGGAGAAGTAGATGAGCGATCAATTAAACTTGTTTCCCCCGATGACCTCAGAGGATTCACCCGCGTGCATCTCTTCGCAGGAATCTCGATCTGGGACTACGCCCTCACCCTCGCCGGATGGCCTACCGATAAACCCGTCTGGACAGGAAGCTGCCCCTGCGGCCCCTTCTCCTCAGCCGGTCTCCGCAAAGCGCAAGACGATCCGCGCCATCTTTGGCCAGACTTCTTTCGCCTCATCCAAGCACGAAGACCTCAGTGCGTCCTTGGCGAGCAGGTATCGTCGATTGACGGCCTCGGCTGGCTCGACCTTGTACTCGCTGACCTGGACGCAGCGACTTACACCATCGGGGCACTCGATATCTGCGCAGCGGGCGTCGGCGCTCCCCACATCCGCCAAAGATTGTATTGGGGCGCTCGGCTGGCCCACGCCTTGCGTGAAGGACGACAACAATTCGCGGATGGGGCCGGAGGCAGCGGCTCGGGAATTGCTGCGCGAGGGGAAGGGATCGAGTCTGGCGAGTTCAGCCACGCTGGCGGGCTGGCCCACTCCCTGTGCGAATCCGGCCAACGGGACGCCGGAAGCCTTCCTCGAGCGCAAGCGGAAATCGGTGGAGCGGGGATCGGAAATGGGGATCTCGTTGACGGACCTGGGAGTGGTTTCGCAGTTGGCTGGGTGGCCCACGCCGAACCAGAGGGATTACCGCTCGGGCATGGAGAACCGGGCGGCGGGGGACAAGCTCGGGATGCACGCGGTGGGGCTGAACGACTGGGCGATGCTGGCGGGCTGGGCGACTCCGAGCGCTTGGGATATGGGCCGTCTCTCGAGTCCTCGCGCCGATTTGGGCAAGAAGGCCGACGGCTCGAAGAACCAGATCGGACTCCCCAACCAGGCCCGGTTAACGGCTTCTGGCGAGGGGCCGATTGGGTTCTTACTCGGCCCCAACGGCTGGGAGACGCACCCAGCCTCCGGCCAATTGAACCCCGGCCACTCCCGCTGGCTGATGGGCATTCCGAGGATCTGGTGCGAGTGCGCCATCCGGGCTTCCCGCTCGCTCAAGGCGAGGAAGCGCGCGTCCTCCGGCTCAAAGGATATGGCGACTCAATCGTCCTGAGTCAGGCTATGTGGTTCGTACGCGCCTGGATGGAAGAAGAAGATAGCGTTTCGTAATCATCGTCTGGTAATCTTGCTTCCAATGCCTCGTTCGAAAGAGGCACTTTGGAAAGGTCAATTCTCATGAGAACTCTCGTCCTTGCGTCCGTCCTCGCGCTTGCCTCGCTCTCCCCCGCCGGCGCCACTCTCCTCTCCACTCTCCTCCTCCCAGGAGGCAGCCTGAGCAATGCCAACATCACCATCGATAACTTCGAGTTCACCCGCACCTGCGGCGGCATCGGTGTGTGCGCTCCCCTCGATGCGTCCGGCATCGACGTCACGCTCGTCAATAACCAGATCCGCTTTGCCGGCTGCTTCACCGCGCTCTCGAACGGGGGCTTCGCCAGTGCCGATTTCCTCGTCGCCTACCACCTCAATTCCACCTTGGCCATCGGCGGGGTCGGCCTCCTCTTCAACGGCGCCGTGGTTGGCGATC
>Ga0184628_10000338_pt1 | contig 26228 bp, 27 predicted proteins | sample PLM4_5_b1_FD_133149 | JGI IMG/M metagenome (GOLD analysis project Ga0184628, IMG submission 133149) | Groundwater sediment microbial communities from an aquifer in East River, Colorado, USA - PLM4_5_b1 | ecosystem: Environmental > Terrestrial > Soil > Riparian zone | place: USA: East River... | reverse complement strand
TTCTCGGGCACGCCGGTGGAGCACAAGCTCGCGCCGCCGCTCCTCGGCGAGCACACCGAGGAGATCCTGCGCGAGCGCCTCGGCAGGAGCGCCGCGCAGATCGCGGCGCTGCGTGCCGAAGGCGCGATCTAGTCGCTCAGTTGTCGACCTTGGCGCCGGCGTCCTGGACGACCTTGGCCCACTTCACGATCTCGCTGCGCACGAGCTTGGTCATGTCTTGCTGCGACATGCCGCCGGGATCCGCGCCCTGTTCGGCCCAGATGTTCTTCAGTTGCGGCGTATCCATTGCCGCAACCACTTCCTTCCACATGCGGTCCTTGATCGGCTGCGGTGTGCCCTTGATGGCCCAAAGGCCGTACCAGGTACGCACCTCATAGCCCGGCAAGCCCGCCTCGCCCATCGTCGGCACGTTCGGTAGCACCGGGTTTCTCGCCGCGCTGGTGATGGCGAGGGGAATCAACTTGCCTGCCTTGATCTGCGTTGAAGAGGTTCCCATGCCGTCGAACGCGAGGTCGACTGTTCCGGACAGCAAGCCCAGCATCAGCGGACCGGCACCTTGGTAGGGAATATGCACCATGAACGTGTTCGTCATGGTCTTGAACAACTCCACCGACAGGTGGTGCGTGGTGCCGCTGCCCGCCGAGCCGTAGTTCAGTTTTCCCGGATTGGCCTTCGCATAGTCGATAAGGTCCTTCAACGTCTTGATCTTGTCGGCATGCTTGGGGTGTATCACCACCACGTTCGGTACGAAGGCAGCCACCGTGATCGGCTCGAAATCCTTTTCCAGCCTGTAGGGCAAGCGGGTGTAGAGGCTTTCTGCGATAGTGTGGTGCACTGCGCCGAATAGCCAGTTGTAGCCGTCAGGTGCGCGCTTAGCGGCGTTGCCCGCACCGAACGTACCCCCCGCACCGCCTTGGTTCTCGACGATGACCTGCTCGCCAATGGTCTGCGAGACCTTGATGGCGATCGGCCGGGCGAAAGTGTCGGTGCCACCACCTGCAGGGAACGGGTTCAGGAAAGTGATGGGCTTGGTCGGCCAGTTCTGCGCCGATGCGGCCGTTCCGAAGGCAAACAGCGCCGCGCCGAGCGCAGCATGGATGCGTTTCATTGCTCCTCCTATGGCAGTGTCAGTGTGGTTTTTTGTGGGCAAGTGTACATGTCTCAGCGGCCCGCAAACCGCGGCTTCTTCTTGTCCATGAACGCCCGGTAGCCGGTGCGGAAGTCCTCGGTGTCGAAACACGCGTAACTCTCGGCGTAGGCCGGCTCGCTCATGCCGCCGCGCGCTTCTCGGCCGCGTGGATCGACGCGAGGTACTGCATAGCCGCCTGAACACCCGCCAATTTCACCGGCACACCGGCGATCTGCAGACCCATTTCCACTCCCGCCAGCGTGCCCATCAGCGTGAGATCGTTGAAGTCTCCCAGGTGGCCAATGCGGAACACTTTGCCGGCGAGCTTGCCCAGCCCGGTGCCGAGCGACATGTCGAAATGTTCGAGGATGATCTTGCGCACCCGGTCCGCATCGTGCCCGGACGGCAGCATGACTGCGGTAAGGGCACCGCTGTACTCCGCGGGATTGGTCGCCAGGACTTCCAGCCCCCAGGCGCGCACCGCGCGGCGCGTGGCCTCGGCGTGGCGCTGGTGCCGCGCGAAGACGTTGTCGAGGCCCTCTTCATCCAGCAGCATCTTCAGCGCTTCGCGCAGGCCGTAGAGCAGGTTGGTGGCTGGCGTGTAGGGGAAATAGCCGGCCTTGCCGTTGGCGATCATCTCGTCCCAACCCCAGTAGGCGCGCGGCAGCTTCGCCGACTTGGCGGCGGCGAGGGCCTTGGCCGAGATCGCGTTGAAAGACAGTCCCGGCGGCAGCATCAGGCCCTTCTGCGAGCCGCCGACGGTGACGTCCACGCCCCACTCGTCGTGCCGATAGTCGATTGAGGCAAGGGACGAGATGGTGTCCACCATCAGCAGCGCGGGATGTTTTGCCGCGTCGATCGCCTTGCGCACTTCGCCGATGCGCGAAGTGACGCCCGTCGAGGTTTCGTTGTGTACGACACAGACTGCCTTGAGGCGGTGGCCGGAGTCTTCGCGCAGGCGCTTTTCGATCGCCGCGGGATCCGCCCCGGTCCGCCAGTCGCCCGCCAGGAACTCCGGCTGCAGTCCGAGCTTCAGGGCCATCTTCTGCCACAGGCTCGCGAAATGCCCCGTCTCGTACATCAGGACCTCGTCACCGGACGAGAGTGTATTGACGAGGGCGGCCTCCCACGCACCGGTGCCGGAAGCGGGATAGATCACCACGTGGGCCTTGGTCTTGAAGACGCGCTGCATCCCGTCGAGGACCGCCTTGCCGAGTTCGGCGAAATCCGGCCCGCGGTGGTCCATGGTCGGGAGGTCTATCGCGCGCAGGACCCGGTCGGGTACGTTGGTAGGTCCAGGGATCTGCAGGAAATGGCGTCCGGCGTTTCTGCTCATCCAAATCTCCTCGCTTTGTATACAAACCTTTGGCTATTCAAGCTCAGGTTGCAGCAATTCCAGAATTTTTGTATTCTGCATGCAAAATGACACTCTCGCAAGACGTCACCCCCATCGCCCGCCGGCCCCTGCACGAGGAAGCTACAGACAGGCTGCGGGACCTTATTGTCCAAGGGCGGCTCGCCCCGGGTGTCCGCTTGAACGAGCGACTGCTCACGGCGCAGCTTGGCGTGTCACGCACCCCGCTGCGCGAGGCCTTCAAGGTACTCGCTACCGAAGGCCTGGTCGAGTTACTGCCGAACCGCGGCGCGATCGTCTCGGAGATCGATCCGGTCCGGCTGGCGCAGACGCTGGCCGTAATGGGCGCGCTCGAGGCGCTCGCAGGGGAATTCGCCTGCGTCAATGCGAGCGACGGCCAGATCAACGAGATCCGCTCGCTGCATCAGGAAATGATTGCAAACCACGCGCGCGGCGACCTCGCCGGCTATTTCAAGTTCAACCAGGCGATCCACTTGAAGATCGTGAAATACTCCGGCAACACAGTGCTGTACAACACCTACCGGCAATTGAACGCGAACGTGCGCCGCGCACGCTACATGGCGAACCTGTCGCCGGAGCGCTGGGACGCCGCGGTGCGCGAGCACGGCGAGATCCTCGAGGCGCTCGCTGCGCGCGAGGTGGACCGCATCAAGGCACTGCTTTCGGACCATCTGGCGCACAAGCTCTCGAGCGTGTTGGCCGATCTGCGGGCGACGCCGGCGCGCGAGGCAGCTTGAACGAAGCGTCGTCCCCGCTTGCGCACCGGCTGCGCAAGGAAGCCGACGGCGAGGTCCTGTTCGACGCCGCGTCCCGCGGCCGCTACGCCACCGACGCCTCGATCTATCAGGTGATGCCGCTCGGCGTGGTGCTGCCGCGTACCGAGGAAGCGGCGCGCACGGCGCTCGCGATCGCGGTCGAGTCCGGCGTGCCGGTGCTGCCGCGCGGCGCAGGCAGTTCGCAGTGCGGGCAGACCGTGGGCGCGGCGCTCGTCATCGACAGCTCGAAGTATCTCAACCGCCTGCTCGAGATCGACGCCGCGCAGCGCAGCGCGGTGGTGCAGCCCGGATTGGTGCTCGACGCCCTGAACGCCCAGTTGCGCCCGCACGGGCTGTGGTTCCCGGTGGACGTCTCCACCAGCGCGCAGGCCACGTTGGGCGGCATGGCTGGCAACAACTCCTGCGGCTCGCGCTCAATCGCCTACGGCAACATGGTGCACAACGTGCACGCCATCGATGCGATGGGCAGCGACGGCAGCGCGCGGCGCTTCGGGCCGATGAGCGAGGATACCGACCTGCACCGCAGGCTGCGCGCGCTCTACCAGCGAGAGAAGGACGAGATCGCCGCGCGCTTTCCCAAGGTGCTGCGCCGCGTCGCCGGCTACAACCTCGACCACCTCGGCCCGCCGTACGAGAACTCGGCCCACCTGCTGGTCGGCTCGGAAGGCACGCTTGCCTGGTTCGAGCGCATCCACCTCAAGTTGAGCCCGCTGCCTGCGCACCGCGCGCTCGGCGTGTGCCACTTTCCCAAGTTCTACACGGCGATGGACCTCACGCAGCACATCGTCAAGCTCGGGCCGTCTGCGGTTGAATTGGTGGATCGCACGATGATCGGTTTGGCGCGCGATATCGCCGCGTTCCGCGCGACGGTGGAAACGGTGATTCATGGCGACCCGGATGCGATCCTGCTGGTCGAGTTCTCGGGCGACGACCGTGCGGCGCAACTCGCCAAGCTGAAGCAGCTGGTGCAGCTGATGGGCGACCTCGGCCTGCCCGGGAGCGTGGTCGAAGTGACCGAGCCGCAACTGCAGAAGGACATCTGGGAGTTGCGCAAGGCCGGCCTCAACATCATGATGTCGATGAAAGGCGACGGCAAACCGGTGTCCTTCATCGAAGACTGCGCCGTGCCGCTCGAGCATCTCGCCGAGTACACCGATCGCCTCACGCGCGTTTTCGAGAAGCACGGCACGCGCGGCACCTGGTACGCGCACGCCTCCGTGGGCACGCTGCACGTGCGGCCGATCCTCGACATGCGTGCCGGCGACGCGACGAAGATGCGCGCCATCGCCGAAGAAGCCTGCGCCATGGTCAAGCAGTACAAAGGCGCCTACTCGGGCGAGCACGGCGACGGGTTGGTGCGCTCGGAATGGATCGCGCCGTTCTTCGGCCCGCGGCTCACCGCTTGCCTCGCTGAGATCAAGTCCTGGCTCGATCCCAAGGGGTTGATGAACCCGGGCAAGATCGTCAATCCCACGAAGATGGACGACGCGCGGCTGTTCCGCTTCCCGCCGGGCTACGCGCCCAAGGCGCCGAGCCCGGTGCTCGATTGGTCGGCATGGGGTGGCTACGACAAAGCCGTAGAGATGTGCAACAACAACGGCCACTGCCGCAAGTTCGACGCGGGCACCATGTGCCCTTCCTATCGCGTCACGCGGGACGAAGTCCATCTCACGCGCGGCCGCGCCAATACGCTGCGCCTCGCGCTGTCTGGGCAACTCGGGGCGAATGGCGAGGCGGAGGTGAAGCAGGCTCTCGACCTGTGCGTGTCCTGCAAGGGTTGCAAGCGCGAGTGCCCGACCGGCGTCGACATGGCGCGCATGAAGATCGAGTTTCTCGCGCACTACAAGGCACGGCACGGCCTGACGCTGCGTGACCGCGCCGTCGCCTGGCTGCCGCGCTATGCGCACTGGGCGGCGCGGCTGGCTCCGGTGGCGAACCTCGTCTCGCGCTGGTCAAGGTCCGCGCTCGGCTTCTCCACGCAGCGCGAACTGCCCGCATGGCGGGCCGACTACTTCGTCGACCGGGCGTGGTCCAAGCGCGGCGGCCGCGAGGTGGTGCTGCTGGTTGATACCTTCAACCGCTACTTCGAGCCGGAGAACGCACGTGCCGCAGTGCGCGTGCTGGAAGCGGCTGGTTACCGCGTGCACGTCGCGCAACCGCAGATTGGCGAGCGGCCCCTGTGCTGCGGCCGAACCTTCCTCTCGGCTGGGCTGGTGCAAGAGGCAAAGCGCGAGGCGCAGCGCGTGATCGACGCCCTGAAGCCATGGGTGGCGAACGGCGTACCGATCCTGGGCCTCGAGCCCTCGTGCCTGTACACGCTGCGAGACGAGTACACGGTCATGCTGCCCGAGACCGGGGCGCTGGCGGCGAATGCGTTCCTGTTCGAGGAATTCCTCGCGCGCGAAGCGGAAGGTGGGCGGCTGCAGCTCAAGCTCAAGCCGCTCGAGCAGGAGGCGCTGCTGCACGGCCACTGCCACCAGAAAGCCTTCGGCGCGATGGGCGCGGTGGAACGCGTGCTATCCCTGGTGCCCGGCCTCAAGGTGTCGAGCGTCGAATCGAGCTGTTGCGGCATGGCCGGCAGCTTCGGCTATGAAGCCGAGCACTACGAGATCTCGATGAAGATGGCGGAGTTGAGCTTGCTGCCCGCGGTGCGGCGGGCCGGCGCCGAGACGCTGGTGGTGGCCGACGGCACCAGTTGCCGCCACCAGATCGCCGACGGCACCGAGCGGCGCGCGCTGCACGTCGCGCGCGTGCTGGAACGCGCGCTCGCGCGCTAGGCGGCTATATCCGCAGGAGGCGCTGCGTCATCCCTGTCTGCGGCTCCACGCGAACAGCGCAATGCCCGCCGCGATCATGGGAATGCTGAGCCACTGGCCCATCGACAGGCCGAGCGCGAGGAGCCCGAGGAAATCATCCGGCTCGCGCGCGTATTCAGCGAGGAAGCGCAACACGCCGTAGCCGATGAGGAACATGGCGGAAACCGCGCCGCGCGCGCGGGGCTTGGACGAATACCACCATAGCAGGGCGAACAGCAGCATGCCTTCAAGCGCGAACTGGTAGATCTGCGAGGGATGGCGTGGCGCATCGCGCGCGCCGCGGAACACCATGCCCCAGGGCAGGTCGGTGGGCCGGCCCCAGAGCTCGCCGTTGATGAAATTGCCCAGGCGTCCGGCGGCCAGTCCGGGCGGCACCAGCGGGGCGATGAAGTCCATCAGCCGCCACCAATCCAGGCGCTGGCGCCAGGCGTAGAACGCGACGGCGGCCAGCACGCCGAGGAAGCCGCCGTGGAACGACATGCCGCCCTGCCAGATGGCCAGAATCTCCAGCGGGTGCGAAGCGTAGTACGCCGGTTTGTAGAAAAGCACGTACCCCAAGCGCCCACCGAGGATGGTGCCGAGTACGCCGAGGAAGATCAGGTCGTCGAACTGCTGGCGCGTGACCGGCGCAAGGCCGGCCGCGATCCGGCGGCGGCCCAGCCACCACAACACGCCGAACGCCGCCAGGTACATGAGGCCGTACCAGCGCACGGCGAGCGGGCCGATGGAGATCGCGACAGGATCGATTTGCGGGTGAACCAGCACGGTAGAATTGGATTCTACTTCCGGAGGATGCAAGGTATGGCCGACAACCGCCGTTCGAAACTGATCACGCAGGGCGTGGCGCGCTCTCCCAACCGCGCGATGTTGCGCGCCGTGGGATTCAAGGACGGCGATTTCGACAAACCCATCATCGGCGTGGCCAACGGTCATTCCACCATGAATCCCTGCAACGCCGGTATCCAGCCGCTGGTGGACCGCGCGATGGTGGCACTGGAGGCAGCGGGCGCGAAACCGCAGGTGTTCGGCGTGCCGACGATCACCGACGGCATCGGCATGGGCACCGAGGCGATGAAGTACTCGCTCGTGTCGCGTGAAGTGATCGCGGACGCCATCGAGACCTCGGTCAACGGTCAGGCGATGGACGGCGCGCTGGTGGTGGGCGGCTGCGACAAGAACATGCCGGGCGGCGTGATGGCGCTTGCGCGCATGAACGTGCCCGGCATCTACGTGTATGCCGGCACCATCAAACCCGGCAAGTGGAAGGGCCAGGACCTGACCATCGTCTCCGCGTTCGAGGCGGTGGGCGCCTTCGGCGCCGGCAAGATGAGCGAAGAGGACTTCACGGGCATTGAGAAGAACGCCTGCCCTTCGGTCGGGGCCTGTGGCGGCATGTTCACCGCCAATACGATGTCCTCGTCGTTCGAAGCACTCGGCATGAGTCTGCTCGGCTCATCGCAGATGGCTTCGCCCGATGTCGAGAAGGCCGACTCGGCAGCTGAGTCGGCGCGCGTGCTGGTGCAGGCAGTGCACGCCAATCTGCGTCCGCGCGACATCATCACCCGCAAGTCGATCGAGAACGCGGTCGCATTGGTGATGGCCACGGGTGGCTCGACCAACGCCGTGCTGCACTACCTCGCCATCGCTTCCGCGGCAGGCGTGAAGTGGACCATCGATGACTTCGAGCGCGTGCGCCGCAAGGTGCCGGTGCTGTGCGACCTGAAGCCCTCGGGACGCTACGTCGCGGTGGATCTTCATCGCGCGGGCGGCGTGCCCCAGGTACTGAAGATCTTGCTGTCGAACGGCGTGCTGCATGGAGAGTGCGTAACCATCCAGGGCAAGACCATGGCCGAGATGCTGAAGGATGTGCCGGCCGAGCCGAGGAAGGACCAGGACGTGATCCACCCTTGGTCCAAGCCGATGTACAAGGAAGGTCATCTCGCCATCCTGAAAGGCAACCTCGCCACGGAGGGCTGCGTAGCCAAGATCACCGGCCTGAAGAAGACTTCGATTACCGGGCCGGCGCGCGTTTTCGATTCGGAGCCGGACGCCATGCAGGCGATCATGGCCAAGAAGATCAAACCGGGGAACGTGGTCGTGATCCGTTATGAGGGGCCAAAGGGCGGACCCGGGATGCAAGAGATGCTGGCGCCGACCTCGGCGCTGATCGGGCAGGGGCTGGGCGAATCGGTGGGATTGTTGACCGATGGACGCTTTTCCGGCGGCACCTGGGGCATGGTGGTTGGCCATGTCGCGCCGGAAGCCTACGTTGGCGGGACCATCGCGCTGGTGAAGGAGGGCGATTCGATCACCATCGACGCGAAGAAGCGCTTGATCCAGCTCAACGTGCCGGCGAAGGAGATTGCGGCGCGCAGGAAGAAATGGAAGGCACCGAAGCCGCGCTACACCACGGGTCTCCTCGCCAAGTACATGAAACAGGTCTCCACTGCGTCCCGGGGCGCGATCACCGACGGTTCAGAAACCTGAGCCGGGTTGCTTCAGAAATTCGATCTCGGCCGCGGTACTTTCGCGGCCAAGAATGCCGTTGCGGTGCGGGAACCTGCCGAAGCGCTCGATGATCTCCCGGTGCCGCAACGCGTAGCGCAGTTGTTCCTCGCCGAAATCCTTCATCAGCTCACTCGCAAGATTCTGGTCTGCCAGCGACTCGCTGTGCTCGAACGGGAGGTAGGCGAACAACTGCTCCGGTTGTGTCATCGGCTTGTCCCAGCCCCGTTCGAGAACTGACCGCGCGGCGGCACGCGCCAGCGAGTCCGTCGCGAAGGCGCGCGCCTCTCCCCGGAACATGTTGCGCGGGAACTGGTCGAGCACGATGATCAGCGCAAGGCAGCTGCTGCTCGCGTCCGCCCAATGCGCGAATTGGCCTGCCGCGGCAGCCCGGTGGAGTTCAAGAAAGCGCGAGCGGACCTGCGCATCGAACGCGGAGTTCTTCACGAACCAATCCTGCGGGTGCTCGTCGAACCAGAAGCGTAGGATGTCCCCGGAATTGGCGTTCGTCATGTCCCCCACCCCGCTGTCGTGGATCGCCGACAAGCTCGATTTGACGCCGCGATTGAGCGCAGACTACCCTTTTTGATTCCGCAACCCGCAAAGGAGTATTGAACAATGACTGGTCGCTTTCGTCGCGTTGTGGCTGCTTTGCTGATCGTATGCATTGGCGGTATCGGTGCGCCCTTGCAGGTGCAGGCTGGAATTGTAAGCACTGACACGGTAGTCGCGGGCGCAGTGCGCGAGCGCCTGACCAGCCTCCTGGAGCGTGGCGACGTCCGTGCGCAGCTGCGGACCCTGGGCGTGGACCCGGCGATGGCGCGGGATCGCGTCGCAGCGCTATCCGATGCCGAGGCCGCTCAGCTTGCCGCCCAGCTCGACGAGCTGCCCGCGGGAGGTTCGGACTTTCTCACGGTGGCGTTGATCGTGTTCCTCGTGCTGCTGCTTACCGACATCCTGGGCTACACGAAGATCTTCCCCTTTACGCGCCCGGCGGCAACAGCCAAGTAGGCCAGGATGCATGCCGTCTCGACCCCCGCTGCGGCGGGGGTTTTCATTTTGGCGGTGGCGTTGGCTGCTGGTTGCGCGGCGCCGCAGATCTCAAGCCTGATCGAGCGGCGCCCGGTTGGGCTGCCGCAGACCGCCGAGATCACTGCAGCGCCGTTCTTTCCGCAGGAGGACTATCAGTGCGGCCCGGCTTCGCTTGCTGCCGTACTGGTGCACGCCGGGCGAGAGGCGACACCCGAATCGCTACTGCCGCAGGTTTACCTTCCGGCGCGCAAAGGGTCCCTGCAGGCCGAGATGCTCGCCGCCGCGAGGCGCCACCGGCTCGTTGCCTATGCGCTTGCACCGCGCATGGAAGACCTGTTGCGCGAGCTCGCCGCGGGGACGCCGGTGCTGGTGCTGCAAAACCTGGCCCTTGACTGGTGGCCGCAGTGGCACTACGCGGTGGCGATCGGTTACGACCTCGACGCGAGGCAGATCGTCCTGCGTTCGGGGGTGACGCGCCGGCTGTCGATGTCGCTCGATACATTCGAACATACCTGGGCGAGGAGCGGCCATTGGGCGATGCTCGCGCTGCCCGCGGATCGGTTGCCGGCAACCGCAACCGAGTCCGCCTACGTCTCGGCGGTGGCCGCTCTGGAGCGAATCGCTCCGGCTGCCGCGCGCCAAGGCTACGAAACGGCGCTGGCGCGCTGGCCGCGCAGTCTCGCCGCGCAGATCGGCTTGGGCAACGCCAGCTACGCCATGCGCGACCTGACAGGCGCCGCGGCCGCCTACTTGCGCGCGACTTCGGATCACCCGGAGTCGGCCGATGCGTGGAACAATCTTGCGCAGGCGCTGCACGACCAGGGCAGCCGCGCGCCAGCGCTGGCGGCGGCCCGGCGCGCTGTATCGCTCGGCGGGCCGCGGCTGCCGGCCTACCGCGAAACGCTCGACGGGATCCTGCGCGCACCATGACCAACCGCCTGGCCAGAGAGACATCGCCCTACCTGCAGCAGCACGCGGCCAATCCGGTGGACTGGTACGCCTGGGGCGAGGAGGCGCTGGCGCGCGCGCGCGCCGATGACCGGCCGATCCTGCTCTCGGTGGGGTATTCGGCCTGCCACTGGTGCCACGTCATGGCGCACGAGAGCTTCGAGGATCCCGAGGTGGCGGCGGTGATGAACCGCCACTACGTCAACATCAAGGTGGACCGCGAGGAGCGGCCTGACCTCGACCAGATCTACCAGGCCGCGCACCAGATGCTGGCGCAGCGCGGCGGCGGCTGGCCGCTCACCATGTTCCTAGCGCCGGACGGCACGCCGTTCTGGGGCGGCACCTACTTTCCCAAGACCGCGCGGCACGGATTGCCCGGTTTCGTGGAAATCCTCGAGCGCATCGTGGCGGTGTGGCGCGAGCAGCGTGCGGCGATCGGCGAGCAGGGCGAGCAGTTGAAGCTCGCTTTCGCGCGCATGCAGCCCAGGCCGTCGGCGCAGCGCGCGGCGTTGGATGCGGAACCGGTGCGCGCGGCGCTGCAAGTGCTGCGCGCGAGCTTCGATGCGAAGCATGGCGGCTTTGGCAGCGCGCCGAAGTTTCCGCACCCGACCGACCTCGAGTTGTGCCTGCGCAAAGGCGAGACCGGCATCGTCGACACAACGCTCAGGCGCATGTGCGAGGGCGGCATCTACGACCAGCTGGGCGGCGGTTTCTGCCGCTACAGCGTGGACGCGCAGTGGATCATTCCGCACTTCGAGAAGATGCTCTACGACAACGGGCCGCTGCTGCAGCTGCTCGCGGACGCGTGGCTGGTGACGGGTGATGCGCTGCACGCGCGCTGCGCCGAGGAGACCGCGGGCTGGATCGTGCGCGAGATGCAGTCGCCGGAAGGCGGCTACTACTCGTCGCTCGATGCCGACTCGGAGCACGCGGAGGGCAAGTTCTACGTCTGGGATGCGGCCGAGGCGCGCGCCTTGCTCACTGCCGAAGAGTGGGCGGCCGTCGCGCCTCACTACGGCCTGGATGGCCGGCCGAACTTCGAGGGACGGCATTGGCATCTGCATGTCGCGCAGCCCCTGCGCGCGGGCGCCGAGGCGCTGCTCGCGTCGGCCAGGGCGAAACTGTTCGCCGCGCGCGAGCCCCGCGTGCGGCCCGGGCGCGACGAGAAGGTGCTGGTGTCATGGAACGCCCTGGCGATCCGCGGCATGGCGCACGTCGGGCGTGTGTTCGGCAGGCCGCAATGGATCGCCTCCGCGCGACGCTCGCTCGAGTTCATCCGCGGCCGCATGTGGCGCGGCGGCAGGCTGCTGGCGACTTACAAGGACGGCCGCGCGCACCTCAACGCCTACCTGGACGATTACGCGTATCTGATCGCGGCGCTCCTCGAGCTGCTGCAGGACGAGTACCGTGCCGAGGACCTGGAGTTCGCGGAGTCGCTGGCTGACGTCCTGCTCGAGCAGTTCGAGGACCGCGAGGCGGGCGGGTTCTATTTCACCGCGCGCGACCACGAGCAGCTGATCCACCGCCCGAAGCCCGGCCACGACAACGCGATGGCCTCTGGCAACGGCATGGCGGCCTACGCACTCCACCGGCTGGCGGCACTGACCGGGGAGGCGCGCTACGCCCGCGCCGCGGAGCGCACGCTGGAGCTGTTCCACCCGTCGATGCGCGAGCATCCGTCGGGCTACGCCATGCTGCTCGTTGCACTCGAGGAACAGCTCGAGCCGCCCGCCACCGTCATTGTGCGCGGGCCTGCGCAGTCACTGCCGCCGTGGTCGCAGGCGATGGCCCGGGAATACTTGCCGGGGACTCTGGTGCTGGCGATCCCCGCGGACACGCCGGGGCTGCCCCCGGTCCTGGACAAGCCCGCGTCCGCCCGGGTCAACGCATGGCTGTGCCGCGGCGTTACTTGCCTGCCGCCCATGGATGGCCTCGATGCGCTGCGAAAAGCTTGCAAAGAGGCTGCGTTGCGGTAGCATTTGCGCCCTCAATTCGAAAGGAACCCATGAAGCCGTTAGTGATTGCCGCCGCGCTCGCGCTTGTCGCCGCGCTGCCGGCCGAGGCGAGCGAGGATCTCGCCAAGAAGTACGCCTGCGTCGCCTGCCACGTGGTCAAGGGCGCGAAGACCGTTGGCCCGGCCTATGCCGAAGTCGCAAAGAAGTATGCCGGGCAGAAGGACGCCGAGGCGAAGCTGGTCGAGAAGGTGAAGAAAGGCGGCACGGGCGTATGGGGTCAGGTGCCAATGCCGCCCAACGCCTCAGTGCCCGACGCCGACGTGCGCGCGTTGGTGAAGTGGATCCTGTCGGTCAAATAGGTACTCAGGGAGGACACATGCACTATTCCAAGCTCGCACTGGCCTGCATCGCGGCCGCGGCCGCACTCGCCGGCTGTGGCAAGCAGTCTTCGGACATCAAAGTCGGCCACGTCGGCCCGATCACCGGTGGCATCGCGCACCTAGGCAAGGACAATGAGAACGGCGCACGCCTTGCCATCGAACAGGCCAACGAGGCCAAGATCAAGCTCGGCGGCAAGGAGGTCAAGTTCGTGCTGGTCGCCGAAGACGACCAGGCCGACCCGAAGGTCGGCACCACGGTGGCGCAGAAGCTGGTCGACGCCAAGGTCGCCGGCGTGGTCGGCCATCTGAACTCCGGCACCTCGATCCCGGCCTCGCCGCTGTACAACGGCGCCGGTATCCCGGTGATCTCGGGTTCGGCGACCAACCCCAAGCTCACGGAGCAAGGCTTCAAGACCCAGTTCCGCGTGGTCGGCCGCGACGACCAGCAGGGCCCGGCGATCGCCAATTACCTTGCGAACAACAACAAGCCGAAGACGGTGGCGGTCATCGACGATGCAACCGCCTACGGCGAGGGCATTGCCGACGAGGTGGAGAAGACACTGAAGGGCGCCAGCATTACGGTCCTGCCGCGCGAGAAGGGCACCGACAAGACGACCGACTGGAAGGCTGTGCTGACCAAGCTCAAGGGCCGCAACCCCGACGCCATTTTCTTTGGCGGCATGGACGCGACCGGCGGGCCGCTGATGAAGCAGGGGCGCGAGCTCGGCATCAAGGCGGTGTTCGCCTTCGGCGACGGCGCCTGCACGGAGGAAATGGCCAAGCTGGCCGGGCTCGCGGCGGAAGGACTGCTGTGCTCCCAGGCCGGCATCCCGGTGTCCGCCGCCGACAAGGGCTTCCTCGACGCCTACAAGAAGAAATTCAACGTCGACCCGATCCTGTACGCACCGTTCACCTACGACGCGGCGAACCTGCTCATCGCGGCGATGAAAAAAGCGGACTCCCCGGAGCCGGCGAAGTATCTGCCCGAGCTCGCCAAGATCACGTACAAGGGCGTCACAGGGGAAATCTCCTTTGACGCGAAAGGCGACCGCAAGGACGCCGAGATGACGATCTTCACGATGCAGGGCGGAAAGATCGTGCCCCTGGCGGTGATCAAGGGCGGCAAGACCATCCCGTTCGCGCAGTTCGGCAAGTAAGCGCCGCACTGCGGCATCGAGAAGACGGCACCTGCGGGTGCCGTTTTCATTTCTGCTAGGCTCCACCGCGTGGACATTTTCCTGCAGCAGGTCGTCAACGGCCTGACTCTGGGCAGCGTGTACGCCGTGGTGGCGCTGGGCTACACCATGGTCTACGGCATCATCCAACTGATCAACTTCGCGCATGGCGAAGTGGTGATGATTGGCGCGATGGTGGCTTTTTCGGTGATCACCAGCCTCGCCAGCGCGGGCATGCCGCCGCTCGTGGTGGTGATGCTGGGCGTGAGTTGCGCGGTGCCGGTGTGCATGGTCGTCGGCTACGCTATGGAGCGGCTCGCCTACCGGCCGCTGCGCCGGGCGCCGCGTCTCGCGCCGCTGATCACGGCGATCGGCGTGTCGATCATTCTGCAGCACCTGGCAATGTTGGTATGGACGCGCAACGTGATCGCTTTCCCGCAGATCATCCGTATCGAGACCTACACGTTCGCCGGCGCCACCGTCACCAACGTGCAGCTGGCCATCGTCGCGCTGTGCGTGGCGACAATGGCGGGGCTCGCCTACCTTGTGTACCGAACGCGCCTGGGCACGGCGATGCGCGCCACCGCGCAAAACCCGCAGATTGCGGGCCTGATGGGCGTGGACGTCAACCGCGTGATCGCTGCCACTTTCGTCATCGGTGCCGGGCTCGGCGCGGTGGCGGGCGTGATGGTCGGAACGTACTACGGCGTAGCGCAGTACACGATGGGCTCGGTGCTCGGGCTGAAGGCTTTCGCAGCGGCGGTGCTAGGCGGCATCGGCAACATCCCTGGAGCGATGCTCGGCGGAGTGGTGCTCGGCGTCGTCGAGGCCCTCGGCGCGGGCTACATCGGCGATCTGACGGACCTGTGCCGCTACGGCTGGCTGGCGTCGCTCCTCGCCGAGCGGTGCGCGCGCGACGGGCATTTCATCCTGTTCGGTTCCAATTACCAGGACGTGTTCGCCTTCGTGGTGCTGATCCTGGTGCTGGTATTCCGGCCTTCGGGGCTGCTCGGCGAGCGGGTCGGCGACCGCGCATGAACGCGCTGTTCGATACTCGCAACAACCCTAAGCTGGTCTGGGCCGGCGTGGCAGTGATCGCGCTCACCCTGCTCGTCCTGCCATTCGCACTCGCGCAGGCCGGCACAAGCTGGGTACGCATCACCAACTACGCGATTCTCTATGTACTGCTGGCGCTCGGTCTCAATATCGTGGTCGGTTTCGCCGGGTTGCTCGACCTCGGCTACATCGCCTTTTACGCGGTGGGCGCCTATACCTACGCGCTGCTCGCCAGCCCGCAGTTCGGCCTGCATCTGCCGTTTTGGGCGATCCTGCCGATCGGCGCGCTAGTGGCAGCGTTCTTCGGCGTGCTGCTCGGGACTCCCACGCTCAAGCTGCGCGGCGACTACCTGGCGATCGTCACCCTGGGTTTCGGCGAAATCGTGCGAATTTTCCTGAATAACCTGTCGCGCCCCGTGAACATCACCAGCGGGCCGCAGGGTATCGCGCGCATCGATCCGTTCAGCTTCGGCGGTTTCGATTTCTCCAGGCAGGAGACTGTGCTCGGCATCGTCTTCAGCGGCCCGATCAAGTACTACTACCTGCTGCTCGCGGTGATGGTGGCGATCCTGGTGGTCAACATGCGCCTGCAGAATTCCAGGATCGGCCGCGCCTGGGAGGCGGTGCGCGAGGACGAGACCGCGGCGCGTGCGATGGGCATCAACACGACGCGCATGAAGCTGCTCGCCTTCGCCATGGGTGCCAGCTTTGGCGGAGTGGCGGGGGGCATGTTCTCGGCGATCCAGGGCTTCATCTCGCCGGAGAGCTTCGTACTGGTGGAATCGATCATGGTGGTGGCGATGGTGGTGCTCGGCGGCATGGGCAACATCTGGGGCGTGGTGCTCGGCGCGGTGCTGCTGTCTTTCGTGCCGGAGATTCTGCGCTGGACCGTGGAGCCGCTGCAGCATGCGCTCTTTGGTCGCACGCTCATCGAGCCCGAGGTGATCCGCATGCTGATCTTCGGCCTGGCGCTCGTGCTGATCATGCTGTTCCGGCCGGCGGGCCTGCTGCCCTCTGCCGTGCGCAAGCGGGAACTCGCCGATGAACGCGCTGCTTGAGGCCGAAGGCGTCGGCAAGCAATTTGGCGGCGTGCAGGCGCTGTCCGGGGTTTCGTTCTCGATCCGGCGCGGCGAGATTTACGGTCTGATCGGCCCGAACGGCGCAGGCAAGACGACGCTCTTCAACGTCCTCACCGGCATCTACGCGCCTGATACGGGGAGCTTCGCGTTCGACGGTCTGCCGCTAGCAGGTCTCGCGCCGCACCAGGTGGCGGCGCGCGGCATCGCGCGCACCTTCCAGAACATTCGCCTGTTCGCCAACCTGTCGGTGCTGGAGAACGCGATGATCGGGCGCCACGTGCGCACGCGCGCAGGAGTGCTCGGTGCCGTGCTGCGCAACCGCGCCACGCTGGCGGAAGAGGCGGCGATCGAGCGCCGTGCGTTCGAATTGCTCGATTATGTCGGCATCCACGCACGCGCCAACGATCCGGCAGGCAGCCTGCCCTACGGCGACCAGCGGCGACTGGAGATTGCGCGGGCGCTGGCCACCGATCCGAAGCTGCTGGCGCTAGACGAGCCTGCCGCCGGAATGAATCCAGCGGAGACGCTCGCGTTGCGCAAGCTCCTTGACGGCATCCGCAAGGACGGCGTCACCCTCCTGCTGATCGAGCACGATGTGCGCCTGGTGATGAACGTCTGCGATCGCGTGCTGGTGCTGGACTACGGCGAGCGCATTGCCGAGGGCACTCCCGCAACGGTACAGCGCGACCCGAAAGTGATCGAGGCCTACCTGGGTACGCCGCATGCTGCTTGAGGTGAAGGGACTGGAGGTGCGTTATGGCGGCATCCGCGCGGTGAAGGGCATCGATCTCGCGGTGCGCGAAGGCGAACTGGTCTGCCTGATCGGCGCCAACGGGGCCGGCAAGAGCTCCGCCCTGAAGGCGATCTGCGGACTGCACGCACGCGGCGGCAAGGTTACCTACGCGGGCCGGGCGCTCGAAGGCCTGCCGGTGTTCGAGATGCCGCGCCGCGGCCTGGTGATGGTGCCCGAAGGGCGCGGCGTTTTCCCGCAGCTTACGGTGGAGGAAAACCTCGCCATGGGCGCGTTCGCGCGCAAGGACGCCGACGTTCAAGCGGATCTCGCGCGGCAGTACGAGTCATTCCCGCGCCTGAAGGAGCGGCGCAACCAGACCGCCGGCACGCTCTCCGGCGGCGAGCAGCAGATGCTCGCCATCGGCCGCGCACTGATGAGCCGGCCGAAGCTGCTGCTGCTGGACGAACCCTCGATGGGCCTGGCGCCGCTGATGGTGGCGAAGATCTTCGACATCGTGCGGGAAGTCGCGGCGCGCGGCGTGACCATCCTGCTGGTGGAGCAGAACGCGCGGCTCGCGCTGGAACTCGCGCACCGCGGCTATGTCATGGAGTCGGGAAACATCACGCTCGCCGACGAGGCGAAGAAGCTGCTCGCCGACCCGAACGTGCGCGAAGCCTACTTGGGAGAAAGTGCAGGCTGAGCAAGGTCCGCTTGCGTGGTGAAGCTGTCCGCGTAGAACTCCTCTTCGGGCAGCTTGCAGGCCGCAATGAAGTCCCTGCGCGCCGCATCCACCATGATCGGCACGCCACAGGCGTAGACCTGGTGCACGGAGAGGTCCGGAAAGTCCTCCATCACCGCGCGGTGGACGAACCCGGTTCGGCCCGGCCACGCATCCTCGGGCAGTCCATCCGAGATCACCGGCACGTACTTCAGCCTGCCCTGCGCCGCCCAGTCCTCGGCGAGCGCGTGCATGTACAGGTCCTTCGGCCGCCGCCCGCCCCAGTAAAGTGTCATCGGGCGCGAAATTTCGTGCTTCAGCGCATGCTCGATGATCGACTTGATCGGCGCGAAGCCGGTGCCCGAGGCGACCAACACGATCGGCTTGGGCGAGTCCTCGCGCAGGAAGAAAGTGCCGTGCGGCCCGTCGAAGCGCAGGATGTCGCGTTCCTTCATCTTGCCGAACACATGGTCGGTGAACTGACCGCCCGGCACGTGGCGCACGTGCAGCCGGATCAGCTCGTCGTCATGCGGCGCGTTGCCCATGGAGAAGCTGCGCCGCGTGCCGTCCTTCAGCAGGAATTCGAGGTACTGCCCGGCGAGGAACTGCAGCCGCTCGTTGGCCGGGAGCTTCAGGCCGAGGATCATCACGTCCTCTGTCACGCGCTCCATTTTCTGCACGCGGCACGGAAGGGTCTTGACCTGGATGTCCTTCGCCGCGCCGATGGTGCGCGCCTCGATCACCAGGTCGGTGAGGGGTTTCGCCTGGCACAAGAGCGCCTTGCCCTGCGCCTTTTCCTCGTCGGTCAGCGCCTTTTGCTGATAAACGCCGTAGTCCACATTGCCGGCGAGGATCCTGCCCTTGCAGGTGCCGCAGGCGCCGTTCTTGCAGCCGTAGGGCAGCACGAACCCCTGGCGCAAGGCCGCAGCGAGCACACCTTCCCCGTCCTCGACCTGGAACTGGTGACCGCTTGGCTGGATCGTGACGCCGTGCATGTCGCTAAAATGGCACCGATGAGAAAGCTGTTGATCGCGGGTTACGGCGACATCGCGCGCCGCGCCGCGCCGCGGCTCGAAGCGCGGTACGCGGTGCAGCCGGTGTCGCGCCGCCACGGATTCGATCTCGACTGCCCCGAGACCCTGGTTCCCCTGCAAGAGGTGGACGCCATGCTGCATTGCGCGCCGCCGCCGAGTACCGGCGCAGCGGACACGCGCACCACCCATCTGCTCGCAGCGCTGGCAAAGGGGCGGATTTTACCGGCACGCGTGGTCTACGTCAGCACGAGCGGCGTGTACGGGGACTGCGGCGGGGCGCGCGTGGACGAGTCGCGCGCGGTGCGCCCGCAGACTGATCGCGCGCGGCGCCGCGTGGATGCCGAGCACCAGCTTGCACTATGGTGCAGCGAGCACGGCGTGGCGCTGGTGATCCTGCGCGTTCCCGGCATCTACGCCGCCGACCGCCTGCCTCTGGAGAGGCTGCGCGCAGGGACCCCGGTACTGCGGGAGGAGGACGACGTCTACACCAATCACGTGCACGCGGAAGACCTGGCTTCGATCGTGGTGCGAGCGCTGGAGGACGCCGCGCCCGGCGGCACGTACAACGCCAGCGACGATAGCGAGATCCGCATGGGCGACTGGTTTGACCTGGTGGCGCAGCGTGCCGGCTTGCCGCGCCCGCCGCGCATTGCCCGCGCGGAAGCCACGGGGCGCATCTCACCGGAACTGCTTTCGTTCATGAGCGAGTCTCGACGCCTTGCGAATCGCCGCATGAAGGAGAACCTCGGCGTAAGGCTGCGTTTTCCGACGGTGTTCGAGGGCGTACCGCGCTCCATGGGGGTCGCATGAATGCGTTGCTGGTCCTGACCAACCTGCCGGACCGCGCCACCGCCGAGAAGCTCGCCGATACGCTGATCCAGAAGCGCGTCGCCGCCTGCGTCAACATCCTGGCGCCTTGCCGCTCGGTTTACCGCTGGAAGGGGGCGGTGCAGCACGATGAAGAGCACCCGGTGCTGATCAAGACAACGCGAGAGAGCTACGCGGCGCTCGAGGCGGCAATTCGGGAGGCGCATCCCTACGAACTTCCCGAGATCGTGGCGGTCCCAATCGAGCGCGGCCTGCCCGCCTATCTGGACTGGGTAGTTGCGGAAACGACGCTTCCCCGATGAAACGCTCCCTGCTCCTGTGGCTTGCGCTTGCAGTGCTGCCCGCGCTAGCGGTCTCGCCTCAGGACCTGCTCGAGCCCGAGCAGGCCTTCCGCTTCTCGGCCCGCGCCCTCGACGGCAATACGGTGGAGGTGCAGTTCGCCATCGCCGAGGGCTACTACCTGTACCGCGAGCGCTTCAAGTTCACCGCGCGGAACGCGCGCCTCGGCAAGCCCGAGTATCCGGCGGGGGAGAGGAAGCAGGACCAGTTCTTCGGCGACACGGAAACCTACCGCAAGGCGGTGCGCATCCGTGTGCCGGTGGAGCAGGGCGCAGCCGACCCGCTGACGCTTGTCGTCACCTCGCAGGGCTGCGCCGATATCGGCGTGTGTTACGTGCCGATGGAGTCGACGGCCTCGCTGCGCCTCGCGTCATTGCCGGGGGATGGGCCGTCCCGGCGCGCGTCGCTCTCGGCAAGCGATTTCGACATCGCGGCAATGTTTCAGGGCAACACCTGGGTGGTGCTGGCGAGCTTCCTCGGCTTCGGCCTGCTGCTCGCGTTCACCCCCTGCGTGCTGCCGATGGTCCCGATTCTCTCGGGCATCATCGCGGGCGAGGGCAGCAGCCTGAACAAGAAGCGCGCCTTCGCGCTTTCCTCCTCCTATGTGCTCGGCATGGCGGTGGCCTACGCCGCCGCCGGCGTCGCCGCCGCCTACTCCGGCTCGCTCATCGCCGCGTCGCTGCAGAACGCCTGGGTGCTCTGCGCCTTTGCGCTGGTATTCGTGCTGCTGGCGCTGTCCATGTTCGGCGTCTACGAATTGCAGTTGCCCGGATTCCTGCGCCAGCCGCTGTCTGCGGCGCACCACAGGCTGCAGGGCGGCAAGCTCGCCTCGGTCGCCGGCATGGGCGTGCTCTCCGCGATCATCGTCAGCCCCTGCGTCGCCGCCCCGCTCGCCGGGGCGCTGCTCTACATCAGCCAGACACGCGACATCGCGCTCGGCGGCTCGGCGCTATTCGCCATGGCCCTGGGCATGGGGCTGCCGTTGCTCGCCGTCGGCGTCTCGGGCGGCGCGCTGCTGCCCAAGGCCGGCCGCTGGATGAACCTGGTGAAGAAGCTGTTCGGCGTGCTGCTGCTGGCAGTGGCGGCCTGGATCGTCTCGCCGCTGTTTCTCGGCGGCAAAGGAGACACGAAGTTCGTGCGCGTGGACAGCATCGCGGAGCTGGACGCGAAGCTCGCGGCCCCGGACAAGCTGGTGATGCTGGACTTCTATGCCGACTGGTGCGTGTCGTGCAGGGAGATGGAGGCGTTCACCTTCAGCGACGCGCGGGTCAAGACGAAATTCGAGCGGATGCTCCTGCTGCAGGTGGACGTGACGGCGAACACCGCTGAGCACAAGGCGTTGCTCAAGCGGTTCTCGCTCTTCGGTCCGCCGGGCATCATCTTCTTCGACTCGCAGGGCAGGGAACTGCGCGGCCTGCGCGTGATCGGCTACCAGAACGCCGAGCGCTTTCTCAAGTCGCTGCAACTCGCAGAGTCCGAGTGAGCGCGCCGATGCGGCGCCACGTTCAGGGCATCGATCACTTGGTCGTCCTGGTACGCGACCTGGACAAGGCGCAGCACGCCTACGCGCGCATGGGATTCACGCTCACGCCGCGCGGCTTGCACACGCTCGGCTCGCAGAACCATTGCCTCATGTTCGGCAGCGACTACGTGGAGCTGCTCGCCGTACCCAAAGCGCACCCCGCGATGCAGTACTTCACCGATTTCCTCGCCAAGGGCGAAGGCCTCGGCGCGATCGCCCTTGCGACCGACGACGCTGGCGGCCTGCACGCCAGCCTCGCCGCGGACGGCATCGCGGCGGACGCGCCGCTCGATTTTTCGCGCCCGGTGGAGGGCCTGGGCGACGCGCGCTTCCGCATCGTGCAGCTGCCGCCCGACCGCTCGCCGGGCTGCCGCATGTTTGCCTGCCAGCATTTCACGCGCGACATGGTGTGGCGGACGGAGTACCAGCGCCATGCGAACGGCGCCACGCAAATTGCGGCTGTCGCGGTCGTGGCCGAGGATCCCGAGGCGGCCGCGGCAAGCTACGGCAAACTGCTCGCGGCAAGGCCGCAAGAAATCGAAGAAGGTTTGCTGGTGCGCACCGGCAGCGCGCCAATCGCAATCGCTTCGCGCTGGAAGCTGGGACACCGCTTGCACGGGGTCGGCTTGCCGCTGCGTCCGCGGCCGCTCGTTGCGGCGCTCTTCATCCGTGTCGCGGATCGCGCGCAAACGGCCGCGGTGCTGCGGCGGAACGGATTGGATCCGGTTGCGCTGGCGGATGGCTCCTTTGCCGTGAGCGCGCAGGACGCGCACGGCGTTGCCGTTGTGTTCGGGTAGGGTGGGCCTGGGCCCACCAGCTGGTGGGCCTCGGGCCCACCCTACTGTTTCTTCAACTCGCGGGCGACTTCTAGAGCGAAGTAGGTCAGGATACCGTCTGCGCCGGCGCGTTTCATGGCCAGCAGCGCCTCCATCACGCAACTCTCCGGCAGCCAGCCCCGGTCGATCGCGCCGCGCAGCATCGCGTACTCGCCAGACACCTGGTAGACGTAGGTCGGCGCCTTGAATTCGTCCTTTACCCGCCGCACGATATCCAGATAGGGCAGGCCCGGCTTCACCATCACCATGTCGGCCCCTTCGGCGAGATCGAGCCCCACTTCCCACAGCGCTTCGTCCGAGTTGGCCGGGTCCATCTGGTAGGTTTTCTTGTCGCCCTTGCCCAGGTTTTTCGCCGAGCCGACGGCATCGCGGAATGGGCCGTAAAAGCCGGAAGCGTACTTGGCGGAGTAGGCGAGGATCTTGGTGTGGATGTGGCCGGCCTTTTCCAGCGCGCCGCGAATGCGGCCGATCCTGCCGTCCATCATGTCCGACGGTGCGACGATATCCACGCCGGCCTGCGCCTGGCACAGCGCCTGTTTGACGAGGATGTCCAGCGTGGGATCGTTGACGATGTATCCGTCGCCGTCGATGACGCCATCCTGGCCGTGCGAGGTATACGGGTCGAGCGCCACGTCGGTCATGATGCCCAGCGCGGGAAAGCGCTTCTTCAAGGCCTCGACGGCACTCGGCACCAAGCCTTTTGCGTTGAACGCCTCGCGTCCGTCGGGCGTCTTCAACTTCTGCTCGATTACCGGAAACAGCGCGATCACCGGGACATGCAGCTTCATGCACTCCTCGGCCACCGGCAGGAGTCGATCCACCGTCATGCGCTCGACCCCCGGCATCGAAGCCACTTTCTCGGCGCGGCTCTTCCCGTCCAGGATGAACACCGGATAGATCAGGTCGTCCGCGCTGAGCCGGTGCTCGCGCATCAGCCGCCGCGAGAATTCGTTGCGCCGCATGCGCCGCATGCGCACGGCGGGAAACTGGCCATAGATCTTCATGGTGCTGATTTTCCTGAGGGTTTCAGTGTTTGGAACTTTCCCCTGGCCGTGCAATCTTACATTCAGACGAGTTCAATCGTCTCCCGCTTCTCCTCCCTGAGCGGGTTGCCTTAATTTCAATTAAGGCGTTTTGCCCCCGGTTTAATTCCCCTTTACCGGGGGTTTTTATTTCCGGCGCCCGCTGCCCGCAGCCAATCGTCGAGCAGCGCGCGCGTTTCCTCCACCCCTTCGCCCGACAGGCTCGAGAACAGCCGTACCTCGGCATTGTGGGCGCCGCCCGCCAAGCGGGCGCTGGCTTCGGAGAGGACCTTGGTCCGCCCTTGCCGAGCGAGCTTGTCCGATTTCGACAGCAGCACCAGCAGGCGTTGCGCGACAGGACGAAGCCACTCCAGAAGGTACTCGTCGTGCGCGGTAAACGGATGCCTGACATCCATCAGCACTACGACCCCGGCCAGTGCGCGGCGCGCGCCGAGGTAGCCGCCGACCAGCAGGTCCCACTGTGCGCGCACCGCTTGTGGCACGCGCGCATAGCCATAGCCCGGCAGGTCGACAAGCCTTCCGCGCCCCCCGAGATCGAAGAAATTGATGGTCTGCGTGCGTCCCGGCGTCTTCGAGACGAACGCGAGCCGCTTGCGCCTGACAAGCGCGTTGATCGCACTCGATTTGCCTACGTTGGAGCGCCCGGCGAAGGCGAGCTCGGGCAGGTCCTCCGGCGGCAGGCCCCCGGCCACTCCCGCCGAAATCAGGAACTCCACCTTGGAAAACGCGCTCGCGGGCTCCGGCATGCTCGAAATTCTAATAAAATGAGGCGTTTCCAAGGTATTCGGGGAGCTTCGGAATGAACCGTTTGCTGGCGGCGCTCGCCGCCGCGGGGCTGTTGTGGGCGGCGCAAGCCGTTGCCCAGGGCGCCGCGAATCCGGACGTCGCGAAGGGCGAGCAGGTCGCCAAGCAGATTTGCGCGGCCTGCCACGCAGCCGATGGCAACAGCGCGATCGCCCTCAACCCGAAGCTTGCCGGCCAGATCCCCGAGTACCTGCACAAGCAGCTCGTCAACTTCAAGCCGCAGGGCGGCAAGAAGGCGGAGCGCGACAACGCGGTGATGGCGGGCATGGTAGCGAGCTTGTCCGATAGTGACATGCGCAACGTTGCCGCGTATTTCGCGTCGCAGAAATTGCGGCCGGCGGCGGCGTCCAGCAAGGAACTTGCGGCGCAAGGCCAGAAGCTGTGGCGGGGGGGCAATGCGGCGAGCGGCGTTCCGGCCTGCGCAGGCTGCCACGGCCCGGACGGCGCTGGCATCCCGACCCAGTTCCCGCGCCTTGCGGGCCAGTTCGCGGAGTACGTCGAGGGGCAGCTGAAGCTGTTCCGCGCCGGCGGCCGCGCCAACGATCCAAGCGGCATGATGCGCGGTATCACCGCGCGCATGAGCGACCAGGAGATGAAGGCGGTGGCGGAGTACGCCGCCGGATTGCGCTAGATTCCGGGCGAAATAAACGCCCGTGGGCGCTGTTAATCTCCTAGTGGTCCAACCCGAGGAGAAACCGATGAGAATAAGTGTGTTTGCCGCAGGTGCGGCAGTGGTGCTAGGGGCGGGCGTGGCGCAGGTAGCCTTTGCGCAGGCCAAGCCTGATGTGCTGGTCAAGCAGCGCCAGGCAGTGATGACTCTGCAGGGCAAGTATGTCGGCCCCCTCGTCGCCATTGCGCAGGGCAAGGCACCCTACAATGCAGCGGTCGTGCAGCGTAATGCGGGTTTTCTCGACAATCTGAGCAGAATGCCGTGGGACGGTTTTGACCCAAGCACGAAGAACGAAAAGAGCCGTGCGCTGCCCGCCGTCTACGAGAACAACGCAAAGTTCAAGGAAAATGCGAGCCGGTTGGAGAACGAAACCTCCAAGCTGGTCGCGTTGAGCAGAAGCGGGGACGAAGCCGCAGTGAAGGCGCAGATCGGCGCGGTCGGCAAGGTCTGCGGTAGTTGCCACGACGATTTCCGTCAGAATCAGTAGAGACTTGACCGCCGGGCAAAGCCCCGCCTGGGCGGGGCTTTTCTTTTTTGTGGCATTGCTTTGGGGGTTGGCCTTGCCGGCGCTGGCGCAGGGCGACGCCAAGCGCGGAGCGTACCTGGCAAAGGTGGGCGGCTGCGCTGGCTGCCACACGGACGCGAAGAAGGACGCGGTGCCATATGCAGGCGGACGCGTATTGAAGACCCCGTTTGGCACCTTTTACGGCCCGAACATCACGCCGCACGCGGAGGCCGGGATCGGGCGCTGGGGCGAGGCCGATTTCCTTCTCGCGCTGCGATCCGGCGTGCGCCCCGATGGCGCGCACTACTTTCCGGCCTTCCCCTATCCCTCCTTCACCCTGATCCGTGATGCGGATGCGCGCGACCTGTGGGCCTATTTCCGCTCGTTGCCGCCGGATGGCCGGGCCAGCCGGCCCCACAACCTGAGCTTCCCTTTCAGCCTGCGCTTCCTGGTCGGCTTCTGGAAATGGCTGTACTACGTCCCCGGCCCGTTCGTCGCGGACACCGGTCGAACACCGATGCTCAATCGCGGCGCCTACTTGGTCGGGGCGCTCGGGCATTGCGGCGAATGCCATACGCCGCGCACCGCCCTTGGCGGGCCGAAGCGGGACCGCCTGCTTGCCGGCGCGGCGAAAGGCCCCGAGGGCAAACGGGTGCCCAATCTGACGCCTGCGAAGTTGAAAAAATGGGACCACAACGAGCTCAGGGAGTTCCTGCTCGGCGGCATCACCCCGGATGGCGATGTCGCCGCCGAGACCATGGGCGAGGTGATCCGCAACACCACCAGCCAGCTGACCCCGGAGGACCTGGTGGCATTGATCGCCTACCTGCGCTCGCTGCCGGCGCTCGCCGACGAGCCGCGCTGATGCATTGCATTTGTTGACGGAATAGCATGCCGCAAGGCACTGTTCTGAGCAATGAGCGACGCGCAGGACCTGATCGAGCTGATTCCGCGGCTAAGGCGTTACGCG
>Ga0184628_10000337_pt1 | contig 26332 bp, 26 predicted proteins | sample PLM4_5_b1_FD_133149 | JGI IMG/M metagenome (GOLD analysis project Ga0184628, IMG submission 133149) | Groundwater sediment microbial communities from an aquifer in East River, Colorado, USA - PLM4_5_b1 | ecosystem: Environmental > Terrestrial > Soil > Riparian zone | place: USA: East River... | reverse complement strand
TCGTGATGAACTCATTCGCGGGCACTCCGGTCGCGCGCGCTTTCAACGCCGCAATCGCGTCCGGAATCGTAAACACGTGTTCGAGAGGCGTGCTCCATCCAGGTCGATTGCCGACAAGGACTATGTGATTGTGCGCGTCGATGATTCCCGGAATGACGGTCTTACCCATCAGGTTGATGACCCTGACGTTTCCTCCAGGAGTCGGAAGAGCGTCACCCACCGCCGCGATCCGGCCGTTGCGAATCAACAGCTGCGACACGACGCGGTTGCTCGCGTCCATCGTGTGGATTCTGCCGTTGGTCAGGGCGATATCACGAAGCTCTTCCGGAGCAGCCTGACCATAGGATTTTGCGAGTCTGCCGCCGATTGCGAGGGCGGCGGCTCCGCCAATGAATTTTCTGCGTGAGAGCATAGGCCACGCAGCTAACCACGAGCGGAAGGTTGCTGTCAATTCCCTGTCCTGAGGAAAGAGTTCCCCACAATTACTTCTTCACAGCGATGTTCAGCAGCCTTTCCGCATTCCGGCAGTAGATACGATCTTTTTCATCGGCGGTGAGGCCAAGTCCTTCGATGACTTTGATCGTTTCACGTATGTATAAACCCGGCGAAGGCTCAAACGGAGTATCCGAAGCGAAGACGACATTGTCGATACCGAAGAAGTCGAGACCGCACCGCGTTGCTGAAGCAGCGCCGAACAATGCCGTATCCGCAATGAAGCTGTGGAAGTAGTCGACCGGCCGCTTTTTCATATTCTTTCGAAGAGTCACGTAATCTTCATCCGAGGTACGTTCACCGAGAACGTCCCAGCCATATCCCACCCGCCCTTCAAAATACGGAATCATTCCGCCCATGTGGTGCGTAATGATTTTGATTTTGGGATTACGGTCGAATAGACCGGAAAATACCAGTCGCGACATCGCGACGCTGCTTTCGTACGGCCATCCCAGCGTCCACCAGATCTCATACTTCGATTTGGTTTCGCTCTTGTAGTCGGAGAAATCGGCTCCGCGGGTCGGATGCATCCAGATGGGAATGTCTCGACGTGCCGCTTCATCGAACAAAGGTTGGAACTCCGGAAGGTCCAGCGGCTTTCCCGCAACATTGGTATAGATCTGAAAGCCAAAGGCACCAAGCTGAGTCACGGCACGATCCATTTCCTTCATGAGTTCAGACGGATTGTTCATCGGCAAACATGCGACAAAACCGAGAAATCGTTTCGGGTACTTCGCGACCAGCTCTGCAAGACCGTCGTTGGCGACCATGGCGAGCGTCGGCGATTTGTCTGGTGGTGCCAGGACTTCCACGGGCGGAGCCGGCAGGCTGAGAATCTGGCAGTATTCTCCAAATTCGTCCATGACCTTAAACCGTTGATCGAGATCCATAATGTTTCGAATACTTTGAACGCGCTTGCCCATGTCTTTCAGGTCCGAGCCCACATCCACGTATGTATCGAAGTACTTCTTCGGGAAGAAATGGTTGAAGATGTCGATTTTCATGACGTAACTATAAATTAATCATCGGAACTTTGAATGCAAATCCCTCTCCCGAAGGGAGAGGGTGGCGCGAAGCGCCGGGTGAGGGGTGAAGAGATGCGTCCAAAGTTCAAATCAGGAGAGCTTTCCGAAAGAGCGCGTCAGATGAGAAAGGCAGATACGCGTGCGGAGCAGGCGGCATGGGAGTTGTTGAGAGACCGGCGAACTCTGGGGCTGAAGTTTCGAAGGCAGGTCCCAATAGATTGCTACATTGTCGACTTCTATTGTCCGGAAATCCGCGTCATCGTTGAAATCGACGGTGGAATACACGACCGACCGGGCCAGGCGAAATGGGATGAGGTGCGAAATAAACGACTACTGGAACTCGGCTACAAGATTCTCCACGTTGAGAACAAGGACGTCCTCAAGGATCCGGAATGGTTTTGCGAAATGATTCGATCTCTTTACCCCTCACCCGGCGCTTCGCGCCACCCTCTCCCTTCAGGAGAGGGATTTTCCTCCTCTTCATCTTCCTCTTCCTGTCCCTCTTCGACCACGTCGACTACGGACATCACAGATTGAACATCCGGTAGGCACAAACCAGCAGAACTTCCCTCCAACTGTGCCAGTACCGTTGTGCCGGTTTGCTTTCGATGGGACTCTCGGGAGCAGGAGACGTGTATGCCACAATACCCGCGTCTGCAAACATTCTTTTCAGCCGATACATATGGAACCCGTCGCTGACCACCAGGGCATTGTTCCACCCCTTGGACTGCATGAGTGCGACGGATGCACGGATACTATCGCGCGTCGTCACGCTTCCCTGTTCGGTAATGATGCTGTTCGCATCGACGCCCTGCTGAACCAGATACTCCGTGCCCACGTGCGCCTCAGAGAAATTGGGATCCAGACCGTAACTTCCGGTGGTGATAATGGCGCGGGCATAACCATGTCTGTAGAGTTCCAGTGCGTGATCCAGTCTTGCCTTCAGCACAGGCGATGGGTGGCCGTTATACTGAGCCGCTCCCAGTATCACGATTGCGTCAGCGGCGCGGGCTTCATCCTGAACCGCGAGTCTACGAATATCTCGAAACAACGACCAACCATAGAGAGCTGCGGCGATGGCAATTCCTAGAACTATCCGGAAGGAATATCTGAGAATCCTCCGAATCATTCGATATTTCCTTCCAACGCTTCTTGCAGCGCCGCCCGCGAGACAGGCCCTTCTCGAACAAGAGTTGGATGTTTCTGCGTCAGATCCAGCACAGTGGACCCCTGTGGAAACGTTAACACTCCACCGTCGATCAGCATTTCAAGATCCAATCCCAACTGTGCGCGCACTTCATCTGGATTGGCCGTGGAAGGCTGACCACTCCTGTTCGCACTGGTCGCCGTAATGGGTCTACCGAAGGCCTTAACCAGTCGCGTTGCAAAAGGAGCAAGAGGCCAGCGGACACCGATGGTGCCCGTCCCTGCGGTCACAAGGCGTGATACATTTCCTGACTCAGGTCCCAATGCCGGAAGAATCATGGTAAGAGGTCCGGGCCAGAAGCGGGTGGCCAGCAAGTTGACGATGCCGGAGACAGCGGAACAGTCCACTATCTGTTGCAACATGTCCATCGAGTCCACCAGAACCAGGATGGGCTTGTCTTCGGGCCGCCCCTTTAACTCGAAGATCCGCTGGACGGCAGATTCCTGGAATGGGTCGGCTCCCAATCCGTATGCGGTGTCGGTGGGAAACCCAATGACGCCTCCTGCGCGCAAGAACGATAGAATCTGATCGAAATCTCCGTCGGAGAGATTCGCCGCGTCAAATGTCAGCATCGGAAGCGAGAATTATCAGTGGATACACTTACTCTAGGCAAGCACAACCCACGACTGGCGGACATTCGGCGAGCCATCAATGGCGAGACTCTCACCGACGATGGTCTCCTGCCGGTCGAGGGACCGAAGCTGATTCGAGAAGCCCAGGACAGCGGACTAAAGATTGCGGCATTATTCGTACGATCGGATGTTTCGCCTGAAAACTTTAGTTCCAAATCACCAACCTACATTCTCGACCAACCCGCATTCCGCAAGATCCAGACAACGGAATCGTCCCAGGGGCTGATTGCGCTGATCCAGTTGAATCATTCGAGTCTCGCCAATGTATTACTGAAGTCGACACAGGGACCGATTGTCGTGCTGGCCCGGCTCCAGGATCCCGGCAACGCGGGAACCATCATCCGTGTCGCCGAGTCGTTCGGAGCCGGTGGATGCATCGGGCTCACCGGCACGGCAGGACTCTACAATTCAAAGGTCGTTCGCGCGAGCGCAGGCAGCGTGTTTCGTCTGCCCTGTGTGTGGGACGTTGCATTGGAAGATCTCGTCGCCCAGCTTCGTGAAGAACGGATCTCGCTCATTGGAACGTCGCCTCATGTATCCGAGACCATCGACGGATGGAATTGGCGATCCAAAACGGCAATTTTAATTGGCAATGAAGGCAGAGGCCTTGGCGAAGAAGATCTTCATCACTGCGACAAAGTGCTGAAAATTCCGCTTTGCGCACCGGTCGAGTCTCTGAACTCTGCGATTGCGGCGTCCGTCATTCTCTTCGAATCCTACAAGCAGCGGGGGCTTCAATGACGTCAGGCAGTGGTTCCCTCTTTGGGGAAGACAAACAGTCCGGCCCCCAGGCCTCCGCACCACTGGCGGAACGGATGCGGCCGGCCACGCTCGACGAGGTCATTGGGCAGGAACATCTTCTTGGCCCCGGCAAACCTTTGCGGACTGCGATTGAGCGTGATCGCGTGCCGTCGATGATCCTGTGGGGCCCGCCGGGAGTCGGAAAAACCACCATCGCACAAATCATTGCGAAGATGACGAAATCCGACTTCGTTCCCTTCAGCGCAGTCACATCCGGCATCAAGGAAATCAAAGAAGTCATGACGTCCGCAGAGAAGTCCTACCGCTCCGGACGCCGGACGATCCTCTTTGTCGACGAAATTCACCGGTTCAATAAAGCTCAACAAGATGCGTTTCTTCCTCACGTCGAGCGCGGCAATGTTGTGTTGATTGGGGCAACGACCGAGAACCCATCGTTTGAAGTGATCTCCGCACTGCTTTCCCGCGCACGTGTGTTCGTATTGCAGGCGCTTACCGACGCAGACATCCGCGCGTTGCTGGAACGAGCAGCATTGCGAGAAGCCATCCCCTTCGAAGCCTCGGGTCTGGATGCGATCGCGTCCATTGCAAACGGAGACGCGCGAACAGCACTCAATATCCTGGAACTGGCGTCGCAGACCGCAGTCGAGGGAGAGCGTCTCACGCCGGACGTGGTTCGCCAGGCGGCACAGCGGCAGCTGTTCTATGACAAGGGCGGGGAGGAGCACTACAACATCATTTCCGCCCTTCATAAGTCGATTCGAAACTCCGATGCGAACGCGGCGCTTTACTGGATGGCGCGAATGCTGGAATCCGGCGAAGATCCTCTCTACGTTGCCCGCCGGCTCGTGCGGTTTGCATCCGAAGATATCGGACTGGCGGATTCACACGCGCTGCGCGTCGCACTGGACTGCAAGGAGGCGTTCGAGTTTCTTGGACTGCCGGAAGGCAAGCTGGCACTGGCGCAGTGCGTCGTCTATCTGGCCGCGGCCCCGAAATCAAATTCCATTTACGCGGCGTACGGGAAAGTCGTCGATGACGTACAACAGACTCGAAATGATCCGGTTCCTCTGCATCTTCGGAATGCGCCAACTCGATTGATGAAAAGTTTGGCATACGGCAAGGGGTACAAATACGCCCACGATCAGGAAGGTAGAGTCGCCGACATGGATTGCCTCCCCGAAGCGCTCATGGGGCGCCAATACATTCTGCCGCAGGACATAGGCGATGAAGCCGGCATCAAGCAACGTCTTGACGAAGTGGAGTTGAAGAAAAAAGTGAAAGAGCGGAAAGAGCGGAAAGACGATAAATAAGACCATACAAGAAGATCACGCCATTCCCTTGGTTTCAAAGCCACGCTGAAGAAACTGCGGACTTCTGCACGTCCATCTTCAAGAATTCCAAGGTGCTGAATCACCGTCGCGGGCCAGTTCTGACATCGAAGCAAAGTTGTGAGAAATTCAAGAATTCCAAGCCGACTTCTTCTGCAATGACGTTCGATGCTACCCTTCTTTCCCGAAAGGACTTTTAGCCTTATGCACGGTCCTCGTCGAAGCCATCGCATACTCGCATCTTTTCTGGCGGCAATCCTGGGGACAACAGGGCTGCTCGCCTTCCAGTCTCAACCCCAATCGCTTTCCACGGAGCTTCTCGATGGGTTGGATCGCATCTCCGGCGATTCCATGCGAGGGCATCTGTCATTTATCGCCTCGGATCAGCTGGAAGGCCGAGACACGCCGTCCCGAGGTCTGGATATTGCCGCCGAATACATTGCGGCACAATTCCGAAGAGCCGGGTTGGAACCTGCCGGCGACGACGGATACTTTCAAACAGCAATGTTTGCGTCCTCGGAACTGGACGCGGCTTCGTTTCATTTCCTCCTTCGCTCGGGTTCAAAAGAAATCCAGGTAGCAGCAAATCAGTTGAACTTCGTCTTTCGGCAGAACTGGACAATGGAACCGACAAAGGCGACGAAAATTGTGTTTGGCAATACTGCCGCTTTGGATGCGATGCCGCCCGGACAAGTTGACGGCAAAGTGGTGTTGATGGAAGAGCCCAAAGTGAACGCTGCGGACCAGGCGCAGGTTGCCGCGGCCAATGACTTCGTCCGAAAACTGCAGGCGATGAAGCCAGCGCTCATCGTATACATCAGTCGGAGTACACCCACTGCAACGGGCGGTGGTCCAGCTTCACTGATCGACCCCGAGAATCGCCAACAGGGAAACTTTGATCGTTCCATCGCTCAGAATCCAGTGCTTACCGTCTATTCTCCGGATGCGATCTCGTTATACGATGCATTGGAGTTCGGTTTGGACTCCGCTACTGTTTCCGTGGAAGCGCGCGCCGTGGAAAGGCCTGTTCCGCTTCGAAATGTCGTGGGCATCCTCCGAGGTACAGACCCCGCGCTGGCAGATAGTTATGTGATGCTTACGGCACACTACGACCACGTTGGCGTCCGTGGGAATGGACCGGACAGGATTTTCAATGGTGCCAACGACGATGGCAGCGGCACCGTCTCTGTAATTGAGATTGCGTCGGCGCTCGCGACTTTAAAGGAAAAACCTAAGCGCAGTCTCGTGTTTATGACGGTCTTCGGAGAAGAGAAAGGGATGCTTGGCTCCCGTTACTATGGCCGTCATCCCATTTTCCCCTTTGAGAAAACCATAGCAGATATCAACCTCGAGCAAATTGGCCGAACAGACAGCACCGAAGGACCTCAGGTAAACAACGCCTCCATTACCGGCTTCGATTTTTCGGACATTGGACAGATCTTTCAGTCCGCCGGTCAGTTGACGGGTATCACTGTCTACAAGCATGAACGCAATAGTGATGCGTACTTTTCACGCAGTGACAATATCGCATTGGCTGCTCTCGGCATCCCTGCTCACTCGTTGAGCGTCGCATTTGACTATCCGGACTATCACCGCGCCGGTGATCAATGGGAGAAAATCGATTATTCCAATATGGCACGGGTGGACCGGATGGTCGCTTTGGGCCTTCTGATGATCGCCAACAATCCTGATGCACCGAAATGGAACGAAGCAAATCCCAGAACGGCGCCCTACGTCAAATCCTGGAAGGACAGTCACTCGACGTCTCCGCAGTAGGAACAGGACGCCATGATCTTCTCTGAGGATTAGTGGCTGGAGCTGAAGATTGAATCGCAGGAAGACGCGAGTCCATCGAACAGAGAGCAGCACGCGAACTTATTTCGTTATCAAGTGGCCGGAGTCTTTTTCGTTCTCACAGACGTCTTCTATCAATTCGGTATCCGGCATGATTTGAAACTTCAGTGTGAAAGACCAAGGTTTGGTGTATGCCTTGGAATCGTCGATCGTCACCTGAATTTCCATGTGCCCGAAATCCACGCGGTGAAATCGCTCGATGGTGTGCATGGCATCGGAGTGAGGATGGCCAGCGTCATCAAGCCACGTTTGGTCATTGCGGAACAAAGGGGAGCTCCGCGCGTTTGCAATTGCAGGAACAGTGGGAACAGACCCTCTGCCCCCTCTCGTTGGAGTATGTGGAGCGGTAAAGCGTGGTCGATGACCCCACTGAAGTTAAACGCGATCTGGATCGCGTGACCACCCGAAAGAAGGATGACGGGCCGATCTTTCGGCGGCTTCAATCCCCTCGCCCGTCCTGACACCGAGTCATTCCGCCGGTGCATGGACGGCAAACAACAAAGAACTCACGGAGGAAGAATCTACAAAATTTCGACAATCACGGTTCGCCGGGCAGTGGGCCGAATTCCGGGGGAGGCTTTCGGTTTCGAGTGGCGGTCTCGTAGGCCGATGCGATTCGGAACAACTGTGGCTCGCTAAAAGGGCGTCCGATGAAATCCACGCCGACGGGGATCTGCGCGGACACGGGGCCCACCAGACGCGAGGCATTTCCCTCGGTAACACGATCCCACACTTCGGTCGTGAAACCTGCCGGAACCGTGATCACCGGAAAGCCCTGCTGGCCGAACATCGACCATCCGATCGGTGACCGGCCGTTGGCCGTTGGTTCCCGGGGCGAAGTCAGCTTTCGCGGCGGGACCGTCGACATGGGAGAGAGCAGTGCGTCGAGTTGCTGCTCCTGCATACACTGCAGCAGCAGGTTCTGAAGAGCAAAGCGAGTCTGGATGCGTCCGGAGCTATCCAGTTCGGTAGAGCGCTCAGCGGCTTCGCGCGCCTGCCTGCGGTCGGGGAAGTTTCGATCCTGATAAAACCGGGCTTTGGCGATCAGGTCGGTGTTGGTCTTGATGTTCGCATCACCGCGCTCCTGCAGATAGCGATTGATCATATACTTGCCTTCGCCCTGCGCACCGACACCTCCACCGAGACTGCGCAGTGAGAGACCTTGAGGAACTTTGGCGGGATCGTTATGGATCTCGAGCAGTCTGCCAAGTGGATCCGATCCCGCAAACGCCTGCGGAAATTGCCGTACAAACGCCGAGTTCAAAAGTTCCGGCGCATATCGCGGGATGCACGACTGAAACAACGCGCCTTCCGGCCCCGGGTCGACCACTGTCGCGCCCAGTTTTCGAACTTCGACGATGGCACGTTCCACGAGGTCGATGCTCTGCGTGTCCGCCTTCGAGAACAACTCCCTGCTCATGTATTCGCGGACAACGCCGATGCGCACGCCTTCAAGCCGTCGCGTCGTCGCGTAACTGGCATACGGCTTTGACGGCGTGCGGCCCACGCTGAATACAGTCATTTCATCTTTCGGATCGTAGCCCGCAATGACATCGAGGATTTTCGCGGCGTCCAGCACGGTGCGGCATATCGGCCCGACGCGCATGTTCAACCCCGCGCCCATCATTCCATCCCGGCTCATGAGTTCCTGTGTGGGCGCAAGACCTACCAGACTGTTGACTGCCGCCGGCCAGCGAATCGACACGACGGTTTCCTCTCCGATTGCACAGGTCACAAGGTTGGCTGCCACGGACGTCGCGGATCCGGCACTCGACATGCCAGGCTCGCGCTCAGTGTCGTATGGATTACAAAATGTGCCGCCGAAAGAACTTCGCGCCCCGTCAACGGCATATTCGGCGAGATTGGCCTTCGCCATGATGATCGCCCCTGCGTCGCGCAGACGCTTCACAAACGTGGCATCGTCGGGTGGGCGGTCGTTGGCGTAATCGACATCACCACCGGATGTCGTTCGCATGTCGAACGTGTCGTACTGGTCTTTGATAGCGATTACGACGCCGTGCAGCGGGCCAACCAGCTTGCCGGTCTGCCGGAATTGACGATCCTGTGCCGCGGCAATCTCCAATGCATCGGGCATGGCGGTGCCTTGATCGGCGAGGTCGGTCAGACTGCGCGCCTTCCGATCATCGAAGCCCCAGGATTTGCGAGCTGCGGGACGCAGGTTGAGCGTCGAGAGCGCATTAATCTGGCCGGCGTGCGGCTTTGTCGTGATCGGCCCGAGAATGCCCTGAGGTTCGTTCACGCATGTGCCGTTGTAGGTCTTGATGCGCTTCAAATAGAACTCGACGAGACGCACCGTGGTGACCTGGCGCGCCTGGATCGCTTTTTGGATTCCATCGATCGTTGCTTCCTGAAGATGAAAGCGCGTCGAAGTCGGTTGAGGCGCTGCCGCAGTGGATGAGACTGCGGCAGACGTCAGCAAAAGGAATGCGAGCAGCCGAGTGCGGACATGCGCTGGGAGCATCGTGTGTTCTCCTGTCGGAAGATGATGCGCCCAAGGATAGAAAATTCAAGCCGAGCGAGCAACAACGAAGCACCGTCAGCATAGTGCCGTATCGACGCGCTCAAATTGCTACAGCTACCAGCCTTATTTCAAAATTCTGCTATTTCGTTGCGCGCCAACTCGCGCTATTGGTTCCAGTCCGGATCGTTCCTTCAATCGCGCCCCCGGTAACTCGACCCGAGTATTGGGAATTTCCGGCGGTAAACGTGATCTGATCCCCCACCATTTTTCCATTCGTGATCGGGGTATTGTTTCCGCCGCTGACTACGGTGCCGGAAAGCATCTGGAATGTTTGCGTAATGCGAACTTCGGACTGAGCGGATTTCCAGGTTCCCTCGACTTTAGAAGGAACAATCCAAAGATAGGCCGAACAGTAGCTCGCACAACCGTTCTCGACTCGCACCGTTTCATCTGCGACCCAGTCTCCCATTGTGAAGGTGTTGGAAACGATTCGTGTTCCCGGTTTGAGATCGAGGATCTTGGGACGCAGCTTGAGGTTGATATCCGGAAGCAGAAACATGGTGATGACTGTTGCCTGGGAGAAATCGGTTTCGAACAGATCGGCCTTCACGAAGGTGGCCTTGTCCGCGACCTTCTCCGCCACGGCATTCTGTTTGGAAAGCTCCACCATATCCGGATTGTATTCGACTCCGTGTGCGCGGATGCCGCGCTTGGCGGCGGTGATGACCGTGCGGCCGTCACCGCTGCCGAGGTCCATCACGTAATCCTGCGGTGTGGCTTTCGCCATATCGAGCATCTTGTCCACCACCAACTGTGGAGTCGGCACCCACACTACATCTTTCCCCGGCTGGCCGACGGTCGGTTGAAATGGCCCAGTCGCCGGGGGAGCTTGCGCAAACGCACCAGCCGAGATCAAGGAAATGCTGACTGCCATCACGGAATAGCGGACACATTGAGATAAACGCATGGTTGTTCTCCTCGTAGGGTTTGGTGATTTGTGGCGCAATTATATCTGTAGAAACTCCCGGACGGGCCCCGAATTTCAGGTAACAGGAAATTTCACTCCGTTCATTCACGCCCCGCGAGTCCACCGCCGGGTGGACTCGCTGCGGGGCTTCACGCTATCTAGTCCACTTTCGATGACCACTCTTTTCGCCTCTACTTCTGAGCGCCAGACTCCCGCATGGATTCCAGCTTGTCGAGGTTGATGCTCAGGACTGCGGCCTTCAGCTGGCTGAGATTGAGGTCACGGCTCGATGCAGTCACCATAAACCGGTCTGCGAGTACAACGGCATACTCATTGGAACCACTTTTCGAAGTCTTTTCATGAACGACGCGATTGCCTTCCTTCCTCGTTCGTTCGGAACCGTCGTCGCTCTCGCGCTCGCCCTGGATGGCCATCCAACCGGCGAGTCCCATCAGCCCGCTCATTCCGCCGGTGTCCATCACCTCCAGCGATAGCTGCTTCTGTCCGCCGTCACCATACGTCGCTTCGCCCTTCGACATCATGAATCCAGCTGCCCCGGCCTTTTCGACGTTTTTGCTGGTCCGTGGCAATCCCGCAAGTGTTTCGGGCACGAATGCGTTGAGACTTTCAATCCCAACGGGATCGAAGTGCTTCCCGCCACCCAGCAGCGTCCCAAGACTTTCCAGTGCGGCACTAGCTTGAGCGTTGGCGTCACCGGTTTTTGCTGCATTCTCCATTTTCTTGTTGCTCTCCTCGAGCTTGTCACCCAGATTCTTGAGTCTGCCCAGCGGAGAATTGGGATCGACCTCGACGCCAGATGTACCATTGGTTCCATTCATCAATCCGCTAAATCCGGTGGTCCCTATTGCGCCGAGTCCCACGATCGCCGCTCCCACCGTACCGAGAATGATCGACACTACAATCGCGCAGACAACAACGACGGCGGTATAACCGACCGCTTTGTCCTGTGGACACTTCATCAGGCGGGGAAGGCCGAGGTAGAGCAGATACAATCCATAGAGCGCAGCAAAGATTGCCAGGATCCCCAACAACGGAACGATTCGGAGGACGCCGGCCACCCAGCCTGGTGTAAACGAATAGACAGCCACCTTGAGTGCTTGTGCGCTGTCCTTCTGCGCTCCGAAGGTCGGGGCTAAAGCATTGATGATCGCTGAGACGATGAAGACGCCAATGATTGCAGTGACGATCCCGATGCAGGCTCCTGCGATACCGAGGGCGAAAGAAGCCCTGTAGTAACCCGCAAATGGAATTGTGGTCCCAATAATGGACCCGCCAACAAAACCTGCTATCGCGCCAATAGCGGACAGAGGCAGAACGTAGCCCGCAATCAACTCACCGGTCGGAGTGTTCTCTTCGGCAATCACCGGCCATTCGGCGTTGGGTGTCAAACAAATGTTTTTGACGCGCTCAACAATGTTCACGGGGCACCTCGCTAAAAATGGAATGGTGCATCTTACATCGTGAGGAGACGTTGCCGAAGCATTCTCTGAGTAGAAAATCCGCCGACCTTCAACGAATGCAAAGTCGGTCTTGTAAAGAAGTTCGGTCGCCCAGCACTTTCGGAGTGGACGTTATCAGAACCTGCGCGTAAAGGGGGTGCTTCGAGGTTCTGCGCGTGGCAGCCAAGGACCACTTTGGGGTCTCCTTCAGACACACCTGCGTATGATGCCCCACAAAAGTTGGACACAGCGTTTCAGGTATTTCCTGGTCGTGTCTTTGGGAACGATGGATGATCAGACAGAACCAGAATCTCGACGAACCGAGTATTCTGGCCCTGTCAGCCCGATCGATGTCTCAATAGGGTTTCTTGGCACCAAACACAAAGTTTATCCCGACGGACCCTTCGATCCAGGTCGGCGCGCCATGATAGTAGTTCGGTATTGTGCGACCTCTTACCTCTGCTCGGAATCCCATCGGTCCCCAGAGTTTTACCGACTTGAGGCCGGCTCCATAGCTCACGTTAAAAAACGTATCTTTTTGGCTCACCGAGATCGTGCGTACTGCGTTCAGAACGCCGCCAGAGGCGAGTTGGATATTTTCGGGAATGGAGTATGAGTAACCATCTGTATGCGTTGTAATTCCCCCCACGTCGATAATAAAAAACGGCGCAAACTTATGAGTGAATGGGAATTCATCGGTGGAAAAATTGTAACTCAAGCCTCCATTCCAGATTACGCCGCGAGTCCTAGGGTCGACGTCTCGAATCTTAAAATGCTCGATGTATCCGAATTGAGCTTCGAATTCCAAATTTGAATCCAGGAAAGCTCCGAACCGAAGGCCATAGAAAGCCTCGTTCCTAAGCGTACCTGCGCTCGAAGGTGATGCCGAGTAATACCCGAGATATGGGTTTAATTCGACACTCTGCCCCAGCACAGCAGTGGGAAAAAACAATACAAGCGCAACCATACCCCCAAACAGCATACCCAACGGTGATAGCTTCATACATTCTCCTTTTCCTGAGTTTGAATCGCGGCGTCCTAATTATTCATTCTTCAGCGAGGCAGACGAAAAAAGGTACTGTAACTAATGGCAGGTAAGCGATTTTTGCGGTGACCTGCCCCAATCCGTGGTTTTCTCGTTCTCGCGAAGTTAGAAGGAGCAATTGAATCGCCATATAAATCCACAGACGGAAGACTGTGGCTCCCTTGAATTTTTGAGTTCTCTTCTCGAGTGGATGTACGGGTTTGAAGGGCGAGGCGTGGTACGCTCAAGTCCATGACCATCCTGCGATTTGTTGCCGCCAAACTCAGCTGGGGTCCTGTCGCTTTGCTCTTGATCGCGCCTGCATTAGGGCCTACCTACGAAGCGGTTTGTGGCGAACCAATAATCTATTCGGGAGCCGCCGGCTTCGAAAACCGGTCGGCCTCGACTCAACTTCAGGTTGTCAGCCTGAACCTGGCGCGTGAGGAGCACCTGGAGAAGATCCTTCACGATCTGAAACAGGCCCAATCTCTAGCGGCCACCGACGTCTGGCTCCTTCAGGAGGCGGCGGAGCGCCCCGCTTCGGCTCGCACAATTGCTGACCTTGGAGCATCACTGAAGCTCAATTATGTGTTTGTGCCCGTGGATTTCCTGGACGGGGGAAATCTCGCTTCCGGACTTGCGATTCTCAGCCGATATCCCATTCTCGATCGGCGGGTCATCCCGCTGACGAAGCACGACCTGAAGTTTCATATCCGCTGCAGAATTGCGCTGCAGGTCACAATCGCCGCGCCTTCCCAACCTGTAACCTTTTTCAATGTTCACCTCGACAGCAGGATCACCCTCAAAGAACGTATCAACCAGGTCATGCCCGTAGTCGAGGAGGCGAATTCTTTGAACGCTCCCGTCGTCGTCGCGGGGGACCTCAATACCGCGGACATCCGGTGGATGTGGAATCTGCTGCCGATACCCTACGCAGAAAAACACAGCAGTCGACTTCAAGAGATATTTCGCGAACGCGGTTTCGCCTCACCTTTGGATGGTATGCGCGCCACCATGGATGTCCCTGGATTTCCCCTGCACCTGGACTGGATCTTTCCCAAGGGACTCGACTCGATTTCGGCCGGGGTAGTAACGATCGACTTTTCGGACCACAATGCCGCCTGGGTCAGACTCAAGATCCCGGAAGCCAGCACTCTACCCGCAACAACGAACTGAAGATTCGTTGGCTGGCCACCAGTTTGCTGGAGTATACCTGCGAAGATTATTGGGAATTGCCGGACGAAAAAGGCCGGGAGGAGCAAGTTGGACTGTGAGAGAGGCCGGGAAGCTTGGCGTTGGTAGCTAGCCCGGCCTCTTCGATAACTAATGCGTCTGTGGCCAGAAACTACTTCTGCTTGGGTGAGTACTTGGTAAGCGTGGCCACGAAAGGCTGACCTGCTTTCGTCGTCTGAACTTTCCCGTTTAGGATCGCCTCGTTTTTCGTACCTTTTGCATAGAGACTATTGTTGGCATCTTCGTCCTCGCGCAGCGTAGAACCCTGCAGCGAGAGGCCGCCGAACACACCTTTGGAACGGGACCAGGACAAGATTTCGGCATGCAGCATCGCATCGGTCATCGCCTGACTCTCGCGGCCGACAGGTCCGGCGGCGGCGCTCGCCTCGCCACCGAGCGTGAACTTGCTCTTCAGCAACTTCTCCATTCCCGCCTTGTTCATGACCAAAAGCACGACGTCGCTCTCCGCTCCGCCTGCTTGCAGGCCAACACTGCTGCCTTCCATTCGCATACCAGCCGGCGCGCTCCAACCGCCCTTACCGTCGCGGCACGATGCGAATCCGCGGCCGTATTTTCCTCCGACTATAAACCCGCCTTTTTTAACGCCAGGAATGACCACGGCGCAAACGGATTTATTCAACAGGTCCGCAGGAATTCCTTTGTCTGCGGCACCAGCCAGTTCGTTGAGCGTTGTTGTAGCGTCGTTGAGACGGTCCTCTTCCTCAGTGGCTGCAAATACCGGCAAAGCAATCGCCAAGAGGGCAATCATGGAAATTCCAAACTTCATGGGGGCCTCCTTCTTTGCTCATCGCTTGGACCAGATCACAGTTTCGATGAACTTGACCTGGTCCAGTGTGTGGTTCAATGTGACCGGTCGACTTAGGGTTTCCACGAGATTCGGGTACATGCCGAATCCGCGTATGAGACGAATCTAGCAGTATGCGCGATGCGGCGCAAGACCTGGGGTTCCTGTTTCTGCGCAGCAAACGAATCGTGATGAACCGTTCGTCAGAAATTCGCACTTCAGACCTACGATAGATCTTCCCTGTGAAGGAGAACCTCAAAATGTCCATTTCACGACGCAGTTTCCTCGGTACGCTGGTTGGCACGGGAGTGGTTTCATACCTGCCCTCTCTGGCCATTGCAAAGAACAAGGACGACGCGTTTGAGCACGGAGTGGCGAGTGGCGCACTGGATTTGTTGTCGGGGACGAATCACCTGACTACCGTCTAGTCTGGATTCGATCTCGCGCTCTGCGCGAACAGCTACAAAGGCGAACCGCGGAGAATTGTCTGCTGAGAAACACTTTCTGCCCTGCCCAAACTCGTTGTAGTAACATCCCCTCAAAGAACTTGCGCCCAAATGCGGAGTAATTTAGGGAATCATCGCAGGCTTAGGACGAGCTGCATTTGCCGCAAGGGTTCGCGAGGTGGATTCCACCGTAGCTGTGTTGCGTTGAATCGTGCCTTGCGCGGCCACGTTTCGCGGGCGAAAGGAGACTTCCAGTGATTGCTGTCGCGTTTCAGAGACTACGTTTGAGCCCGGTGCTATTTATCGTCCTGCTCGCCGCTTCATGTTCCGGCAGGAAGGAGCCGCCGCCTGCGGAGCCCTCGGCCGAGACTGTGTCCCAGCAGGAGTCCATTCCTCCAACCCCCTCGCCATACGATGTCCTCCCCGCATCGGTGCGCGCCGGCATGGATAATCCGTTCACCGGCGACCTGGATGAAATGGCGAAACGTCGCCTAATCCGCGTGGCCGTCACGTTCAACCGTACGCACTACTTCCTAGACAGAGGGGCGGAGCGCGGGCTGACCTACGAGTGGATGAAGATTTTCGAGGAAGAACTGAACAAGGACCTGAAGACCGGTAAGCTCCGGGTTCACGTGGTCATGGTGCCGATGTCTCGTGAGCAGCTGCACCCTGCTCTCGTGAGCGGCAAGGTCGACATGGTCGCCGCCATGGTCACCATCACCCCCGAGCGGGAGAAGCTGGTCGCCTTCTCCGACCCCACGCGCAAGAACGTGAACGAAGTGGTGGTCACCGGCCCGGGAGCCCCGCCGATTACTTCGGTGGATGACCTTGCGGGTCAAACGGTGTTCGTCCGAAAAGGAAGTATCTACCAGGAAAACCTAGTCCGTCTGAGCGCCGAACTGAAAGCACGCGGTAAGGCACCAATTGTTATCAGCGAGGCTCCGGTTGTCCTCGAAGACGATGACGTGCTCGAGATGGTGAACGCCGGTCTCACCCCGATCACCGTCGTGGACGACTATCTTGCAGAATTCTGGAACAACATGTTCAAGAAGATCACGGTGCATCCGAACGTTACCGTCCAGACCGGGGGGACGCTTGCCGTAGCATTTCGTAAGGAGAATCCAAAACTCCGCGATGCCGTCAATAAGACGCTGAAGAAGCACGGCGAGATCGACGCCACCCGCAGAATCCTCGAAAGCAAGTATCTCGAAAGCATCAAGTACGTGAAAAACGCTGGGGCTACCGCGGAACGCAAGAAGTTCCAGGCTGTGGTCGAACTATTCAAGAAGTACGGCGAAAAGTACAATCTCGATTATCTGCTGGTTGCGGCGCAGGGGTACCAGGAGTCGACGCTGGACCACAGTGCGAGAAGTCCCGTTGGCGCTATCGGCATCATGCAGGTCATGCCCGGGACAGGAAAGGATATGAGAGTCGGCGACATCACCCAGATCGAGGCGAACATCCACGCCGGTACGAAGTACATGCGGTTCATGATGGACCAGTTCTACAAGGACGAACCCATGGACACTCTGAACAAGGCACTAATGACCTTTGCATCGTACAACGCCGGTCCGTCTCGCCTCAGCCGCCTCCGAACTGAGACGGCAAAGAGAGGCCTCAATCCGAACCTCTGGTTCGGCAACGTGGAGCAAATCACCTCGGAGCGAATCGGCCGCGAAACCGTCACCTACGTCAGCAATATTTATAAGTACTACATCGCCTACCGCCTCCTTACCGAACAACAGCAGCAACGTGAGGCAGCGAAGGCAGGGGTCGCTGGCGCTAGCAAGTAACGACGCGTCAGTGCGGCGTTTGCTTAATCGGGGTTTCGAAGGTGTGCGCCGTGTTCACACCTTCCGGCCAAACCCGAAGTGTTTCATGTGCTCCTGTAGTATGCACAGATCCATCACGACTTCCATTCCCGCCGTGCGAGCGCGTTGAGCAGCCTCTTCATGCACGACCTCCAGTTGCATCCAGATGACTTTGGCATCACGGCGAATCGCGGTTTCCACAATATCCGGTACATACTCCGGCCGACGGAATATATTGACGATCTCGATTGGACCCGGGACTTCGTCAAGGCTGGCGTACGCCTTCTTCCCGAGCACTTTCACTTCGTTCGGATTGACCGGCGTAATCTCGTAACCCGAATTCTGCATGTATCGGGAAACTCCATAACTCGCCCGGCCAGGATCTGACGACAGGCCAACCACGGCAATCTTTTTGTACTTCTGCAGAATTTCTATTGTCGACATTACGAATGGGCGACCTTTTTCTTCGGAGCTTTTTTCTTCGCAAATTCGTCCTGAAATGCCCGAACCTCAGTCTCGGTCAGAAATCGCCACTCCCCCGCCCGCAGCTTCTTGTCTTCGAGCGATCCAATTTTCACACGACGTAATTTGTCCACCGGTGAACCCATGACCTGAAACATCCGTCGTATCTGCTGATTCCGTCCCTGATGCAGCGTCACCTCATACCACGGCTTCGGACCGGACTTGATCAGCGTGATTTCGCACGCTGCGAGCCGCTCGTTATCCAGATAAATTCCTCGGCGCAGCCGATCCATGTCGCGTTCGGCAGGATCGCTGGCCAGCTTGACATGGTAGACCTTGGGGATAACGCCAGCCTTGGTCATGTGGTCGGTAAATTCGCCGTCGTTGGTCAGGATGATGAGGCCTTCGGAGGCGAAGTCGAGGCGACCCACCGGATAGACCCGTTCCTTCACCTTTGCGACATACTCCATGACCGTCGGCCGCTGTTGCGGATCGCTGGACGTGGACATCACATTCTTCGGCTTGTGAAGCAATACATATACAAACCGTGTGGGTATTCGGATCTTCTTGCCGTCCGCTTTGATGACATCGTATTCCGGATCCGCCTTGGCGCCGAGCTCGGTAACAAGCGAGCCATTCACCGACACGCGGCCCTGGAGAATCATCTCCTCCGCCTTGCGACGCGATGCGACGCCGGCATGGGCGAGGATCTTCTGAAGTCGTTCCTGCATCAGGACAGTGTACGCTACTGTACTTCTTCGAGCGGAAGTTCTGCCTGAATGGATTCCTCGGCCGAAGCCTCATTTCTGATGAGTTCCTCGAATTCTTCCATGCTCGGAAGCTCACCAATATCCTTCAAGCCGAAGTGGATCAGGAATTCTTTCGTCGTCTTGTAAAGAATGGGACGCCCCAGTACTTCCTTGCGCCCGCCGGCCGCAACAAGCTTCTTGTCCAGCAGCGTCTTGATCACACCGCTGGCCTGAACTCCGCGAATCTCCTGTATCTCAGGTACGGTCACCGGCTGCTTATAGGCAATCACTGCCAGCGTTTCCAATGCAGCCAGTGAGAGACGCGTCGGAGGATGCTGGCTCTGAAGGAACTTCTTCAAGACTTCGTGGTGTTCCGGTTTTGTGGAAAACCTCAGGCCGTCGGCCACTTCGCGGATCTCGATGCCGTGGATTTCCATCTGATACTTTTCGATAAGCAGCGTGATGGCTCCCTCGATGGTATCTCGGTCCACGTCGGGCAGAGCCTTGTGAATCGAGTCAATGCTTACCGGCTCTTTAGCCAGATAAATGATGGCTTCAAGAAGGGCTGAAAGATTTGGATAGCTCATAATTTGGATTGGCACGGGTTGTTATTTCGCCACACGCAACTTCCTGGCTCAGGAAAATCGCCTTGAGTCTTGTCAGTTCCAGCAGCGCCAGGAAGGCAACGATCAATCCTCTCCGGGTGAAGATCTCCGGCAGAATTTCGTTCAAAGTGACCGGGCCTCGAGTATTGATCTGATCAAAAAGGTATCCCATCATTTGTTCGATGGAGAATTCTTCCCTGTCCACCTGCATCATCGGACGTTGCTTTGCACGTTCGATGATTTCCCGGAAGGCTGTCAACAGGTCGAAAAGGCCGACGATAACCTGACTCTCGACTTCATCTTCGGCAAACGGCACCACACCCGCATTGTTCCATGAGGCGTTTTCCACCATTTCGCGCTGATAAAGCATCTGCGCGGCATTCTTGAATTTCTCGTATTCCAGCAGACGGCGAACCAGTTCGGCTCTGGGATCTTCCGCATCTTCATCCACGGCATCCGGATCCGGAGGCAGCAGCATGCGCGACTTGATGTAAATCAACTGTGCTGCAATCACGAGAAATTCCGACGCCACATCCACATCCATATCCTGAATCAGGTGCAGATACTCAAGATACTGCCTGGTGACGGTCGCAATCGGAATGTCGTAGATGTCGAGTTTCTGTTTCCGGATCATGTCCAGAAGCAGATCCAGCGGACCCTCATACAGCGGCAATGTGATTTTCAGTTCTTCCGTCATTTCACATCCATTTCAAATCTTCATGGCCTCCCGCACCAGCCCCATTGTTTCGGCCGCTGCGACTCTTGCCTTCTTTGCCCCATCTTCGAGAATCGCCGAGACGTCGCCCTTCCGGCCCTCCAGTTCCTGCCGTCGTTCGTAAATCGGCTGTACTTTCTTCTGGAGACTCTCAAAAAGCCACATTTTGCATTCGATGCAGCCTATTCCTGCGGAGCGACAACCTTGGTCCACTTCGGCAATTCTATTTTTCTCGGAAAACACCTTGTGGTAGTCGCCCACCGGACAGACATCCGGATTCCCCGGATCCGACCGCCGTTTGCGGGCCGGATCCGTAACCATGTTCCGAAGCGTCTGCTTCACCACTTCCGGATTCTCGGTCAATGCAATGGCATTTCCGTAACTCTTGCTCATCTTGCGGCCATCGGTACCGGGCAGCTTCGGGACTTTCGTCAGCAGCGCCTGCGGCTCAGGAAATACCACGCCGTAAATATGATTGAATCGGCGTGCGATTTCACGCGTGAGCTCGATGTGAGATACCTGATCCTCCCCGACCGGTACTGCGTTCGCCCTGTATACCAGGATGTCCGCAGACTGGAGCAGCGGGTAGCCGAGGAACCCGTATGTATGCAGGTCACGGCCGGACAGCTCATTCATTTGTTCCTTGTACGTGGGAACGCGTTCAAGCCAGCCCAGGGGCGTGATCATCGACAGCAATAGATGTAGTTCGGCATGTTCCACTACCTGCGACTGGACGAAGATTGTCGAACGGTTCGGATCCAGTCCGCTGGCAAGCCAATCCAGCGCATTGTCGATGATGGATGCACGAATATCACCGGTCGTATCGTAATGGGTGGTCAAGGCATGCCAATCGACTATGGAAAAGAAACTCTGGTATTCATCCTGAAGACGAACCCAGTTTTCCAGTGCGCCGACCAGATGACCCAGATGGAGTCGGCCCGTAGGCCGCATGCCGCTTAGAATCCTTGATTTAGCCATAGCAGATTACGCAATAAGGAAGGACCGTAAAACATAGATCACGGGGTCGTAGAAATAGGAGGGAATGCCCAGGAGCACCAGCCCCATAATGATGATCATCCCGTAATTTTGAATGGAGTGGAGAAATCCCTGTACGGGTCCAGGCAGAATTCCCGACAGAATCCCGGAACCATCCAGCGGCGCAATCGGGATCAGATTGAACACTCCGAGAACCACATTGATGAGGATTCCGTAGAACGCCACCATCACCAGGGGAACGATGATAGTTCCGCCTTCCGGCAGGTAACCGGACGCAATATTTCGAACCACCTCGGCCGATTCCGGTGACGACGCTTTAAGAATCATCAGTACCACAAACGACAACGCCGCAAGCACGAAATTGCTGACGGGTCCGGCAGCTGAAACGAGCATGTAGTCCCGCCTGGGATTACCGAGACGGTTGACGCTCACCGGCACTGGCTTCGCCCATCCAAAAAGAAATCCGGAATAGAAGATGCCGAGCAATGGAAGCAGGAGCGTTCCGATGGGATCAATGTGCACAATAGGGTTCAGAGATACTCGGCCGAGGAACTTCGCCGTCGGGTCTCCAAGCGTGTTGGCCGTCCATGCATGGGCCGATTCGTGCACGCTCAGGGAAAGCAGGAGCACGATAAATTCGACAATTCCGATGTACAGGGTTGTACTCATATCGATTGGTATCGTAGCACGTGGAGGGAAAAGGAAAGGGGCTGAGGGGAATGTTGGAAACGGGATCCCTCTCCTGAAGGGAGAGCGTGCACCATCAATAGATGGGCGGCCGGGTGAGGGGTGAAGAAAAATTCTTTACCCTTCACCCGGCTCTCCCACTGTTGCCCCAGAAATCTGTCCATTTCCCATATGCTATAATTTTCCGCATGCTTACCTTGCTGAGACTCGCACTGGGCTTGTATTTCCTCGGTCTCACGCATTCCGTGCTGACGGTTCTTCGCAGGAGAGAGACTTTTTTCTGGCCTGCCGCATTCGCTATGATCGCGGGTTTTATCTGTCAGGCCACTGCGATCGGGTACAGGGCTTACGAACTGCAGTCGTTTCCCGTAACGCAACTGTACGAAAGTTTTTCACTCTTTGCCGCACTCGCGGTCCCTGTATTTTTCATCGTCTATTTGAAGTATCGGATTCCCTCTCTTGGCGTCTTCGCATTTCCGATGATCTTCCTGATGACCTTCATGGCCAACATGGGCTACGACCAGTCCGACGCCATACCCGCAGTTCTTATGAGCCACTGGCTCTACATCCACGCGCCGTTGGTGATTCTGGGTTACGTTGCTTTGTTCATCGCCGTCTCTGCCGCCGTCCTGTATCTGGTTCAGGAACACGAACTCAAGTCCAAAAGACCGCGCATGCTGTATCAGCGCTTCCCCTCGCTGGAAGTCTGTGACGACCTTGCCTACCGTTCTCTGGCCATTGGATTTCCTCTCATGACGCTCGGAATGATTTCCGGAGTGCTCTGGGCCCATATGGCCAACTGGGGACCTCAGTGGGAACTGGATACGAAGGTACTTCTTTCATTTTTTACCTGGCTGATTTATCTGCTGCTGATTCACTACCGGCTCATCGCGGGATGGAGAGGCAAGAAGGCGGCATATCTCGCAATTGCCGGCTTCGTCGGTGTACTCGCCACGTTTGTAGGATCAACCTATTACAGCGGATTCCATACATTCACTCAATAATGCAACTCGCGTTAATCGGCGTTAGTCACAAAACTGCACCTGTCGAGATTCGGGAACGCCTCGCATTCCCTTCCGAAAAGATGCGGGCGGCGCTCGAAGCCCTGATGGAGCGCGCGAAGGCAGGCGAAGCGATGATTCTATCGACCTGCAATCGCGTGGAGATTGTGGCGGAAGGTCCGAGTGACGAACTCATCCGTCAGTTTCTTTACGAATACCACCGCATTGGCGCCGAAGCAGTATCGGACCATCTTTACTGTTTGCAGAACGCCGACGCGATTCGCCACGTCTTCCGGGTCACGTCGAGTCTGGATTCCATGATGATCGGAGAGCCTCAGATTCTCGGCCAGGTGAAGGAAGCTTTTCGTATAGCCAACGACGCCGGAACCATCGGAACGAATCTCAGCGCTCTGATGAACCGGGCATTTGCCGTTGCGAAACGAGTTCGTTCTGAAACCGGGATTTCCCAATCCGCTGTTTCCATCAGCTACGCCGCTGTCGAACTCGCACGTCAGATATTCCGCGATCTAACCGGCAAGACCGTCATGATCATTGGTGCAAGCAAGATGGGAGAACTTGCGGCCAGGCACCTCAAACGGAATGGCGTCTCATCCGTTCTGGTGACGAACAGGACATTTGAGAAAGCCGTGGAAGTTGCCAAAGTGTTTGATGGGGCCGCAATACCATTCGAGCATTTCACCGATCACATCGATCGTGCGGATATCGTTATCAGTTCAACCGGCGCTCCCCATTTCGTGATCACAAAGCCGATGGCGGAACGAATTATCAAGCACCGGAAAAACAAGCCGGTCTTCTTCATCGATATTGCCGTGCCGCGCGATATCGACCCGGCGGTCAACGAGATTGACAACGTTTTTCTTTACGATATTGACGACCTGCAGCAGGTCATCGATGCAAATCTGAAGGAAAGACTAAAGGAAGCCCATCGCGCTGAAGAGATTATTGACGGCGAGGTTCAGGCTTTCTGCACTCGAATGCAGTCCCGTGAGGTCGTTCCGACAATTGTCGAAATGCGGGCATCTGTGGAGAAGCAGCGTCACGAAGAGATCGAACGTTATCGAAAAAAGATGAAGGACTTCACGCCCGAACAAGTGGCGATCGTCGACCAAATTACCGAATCCCTGGTGAATAAGATTCTTCACAACCCGATTACTCAGTTGAAAGGGATGGCGCACGATCCTCGAGGTGCCGATTTCGCCGAGACGGCCCGAAAACTTTTCAACATCAAGCCATCAAGTGGACCTTCCGGGTCAGAAGGAACCACAGGATCCACTGGAAGATCAAGTGATGACGAACCACCAGTCTGAAACGCTACGTCTTGGAACCCGTGGCAGCGCATTGGCGCTCTGGCAGGCGAACTGGGTGAAAGCGGCTCTCGAACGCCACTGGGCCGGGCTGACGGTGGAGCTCGTGCCCATCAAGACAACGGGCGACAAGATCCTTAATGTTCCGCTTGCGGATGTGGGTGGTAAAGGGCTCTTTACCAAGGAAATAGACGACGCACTTTTGGCGGGTCGGATTGATGTTGCGGTTCACAGCATGAAAGATATTCCCTATCAGCTTCCGCATGGAATCGACTTCGGCGCCATCCCGGAGCGGGAAGATCCACACGACGCCTTCATCTCCAATGGACGAAAGCTGGGAGACCTGCCACCTGGTGCCGTCATCGGCACAAGCAGCCTGCGGCGCCAGGTGCAGCTGAGGCATCGATTCCCTTCGATTCGGTTGGCACCGCTTCGTGGAAATGTCGATACCCGATTGAAAAAAGTGGCCTCCGGCGAATTCGATGGCATTGTTCTGGCATTGGCAGGCTTGAAGCGGCTCGGCCAGGTGTCCGTCGTCACGCAAATCATCGACGAGGGCCTGATGTTGCCCGCTGTCGGTCAGGGAGCGCTTGGCATTGCGTGTCGATCCGGGGATAGCGCCGTTTGGGCGAAGCTTGCTCCTCTGGATCATCTGCCAACGCGGTTGGCCGTCACTTCGGAGCGCGGACTTCTGGCCGTTCTCGAGGGCAGTTGCAAGGTGCCCATTGCAGGCCACGGAAAACTCCTGGACGGCCGGATAACGTTGCGAGGTCTCGTTGCAAATCTATCCGGATCGATTGTGATAGCGGACGAAATTTCAGGCGATGCTGGCAATGCTTCGGCGGCGCTCGAACTGGGTCTCAAACTCGGGAAACAGCTGGTCGAACGCGGCGCCGCAGGCATATTGGCGGAGATCAGTCAAAGTGGCGCTACTCGGTAAGACAATACTCACGACACGGGCCGCAGGGTCTACCGGTGATTTGACCCAGCGTCTCACGGAGCTTGGCGCGAGGGTTGTGGAATGTCCCACTATCGAACTGGAGCCCGTTGAAAACTGCACTGCAATCGATCAGGCCATTCATCGTTTGAAATCCTACCAGTGGTTGATGTTTACAAGCGCCAACGCGGTGGACTATTTCATGAAACACATCGCCATCGGCCATGAAGTCTGCTGCATTCCGATTGCGGTTGTCGGATCGACGACCGCAAAGAAACTTGGAGACTGGAAGCTCTCGCCGACACTGGTGCCGGAACGATTTAATGCAGAAGGGCTCCTGGATGCATTCCCGAGCGATCTGACTGGAGTCCGTATTCTGTTTCCTCGAGCGGAGTCGGCACGAGAGATACTGCCTGAAGAATTGCGGCGGCGTGGCGCAATCGTCGACGTACTACCGGTGTATCGGACGAAGAAGGCCCTGGAGGGACTTCAGGATATACGTCAGATCTTCGGACGAGAGACTTTCGATTGCGTGGTCTTCACGAGTCCGTCGGCAATTCGATACATGGCCGAAACTCTGGAAGACGATCTTGGGTCCGCACTGGGCGCCATTCCCATCGCCGCAATCGGCCCGGTGACCGCACGAGCCTGCGAACCTTTTGGCTTGCGGGCGGCGATCGAACCGAAAACCGCCACGATCCCCGACCTCGTTGAAGCCATCCGTCGGCACTTCATGTCGTAGTCCTGATCTGATATAAGGGTCCGCGGAAACGGAGGCCCCACTTGGACGAAGACTCGCGACAACAGATTGTGGATGATGAGAATCTCCGGCTCCTGCGCATCGGCTACTTCATTTCAGCAGGACTGACCCTCGTCGTGTCTGTGTTTGCACTCTTGTACACCTTCCTGTTTTCTTTCGTATTCATGCAGATCGCGAAAACTCCGGGCACGCCAGCACCTCCTGAATTTGTTGGGCGCCTTATCGGAGTTTTCGGAGTGTGCCTTTTTCTTCTTCTGATTGGTATTGCGGTGCTGAAGGTTCTGACGGGTCAGCGGCTGAAGGAACGAAGGTCACGAACCTTTTGCCTGGTCATCGCCGGATTCACATGCCTGAGTATTCCTTATGGAACCTTCCTTGGTGTTTGCACATTTCTCGTGCTCCTCCGTCCGTCGGTTCAGCGATCGTTTAAGTAACTTCGGCCTGGTTTGTAGTGAGCGCCCTACCAGGGTAGCGGGTACATCAGCCAGCCAACGACAATCGCGACGCCGAGAAACGAACAGAACACAAACACGCCATAGCGAAACTGCTCTCGCGGTGTCGTCTTGG
>Ga0184628_10000336_pt1 | contig 26396 bp, 25 predicted proteins | sample PLM4_5_b1_FD_133149 | JGI IMG/M metagenome (GOLD analysis project Ga0184628, IMG submission 133149) | Groundwater sediment microbial communities from an aquifer in East River, Colorado, USA - PLM4_5_b1 | ecosystem: Environmental > Terrestrial > Soil > Riparian zone | place: USA: East River... | reverse complement strand
CCTGATTGCCGCATCCCTGCTCGCCGCGACGGCGGCCTATGCACAGCCCAAGCCGCCGCCCGCCTGGCAGCAGGGCAAGCCGCCAGCGATGTCCGATTCCAAGCTCGCGCCGCTCGCCGGCCGCAACACTGAGACGCCGGCCGCCGACATCCCCATCGACAAGGTCAAGCTGCCCAAGGGCTTCACCGCCGAGATCTGGGCCACCGGCATGCCGGGCGGGCGCGCCATGGCGCGCGGCGAGTCGGGCAAGATCTACCTCGGCACGCGCGGCATGGGCCGCGTCTACGAGGTGACCGACGAAGGCGGCCGCCGCACCACCCGCGTGGTGGTGGACAAGCTGACGCAGCCCGCGGGCGTCGCAATGAAAGGCGGATCGCTCTACGTGATGGCGATCGACAAGGTGCTGCGCTACGACGGCATCGAAAAGAATCCGAACGTGCAGCCGGTGGACATGACCGCCAAGTTCGAGCTGCCGCCCGAGCAGCACCACAACTGGAAGTACATCGCTTTCGGCCCGGACGGGAAACTCTACGTGCCCTTCGGCGCGCCTTGCAACATCTGCGAGCCGCCGGCCCAGTACGCGCAGATCCGCCGCTACAACGCGGACGGATCCGGCATGGAAGTGATCGCGCGTGGTGTACGCAATACGCAGGGCTTCACCTGGCATCCCAAAACGGGCGAGCTCTGGTTCACCGATCATGGCCGCGACTGGATGGGCGACAAGGGACCCGAGGACGAGTTGAACCGCATCACCAAGGCCGGGCTCAACTTCGGCTACCCGTACTGCCACGCCAAGGGCGTGCTCGACGCCGACTTCAAGAAGGCCGACGGTTGCAAGGGCGTGACCCTGCCGGTGGCCACGATGGGGCCGCATGCGGCGGTGATGGGGGTGATCTTCTACACCGGCAGCATGTTCCCGAAGGAGTACCAGAACACGATGTTCGTTGCGCGCAAGGGCGCGTGGAACCGCACCGTCAAGTTGGGCTTCGACGTGGTCAACGTACGGCCCGCGGCGGACGGCAAGAGCGCGAAGGTGAAGCCGTTCATGACCGGTTTCCTCGAAGATCCGAAGGAAGCCAAGTTCTGGGGCCGCCCGGCGTACCTGCTGCAGATGCCCGACGGCGCTATGCTCGTGTCGGATGAGCAGCTCGGCGCGATCTACCGTATCAGCTACAAGAAATAGTGCAGTTGCGCTTCGAGGGGCGGTGGGCCTGGCTCACCGCCTTTTTTATTCTCCCGGCGCTGGCGCAGCCGCTGCCCGAGCGCCTGGCACTTTGCGCCGCCTGCCACGGCGAGGGCGGCAACTCCGTCATCCCCGGCACGCCTTCGCTCGCCGGGCAGCCTTCGATCTTCCTCGAGAACCAGCTGGTGCTGCTGCGCGAAGGCATGCGCGAGGTGCCACAGATGACGGCCGCTGTGCAGGGGCTGAAGGATGCGGAGATCCAGGCCATCGCGCGCTACTACGCGTCGCAGAAGCCGGCGGCGCCGCAAGGCAAGCCGGACCCCGCGCTGATGAAGCAGGGCGCGGCGCTGGCGAAGAAGCTGCATTGCGGTTCCTGCCACGAGGCGGATTACCGCGGCCGCGAGCAGATGCCGCGCCTCGGCGCGCAGCGCGAGGAGTACCTGGTTGCCGCGATGAACGACTTTCGCAACTACACGCGCAAAGGCGGAGACACAGTGATGGCCGCTGCGCTGTATGGCGTCAGCGACGCGGACGTGAAGGCGCTAGCGCACTACCTTTCGCGCTTGCCGTAGGGTGGGCCAGCGGCCCACCACATGGTGCGCCAATGGCCCATCACATGGTGGGCCAATGGCCCATCACATGGTGCGCCAATGGCCCATCACATGGTGGGCCAATGGCCCACCCTACGCGGCCTTCGCCGCCGCCGGCCCTGCCTTGGAGATCAACTCGCGCAGCACGTAGGGCAGGATCCCGCCGTGCTTGTAGTAATCGACCTCGATCGCAGTATCGATGCGCGACCTGACCTTCACTTCCTGGCGCGCGCCATCGGCGCGCTGGATCACCAGGGTCAGCTCCTGCTGCGGCCGGATGTCCTCCAGCCCGAGCACGTCGATCAGTTCGTCGCCCTTGATGCCGAGCGCCTGCGCCGAGTCGGCGCCGAGGAACTGCAGCGGCAGCACGCCCATGCCCACCAGGTTGGAGCGGTGGATGCGCTCGAAGCTGCGCGCGATCACCGCCTTGACGCCGAGAAGCTGCGTGCCCTTGGCGGCCCAGTCGCGCGATGAACCGGTGCCGTACTCCTCGCCGCCGAACACCACGGTCGGCGTGCGCTCCCCGACGTAGCGCATGGCAGCGTCGTAGATCGGCAGCTTCTCGCCCTTGTACAGCGTAACCCCGCCCTCGGTGCCGGGCAGCATCAGGTTCTTGATGCGCACGTTGGCAAAGGTGCCGCGCATCATCACCTCGTGGTTGCCGCGGCGCGCGCCGTAGGAATTGAAATCAGCCACCGCGACATCGTGTTCCTGCAGGTAGATGCCGGCGGGGGAGGTGGGTTTGATCGAGCCCGCGGGAGAGATGTGGTCGGTGGTCACCGAGTCGCCGAAGATGCCAAGCACGCGCGCGCCGGAGAGGTTGCCGGTGCGCCCGGGCTGCATCGAGAAATTCTGGAAGAAAGGCGGCTCGGCGATGTAGCTGGACTTCGGCCAGCTGTAGGCCTGGCCGGCGGGCGCGGAAATCTTCTTCCACATCGGGTTGGCTTCGGCGAGGTTGGCGTACAGGCGCCGGAATGTCGGCGCGTCCATCGCCAGCTTCATGAGCGACTTCACTTCGCCGGCGCCCGGCCAGATGTGGCCGATGTACACGTCCTGGCCGTCCTTCGACTTGCCCAGGGGCTCGGTGCGCAGGTCCTTCAGCATGGTGCCGGCGATGGCGTAGGCCACCACCAGCGGCGGGCTGGCGAGGAAGTTGGCGCGAATGTTGGCGTGGATGCGCGCCTCGAAGTTGCGGTTGCCCGAGAGCACCGCCGCGCACACCAGGTCGTTCTTGACGATCGCTTCCTCGATCGGCTGCGCGAGCGGCCCGGCGTTGCCGATGCAGGTGGTGCAGCCGTAGGCGGCGACGTTGAAGCCGAGTTTTTCCAGGTAGGGCAGGAGCCCCGCCTTGGTCAGGTACTCGGTGACCACGCGCGATCCCGGCGCGAGCGAGGTCTTGATGTGCGGCTTCACCGTGAGCCCGAGTTCCACTGCTTTCTTGGCGAGCAGGCCCGCGGCGAGCAGCACGCCGGGGTTTGAGGTGTTGGTGCAGGAAGTGATGGCGGCGATGAGCACGTCGCCGTTCCTGATCTCGGTGCCGTCGAAGGCCTTGTAGGACCGGGACAAGTCCTCCGGCTTCCTGCCGAAGCCGTTATCGGCCACGGGCTTGGAGAAAAGCGACGTGAACGTCGCCTTCACGCGATCGAGGTTGATGCGGTCCTGCGGGCGCTTGGGGCCGGCGAGGGACGGCATCACGCTCGACAGGTCGAGTTCCAGCATCTGGCTGTAGTCGATGTCGCCCGCTTTTGGCACGCCGAACATGCCTTGCGCCTTGAAATAGGCGGCGAAGGCGTCGATCTCGGCGTCGGTGCGCCCGGTGCCCCTGAAGTATTCCAGCGTCCTGTCGTCCACCGGGAACAAGCCCATGGTGGCGCCGTACTCGGGCGCCATGTTGCCGATGGTGGCGCGGTCGGTGACGCCGAGCGACGCCGTGCCTTCGCCGATGAACTCCACGAACTTGCCCACAACCTTCGCCTTGCGCAGCATCTCGGTGACCGTGAGCACCAGGTCGGTCGCGGTGCAGGCGGGGTGGAGCTTGCCCTTCAGGTTCACGCCGACCACATCGGGCGTGAGGATGTACACCGGCTGGCCGAGCATGCCGGCCTCGGCCTCGATGCCGCCCACGCCCCAGCCCACCACACCGATGCCGTTGATCATCGTGGTGTGGCTGTCGGTGCCGACGAGGGTATCGGGGTAGTAGACGCCGTCCTTGGACTTGTGCACGCCACGCGCCAGGTATTCCAGGTTGACCTGGTGCACGATGCCGATGCCCGGGGGCACGACCTTGAAGGTGTCGAAGGCCTGCATGCCCCACTTCATGAACTGGTAGCGCTCCACGTTCCTGCGGAACTCCAGCTTCATGTTCAGGTCGAGTGCGCTCCTGGTGCCGTAATGGTCGATCTGCACCGAGTGATCCACCACCAGGTCGACCGGCACCAGCGGCTCGATGACCTTGGGGTCCTTGCCCATGTTCTTCGCCACGCCGCGCATCGCGGCGAGGTCGCACAACAGCGGCACGCCGGTGAAGTCCTGCAGCACGATGCGCGCCAGGACAAAGGGGATCTCCTCGGTGCGCGCCGCATTCGGCTGCCAGGCCGCGAGCTGCCTCACGTGCTCCTCGGTGACCTTCTTGCCGTCGCAGTTGCGCAGCACGGATTCGAGCACGATGCGGATCGACAACGGCAGCCGCTCGACCTTGAGCTTCAGGGCCTTGCCCAGCCGGGGCAGGGAGTAGAACTTTCCGCCCTTGAGCGGTTGCAGCGTGTCGTGCAGGTTGTGCATGGTCACTTGTCCTATTTGCTTCTGATCTGTACGTCGTAAACCAGGCCGTTGTCGTCCTGGCAGGTGCCGCTGCCGCTGCCGGTATTCGCGCCCCTCAGGTCGCAGCGCAGGCCGCTGCCGTCGTCGGCGCGCAGCAGCGCCTTGGCCTCGGAGCCCGCCTGTTGGTCGATGATCACCGAAGTGCCCATGGACCCCCCGCGGTGGCCGCCGAAGAAGCCGCCGACGGAAAAGCCGGTGCTGGGCGGTGGCTGCGCGATCACCCAATTGCCCTTGTAGGTGCGCTCGCCGATGGCGACCGTGAGCTGCGTTTCCCCGCCCGAAGGCGAGACCGCCTCGCCGTAGTAGACCTGGCCGCTGTTGCGCGGCATGAGCGTGAGCGTGTAGCTCGTGGTGCAGCCGGCGAGGGCGGCGGCGAGCGTGACGAGGAGCAGGCGCATGGCTAGACCACCATCAGGTCGACGAATTCGTTTACCGGCGTGGCCTCGAGCCGCGCGGCGTCCAGGCACAGCGCGAGGATCGCCTGCCGCTGCTTCTCGGGGAAGCGGCGCGCGAGGTTGGTGCGGAACTTCTCCACCAGCACCGGCATGCCTTCCTTGCGCCGGCGCTTGTGTCCGATGGGGAACTCGCATCGCACCTCCTTCAGCTTGGTGCCGTCCTTGAACTCCACCGTGAGGGCGTTGGCGATGGAGCGCTTCTTCGGGTCGTGGTAGTCGCGCGTGAAGCGCTTGTCCTCGCGGCAGACGATCTTCGCGCGCAGCGCGTCGATGCGCCGGTCCTTCGCCACCGCGTCCTCGTAGTCGCCGGCGGTGAGCCGGCCGAAGAGCAGCGGCACCGCGACCATGTACTGGATGCAATGGTCGCGGTCGGCGGGATTGTCGAGCGGGCCCGTCTTGTCGATGATGCGCATCGCCGCCTCGTGCGTGCGAATGGTGATCTTCCTGATGTCCTCGATGCGGTCCTTGACCTGCGAGTGCAGTTGCATCGCGCACTCCACCGCGGTCTGCGAATGGAATTCGGCGGGGAAGGAGATCTTGAACAGCACGTTCTCCATCACGTAGCTGCCGAAGGGGCGCTGGAATTTGAACGGCTTTCCCTTGAACAGCACGTCGTAGAAGCCCCAGGTCCTGGCGGTCAGCACCGACGGGTATCCCATCTCCCCGGTCTTGGAGATCAGCGCGAGCCGCACCGCGCGCGAAGTGGCGTCGCCCGCGGCCCAGCTCTTGCGCGACCCGGTATTGGGCGCATGGCGGTAGGTACGCAGGCTCTGCCCGTCCACCCACGCCTGCGACACCGCATTCACCACCTGGTCGTAGGTGCAGCCCAGCATGTGGGCGATGACCGCGGTGGAGGCCACTTTCACCAGCACCACGTGGTCGAGCCCGACGCGGTTGAACGAGTTCTCCAGCGCCAGCCCGCCCTGGATCTCGTGCGCCTTGATCATCGCGGTGAGCACGTCGCGCACCTTGAGCGGCCGGCCGCGGCGCGCGAGCCAGTCGGCCGTGGCGAGGATGCCCCCCAGGTTGTCGGAAGGATGTCCCCACTCGGCAGCCAGCCACGTGTCGTTGAAATCCAGCCAGCGGATCATGGCGCCGATGTTGAAGGCCGCCTGCACAGGGTCGAGCTGGAAGCGGGTGCCCGGCACCTTGGCGCCGTGCGGCGTTACCGTTTCCGGGTCGATGGGGCCGAGCAGTTTGGTGCAGGCCGGATACCCGAGCGCCTCGAAGCCGCAGCCGAGCGTGTCCATCAGGCAGTAGCGCGCGGTGTCGTAGGCCTGGGCGCTGCGGATGACGCGTTTCGTGGCGTAATCCGCGATCAGCTTGAGCACCTTGTCGGGCCCGGGGCGGACATTGGAGACGTGCGCGGACATCAGAAGAGGGTCGGCAGGATTCCTGCCGTGTGCAGCTGATCGATCAACCGCCACAGGGCGAAGGCCCAGAGAAACCACATGGCGTCCAGGATGCCCTTGCGCACGTGGCGGGGCGCGACCGTCACCAGCTCGGGCTCGCGATACAGCGAGAAGTCCGGCAGCCAGCGCGGCACCGCGGCGCAGTACTGGCGGTAGCGCTCCCCGAACAGCTCCAGCAGCCTGGCTTCCTCGCGCGCCACGACCGCAGGGTAGAACAGCGCAAAGGCGACGGCGAGCAGCACGGCCAGGTGGGGCAGCTGTACGGCGAAGCCGACGCCCGCCGTGCCGATGAAATTGCCGACGTACAGCGGATTGCGCACCACGGCATAGGGGCCGTCCAGGGCGAGATCACCGTCCTTGATGCCGCCGATGAACAGCGCGCACCAGATGCGCCAGAGCGTCGCGACGACCAGCAGCGCATAGCCCAGCAGCTCGCTCAGCACGGCGGGCCAGCCGGCCAGCGCCTTGGGCGGAGTGCCGAACAGCACGAGGAACAGCACGCTGAGCGCAATGACCCGCGACCAGGCGATGCGGTGCTTCGCAAAGTGCGCGCCGATGATCACTCGTCCGCCTCGGCGAGGGGCTCGAAGGTGTATTCGGCGCCGCCGGAGCGCGGCGCGTGACGCACGGGCAATGGCGCGACTTTCCCCGGATCCTTGTCCCACCACGCGGCGCGGCCCTTCTTCTGCGACTCGATTTCCTCGGGGTGCTGCGCCAGGTACTCGCGCATGAACTTGGTCAGCTCGGATTCGTACATGCCTATTTCCTGTCCTTGAGCGGCTGCCACTTCAGGTTTTCCGGCCCGGTGTAGTTGGCGCTGGGGCGGATGATCTTGCCGTCGATCCTCTGCTCGATGACGTGCGCGCTCCAGCCGGTGGTGCGCGAGATGACGAAGATCGGCGTGAACATGGGCGTGGGCACGCCCATCATGTGGTAGCTGGTCGCGCTGTACCAGTCGAGGTTGGGGAACATCTTCTTCTCGCGCCACATCACCTGCTCGAGCCGCTCGGAGATGTCGAACAGCTTCATGTTGCCCGCGTCCCGCGACAGGCGCCGCGCCACTTCCTTGATCACCTGGTTGCGCGGATCGGCGATGGTGTACACCGGGTGGCCGAAGCCGATGATGATCTGCTTCTCGGCGATGCGCCGCACCACGTCGGCTTCCGCGGCGTCGGGGGTGTCGTAGCGGCCGATGACGTCGAAGGCGAACTCGTTGGCGCCGCCGTGCTTGGGCCCCTTCAGCGCGCCGATACCGCCGCAGATCGCGCTGTACAGGTCCGAGCCGGTGCCGGCGATCACGCGGCAGGCAAAGGTGCTCGCGTTGAACTCGTGCTCGGCGTACAGGTTCAACGAGGTGTGCATCGCGTGCACCCACAATGCCGAGGGCGCGCGCCCGTGCAGCAGGTGCAGGAAATGGCCGCCGACGGAATCGTCGTCGGTCTCCACCTCGATGCGCCTGCCCGAGTGCGCAAAATGGTGCCAGTAGAGCAGCATGGAACCGAAGCCGGCGATCAGGCGGTCGGCGATGTCGCGCGCTTCGGACAGTTTGTGGTCCTGTCCCTCGGGCAGCACGGTGCCGAGGGCGGAGCAGGCGGTACGCATGACGTCCATCGGGTGGGCGCTCGCGGGGATGCGCTCGAGCACCCGCTGCACCGCGGCGGGGATGCCCCGCAGCGCCTTCAGCTTGCGCTTGTAGGCCCCCAGTTCGGCGGCGTTCGGCAGCTTGCCGTGCACCAGCAGGTGGGCCACTTCCTCGAACTCCGCCTGGTCGGCGAAATCCAGGATGTCGTAGCCGCGGTAATGCAGGTCGTTGCCGGTGCGTCCGACCGTGCACAAGGCGGTGTTGCCGGCGGGCACGCCCGAGAGCGCGACCGACTTCTTGGGCTTAGGAGCCTCTGGCGAAGAGCTCATCGAGTTTTCTCTCGTAGGCGTGGTAGTCGAGGAAATCGTACAACTCGTCCCGCGTCTGCATGCTGCCGAGGACGTCTTTTTGCGTGCCCTTGCGCCGCACCGACTCGTACACCGCGAGCGCAGCCTGGTTCATGGCGCGGAACGCAGACAGCGGGTACAGCGCGATCGCCACGCCCGCCGAGCGCAGCTCGTCCAGTGTAAACAGGGGCGTGCTGCCGAACTCGGTGATGTTGGCGAGCACCGGCACCTTCAGCGCATCCACGAACCTGCGGTAATGCGAGAGCACGGTCACCGCCTCCGGGAAGATCATGTCGGCGCCGGCTTCCACGTATTTCACGGCACGCGCGATGGCGGCCTCCAGCCCTTCACCCGCCAGCCCGTCGGTGCGCGCCATGACCACGAAGGAGCGCTCGGTGCGCGCGTCCACCGCGGACTTGATGCGGTCGCACATCTCCTGTGCGCTCACCAGTTCCTTGCCCGGCCGGTGCCCGCAGCGCTTGGCGCCGACCTGGTCCTCGATGTGCATGGCAGCGGCGCCGGCCTTGATCAGCGCTCGCGTGCTGCGCCCGACGTTGAAGGCGCTGGCGCCGAAGCCGGTGTCGGCGTCCACCAGCAAGGGCAGGTCGCAGACGTCGGTGATGCGCCGTACGTCGATGAGCACATCGTCGAGATTCGAGATGCCCAGGTCGGGCATGCCGAGCGACCCGGCGGCAACGCCACCGCCGGAGAGGTAGATCGCCCTGTAGCCGGTGCGCTTGGCGATCAGCGCGTGGTACGCGACGATGGCGCCGATGACCTGCAGCGGGCGCTCGTCTGCGAGCGCCTGACTAAACTTGGCTCCAGGGGTCATGTGCCGAGCAGGTGTTTCACTCCGTCGCGTTCTTCGTGCAGTTCCTTGAGCGTCGCATCCATGCGCTTGCGGCTGAAGTCGGATACCTCGATGCCCTTCACGATCCGCACTTGGCCGCCGCTGCAGGTGACCGGGTAGCCGTAGAGCACGCCCTCCGGGATGCCGTAGCTGCCGTCGGCCGGGATGCCCATGCTGACCCAATCGCCCTGCGGCGTGCCGAGCACCCAACCGCGCATGTGGTCGATGGTCGCGTTCGCCGCGCTGGCGGCGGAGGACAGGCCCCGCGCCTCGATGATCGCCGCGCCGCGCTTTTGCACGGTGGGGATGAACTTGCCTTCGAGCCAGGCTTGGTCATTGATCATCGGCCAGACCTTCTTGCCTTCGCACTCCGCCTGGAACAGGTCCGGGTACTGCGTGGCGGAATGGTTGCCCCAGACCGTCACCTTCTTCACCGATGCATTCGGTTTGCCGACTTTCTGCGCGATCTGCGAGGTGGCGCGGTTGTGGTCCAGGCGCATCATCGCCGTGAACTGCTCGGGTTGCAGGCTTTTCGCATTCTTCATCGCGATCAGGCAGTTGGTGTTCGCCGGGTTGCCGACCACCAGGATCTTCACGCCGCGGTTGGCGACCTTGTCCAGCGCCTGTCCCTGGGGCGCGAAGATCTTGCCATTGGCTTCCAGCAGGTCCTTCCTCTCCATGCCGGGGCCGCGCGGGCGCGCGCCCACCAGCAATGCCACTTCCGCGTCCTTGAACGCCACCATGGGATCCGACGCCGGCAGCATGCCGTGCAGCAGCGGAAAGGCGCAGTCGTCCAGCTCCATCATTACGCCCTTCAGCGCCTTCTGCGCCTTCTCGTCCTGGATTTCCAGCAGTTGCAGGATCACCGGCTGGTCCTTGCCGAGCATGTCGCCGGCGGCAATGCGGAACAGCAGCGAGTAGCCGATCTGGCCTGCGGCGCCGGTGACGGCGACGCGGACGGGCGCTTTGGACATTTGTTGGGGCTCCGGATGCAGAGGGGAATGAGGCCTGCAATTCTACCGCAGGGCGTTGTCGAAACGCAGTGCACAAAGAGAACTCAATCAATGCGCTACGGCGCTATAATCGTTATCGGTCGCGCCGAGCGCCCACACTTCCGATGGCGAACGCAACAACAAGAAGATCGAGGCCGAAGTACCTCAGCCTGGCCGCGCTCCCGTTCCTCGACCTGGTGCTGGTGCGCTACCTGCGCGGCAACCGCGAGGACGCGGAGCTGCCTGAGTTCCTGGATTTGCCGAACAATGACTTGTGGGACATCGTGGCGCGATTGCGCGCCAGCTAAGGAAGGACTGCATGGACAAGAAAGCGACGCTTACCCTGCACGACGGGCGCCAGATCGAATTCCCGGTGCTCTCCGGCAGCATCGGCCCGGACGTGGTCGACATCCGCACGCTGTACGGCAAGACCGGGGTGTTCACCTACGACCCGGGTTACCTGTCGACCGCCAGCTGCAACTCGACCATTACCTACATCGACGGCGACGCCGGCGTGCTGCTCTACCGTGGCTACCCGATCGAGCAGCTGGCGCAGCACTGCAACTTCCTCGAAGTGTGCTACCTGTTGTTGCACGGCGAGCTGCCGGACGAGAAGCAGAAGAACGATTTCGTGGACATCGTCACCCATCACACGATGGTGCATGAGCAACTGGCGCGCCTGTACCAGGGCTTCCGGCGCGATGCGCACCCGATGGCGGTGATGGTGGGCGTGGTCGGCGCGCTGTCGGCGTTCTATCACGACGCGCTCGACATCAACGACCCCGAGCATCGGAGCATCTCCGCGTTTCGCCTCATCGCCAAGATGCCCACCATCGTCGCCATGTCCTACAAGTACTCGATCGGCCAGCCGTTCGTGTACCCGAGAAACGATCTGTCCTATACGGCGAACTTCATGCGCATGATGTTCGCGGTGCCGACAGAGGACTACAAGGTGAACGAGGTGCTGGTGCGCGCGATGGACCGCATCTTCATCCTGCACGCCGATCACGAACAGAACGCCTCGACCTCGACGGTGCGCCTGTCGGGATCCTCCGGCGCCAACCCGTTCGCCTGCATCGCCGCGGGCATTGCCTGCCTGTGGGGACCGGCGCACGGCGGCGCCAACGAAGCCTGCCTGCAAATGCTGGAGGAGATCGGCGATGTGTCCAAGGTGGGCGACTTCATCAAGAAGGCCAAGGACAAGAATTCCGGCGTGCGCCTGATGGGCTTCGGCCACCGCGTCTACAAGAACCACGATCCGCGCGCCAAGCTCATGCGCGAGACCTGCCACGAGGTGCTGAACGAGCTTGGCCTGCACGATGACCGCCTGTTCAAACTCGCCATCGCGCTGGAGAAGATCGCGCTCGAGGACGACTACTTCGTCAGCCGCAAGCTCTACCCGAACGTCGACTTCTACTCGGGCATCGTGCAGCGCGCACTTGGCATCCCGGTGGCGATGTTCACCTGCATCTTCTCGCTGGCGCGCACCGTGGGCTGGATCGCGCAGTGGCAGGAGATGATCGCCGACCCCGAGTACAAGATCGGGCGCCCGCGCCAGCTCTACAAGGGGCCGCAGCGCCGCGAGGTCGCTCCCCGCTCCCGCAGGTGATGGCGTCATGATGAAGGAATACTTCGCCAACTCCTACCTGTTCGGCGGCAATGCCCCGTTCGTCGAGCAGCTCTACGAGGACTGGCTGGAGCACCCGCAGTCGGTGCCGGCGCAGTGGCGCGAATACTTCGAGCGCCTGCAGCTGCTGCCGGCGCCGGCCGGCATGCCGGTGCGCGACGTGGCGCACGCGCCGGTCGTCGAGTCCTTTGTGCAGCGCGCCAGGTCGGGCGCCGCCCGGCCCGCGCCCGCGGCGGGCAGCGACCGCAAGCAGGTGTCGGTGATCCAGCTGGTCGCGGAGTACCGCTTCCGCGGCTGCCTGCTCGCCGACATCGATCCGCTCAGGCGCCAGCAGCGAGCGCACATCGCCGAGCTGGAGCCGGCGTACTACGACCTCACCGACGCGGACATGGACACGGTGTTCAACACCGGTTCGTTCATCGGCCCGGAACAGGCCACGCTGCGCGAGATCATCCAGGCACTGAAGGAGACCTATTGCGGCACCCTTGGCGTGGAGTACATGTATCTGTCCAGCCGGGCGGAGAAGCGCTGGATCCAGGAGCGCCTGGAGCCGGTGCGCGCCAGGCCGAACTACTCGCCCGACTACAAGAAGCACATCCTGGAGCGGCTCACCGCGGCAGAGGGGCTGGAGCGCTTCCTGCATACGCGCTACGTCGGCCAGAAGCGCTTTTCGCTCGAAGGCGGCGACACGCTGATCGCGGTGCTCGACAACCTGCTGCAGCGCGCAGGCAGCGCCGGCGTGCAGGAGCTGGTGCTGGGCATGGCGCACCGCGGGCGCCTCAACGTGCTGGTCAACACCCTGGGCAAGATGCCCAAAGACCTGTTCGGCGAGTTCGAGGGCAGGCACGACGACGCGCTGCCCGCCGGCGACGTCAAGTACCACCAGGGCTTTTCCTCGGACATCAACACGCCGGGCGGGCCGATGCACCTGACGCTCGCCTTCAATCCCTCGCACCTGGAGATCGTCAACCCGGTGGTCGAGGGCTCGGTGCGCGCGCGCCAGCACCGGCGCAAGGACCGCAAGGGCGAGCAGGTGCTGCCGGTGCTGATCCACGGCGATGCCGCGGTCGCCGGCCAGGGCGTAGTGATGGAGACGCTGAACCTGTCGCAGACGCGCGGCTACGGCACCGGCGGCACGGTGCATATCGTCATCAACAACCAGATCGGCTTCACCACGTCCGACCCGCGCGACAGCAGGTCCACTTTGTATTGCACCGATGTCATGAAGATGGTCGAGGCGCCGATTCTGCACGTCAACGGCGACGATCCCGAGGCGGCGGTGATGGCGATCGAGATGGCGCTGGACTACCGCAACACCTTCAAGAAGGACGTGGTGGTGGACCTGGTGTGCTTCCGCAAGCTCGGCCACAACGAGCAGGACGAGCCGATGGTGACGCAGCCGCTGATGTACAAGATCATCAACGCGCACCCCGGCACGCGCAAGCTCTACGCCGACAAGCTGCAGGCGCAGGGCGTGATCGCCGCCGGCGAGGCTGACAAGCTGGTCGCCACCTACCGGCAGGCGCTGGACGGCGGCTTCCACACCAACAAGACCATCCTCTCCAACTTCAAGCCGCCGTTCGCGGTGGACTGGTCGAAATACCGCAACACGAAGTGGAACGAGAAGGACGACACCACCCTGCCGCTCGCCGACCTGCAGATGCTGGCCGAGCGCCTGACCACCGTCCCGCCCAACTTCAAGCTGCACCCGCGGGTGGAAAAGATCATCGCCGACCGGCGCCTGATGGGGCAGGGCAAGCTGCCGGTGGACTGGGGGATGGCGGAAAACCTCGCCTACGCCTCGCTGCTCAAGGACGGCTATTCGGTGCGCATCTCGGGCCAGGACAGCGGCCGCGGTACTTTCTTCCACCGCCACGCGGTGCTGCACGACCAGAACCGGGAGAAGTGGGACGACGGCGGCTATCTCCCGCTGCAGCACATCGCGCCCAACCAGGGCGATGTGGTGGTCATCGACTCGGTGCTCTCGGAAGAGGCGGTGCTGGGCTTCGAGTACGGCTACTCGACCTCGGAGCCCAACGAGCTGGTGGTGTGGGAAGCGCAGTTCGGCGATTTCGCCAACGGCGCCCAGGTGGTGATCGACCAGTTCATCGCCGCGGGGGAAGTGAAATGGGGGCGCATCTGCGGCATGGTGCTGATGCTGCCGCACGGCTACGAAGGGCAGGGCCCCGAGCATTCCTCGGCGCGCCTGGAGCGCTTCCTGCAGCTGTGCGCCGACTACAACATCCAGGTGTGCGTGCCCGCGACGCCGGTGCAGTTCTTCTTCCTGCTGCGCCGGCAGATGATCCGGCCGTATCGCAAGCCGCTGGTGATCTTCACGCCCAAGAGCCTGCTGCGGCACAAGGAGTCGGTGTCGCCGCTGGAGGAATTCGCGGGCAGCAAGTTCAAGGCGGTGAACGCGGAATGGAACGAGACCATCAGGCCGCAGAAGGCGACGCGCGTCGTCTTTTGCAGCGGCAAGGTGTTCTTCGACCTGATCGCGGCGCGCAAGGAACTCGGCCGGGACGACGTGGCGATCGTGCGCATTGCGCAGCTCTATCCGTTCCCGCACGACGACTTCCAGGCGCAGATCAACAATTTCGCCAACGCCAGGGAAGTGCTGTGGTGCCAGGAGGAGCCGGGCAACCAGGGCGCCTGGCACCGCATCCAGCACTACCTGCTGCGCCACATGCGCGAGGACCAGGTGCTCGCCTATGCCATGCGCAAGTCTTCGGCTTCGCCCGCGGTCGGCTACCTGTCGCTGCACATCGAGCAACAGAAGGAACTGGTGGCGGCGGCCTTCGCCCCGGTCACCGACAACCTGGTGCTCCCCGTGCAGGGCACCGCCAGAAGGGGCGGGACGGATGTTGATTGAAGTGAAAGTGCCGCAGCTCTCCGAGTCGGTCGCCGAGGCGACCCTGCTTGCCTGGCACAAGAAGCAGGGCGAGTCGGTGAAGCGCGACGAGAACCTGATTGACATAGAGACCGACAAGGTGGTGCTCGAGCTGCCCAGCCCCGCCGACGGCGTGCTGGTGAGCATCCTGAAGGGCGAGAAGGGCATCGTGGTGGCGGGTGAAGTGATCGCGAAGATCGACACTGAAAGTCGCCCTTCCATGATCGCGGCGGCTGCCGTTCCTGCAGCCGCTGCGAAACCAGCCTCCGCACCCGCACGGAGTTCCGCGCCCGCGGCGATGCCCGCGGCAAGGAAGATGGCCGCCGAGAAAGGTGTCAACCTTGCGGCCCTGCAAGGCACCGGCCGCGACGGACGGGTGACGAAAGCGGACGTATTGGCGCAGCCGGCTGCAGCAGCGAAGGCGCCCTTGCCGCAACCTGCGCCCCCGGCGAGCGTGGAACACGGCAGGCCCGAGCAGCGCGTGCCGATGTCGCGCCTGCGCGCGCGCATCGCCGAGCGCCTGGTGCAGTCCCAATCCAGCGCCGCGATCCTCACCACCTTCAACGAAGTCAACATGCAGCCGGTGATGGACCTGCGCAGGAAGTACGCCGAGCGCTTCGAGAAGGAGCACGGCGTGCGCCTGGGCTTCATGTCCTTCTTCGTCAAGGCGGCGGTGCACGCGCTGAAGAAATACCCGATCGTGAACGCCTCGGTGGACGGCAACGACATCGTCTACCACGGCTATTTCGACATCGGCGTCGCCGTAGGCAGCCCGCGCGGCCTGGTGGTGCCGATCATCCGCGACGCCGACCAGCTCGGCTTCGCCGCCATCGAGAAGAGAATCGCCGAGTACGGCAGCAAGGCGCAGGATGGCAAGCTCGCGCTGGAGGAGCTCACCGGCGGGACGTTCTCGATTTCCAACGGCGGGGTGTTCGGCTCCATGCTCTCCACGCCGATCATCAACCCGCCGCAGGCGGCGATCCTCGGCGTGCACCTCACCAAGGAGCGCGCCGTGGTCGAGAACGGCCAGATCGTGGTGCGGCCGATGAACTACCTCGCGCTGTCCTACGACCACCGCATCATCGATGGACGGGAAGCGGTGCTGTCGCTGGTGGCGATGAAGGAAGCGCTGGAGGATCCGGCGCGACTCGCGCTCGAGATCTGACCCGTGGTCCAGTCGTTCGACGTGGTGGTGATCGGCGGCGGGCCCGGCGGCTACATCGCCGCGATCCGCGCCGCGCAACTCGGCCTCAAGGTGGCCTGCGTGGACGACTGGCGCGCGGCGGATGGCAAGCCCGCGCTCGGCGGCACCTGCACCAACGTCGGCTGCATCCCGTCGAAGGCGGTGCTGCAGTCCTCGGAGAACTTCGAGCAGGCCGGCCACGGCTTCGCCGAGCACGGCGTCACGGTGAAAGGTCTCCAGCTCGACCTCGCGCAGTTGCTCCGGCGCAAGGACAAAGTGGTGAAGCAGAACAATGACGGCATCGCTTACCTGTTCAAGAAGAACAAGGTGGCCTTCTTCCACGGTCGCGGCAGTTTCGCCGGGTCGGGCGGGGGCGGGTATTACATCGCGGTGGGCGAGGAATCCCTCAACGCCAAGCATGTCGTCGTTGCCACGGGCTCGAGCGCGCGCGCGCTGCCGGGGGCTGAATTCGACGAGCAGCTGATCCTCAGCAATACCGGCGCCCTTGCCCTCGCCGAAGTCCCCAAGCGCCTGGGCGTAGTCGGGGCGGGCGTCATCGGGTTGGAGCTGGGAAGCGTGTGGCGGCGGCTCGGTTCCCAAGTGACGATCCTCGAGGCGCTGCCGGAATTCCTCGGCGCGGCCGACGAGCAGATCGCGAGGGAGGCCGCCAAGGTCTTCGCCAAGCAGGGGCTGGAGATTCAGCTCGGGAGCAAGATCTCCAAGGTTTCTGCATTAAAGAAAAACGTTGTTGTTCAATATATTACAAACAACAATTCATCTAAAACCTTGGAATGTGACAAACTCATCGTGTCGATCGGCCGAGTGCCGAACACCATGGGACTGAACGCCGCCGCCGCAGGCCTCAAGCTCGACGAGCACGGATGCGTCGTCGTGGACCAGGATTGCCGCACCAGCCTGCCCAATGTCTGGGCCATCGGCGACGTGGTTCGCGGGCCGATGCTGGCGCACAAGGCGGAGGAGGAGGGCGCGGCTGTCGCCGAGCGCATCGCCGGCCGCAAGCCGCACGTGGACTTCAACACGGTGCCCTGGGTCATCTACACCGCGCCGGAAATCGCCTGGGTTGGCAGGACCGAGCAACAGCTCAAGGCCGAAGGCGTCGAGTACCGCGCGGGCACCTTTCCGTTCTCCGCCAACGCGCGGGCGCGCGCGCTAGGCGATACCACCGGCATGGTCAAGTTCCTGGCCGACGCGAAGACCGACCAGATCCTTGGCGTGCACATCATGGGGCCGTTCGCCGGCGAGCTGATCGCGGAGGCCGTGGTGGCGATGGAATTCCGCGGCTCGAGCGAGGACATCGGCATGATCTGCCATGCCCACCCGTCGCTCTCCGAGGCGATGAAGGAAGCGGCCCTGGCGGTCGACAAGCGCGCGCTCAACATATGAGGGTGCTGGCGGCGGTTCTGTGCCTGGCGCTCGCCGGCTGCTCCACGACCCAGATCTACCCCACGCTGCAGGAGCAGCGCATCTCCCTGAGCCCGGGCGATCTCGAGGCCGCGGGCCTCGCGTTCATCACGCCCTCCACCGTCACCGGGCAAGAGCAGGAAAAGCAGGCGGTGGCGCTGGCCTTCGCCGACACGCTCAAGCGCGAGCGGCCGCAGCTGCGCGTGGTGACGCTCGCCGAGACGCTGGGCGCGGTGAACCGCGCGGGTCTGGCAGACGCCTACCGCCGGATGTACGACGACTACCGCGATACCGGGCTGTTCTCGGGCGACGTGCTGAAGGGCGTCGGCGCGGCGACCGGGGTGCGCTACATCGCGCAGCTCAAGCTGCAGCGTTTCGAGCAGGGCGCGAAAGAGCGCTTCGGCCTCTTCGGTATCCGCATCGTCGAGACCAAATACGCGCATATCCGCCTGTTCCTGCAGGTCTGGGACAGCCAATCCGGCAGCATCGCCTGGGAAGGCGTGCAGGAGATGCGCCAGTCGCACGACACCACGAGCGAGGAGCCGGTCATGCAGAGCACGGTGCTCGAGCGCACCGCGCGCGACTTGATCGCCAGACTGCCGTAGCGGTGGCGGCGGGCTGGTATGGTTCGATTTCCAGGCGCTGTGCGGCGGGCCGCGCTCCTACGCCGACGCCGCGCGGCGCTTCACCTGGCTGGCGGATGTGTCTTACGATGACCGGGTAAAGTTCGTCGTCGGGACGGAGGCGCAGTACCTGGGTAGCGAACGCAGGAGGAGCAGTGGAGAAATTCAAGGCCTACAAGCTGACGGAAGTCGATAGGAAGATTCGCGCCGAATTCGTCGAGTGCACGCTCGACGAACTGGACGCGGGCGAGCTGGTCGTGCGCGTGGCGTACTCGGACGTCAACTACAAGGATGCCCTCGCCGCCACCGGCAAGGGCCGCATCCTGTTGCGCCCCGCCTGCATCGGCGGCATCGACCTCGCCGGTACGGTGGTGTCCTCCGCGGACGGCCGCTTCGCCAAGGGCGACGCAGTGCTGGCGGTGGGCCACCTGCTCGGCGTCAAGCACCACGGCGGCTACGCGGAATACGCGCGCATCCCGGCGGACTGGGCGGTGAAGCTGCCCAGAGGCATGACGCTATGGGAGGCGATGGCGTTCGGCACCGCCGGCTACACGGCCGGCCTTGCCGTCATGCGCATGGAGCACAATGGCCTGAAGCCCGCCAACGGCCCGGTGGTGGTCAACGGGGCCACCGGCGGCGTGGGCTCGATCGCGCTCGCCGCGCTGGCGAAACTCGGTTATGCCGTGACTGCCATGACCGGCAAGGAGTCCGAAGCCGGCTGGCTCAAGCAGCTGGGCGCCAAGGAGATCCTGCTGCGCCAGAACCTCGACCTGACGAAGATCAAGCCGCTGGACAAGGCCACCTGGGCGGGCGCGGTGGACAATCTGGGCGGCGACGTGCTGGCCTGGATGGCGAGCACCATGGCGTTCAAGGGCACGATCGCCTCGATCGGCCTGGCGGCGAGCCCCAACCTCAACACCACGGTGCTGCCCTTCATCCTGCGCGGCGTGAGCCTGCTCGGCGTCAATTCCACGGACTGCCCGACGCCGGAGGAGGGGCGCGCCGTCTGGCAGCGCCTGGCCACCGACATGCGCCCGCCGATGTTGAAGGAGATGGCGCGCACCGTGCCGTTCGCCGACCTGCCCACGGTGTTCGACGATTTCATCAACGCGAAGGTGACCCGCCGCGTGGTGGTGGACCTGAACGCATGACGACCTATCGGGAGTTCCATCGCCGCTCGATCGAGGACCGCGCCGGCTTCTGGGCCGAAGAGGCGAAGCTGATCCATTGGCACAAGCCGTTTGCGCAGGTACTCGACTATTCGCGCCCGCCGTTCGCGAAGTGGTTCGTGGGTGGCGAGACCAACCTGTGCCATAACGCGCTCGATCGGCACCTGGCGGCGCGCGGCGAGCACAAGGCGCTGATCTGGATCTCCACGGAGGTGAACGAAGAGAAGCACTTCAGCTACCGCGAGCTGCATGCCGAGGTGAACCGCGCCGCGGCCATGCTGCTGGCGCTGGGCGTAAAGCGGGGCGACCGCGTGATCATCTACATGCCGATGATTCCCGAAGCCTGCTTCGCCATCCTTGCCTGCGCGCGCATCGGCGCCATCCACTCGGTGGTGTTCGGCGGCTTCGCGGCGGCGAGCCTCGCCGCGCGCATCGACGACGCCAGGCCCGCGCTGATGATCACGGCCGACGGCGGCAGCCGCATGGGCAAGCCCGTGCTTTACAAGGCGCTGGTGGACGAATCGCTCAAGCTGGCCAAGCACCCGCCGCGCCGGGTCCTCATCTTGCGCCGCGGCCTGGACGCGAACATGCCGGTGGTCGCGGGGCGCGATGTGGACTGGAAAGAGCTCGCCGCGAAGCACCAGGGGGCGCAGGTGCCGTGCGCGTGGCTGGAGTCGAACGAGCCTTCCTACATCCTGTACACCTCGGGCACTACGGGCAAGCCGAAGGGCGTGCAGCGCGACGTCGGCGGTTACGCCGTCGCGCTCGCCTCTTCCATGCAGCGCATCTTCTGCGGCGGCCCCGGCGAGACCATGTTCACCACCTCCGACATCGGCTGGGTGGTGGGGCACTCCTACATCATCTACGCGCCGCTGCTCGCCGGCATGGCCAGCATCATGTACGAGGGCGTGCCGGTGCGGCCCGACGCGGGCGTGTGGTGGAAGATCGTGCAGGAGCACAAGGTGGCGGTGATGTTCTCGGCGCCGACCGCCATCCGCGTGCTGAAGAAGCACGATCCGGCCTACCTGAAGAAATACGACCTGTCGTCGCTCAAGCACCTGTTCCTCGCCGGCGAACCGCTCGACGAGCCGACGCACCGCTGGATCACGGAGTCGCTCGGGCGGCCGGTGATCGACCACTACTGGCAGACCGAGACCGGATGGCCCCTGCTCTCGGCGCATCCGGGGGTGGAGCAGACCCCGCTCAAGATGGGCTCGCCGAGTTTCCCGGTCTACGGCTACGATGTGCGCCTGCTGCACGAGTCCACCGGCAAGCCTGTGGCGGACGGCGAGAAGGGCGTGGTGGCGATCGCGCCGCCGCTGCCGCCGGGCTGCATGAGCACGGTGTGGGGCGACGACCAGCGCTTTGTCGAAACCTATTTCAGGGACTTCAAGGACCAGTTGATCTACACGACTTTCGACTGGGGCATTCGCGACCGGGACGGCTACTACTTCATCCTCGGCAGGACCGACGACGTGATCAATGTCGCCGGGCATCGCCTCGGCACGCGTGAGATCGAGGAAGCGGTGAACATGCATCCGGCCATCGCCGAATGCGCGGTCGTCGGCGTGGCGGACCCGCTGAAGGGCCAGCTGCCGATGGCGTTCGCGGTGCTGAAGGACCCTGCGCGCGTCGCGTCGAGCGCAGGCCGCATGCAGCTCGAAGGCGAAATCATGCAGACGGTGGACAAGCAGCTCGGCGCCATCGGGCGTCCGGGGCGCGTGTTCTTCGTGACGCTCCTGCCCAAGACGCGCTCGGGCAAGGTGCTGCGGCGCTCGATCCAGGCGCTCGCCGAGAAGCGCGACCCCGGCGACCTGACCACCATCGAGGACCCGGGCGCTCTGGAGCAGATCCGGCAGGCGCTGCAATGAAGACCCGGCAGGAACTGACGCTCGAGGACTGCGAGCAGGTCGCCGCGGCCGCGCTGGCCGAGGCGCGGCAAAACAAATGGATCGTGTCCATCGCGATCGTGGATGACGGCGGGCACCTGCTGCATTTCGTGCGCATGGATGGCGCCAGCCCGGCGAGCGCCGCCATCGGCGTGGAGAAAGCGCGTACCTCAGCCATGACGCGCCGCACCAGCGGCATGTGGGAGGAAAGGATAAGACAGGGCCGCACGGCGATGCTGAAGATGCCCGGCATCCTTCCCGTGCAGGGCGGCGTGCCGATCATCGTGGAAGGCTGCTGCCTGGGCGCGGTGGGCGTCTCGGGCGTGCAGTCGCACGAGGACGAGCAGATCGCGCAGGCGGGCATTGACGCCTTGCTGAAAGAGTAGCCGAGGAATAGCGCTAAGCGGTACGCTGTTCGCCGACGAGGAACCGGTTTTCCAACAGGAGGAGTCCCGTGATGAAGAAGCTCTTGCAGGTTGTGCTAGCACTGATGCTGGCCGCGACGGCGCTTTGCGCGCGCGCCCAAAGCTACGGACCGCCCATTACCCTTGAGCAGGCCCGCAAGGTGATGGCGGCCGCCGAAGCCGAGGCAAGGAAGAGCAGCTTGAACCTGTCGATCGCGATCCTCGACACGGGCGGCCACATGGTGCTCATGCAACGCATGGATGGCGCATTCTTCGCCAGCGCTCAGGTCGCGCGCGACAAGGCGTGGTCTGCCGCGGCCTACAGGCGGCCAGGCAAGGCGTTGCAGGACCGTCTGGCGACGGGGGGAGCGGAAATCCGAATTCTGCGCCTGCAAGGGGCAAGCCCCATTGAAGGTGGCGATCCGCTCCTGGCCGATGGCAAGGTCGTCGGCGCCATCGGCGTATCGGGCGGCTCGGGCGAGCAGGATGGAGTGGTGGCGAGGGCGGGTGTGGCTGCGCTGAAGTAGCGGGCTATTGCGGCGCGGCGACGACCTTGTCTGCGATCAGCGCGTCGATGCGTGTGGGCGCGTAGCCCAGCGACGCCAGCAGCTCGCGCGCGTTCTCCGAAATCACGGGCGGCTGGTTCCGCAGGCCCAGCCGCTTGCCGCCGAGTTCCAGGGGCAGCGCCGGCACCTTGAAGCTCGTGCCACGCGGGTCCTTCGTCTCGATCATGCCGCCGGCATTGAGGTGCGGGTCGTCGAACAGGTCGCGCGGGCGCGTGATCGGCGCGTAGGGCAGGCCGATCGCCTCGAGCTTTTGCGACAGCTCGGCCTTGCCGTAGCGCCGCAGGATCTTCTCCAGCGCCGGAAGCAGCCAGCCGCGCTCCTGCACGCGCTGGCCATTGGTGCGCAGGCGCGCGTCGGCGGCGAGATCCGCCGCGCCGAATTCGCGGCAGAACACGTCCCACTGCGTGTCGGTGACCACGCCGACGAAGAGGCGATCGCCGTCCTTGGTGGGAAAGATGTCGTAGACGCCCCAGGCGGGCTTCTTCACCGCCATCGGCGGCGGCTCCTCGCCCGTGATGGCGAGCTGCGCCATGTGCTGGGCGACCAGGAACACCGTGTTTTCGTAGAGGGCGCTGCGCACCAGCTTGCCGCGCCCGGTCGTGTCGCGCTCGCGCAGCGCGGCGAGGATGCCGATGGCGGCGAACATCCCGCCCATGATGTCGTTGACGGAGGAGCCGACGCGCAAAGGGCGGTCGGGAAGCCCCGTCATGTAGGCGAGCCCGCCCATCATCTGCACCACCTCGTCGAGTGCCGGCCGGTGCTCATAGGGCCCGGAAAGAAATCCCTTCAACGTGCAATACACCAGGCGGGGATTGCGCTGCGACAGAGCTGCGTAGCCCAGGCCCATCTTCTCCAGCGCGCCGGGGCGGAAGTTCTCCGTGACCACGTCGGCGCTGTCCGCGAGCTTGAGGACGATCTCCTTGCCCTGGGCATGCTTCAGGTCGAGCGCGAGGCTTTTCTTGTTGCGGTTGAAGATGCTGTAGAAGCCCGCGCCTGCACCCATCAGGCGCCGCGTGTTGTCGCCCTCCAGCGGCTCGACCTTGATCACTTCCGCGCCGAGATCTGCGAGAACCAGACCGCAGGTGGGCCCCATCACCATGTGCGAGAACTCTACTACCCTCAAGCCCTCAAGCGGCAGCACGGAACCCCTTGGGCAGGCCGGCGAGCGCCATGTGGCCGTAAAGCGGCTCGTCGGGCACGCCGCTCACCATGATCCTGCGCGCGGCGAGCAGTTTGTCGAAATCGATGCCGGTGGCGACGCCCATGCTCTCGAACATGAATACCAGGTCCTCGGTGATCACATTGCCGCTCGCGCCGGGTGCGAACGGGCAGCCGCCAAGGCCGCCCATCGAAGAGTCGAACGCGCGCACGCCCTCGTCGTACGCGGCGAGCGCGTTGGCGAGACCGAGGCCGCGGGTGTTGTGGAAGTGGGCGCCTTCCAGCTTGTCGCCGATCTCCTGCTTCACGCGGCGGAAAATGCGGCGTACCTGCGCTGGATTGGCGTAACCGACGGTGTCGGCGAGCGCTACGGCGTCGCAGAACCCGGCCAGCGCCACGGCAATGCGAACCACTTCGTCCTCGGGCACTTCGCCTTGCATCGTGCAGCCGAAGGCGGTGGAGACCGCGCCTTCGATCTCGGGGCCTTTGCCGTTGCGCATCGAGGCCGCCTTGCGCACTTCCTCAATCATCTGGTCCGGTGTCATGCGCACGTTGGATACGCTGTGCTTGTACGAGGCCGACACGGGAAAGGTGATCTTGTGCGCGCCGGCGTCGCGCGCGCGCTCGAAGCCCTTCACGTTGGGCGCCAGAGCAACCACCTTGATGCCGGGGATGGTGATGGCATGCCGCACGATTTCCTCGGTGTCGGCCATCGCCGGGATGAGTTTGGGCGGCACGAAGGAGCCGACTTCGATCTCGGTGAGGCCCGCGGCGGCGAGCGCGCTGACCCAGGCCTTCTTCGTTTCGGTGGGCATCAACTGCTTGGCGTTCTGCAGCCCGTCGCGCGGGCCGACTTCGCAGATGTGGACTTGGCGCATGCGTTCCTCCGGGAAGGGGAATTCTAGCGCGCCGCGCGAGCCTCCATTCGCAGGACCGCATAGCCGCACAACGCCTGCCCGCGACAAGAAACGGCCGGTGGGGGGTTGGACAGCATGTAAAACATCGTTTAACATGCCGCCATGCTCAAATCCATCTCCAAGGTCGGCAACTCCCACGGCCTCATCTTCGACACCGCGTTGCGCGAGCTGACCGGGCTCAAGGCCGGCGACCAGGTCAACGTGACCGTGCACGAGGGCGGCGCAATCACCCTCACGCCCATTCGCAAGGCGGCCGCGCCTGAAGTGGTGAGCGCGACCATCAAGAAGGCCGTGAAGGACTACAGGCGCACGCTGCGCCGCCTGGCGTGAGGCCGTCGCCCCAGGACTGCATCCACCTCAATGGGGAGATCGTCCGGGAAATCCACCGCGACGTGCTGGCAGCATTCGGCGGGCTTGACGGGGTGCGCGATGCGGGGCTGCTGGAGTCCGCCGTCGCGGCCCCGCAAGCCTCGTTCGGCGGCGAATCGCCCTTCGCGGACGTCATCGAGGTCGCCGCGGCCTACCTGTTCTACCTGTGCCGCAATCACCCGTTCATCGACGGCAACAAGCGCACTGCGATGACCGCCGCCATCGTTTTCCTCCGGCTGAACGGGTTCGAGCCGGCGAAGGACAGCGAGGCATGGGAAGCGCTGGTGCTCGATGTTGCCGCGTCCAAGGTCGATCGGGAGGGAGCGACCAAGGGATTGCGCAAGCTGCTGAAAAGCTAGCGCCGCGCCTCGATCCTCAGCACCGCATAGCCGCACAACGCGCAGCACCCTGCAAATGCCAGCATCGCCCAGAGCGAGGCGCCCCAGCCGCCGAAGTGCGACGCCAGCCAGGCGAGCAGGATCGGCCCGAAGAACTGCCCCCCCTGCGAAGTCTGCATGACCATGCCGTTGGTAGTGCCGACATGTTGCGGTGTCTTCGCGTGCACCACCACCCCCGTGAAGATGCAGGCGGGAATCACGCCGGCGCAGCAGGAAAAGACGAGGACCGCGACAAAGCGCAGCGCGTCGCCAAGCCCGCTGCTCAGCATCGCGATGTCGGTGACGACCATGATCGCTGCCGCCGCAAGGATCAGCCGCCCGCGCCGCACGCCGCGCGACAGCAGCCAGCCGCCGCCGAGGTTTCCGGGCACATTGACCAGCACCATGAGCGCCGTGAGCAGGGACGCCACCGCAGGCGTCGCGCCGCGCTCATCCACCAGGAAGGTCGGCAGCCAGATCATCACCGAGGTCCACTGGGCGACGTAGAAGGCAAATAGCAATGCCAATGCCACGCTGGCAGGCTGCGCCAGCGATTCCAGAGCCAGCCTCAGCGAACGCACGCCACCGTAGCTCGGCGTCGGCGCGTGGCGGGCGACGAGCAGGAAGCAGATCGCCGCTACGACCGACAACGTGGCCCAAAGGCCGCGCCAGCCCCAGGCGGCCAGCACGAGTGGCGCAAGGAGAATGGCGAGGCTGCCGCCGGAGGGCATGTAGGCGCTCCACAGGCCCATGACCTTGGGCCGGTCGGCGCCGTCGGCGGCAGCGGCCATCAGCGCGGATCCGGCAACGGTGAACAGGATGAAGCCGACGCCTTCGAAGAACCGCGAGACCAGCAGGCTGGGGAAGTTCCAGGCGGCGGCCCCAAGCAGTCCCGCCAGGCACATCACCGCCAATCCCGCCAGCCCGAGCCGCTTGTGGCCGAAGCGGTCGCACAGGACGCCCACGAACATGCCGACCAGCAAGCCGATGACGTTGAAGGTGGTGGCGATGAAGCCGGACTCGACCAGCGTGAGGCCGAGCTCCGCGCGCTGCACGGGCAGGGCGGGCGGCACCTTGCCGATGTACGCGCCGCAGATGAGGCCGCCGGCGAACACGGCCCATACCGCGGGCCAGCGGGTGCCGGCGCTCAAGCCGCGTGCACCGGGATCTTCAGTTCGACGATCTTCTTGCGCCAGTCGGCAGGACCGGTCTGGTGCACGGAGGCGCCGTTCGCATCCACGGCCACGGTCACCGGCATGTCCTTGACCTCGAACTCGTAGATCGCCTCCATGCCGAGGTCCGCAAAGGCGAGGACCCGCGACTTGCGGATGGCCTTCGCCACCAGGTAGGCGGCGCCGCCGACCGCGACGAGCGACGCTGCCTTGTGCTTGCGGATCGCCTCGATTGCCACCGGCCCGCGCTCGCCCTTGCCGACCATCGCGATGAGACCGGTCTTCGCGAGCATGGTCTCGACGAACTTGTCCATGCGCGTGGCGGTGGTCGGTCCGGCAGGGCCCACGACCTCGCTACCCACCGGATCGACCGGCCCGACGTAGTAGATGACGCGGTTG
>Ga0184628_10000334_pt1 | contig 26471 bp, 20 predicted proteins | sample PLM4_5_b1_FD_133149 | JGI IMG/M metagenome (GOLD analysis project Ga0184628, IMG submission 133149) | Groundwater sediment microbial communities from an aquifer in East River, Colorado, USA - PLM4_5_b1 | ecosystem: Environmental > Terrestrial > Soil > Riparian zone | place: USA: East River... | reverse complement strand
GAAGTCCCGGATAAGGTCAGCGGCAAGTACGTCTACATGCAGCACGTCCGTCAGCCCGGCATGCTGCATGGACGCGTCGTTCGCCCACGCGGACAGTCTGCTTACGGAGCCGGCGCAAAGGTCCTCAGTGTCGATGAAACATCGATCCGCGAGATTGCCGGTGCACGCGTGGTTCGCCGCGGAGATTTTGTCGGTGTCGTCGCCGCCAACGAGTGGGATGCGATTCGCGCTGCTCAGCAGCTGAAAGTGACGTGGAATACCACACCCACATTGCCGGGCACCGAAGGTCTTCACGAAAAGATGCGCACGGCAAAAACAGAAGACGTCGTCGTTCGAGAACGAGGCAGTATTGCCGAAGCGTTTGGCAGCGCGACCCATGTCGTCAGCCAGACTTGCCTGGGCCCATATCAATCCCATGCTCCGTTTGGCCCGAACTGCGCCGTGGCCGATGTCAACGCGGATTCCGCACTTGTCATTTGTTCCACACAGGATATCTATACATTGCGCACGACGCTTGCCCGCATTCTGGGAATGCCCGCGGCTCGAATCCGCGTCCAGTACTACGAAGGCTCGGGCACCTACGGCCACAGCTGTCACGATGATGTGGCTGAGGCTGCTGCGATTCTTTCCAAGGAAGTCGGCAAACCCGTTCGACTGCAATTCATGCGATGGGACGAACTCGGGTGGGATAACTATGGTCCTGCTCACGTCGGCGAAGCACGCGCCGCAGCGAACGCGGAAGGCAAGATTGTTGCCTACGAGTATCAGGGCTGGCAGCACAACTGGTGTACGGTGGAAACTTCGGATCAACTCGCGCTGGGCACCGCGCCTGCGGAACGTCCCGGTGCTGGAGCCCAGGGCATCAATCCGCTGACGCTGGCTTCCATGTATGAGATTCCCAATCTGAAGCTGGTGAACCATCGCGTCAACGGACTCGAATACCTCAAGGGTGCATGGCTTCGTTCGCCGTTGGATTTGTCGTTGTCGTTTGCATCCGAGCAGGCCATCGATCAGCTGGCATATCTCCTGAAGCTGGATCCCTACACGTTTCGCCAGCGCAACATGTCCGATGTGCGCTGGCTTGGCGTTCTGGACGCGGTTGCGAAAGCCTCGAAGTGGACGCCGCGTCAGGCCGCTTCGAACCTGTCGAACGCGAAAGTTGTTACCGGACGTGGAATTGGCATTGGCACGCACCTGGCATCTTACGGCGCCGCGGTCGTCGAGATCGAGATCAACAAGGAGACCGGACGGGTCGTGGCGAAGCACATGTATGGCGCGATCGATGCGGGCCTGGCTGTCAATCCGGGCAATATTGAAAACCAGATCAGCGGGCAGCTGGTGCAGACCGCAAGCCGCATGTTCAAGGAAGAGATAACTTTCAATACGACGAACGTCACCAGCCTGGACTGGAACAGCTACAGGGTTCTTCGATTCGATGAATGCCCTGAAGTGACGCCGATCGTCGTGCAGCGACTGAATGAAAGATCCACGGGAGCCGGCGAAGAAGTAATGGCTGGAGCGGCAGCCGCCATAGCAAACGCGTTTTTTGATGCCACGGGTGTGCGGATGTCACAATTCCCGTTTACTCCGGTCCGCGTCCTTGCCGCCTTGAGGCGCCGCGTCTGATTGGGCTCCAACCCTCACCCATGAAAAGCAATAAGAGCCGCTGGTCGTTACCGTTATACGCAAAAATTGTTGTAGCTCTCATCCTTGGCATCGGGGCAGGCCTGATCTTGCCCACAACGTGGAGTGAAGCACTCGACACGCCTGCAAAGATCATCCTTCGGCTTCTCGGCGCCATTGCGCCCCCACTGATACTTCTGGCCGTCATGCGCGCACTGATCGGCGCCGATATCCGGGGCAAGTTGGCCGGAAAGATGTGTTTTCTTCTTGCGTTGAACACTCTTGTGGCAATTCTGATCGGGTTGGCGGTGGCGAACGTCATCCATCCTGGGCAGCATGCTTCGCTTCCTCCTGGCGATGCGCCGAAACTCTCCGGTAATCCGCTGACTCAGATGCTGGATAACATACCTTCCAGTCTGGTTCGTCCCATGGTCGACAACAATGTCATCGGCGTCATCATGATTGCAGTCGCGTTTGGCCTCGCGGCGCGAAAGTTGAAACCTGTTCCAAAGCAGCAGCTTCTCTCCGCACTGGAAATCGGCTTCGAACTGATCCTGATGGTGTTGCATTGGGTCATCGCGCTTGTGCCTCTGGCCGTGTTTTGTAAGGTGGGTTTCGTCGTTGGCACTCAAGGCTTCAAACCGTTTCATGCCTTAGCGTGGTTCATTGTTGCCGTCCTGGTGGCGCTGGCTCTGCAGTCCATCTACTACCTGGCGCGAATCCGTTTGTCGTCCTGGGTGAGGCCTCCCCATTTGTTAAAGAACACTCGCGATGCGCTGGCCATGGCATTTTCCACCGCGAGTTCGACGGTGACGATGCCGGTCACCTATGCCTGCCTCCGCGAAAAGGTTGGACTCCGTGAAGAATCCGCAAGTCTCGGCGCCCTGGTTGGCAGCAACTTCAATAACGACGGCACTGCGCTTTACGAAGCCATGGCGGCGTTGTTCATCGCACAAATGATCGGGGCCAATCTTTCCTGGGGTAGCCAGGCTATTGTCGTGTTGACCAGCATAGTCGCCTCTGTGGGCGCCGCAGGTATTCCGGAAGCCGGACTCGTCACCATGACGCTGGTCTTTTCCGCAGTGCATCTTCCGACGGGCTACATCGCGCTGCTGCTGCCGGTGGACTGGTTTCTCGACCGCTGCCGCACATCCATCAACGTGATGGGAGACATGAACGTCAGCTGTATCCTCGATGGAAAAACCCGTGAAGTCGCAAAGCCGGATCCGTTGCTGGAGTCCATCACGTGAAATTAGCGAATGGAGCCCCAGCCGCGACAGCCCCATGACTTGTTTTCTTCCCACCGGCCCGCACTTGTTTTTCGAAGCGCTCTCCAGCCCCCGTATCCATCCAGACTGGTGGTATAGACCGAAAAGTAAACCAGCGCTAATGTTCGGCTCTTGTTGAAATACACGTCGCCCAGACGAAACACTCGTTTTGATTTCTGATAGAGCGGGTTCCGATTCACCGGCGGTGGCACATCGCGAAGGAGTACCTGTGGCGTGGCTTCCAGTGCGTCGTGAAGAAACCGATCGACCTCTGCAGTCGTCAACAGCTGATAAGGCTTCGCAAGTGAAAATTGCGAAGCCAGAGTCATAGAAATTTTCCTTCGTTGATTGTAGTCCGCAAGAATTTCCCGGTAACCGGCGGCGTCTGCAGACGGAACCTGGTCACATGAATCTGAAGCTTCGAACGAGCCGCCGCTCGGCCCGCCAAAGCGACTTTGGCTGGTGGCCGTTGTCGCTTCAATCAGATAAATCTGGTCGTCGGTTGGAACGTTTCCAGGACCTGTCCGTACAACACGCGACTTTGCAATCAAATCGGAATAGATAGCGTAAACATCCAGGGATTGCGCCAACACGGTGAACGGCAGCTGAAGAATAATCAGAAAAACAATCACGGACGCACCCGAAATAAAAAAGGGGCCTGACGGGTTGTTCCCCTTTTTTATTTCGCGTGGGAAGTTCGGCAAATCCACCATAGTGGAGCTAGTCTATCGTCAGGCCGATCAGTACAAGTGAAAGTTAATCACCACCTCTAACTGGACATTCACTGGCTTGCCATCAACCATGCCTGGGGTGAATCTCCATTTCTCGAACGCCTCAATCGCCTTCTCATCGAGTCCGTAGCCCAGGCCCCGCACGACCTTGTCGACCTTCCCTGTACCATCGGCTCGGATGATGACACTCAACACAACAGCTCCCTGAATATGCGCCTGCCGAGCTTCATCCGTATATACCGGTTCAGGCATTGGTGAAATCGTTTGTGGAGCCGTTACTCCCGGCTCGACACGCACTGCCGGTTTCTGTTCCTGCTCAGGAGCAGGAGGTGCAGTTTGCTGAATTGCAGCGGCGGTAGCCGCCACCGGTGGTTGAGACCGGACTGGAGGATTTGGAGCAGGCGGCGCTTGGGTTGGCTCCGGCACTACCGCTGGCGTCGCAGCCTTTTGGGGTTCGGAGAGAGTTACGTTTTTACCTTCCTTTTTACCTCCCCACAGTGTCCGCCACGGAAGCAGCGAAACCACCAGACCGATGGACACAACTACCGCCGCGACCATAGTGAGTCCAACCCATCGAGGACTCCCGCCAGCTTCGTGCAGGTCCTGTCGTTTCATCAACTTCGAGAGTGCGCGATTGGAATCCGGATGCCACTCCCCTGACGGGACCAGGCTTGCCAGCCGATCTTCAATCCAGGCGGCCTGGGCGTTTTCTGAGTCATGCGTTTGGTTGTCCATAGCGTTTCACGTACTCCTTTCGGAAAGCCTGCTGTGCTCGCCGGAACAGTGTTCCAATCGACGTTTCGTTAAGCCTGAGAACTTCTGCGACCTCCTGATAACTCAGCCCTTCACTTCGGAGGATCAACAATTCCGCATCGCGCGCTCGCATAGCCGATAGGACGCTGCGAACCCGTGCCTGGTCCTGCTCGCCGGCGAGTAACTGTTCGGGTGAAGGCGCGACACGGAGAAAACCAAAAACCTTTTCAAACCTGCTGCGGCGGTGCTGTCTGCGCAGTTCGTCCAACCCCATTCGGACGGCGGTTCGGTAGAGCCAGCTGCCCACGCTGTGGGATGGAAGCTTCGGATTTTGCCAGAACTTCCAGAAAACTTCGGCGGCGAGTTCCTCCGCGCGGCCGGGATCCTGCACCATGCGAGCAATCACTCGGGCAATACGCGGATAGTGTGTGAGGAAGACTTCCCCAAAATCGGGGCTCCCGGGCAGCACTCCCGTATCCACGGATTCGCTTCTGGCATTCATGCAGATAAGACGCTTGGGGAAACTGAAAAGTGACAACGGACACTTGCTCTACCCCCAGGTCAACTAGCCCTGCTACCACCAGTCAGTATTCCTTTACTTGGAGTCAACCCATGAGGGAGAATCGGCCTGCAATGCACATTTTCAGGCACAAATTCTGGCTGCTCATTGTCATCGCCGGGATCGCAGTGGCAATATCCAGCGACCAATCCTCTGCCGGGCCGGCAGTGGCGCAAAATCCGGGTGCTCAAGCCGCGGCGGCGGTTCCGGTGCCCCGAGCAATCATCGACAAATACTGCATCACCTGCCATAGCCAGAAGACTCACACCGCCGGCCTGGATCTTGAAACGATGGATCTCGCCACTCCCGGCCCCAACGGCGAAACATTTGAGAAAATCATTCTGAAACTTCGAGCGGGCTCCATGCCGCCACCGGGAAGCCCGCGCCCGGACGTGGCAACCTATCGTGCCGTGGCCAGTGCCATGGAACGCACAGCGGACAGCGCGTGGGCGGCAAATCCGAATCCCGGAAGGATCGGCGCCGTACAACGCCTCAATCGCGCCGAATACAACAATGCGATTCGCGACCTTCTCGCACTGGACATCGACGTAAAGCCGTTGCTGCCCGGAGACGACACGGCAGACGGCAGTTTTGACAACTTCGCGGACTCCCTTTCCATTTCGACGGCTCACCTGGAGCGCTACATGTCCGTGGCCCGTCAGGTCACGCGCCTGGCCACAGGTCTGCCGCCGGCAATCCCGTCAATTTCAATATTCGAAATCCCTCTCCACGTCCTGCAGGACGACCGGCAGAGCGAAGACCTTCCGTTTGGCTCGCGCGGCGGCATCGCGATTCAACAGATCTTTCCCGTCGACGGCGAGTACCTCATCAAAGTGCGACTCCAACGACAATACCAGGATTACCTCAAGGGAATGGGCTGGCCCCAGCAACTCGACGTACGTCTCGATGGGAAGCTGCTGAAGCGGTTCTCGGTTGGTGGCAAGGCCACAGGCCGACCCGCTGCAGCCAGTTTCGCAGGTGACGGAGAACCTGGGTTTGCCGGTGATGACTCATGGGAAAAATATATGCAGGTCGGCGGAGACGCCGGCCTCGAGCTTCAGGTACCCGTGAGCGCCGGCCCACACACTGTTGGCGTTTCCTTCGTGAGGGAACAGTGGGAACCGGAAGGACTTCCCCAGCCTTTGCAGCGCGGCCGGGTCATCACCAACGACCAGGTCTACATGGACAACGCAAACGTGGGCTCAGTCCAGATTGGCGGTCCCTATAAACCTGCAGGAACGGCGAAAGACACTCCGAGCCGCCGGGCGATTTTCGTCTGTCAACCCAAAGCCGCTTCGGAAGAGCAAGCCTGCGCGACGAAGGTCATCTCAAAAATGGCTCGGCTCGCATATCGGCGCCCGGTAACCGCAACGGATGTCTCCACTCTGATGGAGTTTTATGGGGACGGCCGTAAGGAAGGCGGCAGCTTCGACGCCGGGATTCAGTTCGCGCTCGAACGCATGCTGGTCGACCCGGACTTCCTCTTGCGCGTTGTTCGGGATCCCGCGTCGAAGCAGAGCCTGGATGCGAAAGGCAGCTACGCACTGTCGAACATTGAATTGGCGTCCCGCCTCTCCTTCTTCCTGTGGAGCAGCATTCCGGATGATTCACTGCTCACGCTGGCAGAGCGCGGCCAGCTGACCACCCCCGCCACGCTTGAAAAGGAAACGCGGCGCATGCTCGCGGATCCACGCGCGATCGACGCACTGGTCAACAATTTCGCGGCGCAGTGGCTGAACCTGAGGCGCGTCGAGGAAGTCGTCGTCGATCCGGACAAATATCCCAACTACGACCTGAGTCTGCTACAGGGATTCCGCGAGGAAAGCGAACTGTTTGTCGGAAGCACCATTCGTGAAGATCGAAGCGTCGTGAATCTGCTGAATGCCAATTACACGTATGTCAACGAACGGGTGGCACGGCACTACGGAATTCCCGGAGTCTATGGCAGCCGTTTCCGACGCGTCACTCTCCCGGATGACAAGCAGCGCGGCGGATTGCTCGGCGAAGGTGCGTTGCTGGCGACAACGTCGTACCCGGATCGTACATCACCGGTGCTTCGAGGCAAATGGCTGCTGAACAACATTTTTGGATTGCCGATACCGCCACCGCCTCCCGGCGTCGATACGAATCTGACGGAGAACAGAGCGGGCGCGGCACCGAAAACGATCCGAGAGCGGCTGGATCAACACCGGAAGGTTGCCACCTGCAACAGCTGTCATTCCGTCATCGATCCACTGGGCTTCGCGCTTGAGAATTTTGACGTCATCGGAGGATGGCGCACCATCGATGAAGCCGGCAAACCAGTGGACGCGAGTGGTGCCACCACGAGCGGCAAGAAGATTGAAGGACTGTCCGGACTGCGGGCATTACTCCTCGATCAGCCCGAGCAGTTTCCACGCACCGTCACGGAAAAGCTTCTTGCCTACGCGCTCGGCCGAAGAATCGAATACTACGATCAGCCGGTTGTGAGAAAAATTGTAAACGACGCGACTCCGCAGAACTATCGCTGGTCGTCGATAATAGTTGGAATTGTAGAGAGTCCTTCATTCTTAAGGAGACGAACGATATGACGTTCCTCGCGAAATCATTGCCACGACGGACAGTCCTGAAAGGCATGGGCGTTGCCATGGCTCTGCCGTTCCTGGATGCGATGCTTCCGACATTGCGGGCAGCCACAAGACCGTCCAATCGATTCCTGTCGTTCTACGTGCCAAACGGCATGGCCATGGAATACTGGACGCCAAAAGGAGAGGGCACCAACTTTGAGCTCTCTCCTATCCTTGAACCCCTGGCGCCTTTCAGAAATCAGATGCTCGTGTTCTCGGGAATCAAGTCGAGCTGGAACTACATCCATGCGGGCGCATCCGGATCGTTCCTGACAGGTACGAAGACCGGCGGAAAGAATGAAATCGAAATCATTGCGGACGTGTCGATTGACCAGCTGCTCGGCAAACACTTTGCCAGTGAGACACAGATTGGTTCGCTGGAAATGTCCATGGATGTTCCGGCAAACGCGGGCGCATGCACCGGCAACCTGAGCTGTGCGTATACCCACACTCTCTCATGGCGCAGCAGGACCCAGCCCTTGCCAATGGAATGGAATCCGCGCGCGGTGTTCGAACGCCTGTTCGGCGATAGTGGAAGCACGGACAAGGCGGCACGCCAGACGCGGTTGAATCAGCATAAGAGCATTCTGGATTCAGTGAACGGCAAGCTGGCGAGCCTCAAGAAGGAACTCGGACCGGCGGACCAGTCCAGAGTGAACGAATATTCCGATGCGGTTCGCGACGTCGAACGCCGCATCCAGCGGGCCGAGGAACAGCGCGATGTCGATATTCCTACAATAGCGCAACCCCAGGGCGCGCCTCCCGTATTTGAAGACCACCTGGCGCTGATGCTGGACCTGCAGCTTCTGGCTTTCCAGTCCGATCTGACACGCGTGATCTCATTCATGATTGCCAAGGAACAAAGTGCGCGGCCTTACCCGCAAATCGGAGTGCCGGAAGCGCACCATCCGCTTTCACATCACGACAACGTGCCGGAGCTGATTGCGAAGATGTCCAAAATCAATACCTATCACACGCAGTTGCTCGCGGGATATCTGACCAAACTCCGGGCGACGCCGGATGGTGATGGAAACCTGCTGGATCACATGACGATTCTTTACGGTTCCGGCATTTCCAACAGCACCGGTCACTCCGGCGACAATCTTCCCCTGATGTTGCTTGGCGGTGGCGGTGGAAAACTGAAGGGCGGACGCCATGTCCGGTTTACAGAGAAGCCGTCGAACGCCAACCTTCTGGTCACAATCATGGACAAGATGGGCATGCCCGTCGATCATGTCGGCGGCAGCAACGGAAAACTTTTGATCGATCCTCTCCCGGGGGTTTAACGCGATGCACCAGTTGATGACAATCGCACTCGCCGTACTGCTGATGGGCGCCGCTGAGAATCGGCCACCGGTAGTGGATGCGGCAAAAGCAGGCGACAGGGAAGTGCTGCAACGCCTGTTGGCGCAGAAGGGCGTCAACGTCAACGCTACGGATGGAGATGGCACCACTGCCTTGCACTGGGCGAGTTATCACGACGATCTTGACAGCGCGAACCAGCTCATTCGTGCAGGCGCCAAGGTGAATGCAGCGAACGATCTGGGCGCGACGCCTCTTTGGGCTGCGAGTCAGAATGGAAGTGAAGCAATGGTCCGGCGCCTCCTGGAGGCTGGCGGAAATCCGAACCTGGCGCTGCTGGCCGGTGAGACTCCCGTTATGGTCGCGTCCCGCGCCGGGTACGCCAATGTCGTCGAACTCCTCGTCGCCAAAGGAGCCAATGTGAACGCGCACGGCTCGCGCGGACAAACCGCGCTGATGTGGGCGGTGTCGGAAAAACATCCCGATGTCGTGAAGGTCTTGCTCGCCCATGGCGCAGACCTTCGCGCAAAGTCCGATGTCTGGAGCCAGGTGATGGCCGTGGAGCCCCACGGTTACCTTCCCTATAATAAAAACATTCCCGCAGGCGGTGAAACCGCTCTGATGTTCGCCGCACGCGTGGGCGATCTGGCATCGGCGAAGATCCTCGTTGCGGCCGGTGCCAATGTGAACGATACGGATGCGTGGGGCGTCAGCGCCACGACGCTGGCCGCTCACTCGGACTTCCGCGAAGTCGCCGAGTTCCTGCTCGATGAAGGCGCGGATCCGAACGCAGCAGCGGCGGGATTCAACGCGCTGCACAATGCGATCATGCATCGCGATGAGAAGCTGGTCGCTTCCCTGCTGCAACACGGCGCCGATGCGAATGCGATACTCCGTACCTGGACGCCTAACCGCCGGTCTGCCGCCGACTTCAGCTTCGGTCCGGAACTGGTGGGAGCGACGCCATTCTGGCTGGCTGCGCGTTTCACAGAACCTGGAATCATGAAGCTTCTGCTCCAATACAAGGCGGATCCGCTGGTGGTGCATAAAGTCGAGCACACCGTGCAGGATCGAGCGAAGGGCTATATCCCCCGCACTGAAGAGACCACGGCGCTGATGGCCGCAGTCGGTATGGGCGGCGGAGATGCATGGGTTCCTCCCCCGGCGAGCGAACGCGAATTCCTCACATTTGATGCGGTCAAGATGACTGTTGAACTCGGCGTCAACGTCAATGCGAAGAACACCGACGGCCGTACTGCCCTCGATGCCGCAAAGACACTCCGGTTCGACAGCGTCATCAAGTTTTTAACGGACAACGGCGCCAAGGCAGGAACAGGCGGAGGCAGAGGCCAGGCCCCCACTCCATAGTTTGGGAATCGGACAACCTCGAGATCGGACAAATCCTGCATCTCAAATCCGAAATCAGAAATCTCAAATTGGACAATCCGAGCGGTGATTTCCCTTCGGATCGTCCAATTTGAGATTTCTGATTTCGGATTTGAGATGCAGGATGTGTCCGATCTCGAGGTTGTCCGATTTCACGATTCCCCGATTTTCTGCCAACTTCGGTGTCACTTTAGTTCCGGCGTCACCCCGTCGGGCAACGGGTATCGATCCACATTCAACAGCATCGACACCATCTGGTAGTAACCCATCACGCCTATGATATCCACGACACCTTTTTCGCCAAACTTATCCACGGCAGCTTTGAACGTCGCGTCGCTGACCTGCTTCGTTTCCATCAGCTCGCTGGCAAAGTTGTAAACCGCTTCCTCATCGGGCTGCATACCCGTCGGCCGCTTCCGGTTTGCAATCGCCTGAATGATCGGCTCGCTCAAACCCGCCTGCGCCGCAGCCCGACGATGCGCATTCCACTCGAACTGAGCCGTCCAGTGCCGGGCAGCCACGATGATGGCAAGCTCCCGAATCTTCGCCGGAACCGACGGACGAAATCGCGCATACTCGCCGAGCTTCTGTGTGAGGTCTCCCATTTCCGGGCTGCGAAGAAGGACGTTGAACGGGCCACCCAGATTTCTCCTGGGGCCGTTCATGACGTTCGTGGTCATCGTCTTCTGCTCGGGGGTCATTTGATCCCACGTGAGCGGCTTGAAGCGATCGCCGACAAGCCCGAGGTTTGAAGTGTCCGGCGTCTGAGCCGCGAAGAGAATCGAACCCAACAGGGCGGTCACACAGAAGCAACCCACCAGGACGTTACGACGCATGGAATCCTCCCGATCCGGCATGATTTGTTGCAGTAGAATACCCGAGACCCCTGGAGGAAACCAATCATGTACCGACGACGTTTTCTGGCAGTCGCTCTTCCGAGCGCAGCGGTTGCGACGGCATTCGCGCAAGCGCGTGCGCAACAGACTCAGACGCCCGTGTCTCCGGACGCGGCGCCACGCGACTGGTCTGGGGAAACGACGATACGTTATCCGGATCCGGATATCATCGCACTCGACAATCGCTTCCGACGTTACATCATCGGGAACACCGTGATGAAGCGGCTCCACACGGGAACGCTATGGGCTGAAGGTCCGGCTTGGAATGGCGTGGGACGCTACCTGGTGTGGAGCGACATTCCCAACAACGTCCAGATGCGCTGGATCGAAGAGGATGGACGTGTGACTGCTTTCCGCAATCCATCCGGGTACAGCAACGGCAATACATTCGACTTCGAAGGCCGGCAGCTTTCCTGCGAACACGGAGGCCGCCGTGTTGTCCGTTACGAGCCCAACGGCACGGTCACGGTGATTGCTGCGAAGTTCGAAGCGAAGTCACTAAATTCTCCCAACGATGTCGTTGTTCATCCCGACGGAAGCATTTGGTTCACAGATCCGACCTACGGTATCAACGGAAACTACGAAGGATTTCAAGGAACGAAGGAGTTGAAGGAAGCGGTCTATCGCGTCGACGGGAAGACGCTGCAGATTGAGAAGGTCACGGAAGATATCGGCGGTCCGAATGGGATTTGTTTCTCTCCCGATTACAAAAAGCTTTATATCGCCGACACTGGCGCGCCACGCGAGATCAAGGTATGGGATATTGATGGGAAAGTTCTTCGCAACGGGAAGCGTTTCGTACAACTCGACATTCCGGGATCTGGCGCACCCACCGCGGCCGACGGAATGCGCTGCGATGTGGACGGCAACATCTGGGCCGGCGCCCGGCCCGGCGTTCAGATCCTTTCACCGAACGGCGAACGAATCGGAATGATCCGGCTGCCGGAAAACTGCGCCAACGTCTGCTTCGGCGGAACAAAACGCAACCGCCTTTTCATGACCGCCAGTCAGTCGCTCTACAGTATCTACGTGAACACGACCGGCGCGCACATTTCCTGAATGATGGCCTGAATACGAACAGCACCGACTCCGTCAGGAGATATTCGCTCAGGAAGCGCTCTACATGGTCTAGCCGTTCCCCAACGCCTTGGCGATTGCGGTGATCGTATTCCAGTTGCGAGTCGTGGCCGGCACTCCGAAGAGCCGATCGATGTCGTTGAGATAGCCGATTGCCTTCATCTCGCGCCGGTACACGCCGAAGACGAACCGGTTCTCCCTTGCGAGGACCTTTAGAAACCACTTGCCACTCGCAGGAAAGCTCACAGGCGTCGATGGCGCGGAGTCGGGATTCCTGGACAGGACGCTGATGAAGCGGACGACGTCGGGTCGCTCGGGCTGATCCGCGAAATGATTCTGAGACATAAGCCTGAGAATATCCCGTCCCGGGCAGATCACAATCCTGGTAGCAAAGGGAAGCCTGCGTGTCAGTTCCGCGCGCACTCGCGCCTGCGTGACTTGCTGCCGGATCACAAAGGTGCCCGCCGCGCCGATGTTAACGACATCCAGGTCTGCCAACTCCCGGGCAAGCCCGACAGGTCGGAAGGTTCTGTGACCGCCGACATTGACCCCCCTAAGAAGAACTACGAGCGCCATGAGTGTCCTCTCGGTGGCGCGCCGATCGTCGGCTCCATCGCCGCGTTCGCTGGCGCGGGACTGGACGCGCTGCCGTCAGCAGTCGATTAATTGCCTGGACCCTTGCGCCTGATGCCCCTACGCCCGGCGTGGCCGGCTCGGATTGTTGTTACGGAAGCAGCGCGGTGATGTTTCGCTTCGGCACCTGACCAACCGGAATGCGCGTCAACTCTTTCATCGACTTGATATCGACAACCGATACCGAGTTCGCCTGGGCGTTGGCGACATAGGCGGTCTTGCCATCCGGCGTCAGCGTCACCCAGTCCGGGGACCTGCCAACATCCACCGATCCCAACAATTTCAAATCGGGAAGCGCGTACAGGTAGACCGCGCTGTTGAGCCGGCTATTGACGATAAGAGTCTTTCCGTCGGAGGTTACCGCCATTCCGTGGGATGCATTTCCTCCCCCCAGGACCGGCGTCTTGCCGGGAGCCAGCATCGGCAGCGTGATCCGAGCCGTCTCCTTGTGCGTCGCAAAATCCACAGCGGCGAACCCATTGAGATCGGAGAGCTGTACGAAAATTCGTTTTGTCGAGCCATCCGCATTCCGTTCGAACGCCATAGGTCGGACTCCGAGATCGAAATCCATTACCCATGCGATCTGATCGGTCTTGGGATCGATGACTGTTATGTTTTTTCCAGCAATCGATCCTGCGATAACGAACTTGCCGTCCGGTGTGACATAAGTGTTGTGAACCGCGCCTTTAACCGGAATGCTCTTCACCCGCTCCAGCGTAACCGTATCGATCACATCGACGGCGCCAGGGGCCTGGACTATCGACACATACACGCGCCGTCCATCGAGACCGGCCGCAATGTTGTTCGGATGACCGCTCAGCGGAATCTTGTTCATCACTCGCAGCGTTCGTCCATCGACCACATCCAGCGTGCTGTCGGCTTCGTTGCTGATGTAGATACGGCTTCCATCCGGAGCGGCTGCGGCGCCATGACCGACTTCAATTCCTGTGATCTCTCCCACGACCTTGTTCGTTACCGGGTCGATGATATGGACATTGTCTCCAGCAGCGTTGGTTTGGATGATCCGCACCTTGCCACCGGCAGCGGGTTTGAAGCTGGCCAGAGTTTGCCCGCGCACCCAGGCGGCGAGAGTCTGCCACTCTGGATCGTCCTGGGTGTTCCAGTGCTTGCCTCCATCATGAATAGGATCACCTCCCGCAGCCTCTACGAGCGGATGAAGCAACAACTTGCTCTTTGCGGGATCGCCAGCAACCACTCTTGTCCGCACGATATCGAAATTCTTGCGCGAGTCTTCCTCGCTCCATGTTGCACTACCCGGCGGAAGCGGTTGCAACCGCATGGGAGTGCCGGTGGAATGGCATGAGACACAGCGCGCATTACCGGGGCGCTTGGTTGTGAATATGGGTTGAATGCGCGCTTTGAAAAATTCGTAATCGACGGTAGTCTGCGAGGCCGTATTCGGTGCGGGTTGCTGAATCAACAGCGCTGCAATAAGCGGGAACCAGGCAAGAATTGTCATGGGCGTATCCTCTGCGGCGGACTTTAGCTGTCACGGATATCGCCGTCAAGTTTTTCGAATGGGCAGCGGGGGATGAGGGACGTCGGGGCAGGGGTAAGCTCAATCATCGATTTTTGCTAGCGGATCTATGTATAGTGGGCGACAACAGGTAGACGAAGGACTTCACGAAAGCGGAGGGACCACCGGATGTTCATCACAAGGAAGCATCTTTCTCGACGCACATTTTTGCGTGGCGCAGGCGTTGCGGTTGCATTGCCGTTCCTCGAGTCGATGGTGCCGGCTCAGACTCCTCTGACAAAGACTGCCGCCGCTGGAAGGACGCGCTTCACCAGCGTCTATGTTCCACACGGGGCAACCATGTACAAATGGACGCCGGCGACTGCGGGCAAGGGATTTGAAATATCGGAGACCCTGAGTCCTCTGGAGAAGTATCGCGATCGACTGACGGTCGTGAGCAATCTCTGTCATCAAAGCGCTAAAGGCGCCGATGCCGGCAGCGAACATGCGCGCTCCGCAGCCATCTATCTGACCGGCGGTTCTCCTCAGAGAGGGGGCGTAAGAGTCGGAACGAGCGTCGATCAAATCGCGGCCTCTCAAATGGGCCAGGACACGGCTTTACCGTCGCTCGAGCTCGGTATTGAAGATGCCAACCTCAGTTGCGGCGCGGGTTATGGATGTGCGTACTTCAACACGGTTTCATGGCGCACGCCCTCCGCACCGCTGCCGATGGAAAACAGCCCTCAGGTTGTTTTTGAAAAACTGTTCGGCGACGGCAGTACCACGGAACAGCGTCTGGCACGGAAGCTTCAGGACCGAAGCATTCTCGATTCGATCCGCCAGCAAACGGCCGGACTTCAAAAGAATCTGCCAACGACGGATCGCGTACGGATGGAAGGCTATCTGGAGGACATTCGCGAGATCGAACGGCGAATAAAAACGGTCGTGGATCGCGAATCTCAGGGAACCACCCAAAAGGTGCCCAATGCTCCTGTCGGAACTCCCGAGACGTTTGATGAGCACATCAAATTAATGTTCGACCTGCTCGCGCTGGCCTATCAAAGCGAGACCACTCGCGTATCCACCGTCATGTTCGCGAAAGACCTCAGCCCTGCCAGCTTCCCGGCCAGCGGAAATCGAGGGGCATTTCACGGCGCTTCGCACCATGCCAACGTGAAGGCAAACATGGATAGTTTCGCATTGATCAACAAATATCATGTGCAGATGCTGGCGTACTTTCTCGAGAAACTGTCAGCATTGCCGGATGGCGACGGAAACCTGCTCGATCACTCGATGATCCTTTATGGCAGCAGCATGAGTAATGGGAATGAGCACAATCACGACCCACTGCCCATTGTTCTAATCGGAGGAGCGTCGGGACAACTCCAGGGAAACCGCCACATCATGACTCCGGCTAAAACGCCAATGTCCAACCTGTTGCTGAGCCTGCTGGACAAGCTCGGCGTTCATCAGGAAGCATTCGGCGACAGCACCGGATTGCTGGAGATCTGATCCGTTCGCCTTCGTCAGTTCACTTCGCGGGATGCAGAATCAACTTCTGAACGCGCCAGTTGACGATCTCCGCTACGTAGAGTTCGTTTTCTGAAGGGCAGGCGATTTCGTGAATCCAGCCGAACTGTTTCGGCTGTTTGCCGGCTTTTCCCAGCACACCAAGAATTTTACCGTCGAGTGTCATCTTGTAGATACGGCCTGGGAAAGCATCTGCTGCGTACAGGAACTGATTGGGACCAGGCGTAATGCAGACGGCCCATGGCGATCCCGCGTGCTGGCTTCCCACGGTTTCATCCGTAGGAACGGGGCCCATCCACGGCTTCGCATCGGGCGGAACAGGCACGTCGAGCTTGATCGCTCTCAGAAATTTTCCATCCGGGTCGAATACTTGAATTCGGAAGTTGCCGCGATCGCCAACGTAGATATTCCCGGCGGCGTCTGCAGCAATGCTGTGGGGTGTATCGAACTGTCCCTGCTTATTTCCGGGTTCTCCAAATGACTTTACCCAGTCGCCGTTCTTATCGAACTTGGCGACTCTGGCATTGATGTAGCCGTCGCTGATGAAAATGTTGCCCTGACGATCCCATGTCACATCCGTGGGCTGCCGGAACTGACCGTCCACCGGAGGGCGAGGCGGAGTGACACGCGACCACGGCACGGCAGTTTCGTCTGATGCTTCCTTCTTGCGACCAAACACCATATCGACGCGGCCTTCCGGATTGAACTTGATGACCATGTCTGAGCCTTTGTCGACAGCCCAGACGTTGTCGCTGCTATCGACTCGCACGGTGTGCGCGTAGGACCATGCATACAGGTTGTGACCGATCTCGCGGACGTACTTGCCGTCGGGACCGAACTCGAGAAGTTGAGCCGCCGTCGCGCCGTATGCCGGGCCGGTCACATTGCCACGGCTGAACACAAACACGTGCCCCTTGGAGTTGACGGCAACACCACCGACTTCGCCGAAGTAGAGATCCGCCGGAAGTTTGAAAAAATTCGGCACGGAATCAAACGGGATTTCCGGCACGCGCTGCTGGGAAAACATCAGCGCCGCACCGGCGAGGAACAGTACGAGGACAACTACGAGGCTTTTCACCAGAATCTTCCTTTCTTCAGTTCGGGTACAACGAAACTCCCCTCCTGAGTCAGGAGGGGTGGCCCGAAGGGCCGGGATGGTTCCAAAGCCGCCAACTCTAAAAATTGTTGCTCAAGGAACCACCCCTCGCGAGATCCGCTTCGCGATCTCGCTGCCCTCCTGACTCAGGAGGGCAGTTTCCTGTCGCTTTCAAATTATCGAAACCTGATCACGGCAACGCATAGGCGACCAATTGCGCGGATGCCCGGGGCGAGACGCTGCCTTCAACAGCAACCACGACATACTGCTTCCCACGATACGAGTATGTCATTGGCACACCGACGGGCGGACCAACCGGCGTTTGTGTTTCCCAGATCGTTGCGCCCGTCTTCTTATCCATCGCGCGAAAGAACGGCTGGCCAGTATATCCTTCGCCCACAAACAGGAGCGTCTTTGTAACCATCAATAATCCTGCGCGTCCGATGCTGCCTGTCTTCGGTACTGTCACGCCCTTCAGCAGCGGATGATTCTTCACCGTCGGTGGTGTATCACCGTTCACGACCTGCCAGACGTGGTCGCCTTTGTTCAGGTCGATGGCGGTGATGCGGTTCCATGGCGGCTTCACAATCGGCAGCCCTTGAATCGTTGGGGCGATGCTGCCGGTGCCGATCATAGGAAGATCCGTCTCACCTGGCTGCGGTTTCGTCACACCATAGACGGCCGTATCCGTTCGTGTGGCCGAGGCCACATACAGGTAACCGGTTTCGGGATCAAGCGCACCGCCCTCCCAGTTGGCGCCTCCCGATCCTGGAAAAGTTAAGGTGCCTTTCAGTCCCTTCGACGGATCCGCGATGGACGGAGGCGTGAACAGCGGTCCCATACGGAATCCTTCCACGGCCTGCTGCGCCAGACCCTTCAACTGCGGCGTGAAGTCGATCAAATCGGCTATGCTCATGCCCTGCCGGTCAAACGGAAGCGGCTTTGTGGGAAACCGCTGCGTCGGATAGGTCTGCTCTCCTGGCACGTCGCTCTGCGGGACAGGCCGTTCTTCAATCGGCCACACCGGATTGCCGTTGGTGCGATCAAACACAAAGGCGAAGGCTGTCTTGGTAAGTTGAACCACCGCCTTGATCCTGCGGCCATCGACAGTGATATCCGCCAGTATCGGTGAGGAAGGCGGATCGTAGTCCCAGATGTCGTGATGGACGATCTGCTGATGCCAGATCCGCTTCCCGGTCTTGATATCAAGTGCCACCAGGGTCGACGAAAACAGATTCGCTCCCGGACGCTGCCCGCCAAACTGATCGCCTGTCGCAGCCTCTACGGGCAAATACAAGTATCCGAGTTCTTCATCCACGGTAAACGGCGCCCATGCGCCTGCATTCCCCGAGAATTCGTTGGAATTGTTCTCCCATGTATCCGCGCCGAATTCGCCCGTCCGAGGAATAGTGTGGAAGGTCCACACCTTTTTGCCCGTGCGCGCATCAAACGCCATAATGTCGGCCTTTGGAAATTTTTTGGACTTTGGCACACGGCCGTTTTCCAGCGAAGTCGGAATGACGACGATGTTGCCAAAAACCAGCGGCGGCGAGGTGTTCATCAGATGCCCGATTGCGGGATTGAAGTTTGCATCCTTCTCGACCTCTTTCGTGAGATCGACAATGCCTTCCTTCCCAAACGAAACGACCGGATGACCATTCTTCGAATCCAGCGCCACCAACTGATAGCCAGGTGTCACCGTGAATATTCGCGACTGTTGACCATCGGTCCAATACGCAACGCCCCGGCTGTTTTTGCGAACGCCGTCGGCGCGAGTCCCTTCCTCAAGCCGCCATGTCCAGATTGTTTCACCGGTGCCCGGATCCGCAGCGACGACGACTCGACGGTCGCCTGCCGTGAAATACAGAACGCCGCCAACCATGATCGGTGTGGTTTCGTTCTTGATCTCGGGTTGGGATCCGAAGTTATCGCTATGCCAGACCCACGCGATCTGGAGGTTCTTGACGTTGGCGGCATTAATCTGATCGAGCGGCGAATATCGCGTGTTGCCGCCATCACTGCCCGTGCGGCGCCATTCCACATTGGCTGGAGAGCCTTGCGGAATAGCCTGCGCCCGGCTGGTGACGATGACCGTTGCGAGCAGAATCAGACCGAGGGACAGCTTTCCCACCATCTCGCTTCTCCTTGGAAAAAGGGGCCAGACGTGTCATTCCCCTTTTTTCTGCAGAAAAAAGGGGAATGACACGTCTGGCCCCTTTTTTATCTCGGTGCGGGTTTCGACAAGTACTCCTTCGATTGAGCTTCGCCCTTTAGCGGAGTCACTTTATCGGGATCGATGCGAATCATCAGGTAATTGATGTGATCGTCGATCTTCGTGAACCAGTGCCCCGTACCTGCGGGAATGACAACGACGTCACCCGCCTTCAACTGGACCGCCACTCCGTTGCGAATGTCGGATCCGTTGTTTCCCGGCCCGTTGAATTCGACGACGGTGCGTTGCGTGGCCGGCCTGCGCTGTCTGTTGGTAATGTCCGGCCCGAGCATCAACGTCGCGGTGCCGGAAATGATGTGGTACACCTCGCTGACCTGATCATGTTCGGCGACCGAATCCGTGGCAGGCGCATCCAGTTTCCCGCGATACACCATGCCGATGCCGATATGAGCCTTCCCGATTTCCACATCACGCACTTGCTGGTCCACCAGACTCTCGGCCATGGCTTTCTTCGTGTACGCGTCCAGTTCCGAGAGCGGAATGTACGTCCCTGGACACATACTGCAGGTCGGCTGCGGATCGGTGGGATTGATTCTCACCTGCGCAAGCATTACAGCTGCGGTAACGAGCACTGCCGTCAATCCCAGAAGAAGTTTTCTCATATGCACCTCGTCGTTCTCATTTCTTTGGCCACGGCACACCCTGACTCACCTTCGTGACTGGCCCGACGCCCTTATAGATAAACCGCTGCACGCGCGCGCCGGTGTAGGTTTCTGTGGCATACAGGTTGCCTTTGGAATCGGTATCCAGATTATGGACACCGAAGAACTGGCCGGGCTGACGTCCCCCATCGCCGAAGGATGTCAGGACTTCAAGCGTGCTCCGCAATACGATGCTGATCTTCTCGTCGACGCCGTTGGCCATGTAGATGTATGTCTGCTGCGGGTCTCGGGAAAACGTCATGTCCCAGACCGAGCCCGACCGAAGCGTGTTCTTGTCGAAGAAGGCTTCCTTCACGAATGTGCCGTCCTTGCGAAATACCTGCACGCGGTCATTCACACGGTCGCACACATACACGAACCCATCCTTCGAAACATCAGCGCAATGCACGGTGTTGAACTGTTTCGATGGCGGATCCGAGGGACTATATGCCGGAACCGGGGTGTCGTCTGGTTTGTTTCCATACGCGCCCCAGTGTCGTTTGTATTTCCCGGTATCGGCGTCGAGCACGATGACGCGTCGGTTTCCATATCCGTCGGCGATATACAGTTCGTTGGCGGCAGGGTCCGGGTAGATTTTCGCGGCCCGCCAGAAGTTTAGAAGGTCATTGCTTCCGTTGTGTGTGCCCTGCTTGCCCACCTGCAGGAGAAACTTCCCCTTCTGGTCGAACTTCAGGATTTGAGTGTCCGTGTTGCCATTTCCGCCGATCCAGACATTTCCTTTGTGATCGACCGTGATGCCGTGATTGCTTTCCGGCCACTCATATCCGGTGCCCGGACCTCCCCAGGAACCAATCAGGGTTCCCGCAGCATCAAATTCCAAAACGGGAGGAGCCACCTTACAGCACACACCGATGGGCGGAGTGGAATCTGCACCCTTGAAATTGTCTTCAACAGTCTGCGGCCGATGAATTACCCAGACGTTATCCTGTGCATCGACCGAGAGACCTATGGTGGATCCTTGTACCCAGTGATTCGGAAGGGGTTTCGGCCAGTAGGGATCGACTTCGAAAATCGGTGCCTGAGGCACGGGCGTTCGGCTTTGCGCATAGAATGCGCCCACGAACACGACTACAGTCAGACAGGCACCAGCAGTCCTGAGTTTCATCGCGGCCTCCGGGATTTTCCCAGCGTTTGAGTGCTGCCTGTTTATCGTTCCCTCACTGTGCTTGTCAAGGAAAAGGGGCACAAACCGTCAGGCCCTTTTTCGAAGCGTGCTACTTCAAGGGGCCAAGATAACGATCAAGCCAGTCCAGCGCGTCTTTAATGACGAGCAGGCGAGTTCCGCTGTCCCATCCGTGCCCGCCTTCGTACAGCACGTGCTTTTTATCCTTCTCTGGAGTTCCGAGTGCGCGAAACAGAGGGCGTTGGCTGGTTTCCAGCGGGAAAAGAAAGTCGTCCTTTCCATTCACCATCAAGACAGGAATCTTCACACGGGGCGCAAAATTCCAGGAGTCCACTTCAGGAGGCACTTTTTCGAAAGAACCGCCCAGGAACAGCAGAGCGGCTTTGATTCTTGGTTCAACGGCAATGAGGCGAGGACTCATTGCAGCCCCCATACTGCTGCCGAAGAAGCCGAGCTTGCCGACATCGATATCCGGCCGAGTTTCCAGATAGTCGATTGACCGGCCAAGATCCTTGGACCACTGAAGATTCATTTCTCTCCATCGATCGGGCTGTCCGAGTTGATGGTAGTAGGCTCCGGGGCCCCGTTCGAAAGTTCCCTTATAAACCGGGAACAGGACCGCGCGGCCGGAACGAATGATGAAGCCGAAATTCAGCGATGCCGCTTCGTCGTCGAAGGTCTTTTGAGTAAGAGTGTTCGTACCTCCGAAGTAGATCACCACCTGATACGGAGGCGTGGCTCCTTTGGGCAGATAAAGATTGGCGTTGATGTTTTCGTCTCCGTAAGCGGCCCGATAGGAGATCTTTTCCTTGCGCCAGTACGGTGAGTCCTCACTCACTGCCCCCACGGTGGGTTTCAAAGTCGTTTTATCGTAGGAGTGCAGGCTCAGGTAAATCCGATAAAACTGGTCGTCGACTGGCTTATCCTTCCGGCGGTCGCGATCTGCAAACGGCACGGGCCCCAGAAATGCTTCGGGGAGAGGCGCCGGGTATTTCGCGCAACGAATCCCGAAAGTCGATTCCCTGTCCAGTGGCCGTCTGGCATCGGGGCGGCCAATCTGGTACGGAGGTTCGTTCCATCCGCCGCCAAGGATATAGCGAAGCTCACCGGTTGGATTCAACGCCCATTCCTTCATGTTGCCGCCCATGTCGTAGGTTCCAAATGCCCCCAATGCGCCGGAGCTCCTGATCGCAACTGGCCCCTTACGGGAAAAATTGCTCAACTTGAGCGCGTCGCCGTCAAACGGGGTGCCGAGCCCGATCGCGCGAAACCAGTGGTAAACCGTTGGCAAGCTCTTGCCGGCAAACTCGCAATAAGCGGCCGCCTCATACCAGCTCACTCCGCCCACCGGAAAGTCTGCCTTGGATTCTGTGTAGGTTCCCAGTTCCCAGGTTGCCGGTCCAGGTTTTCCGGTTGCGTCCAGGAAATCTTTCCTGGCCTCTTCCAATGAAAGCGGCTTGCCGTCCTTGACGAAGGCATTCTTCCAATACTCTTTTTTCAGATACCCGCCGTCACGAACAAATTCTTCAAACTCCTTGTTCGTCACTTCGTGCTGGTCCAGCCAGAATTCCGGCGCGTCCTGGGGGATGACCGTCGGAAATGCCTGCCCCGTACCTCGATTCCCGCCGGTGATTCCCGGCACCCAGACCATCCCCGGTGGCGTGTCCTTTCCGGTGTGAAGACGAATTTGGAGCGTGCCTGCGGTACCGCCGATGCCGATTGCCCGCTCGACGGTTTCAAACCCGTCTTTTACCGCGCGAACACGGTAGTATCCCCTCGGAACCATTGTCGTCTTGAATGGAGAACGGCCAAGGGACTTCCAATGAGACGGGTCACTCTCATTTACATCCGCGTAATCCATGACTGAAATGTCCGCGCCAGCTGGAGACGATTCGATGGAAGTCTCCGCAACGAACAAGTCTTCCTTTAATCGGAGCAGCTGTGGAGACGACGGGATGTACTTTTCAGCCTGGACGAGGATTCCGAAAGCCGCAAGAGGCTCGGACTGTTCCATCAATTTCCGGACCTCCGGCAACGCCTCGTTTTCCGCCTGGCGTCCACGAGAGTAGTCGATGTACGCACGCGTACCCAATATTCCAGCAGCAGCTAACAGGACCACTGCTGCAGCAACAGCTACCCCACGGCGCAGGAGCGGCTTCCCGCTTCCCGCAGTCAACGCGGTCTGCGCTCTCAAATCGCTGTATAGCTCCCTTGCGGAGGCGTATCGCGAGCCAGGATTTTTCTCGAGGCAGCGCATCAGAATTCGATCGATCTCTGGCGTGATGTCCTGCCGAATATTTCGTGGCCGCTTTGGCGCTTCACGCAGAATCGAAGCGAATGTCGCAACAACGGTGTCACCGTGAAAGGGACGCGCTCCACAGAACATCTCGTACATGACAACGCCCAGCGAAAAAATATCAGATCTGGCGTCGAGCGCCTTCCCCTCAACTTGTTCGGGAGACATATAAGGAGTCGTGCCGAGGATTGTGCCTTCCTGAGTTCGGGCGCTGCTCATCGTAGTCGATTCCGACGAACCCCCAATCGCTTTCTCGGACTCAAACGCCTTCGCCAACCCGAAGTCCAACACCTTGACTCGCCCACCGGGAGTGATCTTCACGTTTGCGGGCTTCAAATCACGGTGTGCGATTCCCTTCTCATGAGCCGCTTCGAGTCCCTCCGCGATTTGCACGGCAATTTCCAGCGCCTCTTCCAAGGGAATTGCGCCTCGCCGTATGCGTTCCCCCAGCGTCTCGCCTTCAGCGAGTTCCATTACCAGGAAGTTTCGGCCTTCGGCTTCTTCAAGTCCGTGAATGGCCGCAATGTTGGGATGATTCAACGAGGCAAGAACACGCGCCTCGCGCCGGAGCCGCCCCACACGTTCGGAATCATGCGTCAATGCCTGAGGAAGGAGCTTAATTGCAACGCTGCGGCCCAACCGGGAGTCGGTGGCCTGATACACTTCTCCCATCCCGCCCGAACCCAGATGCGTCGTGATCTCGTAGTGTCCGAGTCTGCTCCCAATCATCATGTGCTGGATACCGTGGGCGCATCTTACCAGAGGTTGTGAAATTAATTCAGGCTACACGCCGGAACTCGGGAACAGGATGATGAAAAAAGGGGCCAGACCCGTCAGGCCCCTTTTTTATTTCGGGGCGAAGGGGCCGACTTCGGGCTTCCCTTGGGTGTTCCTCGGGCACCCCGTCCGTGATACATAAGCATTCTCCTCGGACGTGAACGGTTCGTACCGCGCGAGAATATGTGGTGGCATCCGGGCTGTCGCGCTAAATAAACGGCCAGTGCCGAACGCACGAAAAGTTGACACCGCCCCGCTGGGTGACTACGATGCGGATCAGTCTTTTGGGAGGATTTCGATGAGGAAGTTACGGATCGGTCGAATCGGAATGGCGGTCCTTGTTGCCGCGAGTGTTGTTTTTGCGGCTTCGGATCTTTCAGCGCAGTTCCAGCCTCCGGGAACGCTCGGCGTGCTGGCGCCGGCCAACATCGCCAAGGCGCGTCCAAAAGCTCCGTTCGATCTCACCGGCACATGGCTGCACATTACCGGTGAATCCGAGAGGTTCGATCCTCCAGCAGGCTTCAAACTCACACCGGCTGCACAGAAACATTTCGATGCTTCGGCGGCGGCGGTAAAAGAAGGAAAGCTCTACCGGAATGACATTGGGCTATGCTGGCCGGCGGGCGTGCCGATCATGATGACGCGAGTGTGGCCCATTCAAATGATTCAGCTGCCCACTTCCATTTTCATGATCAGTGAATTGATGAACAGTCTCCGGATCATCTACATGGATGGCCGCCAGCATACTGACCCGGATATTGTCGTGCGAAGCTTCAACGGAGAATCCATCGGACGCTGGGAAGGCGATACACTGGTAATCGATACCATGAATTTCCGAGATGATCACCACTGGATCCAGGACCGAGCGGGAATTCCGGCAAGCGACGCGTTACATGTCGTTGAACGGATCAAAATGCAGAATCAGGGAAAAAGACTTGAGATCGAATTCACACTGACGGACCCCAAGGGCTGGGAGGGCGACTGGAAGCTCACAAAGCACTGGGACCGTGTCGATGACCGCGATATTGCTGAGGTCGAGTGTTTGCCCGAACTCAACGAGCACATGCCGACCGTCCATTCGCCCGACAACATAAGGTAAAAATTGAAGCATCATAATAGGAGGTTAGAGCAGTGAAAATTCTAAAGCTCGGAGGCTCGGTGGTGATCGCGCTGTGTCTCGTGATGTCCGTCTATGCACATCACAGTGCGGCTGGCGTCGATCAAACCAAGACCGTCTCGCACGAAGGAATAGTGAAAGAGTTCAAATGGGCGAATCCGCATTCCTATCTGGAAATTGAGGTGATGAACAGCAAAGGTGTCGCCGAAATCTGGAACCTGGAGATGATGCCTCCCACCTACCTGGTCCGTGCCGGTTGGAAGTCCAACACGGTGAAGGTCGGCGACAAGGTGAAGTTCAGCGCCAGGCCCATGAAGAACGGCGATCCCGGTGGGCTCTTTGTTTCAATTACGCTCGCCGACGGTAAGACGCTCGGCCAGACCGCCCCGCGCGGCGGAGGCGCTGCCCCGACCCCAGCTCCGGCCCCACCACAACAGTAGAAGCAAAATAATCCCTCTCCTGAAGATGGGCATGCTCTCACTTCAGGAGAGGAATCCTTCTCCCGCCAGATGAGGGACAAGGAACTCGTCCATATTCTTGATTTCGATCACTTTGTGGAGAGTGCGTTTGCTTCCCAATGATCGACGGCCTGAATCAATCGTTCCAGTGAAGACACGCTGAGTACTATCGCAATACGCCCGGCAACTCCGCCATCACTGATATTGAACGATGAATTGATGACAACGGCGTGCCGTAAGTCTTCGCCGGCGATCGTAAGTGAATTCAGGAATTGCTGGAGCAAATCCCGATGCAATTCGGGCACGGAAAACGAAACGTGCAACTGAAGAAGATTGCCGAACACGCCGAGACACGCGCTGAGCAGCATGTTCCCGATCTCGGTCAGAATCTCAGCACCGGAAGATTCCAGCTGCTTAGATTGAAGAGGCCCCTCAAGCAAAATATTGCTAAGTCTGACCGCGCCTTCGGTATTCAGGCACAGAATCGCATCGCCTGAAAACGACCCTGAAAAAACCTGATGGATGGAAATCACCTCGCCGGTGGAAAACAGATCCAGGTCTTTAACCAGACCCTCAATGGGATGGCTGGAAATCGTTGGTGGATCCAGAAGCACACGGTAGCCTGAAATCTCAGAAAGCTTTGCCGCCGTGAGACCAAACGCAACGTTAATGAGTTCCGCCAATGCGTCAGACTGGCGCTCATTCAGCGCGATCATTGATTCAATCCCTCAAGCCCGGAATCCACCGCGCTCAGCAATTCTTCTCTTCGAATGGGCTTGTTCAGGAAGCCGCGCGATCCAGCCTGCGCCGCCATTTCGCGGGTTGAAATCTGGATGTAGGCGGTCGCGACAATGACTCTCGCCTGGCT
>Ga0184628_10000333_pt1 | contig 26489 bp, 22 predicted proteins | sample PLM4_5_b1_FD_133149 | JGI IMG/M metagenome (GOLD analysis project Ga0184628, IMG submission 133149) | Groundwater sediment microbial communities from an aquifer in East River, Colorado, USA - PLM4_5_b1 | ecosystem: Environmental > Terrestrial > Soil > Riparian zone | place: USA: East River... | reverse complement strand
TCCCAATAGCCGATTAGTTTTACACCCTTAGCCTTATCGGTGTTCCCTCGGTGGCATACGCGTGATCCCAGGGAACTATATTGTTTTAGGGGGAGGTTCGTCATGGTCTTTTCTGTTGTTCAGACATCGCTTGTTACGGTGTCTGTGATCATTACCTTTCTGTTAATTCTGCCGGAGCGGGGCTTGGCGCAAAATGGCGAAATCGACTCATTGCGCGCGTTGGTCAAGGGCATGGAGCAGCAACTGCAAAAAGCGCTGCAACGAATCGACCAGCTGGAAAAAGAGAAGGGCACCACGGCCACACGGGTGGATCAAGTCGAAAAGTCAGTCAGAGCGGTACAGAGCGCGCCCTCGGCGCTTAATCCAGCCATTGGCATGGCGATTGACGCCACTGCCGAGCAACGCAGCAAAGCCGGCGGGACGTTTAATTTCCGCTCGGCGGAGATCGGCATTGCCGCCTCCATCGATCCCTATGCGCGCGGCTACGCGTTTTTTAATGGCAGCGGCGATGGTGTCGAGGTCGAGGAGGCGGCGATGGTGACGACCTCATTGCCGTGGAATCTACAAGCCCGCGGCGGGCGGTTTTTCGCCGACTTTGGCCGCTTGGCCAAGTTTCATCCTCATGAATATGCGTTTGTAAATACTCCTTTGTCTCTGGAGCGCATCGTCGGCGGCGAGTCCCAAGCCGATGGCGCGGAGCTGAGTTATCTTTTCCCGACGCCGTTTTTCTTGCGTGGTACCGTTGGCGGTTACAATAAGCTCGGCGCGGAAAACGAGCGCTTGGACGATACCAATTCACGGGCCTGGAGCCGGTTTACCTATCTCGGGCGGCTCAATACTTATTTCGATTTGAGCGATAATCATAGCATCGAACTGGGGACGAGCTTGGCTTATACGCCCTCGATTCGCATTCCGTCCGATCCCCATGGCGGAAGCCGGACACTCAGTGGCTTAGACTTGACCTATCGCTACCAACCGCTCAGCAGCACCCTGCACCAAGGCGTGACGGTTGGCGCCGAACTGTTCGGCAACAGCGAGCGCGTCGAGCGCGACTCCGGGTTCCGGCGCATGTTTGCCCCTGGCGGCTACGCCTACGTCGAGGCAAAGCTCAACCGTCAGTGGTCGGCCGGGTTTCTGTACGATAATGCGCCGAGTTTGACCAGCCCGGGTAAGAAGACTCAAAGCTATTCTCCCTTCTTGACCTGGAACCTGAGCGAGTTTAACCGGCTGCGCTTCCAATATACCTACGGCAACGACAATGTTAACGAATCGAAGGCCGATGGCGGCAACCAATTTTTCCTGCAGTGGACCACCACGATGGGCGCCCATTCGCACGGCTTCGCCAACCGTTAAAGGCGGGCTCAACGAAGGAGACAAAATCATGCAAGTGAAACGACGAAGTTTTGTCTGCGTATTGTTTTTCGGTCTGTTCTGGGGCGCCGGGGGCTTTGCCCAAGCGCAGCCGATTCGTGTCGTCACGACGATTCCCGACTTGGCGGATATCACCAAACAGATCGGCAAGGAATTGGTCGAGGTTGAGAGTCTCACCCGCGGTGTCGAGTTCATGCACGCGGTGCCGGTCAAGCCGAGTTTTGTTCCCAAGCTCAACCGCGCCAATATTCTCGTGGCGATGGGATTGGACCTGGAAATTTCTTGGCTGCCGGCGCTTTTGGAGCCGGCGAGTAATCCGAAAATCATGCCGGGCCAGCCAGGCCATGTCGATTGTTCGGCGGGGATTACCGTGCTGGACGTGCCGAAAAGCGTTGACCGCGCCGAAGGTGATGTCCATCCCAAGGGCAATCCGCATTACAACCTCGATCCGTTCAACGGTAAAGTCATCGCGCGCAATATCGCCGACGGTTTGGGGCGTAATTTTCCGCAACATAAAGCTGTTTTTGAGAAGAATTTAACCGCTTATTTGGCCGAGTTGGAGAAAGCGGTTGCAAGATGGCAAACCCTGGCAACGCCACTGAAGGGAACCAAGTTCGTCGCCTATCATAGCGATTGGGCCTATTTCGCGAGTCGCTTCGGCCTTCAGCAGATCGGTAGCATAGAACTAAAACCCGGCATTGAACCGACGCCAAATCATTTGGTGGGTCTTGTCCAGAAAATGCAGCAGGAGAAGGTCCAGGTGATCATATACGGGCCCCAAAGCGATCGTTATCCGAAGCAGCTCGCGGGCCAGACCGGTGCCGCTGTGGTGCGGTTACAAAGTACCGGCGGCGCAACGGCGGAGACCGATACCTATATCAAATTTATCGATTACAACGTCAGGAGTTTGCTAGGCGCGCTCAAAAAGAATTAGGAAGGATCGTCGATGCAACTTGAACGATCATTTTGGGAAGAGCTTGCGTGAGTAACGGTCTCCCCTTGGTTACTCTTCGCGCTGCAACGCTCGGTTATGACGGCGCCGCAGTATTGCAAGCCGTCGATTTGGATATCCGTGCCGGCGAGCTTATCGCGATGGCCGGACCCAACGGGTCCGGCAAGACCACAATCTTCAGGACGATTCTGGGATTTCTTCCCGTGATCAGCGGCTTGCTCGTGCGCAACTGCACGCTCAGCGAGTTTGGCTATGTGCCGCAGAGTTCCGCTCTGGATTCGACCTTTCCGATCACCGCGCGCGAAGTGGTGGCGATGGGCGGCTTCGGACGGCTCAAGCCCTATCTGGGATTGCCGGGACGGGAAAAACAGCGCTTGCACGATGTGCTCGATCAGGTCGGGTTAGCCCATTTGGCGGGACGATCTTTCTTTTCGCTGTCGGGCGGCCAGCGTCAACGCATGTTGATCGCCCGGGCACTCATGGTCGGCCCGAAGATTTTGATTCTCGACGAACCGCTATCCGGCGTCGACCCGGAGTCGCAAAAGGCGATCAGCGAACTTTTGCTCATGCTCAATCGTGAAGAAGGTAAAGCGATCTTCTTTTCGAGCCACGATTTACGCATGGTGCGCAGCGTGACCGACAAGATCTTGCGCGTCGACGGCGGCAGGGTGGTGTGGGAAGAAGGATCGGTGGCACAACATCCATGGTGAGTTTTTGGGAAATTCTCAGTCCGTCGTTTTTGCTTTTTCCAGCGTTGCTCGGCAGCGTCATACTCGCGTTTGTTTGTCCGCTGGTTGGCGCGCACTTGATGCTGCGCCGGCGCGTGTTTCTCGGTTTGACGCTTCCGCAGATCGCCGCCTGCGGCGTCGCCGGCACTTTTTGGCTGCAGCATGCCTTGGGTTTTACCCACGGTTCCGGCGGCGAAAGGCTCTTGGCCACGGCTGGCTCGTTGGTCTTCACGCTGGCGGGTATGGGTTTGCTCGCCTATCTCGACCGCCGCGCGACCGGTTCGCCGGAAGGACGTTTGGCCGCGGCTTACGCGCTGGCGTCGGCATTGACTATTCTATTTATCGTTTTCAACCCGGCGGGCGAGTTGGAGATTCTCAATCTGCTCAAAGGCGAAGTGATTTCCTTATCCAAGGAAGAGTTGAAACTGCTGGCGATTGTCTACGGCGTGGTTTATGTCGGCCTGGTTTTGTTTCGCCGGGAATTTTTGCTCAACTCTTTCGACCGCGATCTGTCCTTCTTGCTCACCGGCGGCAGCGCGCAGTGGAGTTTTTGGTTGTACGTTCTATGCGGCTTCAGCATTGCCATTGGCGTGATCATGGCCGGACCGCTCTTGGTTTTCGGTTTCATGGTCTTACCGCCTCTGGCGGCGCGCACCTTGGCGCGCGGCATGAGTTCGTTTCTGTCGCTCTCTTCATTGATCGGTATTTTCATCGCGGTCCTGGGCTTCTATCTATCCGTGCGCCTGGACCTGCCGCTGGGACCGACGGATGTGGCGTTTGGCTGCGTGGTGATTTTCGCGGTCTATGCTGTGCAATCGATCTTGCGCCGCGGCGGCGGGGTCGCTGGGCTAATCGTATTCATTCTTACTCTGTGCGCCGGTTGTGGCGCGCGGCGTTCTGAGGCACCGCTCGATCTATCGACATTGGGCAAGGGGCCGGTATGGCTCTCTTCGGTGCGCAATGGCACGGGTTCGGACTTGCGTTTGCCTGCCACGAATCCTTTGCGCTCTTTGGGTGAGATGGCCGGTAAGCTGCCGCCGGAGTCCCGTCCCACAGTGATGGACTTGCTGCGCGGTTCCTTGCAGCGCGAGCTCCAGCACCGACAAATTGCCGTGTCATTGCCGGAAGAGCGCGATGTCCGCTTGCAGTCGTTTCCTTTCGACGCTGTGAGCGCCGCGGCCAATGCGCGCACGGCCAACCTCTCCGGCTGGTTGTGGCTGTGGGAGATCCGCCGTTGGCATACCGATGGGCGTTCGCCGCTGCGGACGGTGGTGGAGATGCAATTGGTGCGCATCGATAATGGGGGGGTGAGTTGGCAACGCCAGATTATCAAAACGGTGCCGCTCTCCGGCGCCGCCAGATTGGATGAGACCTCCGCCGACGCGATCAGGGACATCCTGCGCGAAGTCTTTGGGGCCTGAAGGTCGGTCATCCTATTCCAACGGCGTCAACGCGTTGAAGAAGTTTTCAACCGGGTTTACACCAAAAGACACTTTGATATAGTCCCCGCCAAGTGGTGAACTATGGCTTCGATCCTGATTAAAAACATCGGCACGTTGGTGACGGGCAAATTAGCAAGTCCGCTTAGGCAGGCGGACTCGATCTTCATTAAAGACGGTCTCATTCAAACCATCGGCAACGATTTGAATCAAGCCGCCGACCAAACCATCGACGCCAACGGCATCACGGCAATTCCCGGTTTGATCGATTCGCATTCGCATCCTTCGATCGGTGAGTACACGCCGGCGCAGAACTCACTCGGCTGGATCACCAACTACATGCATGGCGGTGTGACCGCGTTAATCTCCGCCGGCGAATTGCATCTGCCCGGGCTGCCGCTGCCGCCTGATGCGCGCACGGCGCTGTCGGTCGCCATCGTCACCAAGAAGTGCTACGACAATCTGCGGCCGTCGGGGGTGAAAGTTCACGCCGGCACATTGCTCTTAGTTCCGGGTTTGACGGAAAAGGATTTCGACGAGATTCAAGCCCTCGGCATCAAGCTGGTCAAATTCATTTTCTACGACTACAGCCTGTTGCCCAATGGCGAAGCCAACCGCTACGTCGATTGGGCGCATGCGCGCGGCATTAAGGTCAAGATTCATTCCGGCGGCGTGTCCCGTTCCGGCGTGAGCCAGGTGGCCGGCTTCGAAATGGTGCAAAAAATTCGCCCTGACATCATCGGCCATATCACCGGCGGGCCGATTCCCATGCCTGAAGAAGACATGCTGCGTATCGCCAACGAAACTGAATGCTTCATGGAGATCTGCACGTCGGGGAACTACCGTTTGGCGTTGAGTCTTGCGCGGGCAGTCAAAGCCAACGGCCGCTATGACCGCGTGTTGATCGGCACGGACACTCCGGGCGGCACCGGCATCGTGCCGCGCGGGATCTTGCGAGAGATCGCTTTTATCTCGTCGGTGGGGGAAATTGCGCCGGAAAAAACCATCTGCATGGCCACCGGCAACGTTGGCCGCGCTCATGACTTGAATCTCGGCATTCTCGAAGAGGGACGGTCCGCCGATATCGTCCTGCTGCACAAGATCACGGGTTCAGTCTCGAAGGATGCGCTCGACTCCTTCGCCAAGGGCGATTTGCCGGGGATTTCCTACGTCATCATCGACGGCGTCGTTCAAGTAGCCGGCCGCAGCCAGCAAACGCCGCCGCCGGAGCGCGCCGCCAGCGAGTCTTGTTGCTAAAGGAGAGTCGATCGTGAGCCAATTCGAATTCGGCGTTGGGCTTTTTCCCACCGAACCTTTGGAGAAAATGATTCATCTGGCGAAGGTGAGTGAAGAGGTCGGTTATAGTCATATTTGGGTCGGCGATTCGCATCTTATTTGGCGCGAAGCCTACATCAACATGGCGGCCATGGCGCTCAACACCAGCAAAGTGAAGTTGGCCACCGGCGTGACTAATCCATTGACGCGCCATCCCTCGGTGTTGGCCAGCGGCTACGCGACGTTGGAAGAGTATGCGCCGGGGCGAATGATTGTCGGCATTGGACTGGGCGACAGCTCGGTGGAAACCATGGGCATGAAGCCGTCGACGCTGGCGAACTTCGAAAAATCTCTCGACCAAATGCGCCAGATCCTCGACGGCAAAGAGGCGCAATTGCCGACTGGCAAGATCCACTTGCTGCATCCGCCCAAGACGCGCGTGCCCATCTATATCGCCGCCAGCGGTCCGAAAATGCTCGAGCTCTCCGGCCGCGTCGCCGACGGCATCATTGTGCTGGTCGGCGTCGCCGACGATTACATCGCCCATGCCAAGGAAAAAATCGCCGCCGGCGCCAAAGCGGCGGGACGGAATCTGGCAGATATTAATTTAGTGCTCTGGGTGCCTTGCGCTGTCTCCGAAACGGCGAACGCCAAAGACGCGGTCAAGGCCCACGTTGCCCGCGTGGTCGCCCATCCGCTGCCCTATGTGCTCGATCCCAACGAGCAGAAAATTTTACAAGAGATCCGCAAAACCTACGACTACTACCATCACATGGATCAGCAGGCCAACCACGCGGATGTGATTCCCGACTGGCTGGTCGACAAGTTCGCCATCGCCGGCACGGCGGCCCAATGCAAAGCGCAGATCGAACGCATCAAAAAAACCGCTGTCCAGCAAATCGCCATCATTCCTTACAGTCCGCCGGGCGGCAGCCGTGAAGAGACTATTCGCGGCTTCGCGAAGGCGATGAGCTGAACCTGCCAATCGAGCGCTTGCAGCGGGCGAGGCGCTCAAACAACTCGATCGAAATTGATGCTGCGAATGGGCTGACAAGTTTGTCGTTCAAAGCGCATTTTCGTACGGCACTGGTGCCGGGAAGCCTTGTAATGCGTTGAATATCAACGTTTTCCTATGGCACGTGTGTTGCTGCCTTAAAATTTCCGTAGTGGCGATCAAATATCCCAAACCGATCCGCGGCCGGCAATAAAACATATATTTGGCCCTACGGCGCGCATTCACGAACGGCTGAGACTTAGGGAAGTTTCGGTACGAACTTTGATCGGCAATACCCGTCAATAGAGATCAGGGAGAAACTCACCATGAACGTACTTATTGTGGAAGATAATCCGATCAGTGCCACAGTATTAGAGCATACGCTCGACAAACATGGTTACGACACGATCACTGCGCATGACGGGGAACAGGCATTGACATGTCTGGAGTCTCACCCCGAGATTGACCTTGTCATCACCGATATCGTCATGCCCAACGCCGATGGAGTTGAACTGGTGCGCAGGATCAAGGAGCGCGATGAATGGAATGACATCCCGATCCTGGTATGCACGTCGTTGCGGCCCGAGAGCGCTAACAACCGACTCGCGGGGCAAGGGTCGAAATATCTTTTCAAACCGATCATAGCTTCCACTCTGATCCAAAAAGTGAACGAGGCCGTCGGGCAAAAACGGCAAATCTTGCAAGACCCTGAGCTGACTAGGTCGCAGATCGGCATTGACTCCGAAGCCTTTGCCGAGGTTATGGATAAATTTTCTCAGGCTGTGAGCGATGCAATCGTCCGACTAAAGAAGCAGGGTGAAGACGCCGCACAGGAGCCGATGGATCTAAAAGATCTTTTGGAAGGAGCCAAGCTGATTAGGGCCGAGCGGCTAAGCGAGATTCTGACTAGTCTTGAACACTGTTCAACGGGGCAAAAGCTGGAGATGTTCCGCTCTAAGCGTCCTTTGCTATTGAGGCAATTGAAGGCGATGCAATATCACCTTGAACTCTATACCCGCTGACGATCGCAAGGCAGACCCCGCGTTTCAGTCGAGCAACAGTGATTACACCAGTGGCACTGACGAACTCAACAATGCCAACGCTTTTTTGTGAGCTAATGTTGCCAGCCTGCGCCGTGGCCCTCGTGCAGCTAGCGCTGAATACGATTGCCTCACGCCGCACAGCCAAGGAGGTTTGGGGTTCCAGTAGCGCTCGCGTCCACAGGCATTCCTCAATGGCCAAGGGGCTGTAGGGGTTGCGAAGCTTGACGAAACTCGGTGATGAGAAAATCTTTTTCTAATCTAGCAACCATCGGGCTTGTTTGCTCGCTTTATTTTATTACCGGCAAGCTTGGCTCATGGTTGGCCGCGGTCGATCCAAGCGCAACCGCAGTCTGGCCGCCAACAGGCCTTGCGCTTGCGGCCGTCCTCATGCTTGGCCAGCGCGTCTGGCCGGCAATCCTGCTCAGCGATTTCCTGCTTAACCTAACCACGATCGGCTCATTCGAGACCTCGCTTGGCATTGCGGCGGGAAATACGATCGAAGCGCTCATCGGCGCCTGGCTCGCCCAACGCTTCGCCAACGGTGGTAGCGCTTTCGATCGAGCCAGTGATGTTATCAAGTTTGTAGTGCTTGCCGGCCTGACGAGCACGGTAATCGGCGCCATGTTCGGCGTTACTAGCCTCTGCCTAGGGGGGTTCGCCCGTTGGGATGATTATTTTGTCCTGGGCGCCGCCTGGTCTCTCGGCCATTTAACCAGCAATCTCGTTATAGCGCCGCTGCTTCTAGTCTGGACGGTGACGCCCTTGCCTCGCTGGCATACCCGTTCGGCAATCGACGCCGTGTTTTTATCGCTGCCGATCTTGGTTGTTGGCCAGATGGTTTTCGGCGCGTGGGTTGCAAGCGATAGCAAATCTGATCCGCTCGTGTTCTTGTGTATTCTACCGCTTTTTTTGGCGGGGCTCCGGTTTGGTCAACACGGGGCTGTAACGGCGACCTTTGCGATGGCGGCATCGGCAATCTGGGGTACCGCGAATGGATTCGGTCCGTTTGCGTTAGCAGACCCCAGGGAGTTAGTTATCCTGCTGCAAACATTCTTAGCTACGATCGCCGGAGCCAGCCTCGTCCTCACTGCGGTTCTCTCCGAGCACAAGCGCACCGAGGAGCTATTTCACTTGGTGGTCGAGTCGGTGCCCAATGGGTTGCTGATGATCGATCGCAATGGACTGGTCGTCCTGGCCAACCCTCAGATGGAGAGGATGTTTGGTTACTCCAGCGAAGAATTGCTCGGTCAGCCGGTCGAGACGTTGATAGTTGGGGTATTTCCCGAGCAATACCTGCGGCATAGAGAAGGATTTTTTACCGATCCGAAAGTGCGGTCGATGGGTGTCGGAAGGGATCTCTTCGGTTTGCGCAAAGACGGCAGTGAATTCCCCGTAGAAATCGGCTTGAACCCGGTGAACACATCTGAGGGCGCGCAGATCCTAGCTTCGGTTATCGATATTACCGAGCGTCGAGCGTCCGAGTCCCGGCTACAGCATAGCGAGGAGCGGTTTCGCTCGATGATCGAAAATGTCAAAGACCATGCGATTTATATGCTCGATCCCGAAGGACGCGTGCTCACGTGGAACCAAGGCGCCCAACGAACCAGGGGTTATCGCGACGACGAAATCATCGGTAAGCCTTATGATGAGCTTTTTCTAGCCGAAGATCGCGCGGCCGGCAGAGCCCAAGAGCTTTTAACAACGGCGCTAGCCGAGGGTCAATGCGAAACAGAGGGCTGGCGCGCGCGTAAGGACGGTTCCAAGTTTTGGGCCAGTACGATCATCACCGCGGTGCGCGACGCCGGCGGCAAGCTAATCGGTTTTTCCAATGTTTCCCGCGATCTAACCCGGTGGAAGCGAATTGAGGACGAGCTCACGTTAGCCAAAGAAGAAGCTGACGCGGCGAATCGAGCCAAGTCGGAATTCTTGGCGAATATCAGCCACGAGATTCGTACGCCGATGGCCGGTGTGATCGGCATGTCAGGGTTGCTGTGTGACACCGATCTCACGGCTAAACAGCGGGAATACTGCGAGATCATCAGAGGTTCCGGCGAATCATTGCTGACCATCATCAACGAGGTTTTGGATTTTTCCAAGATCGAGTCGGGCATGTTGGAGCTCGAGATCATCGATTTCGATCTGCGCACCGCGATGAAAGAATTTGTCGAGCTATTCGTGCGCGAGGCCGACGACAAGGGGATTGAGCTGATTAATTTTATCGACCCCGGCGTGCCGGCGAATCTACGAGGCGATCCCGGACGACTAAGGCAGATTCTCTCCAATCTGGTCGGCAATGCGCTCAAGTTTACGACCAAGGGAGAAGTGGCCGTTGGGGTCGACGTCGTCGAGCAGAACCAAAATTCGATCAGCTTACGATTCACAGTGAACGATACCGGGATCGGTATCGCCAAGGACAAGATTGACAAGCTGTTCAATGCTTTTACTCAAGCCGACTCCTCGATCACGCGAAAGTATGGCGGCACGGGGTTGGGATTGGCGATTTCAAAAAAATTCGTCGATCTTATGGGTGGCCAGATCGGAGTCAGCAGCGAGGAACACCGCGGCAGTAGTTTCTGGTTTACCGTGAAGTTGGAAAAAAGCCATTTGACCGAGCCGGCACGCCAGAGTCATGTGGATTTGAGCAGGTTGCGCATGTTGATCGTCGATGACAGCTCAACCCACCGGGCGTTGCTGGAAAGCTACCTAGGTTCATTGGGAATCGCCAGCGAGAGCGCCGCCGAGGCGCCGTCAGCGTTAAAATTATTGCGCGCATCCGCGCAACGCGGCGAATTGCCGGACTTGGTCTTATTGGATGCATCGTTGCCGGGCACCAATGCTCCCGAATGGGCGCAGTCAATCAGGGGCGAGAGTGGGTTGAGTCGGCTGAAGTTTTTGCTGATGACTACGGCGAGCCAGCGATTCGATGTCGGAGTATGCGATAATGGCGGCATCGACGGATTTCTCACTAAGCCGATCGGTCTTGCGCCCTTGATCGAGAGTTTGGCCGTGGCGACGGGAAAAGCGCCGAAGACTGATGCTCCAACGGATTTAACTTCGCGACACGGCAGGACAGCGCTTGCGGCGCGGCAACCGCTGCGCATTCTTGTCGCCGACGATAATCATATCAATCAAAAAGTGGCGGTGAGTTTGCTCGAGAATCTCGGTCATCGGGCCGACGTAGTGGCCAATGGGCACGAGGCGATCAAGGCTTACAGGCTGGTTCCTTATGACATGATTTTGATGGACGTGCAGATGCCGGAAATGGATGGCCTGGAGACGAGCCGGAAAATTCGCGCGCTCGAGAAAACCAAGAACCGCCATACTCCGATTATCGCCATGACCGCGCACGCCAGGAAGGAAGACCAAGAAAAATGTTTGGCGGCGGGCATGGACGATTACGTCTCGAAGCCGGTCAACCCGCGGGAACTGAAAGCCGCCATCGCGCGCAGAACCGCCGCAACGATGACCCTTCCCCCGATTGAGCCGCCAACACCAGCGCCAGCGCAAGCCGATGTCCTCAACTTCTCTCAGGCATTGGAGTTGGTCGAGGGTGATCGCGCACTACTTTGCGAGGTGGCGCGCATCTTTGTCAACCAATATCCTAGAGCACTCGCAGAAACCCGGCGCGCGTTAGCGCAAAAGGATTACCAAACACTGACCAGCACGGCTCACAACTTGGTTTCATCGGTGGGACAATTAGGCGGCCAAAGGGCCGGGGCGGCAGCGCGCAAACTGGAACTTATTAGCAGCGACGGCGATCGTTCCCAGGTTCCGGCTGCGCTCGCTGAACTTGAGAGGGAGCTCTTGTGGCTTAGATCGGCGATGTCCGATCCGGCTTATTTTCGCCTGCCGCCAGCCGAAGCGCTGCACTGATGTTCTAAGATCCCGTAATTGCCGATTATGATCATCGCGTGCAAGCATCGACCTGAATTGTATTGTCGCCATCCAGTCCGCGCCACAGCATCTAACAACCGATAAACTTACCAAAGACCACCACCGTTTTCATTCTCTCCAACCCCCTCCCCCTTTGGCAACCGGCTCAATCAACTTGAGTTCCGACGATTCTGTACAATTTTGTCCAATACTTGTTCTATTTTGTACAGTGACGGGTTTCTACACAAGGAAAGCGCTGGATATCTGCCACTTTTTTTGGCCCATTTGTTGCGCGTCGAAAAATTCCGAAGGAACTATGGCGTGCTTCAGATAGCTAGTGGTCAGGAATCCACCGATTTCGGTCGAACCGGTAACGTTAATGAACCGCGGAGGCTCTCAGAGGAGCTTGCGCCGCGGGCGGACCGCATCACTGACATCCTGGACCAGCTCAGTCGTTTTCCGCGATGCGCCAGCCCGAAACGATCCGCGCTTGGCACCTGCTGCTGCTGGGCGAACTGACGGCGCCACTGCGTTACATGACGATTCATTCTTGCCGACGACCGCGCAGTAGTTCGATGGAGCTTTTACTATGCGACTGACGGTGATCCATAAGATTGGCATGGTTTTGGCCGTTGTTTTACTCCTCGGCCTGATGCCACTGCTGATGATCTTTAATGGTCTTAAGGAGCTGGAGCAGACGGTCGGCCAAGTGACCGATATCGACGAACCGATTAGCGCCGCCGCCTACGAGATGGAGATCAACACAATCGGTAGCGGCATGGCGGTACTCAAGTATCTCGAGACCGGTGAAGCTGAATACCGCGCGCAGCTGGCGAAAAATGAGGCGGACTTTGGAAAATTCAAGGCCCAGTACGACCGCGTAGTTGGCACCGAGACGGGCAAGGAGTTAGGGCAAAAGATTGTCGTTCTTTACCAGAAGTTCAAGACTCTCGGTAATACCTTGATGGACCAAAAGGATGAACAAGAGTTGATCTTTAGCAGAATTGGCGCAGGGTTTGAGAAATTAGACGAGATCATCGACGAAAAAATACAGGCAAACATAGACCGACAGGGAGCGGACGGAATCGACAAGACCATACGAGCGGGGGAAATGGAGGCCAATATTGCCGAGGTGGGCGCATGGCTGGGCAACTTTCTTCGAACACCGAAAAAGACCTACAAGGAGCGTATTTTTGCCAATGCCAACGATTTTCTGGAGGAGCTTGGGCATTTTAAAAAGCTGAAGTTGACCGAAGCGGAAAAGCACTGGACGGGAGAACTGGGAAAAGCGTTTAAGCGCAACCTTTTACTCGTTCAAAGGGTTCTGGTGATTCACAACTCCCAGCAAAACAGCCTCGACAAGTTTCTCGATCTACGAGCGAAGTTGGATGACCTGCTGGATGATCAGATTCAGCTCTTGGCCGTGAACAATCTAGTTGAATCTAAAAGACGGGCTGCTGGGGCCTCGGCTTACGCCGTCCGCAAGGCCGCCGTTTTGGTCCCTTTATTTATACTGTGCGCTGTCGGCGCCGTCCTACTTATCATGCGAAGCATTAAAAGGCCGCTCAAGCAGTTGATGGATGGTACTCAAGCGATTGCCCATGGCGACCTGACGTACCGCTTGGTGCCAAGAGGGACGGATGAGTTTGCGGCATTGGCAGAGAACTTCAACCGGATGGTAGTCCAATTGGACGCGACAACCGTTTCTAAGATCTGCTTAGCGGCAAGTGAAGATAAGTTGCGGGTGGCTAACGCCAGTTTGAGTGAAGACATCTCCGAGCTCGAGGCGTTGGAGGAGCGGCTGCGGCAAAGCGAAGCGCGTTTCCGATCGATGATCGAAAATGTCAGGGACCATGCGATTTTCATGTTGGACGCCGGCGGCCGGGTGATGACCTGGAACCAAGGGGCCGAATCGGTCAGAGGATATCGGCCGGAAGAAATTATCGGCAAATATTTTTCTTGTTTTTATACGGCGGAGGATATTCACAGCGGCAAACCGCAGCGAATCTTAAACACCGCCATGGCCGGCGGCTACTGCGAGGACGAGGGTTGGCGCATACGCAAGGACGGATCGAGGTATTGGGCCAACGTGGTCATCACCGCGGTGCGCAATGGCGGGAACGAGCTACTGGGCTTTTCAAACGTGACCCGGGATCTGACTCGGCGTCGGCGCGTAGAGGTGGAGTTGCGAGCGGCCATGGAAAACGCTGAATCCGCCAATGAGGCAAAGTCTAGTTTTCTCGTCAATATCAGCCATGAGATTCGCACACCGATGACGGGAATCCTCGGGATGGCGGGATTGTTATCGGAGACCGAGTTGACGCCCAGGCAGAAGGAGTTTTGCGACATCATCAAGCAGTCGGGCGACGCGCTCTTGACGATCATCAACGAACTGTTGGACTTTTCCAAGATCGAGTCGGGCAAGATGGAGCTCGAGATCCTCGATTTCAATCTGCGCAGCGTGGTCGACGACGTAGTCGCGCTGTTCGCCATGCAAGCCGCGGATAAGGGAGTGGAGTTGGTTCACTCGATGAAATCCACAGTGCCCTCGGAGCTGCGCGGCGACCCAGGGCGGCTGCGCCAGATCCTGGCGAATCTGGTCGGCAACGCGCTCAAGTTTACCGACCAAGGAGAAGTGGTGGTTGGGGTGACCGTGGAGGAGACGAGCGTCGAGTGGGTCAAGCTGCGTATCGAAGTGAGCGACACCGGCATCGGCATCTCCGAGAACAAGATCGGTCAGCTGTTTACCGCATTCACCCAAGCCGACGCCTCGATCACGCGCAAATATGGCGGCACGGGTTTGGGCTTGGTGCTTTGCAAAAAGTTCGTCAATCTGATGGGCGGACAGATCGGGGTGAGTAGTGTAGACGGCCAGGGCAGCCGCTTTTGGTTCAGCGTGCAGTTGGCCAAGAGTTACGACTCTCGCCATGCGACGCCGGCGCCGCGTAGCCAGTTGCGCGGCTTGCATGTGTTAGTGGCGCAGGGCAAGCGCATGGCGCGCACGGTACTAGAACATTATCTGAGTTCGCTGGGCATGAGCTACGACACCGCCGAAGACAGTGCGGCTGCGCTGGCGCTGTTGGCGGGATCGGCGGAGCCGGGCAAAGCCTACGACTTGGCGATCGTTGATTCTAATTTGCCGGGGATGAATGCATTCCAACTGGCCCACACCGTACGGCGGGAGAAGCGCTGGGAGGGGTTGAAGCTGGTCATCCTTACCGCGGTCAGCAAGCTCGGAGATGGTGAGCAGGCGCGGCGACCCGGCGTCGACGGATATCTGTTCAACCCGGTAAGCTTGTCTCAGTTGGGCGAGTGTTTGGCGCTGGCGATAGGCGAGAGCGGGCAGGATGACGCATCGGTGGTGCCGATTACGCGGCCTGGCTTGGGAGAGGATAAGCTACAGCGCCGGCTGCGCATCTTGGTGGCCGACGATAATCACATCAATCAAAAGGTGACGGTCAGTCTGTTGCAGAATCAGGGACACCGGGCCGACGTGGTGAGCAACGGCAACGAGGCGGTGCAGGCCTACAATCTGGTTCCCTATGAAATAGTCCTGTTGGATTTGCAGATGCCCGAGATGGATGGCTACGAGGCCGGCCGGCAAATTCGCGCGCTCCAGCGTGAGCGCGGCCGTGATTGCGCGATCGTCGCGGTGACCGCGCACGCCATGGCAGGGTTCAAGGAGCAGTGCATCGCCGCCGGTTTCGACGACTATATATCCAAGCCGATTCTCCCACGGGAACTTAAACGCGTCATCGTGCGCGCCGCTGCTAAAAGCTTCATGGAGGCCGCCGTAAGAGCGCCGGCCGCGCGCCATGCCCGGCTCGAAGCGATTGACATTATGGATGCCCTCGCGCGCGTCGAGGGTAACCGCGAGCTGCTCGACCAGATCGCCAAGATGTTTTTGGCTCAGTATCCAAGACTGCTAGAGGAAATCCGTCAAGCCTTGTCGGCGGCCAACTGCAAGACGCTCACCGGCGCGGTGCATACGCTCGGCTCGTCAGCAGGACAGGTGGGTGCCGGTCATGCGCTCGCCATCGCCCGGGCGATCGAGGAACTTGGATCGCACAATGATCTGGCAGGCGTTTCGCCTGCTCTCGCCGAGCTCGAAGCGGAGCTGTCTTTAGTCCGATCCGCGCTCAACGAGCGCGGCTTTGGCTTGGGCGACTCTCCACGACAGTCGATTCATTGAGTCGGGAAAGTGCTGCTGGCTGCGCCACCATGAGAGCCAAATGAATCCGCTTGAATACGCAGTCCGCCGTTGTGCGGCGAAGGGTGCCGCATCATCTGGGTGCCCTCGTGGTTGACGACTACCAAATGGTGGCGGGGGAGGGTTTCAAGTTCATCCTCTAGCCTTCGACTGAATCGGCTGGAAATCCAAGGCGAGAGCGGGAGCTTTGAGATTCACCCGCCAGAGCGCTCGCATCTGGCTGTCGCAGTCTGCTATAAATTGTGTAGTTCTACGCACCGGCAGGCGATTCAATCCAAAGAGATTTCGCCATGCCGGCTGATAAGTTCGCTAGCTCCGGCATATTCGTCTGTTGCCGCGCGCAGATCGAGCGCATTGGGAAAAGGCGGCATCCAGCTGATGACGATTACTCGGGACAGTCTGCCGAGCGGCAGCAGGAAACAGGCGAATCGTAGTTTCGCTTAGGCGATGTTCGCGTCATCGACGATTCCAAAGCAAGAGCAAAGGCTGGGAAAGGTCACATTGGCGCGCGAAAGAAGCTTGCGTTTTTGAGGAATTGGTAATCAAAAGCGGGACCGAACAGATTGGCCGAGGCCATACGGGCAAGGCGAATAGTTGGAGCTTCGCTCATAGCGGAAATTAGGGCTAAGAAAGGTGCAGCGTATGAAAATTGTCCATACCATGATCCGAGTCAACAACCTCGATGAGAGTTTGAAATTCTATTGCGACGGGCTCGGTATGACGCTTTTAAAGAAGCGTGATTACGAGTCGGGCCGATTTACCAACGTGTTCGTCGGCTATGGTTCAGAGGATACCGATGCGGTCATCGAGCTCACCTACAATTGGGACACCCACGCCTACGACATCGGCAACGGCTTCGGACATATCGCGCTCGGCGTGCCGGATGTCTACAAGACCTGCGATGAATTGCGCGCCAAAGGCGTGAAAATTACTCGCGAGCCCGGGCCGATGAAACATGGCAGCGGCGCCAACGCCATCGCCTTCCTCGAAGATCCCAATGGGTACAAGATCGAGTTGACGACGCGGGCAGAATAACAAAAGCGGGTTGCGTTTCGATTATCATTTTTCTGCCATGGCGACTTTGATCTCTAATCCCACCGTCATTCCCGCGGCGGGTCAGCCGGCGAAAATCATCGAAGAGTTCATCGGCCGCGTCAATTCAAAAACCGCCGCGCTTAGCATCGCCAAAATGACCAGTCCATCCGGCTGGCGGGAGCCGGGGCAGACGCCGGAGTTTAGCGAGTACACGCTTGTCTTGAGCGGTGAGTTGCAGGTCGAAATCCGAGGCGCGGTTTACAAAGTCGCGGCCGGTCAGGCAATCATCGTCAACGCCGGTGAGTGGGTGCGTTACAGCACGCCAGGGGACGATGGCGCGCAGTACGTCGCGGTTTGCTTGCCCGCCTTCGCACCGGCGACGGTGCGGCGCGACGCTGACTAACTTTTCAAAATCTACAAAAACCGTGTCACCGCGAAAATTCCGATCATCGCTAAGGCCAAGGCGATTTTGAGCGCGGCGCCGAGGACTAAGCCGATGGTGGCGCCGAAACCGGCGCGGGCAGCCTGTTGCAGATTTCTCCGGGCTGACAACTCGCCGATCACTGCGCCGATGAACGGTCCGAAGATGACGCCGGGCAGGCCGAGAAACAGGCCGGCGACGAGTCCGATAAGAGCACCGATGATGGCGCGTTTGGATGCGCCGAATTTCTTGGCGCCAAACATTGTCGCCCAAAAATCCACGGCGTAAGTCAATCCTGCCAAAACCGTCAGAACGACTATCGTCCACAGGCCGACGTAAGTAAAATCGTTAGCCCATGCGCCGAGAATGAGACCCGTCAGGATTAACGGCGCACCGGGTAAGCCGGGTAGGACGAGTCCGACCAAACCGAGTCCTACCAGAAGAGCTGTGCCGACCCAGTAGATAATGGCTTCCATGGGTGCGCTTTCGCTATCGTCGAGCGTGATTACGGTGAGTCGTTTCAGCGCGGCAGCCTCTCTAGTTTCAGGCGCCGCCGTCGCCGCGTCGCTGGTGCGACGCCATGCATTTTAAACTGGGTTAGCCGCACCGCGATGACTTTGTAGACATCGGCGGAGAAGCCAAAGCCGAGGTGAGTCGATATGACTTCGACATGTTCGATGTTGGGAGTTTGACCGTCTATACATGCTTGCCAGGTCACCACCGAGTCCTTGCGCGAATAGATCGCCACCACCGGAACCTCCAGGTTGCCCATTCGACTGCGCTGCTCGACTTCGGCGGCGATGGCTTCAACGTCGATACCGCGCTTGCGATAGGATTCCGCGGCAGCCGTGTATTTGGGTCCGCCGACAACCGGCGTGCCCAGGGTGATCACCAGACGAACGAGGTCGGGTCGCTCGCGCGCCAGCTCGCGAGCCAAATAGCCGCCGAAGCTCCAGCCAATGATGGCGACCTTCTGCTTGCTCCGTCGGGATAAATTTCCCAACCGCCGCAACAGCCGCGGCAGCGACTCGCTGGCAGCGGCGCGATTTCGGCCCATTCCCCAACCCCGCGCTCGATAACCGAGTAGACGCAAATAGCCCTTGAGAATCATCGTCGAGCCGTCGCCGGCGCCATAGCCAGGAAGGATCAGAATCGGTTCGCCGTTGCCGCGCGGCTGGCGCGCGAGGGAGGGAAATTTTAACAGAAGCCGCGGCAGCTCGATCAGCCCGCGCGCTTCGCGCATCAAATGGGACGATGACGGCGGTTGGAGGATTTCACTCATGGGTTCCGGTGGCTCAACGCTGGAGCTTCGATGCTAACTAAAATCCGCCTGCCGAACAATGCCACAGCGCCGCCCCTGCCGCGGCAGCAGAGAGCCATGAGGATCCGGCCGGTGGCAGCGACGGCCGAGTTCATGGCTATTTGAATCTTGTCGCGCGTTAGCGCTGTCTCACTAAGCAAAACGCGCGCCGACAATGAGGACGTCATCAGTTCTGCCTCGGTAATTCGGCTTCGCGGCGTGAATGATCTCTCACTTCTTGTCCGATGAGCCATTGCTCTAAGGTGGATTTCATCGGTCTAGACCTCTACGGAATCTGAGTTGCTACTCAGTCTTTCCTGAAAATGGGCAGAGATCTTTGACGGTGCACTCCGGGCACTTAGGTTTCTTGGCTAAGCAGACGCGGCGGCCGTGGTACTGCATCAGGTGGCAGAAGCGCACCCGTTGTTTTTCCGGGACGATCGTCATCAGATCGGCTTCGATCTTGTCGGGATCGGATTTGCTCGTGAAGCCGAGCCGCTGCGATAGGCGCATAACATGGGTGTCGACACCGATGGTTTGCCGCCCGAAGCCGTTGCCGAGTACGATGTTGGCGGTTTTTCGGCCGACGCCGGGGAGGCTGACGAGGTCTTCTAAGTTATCGGGAACTTTGCCGCCGAAGCGTTCGACTAGTTGCGCGCAACAGTTGTGAATCGATTTGGCTTTGTTGCGGTAGAAGTTGATTTTGCCGATCTGCCTTTCCAAATCTGGCAGCGGCAGTTTGGCATAGTCGGCGGCGGTTCGGTTCGCTTTGAAAAGTTCTGGTGTGACTTTGGTGACCAGATCGTCGCGCGCCTGTGCGGCGAGGATAAGTGCGATCAGCAATTCCAACGGATTGGTGAAGTCGAGATCGAGTTTGGCGTCTGGGTGGGCTTTTTCGAGCCGGGGCAGGATCTTTTTGAGGTTATCCCGCGGATCGGCTTTAGCGATTTTCGGCGTTTGAGCGGTCATTTTAGTTTCAGCGGAAAATATGGTACCAAAAAGCGACTCATAAAGGGAGGATTATCTTGATGGAAGCCAGCGCATTATCGACTGTCAAACTAAACATCCGCCAATTGGCCAAACAAAAGGCCGAACTCAACGCCGCAAAACCGGATCGTAAGAAAGTGCGCTTGTTGCAACGAAAGATCCGCCTGCTCAAGCGCACCAGCCGTGTGCTCGCCACCGAGAAGAAGGCTGTGGCGGCAAAGGCTGCCGCCGAAGCAGCTGCCAAAGAGACTGCAGAAAAGGCCGCAGCCGCGAAAGCGGCTGCCGACGCTAAGGCTGCCGCCGCCAAAGAGGCTGCTGACGCCGCCAAGGTCGCCGAAGCCGCTGCAGCTACTGAAGTCAGCGCCTAGTTGCAACGTCATGAGTACGCCGCCTCCTCTGCGCGGCCGCGGTTCGGCGACCAACCCGAAAAACCGTTTCGAGTCCATCGATCGGGTGCCCGAGCCGCCAGAGGATAACGACGAGGTTTCCGCCCCTCATACGCAATTTTACCGCGACAGTTCGAAATCTCTGATCGCCTTCAACGACAGCCCCGATGTCGGCTTCGATGCCAGCATCAATCCCTATCGCGGCTGCGAGCATGGTTGTGTTTATTGTTATGCTCGACCGTCGCACGAGTATCTCGGCTTCTCCGCCGGCCTGGACTTCGAGACCAAGATCATGGTCAAGGAGGACGCGCCGGAACTGCTGCGTAAGGAATTATCGAGTCGCAGCTGGCGACCGCAGCTGCTTGGCATGAGCGGCGTCACCGATTGTTATCAACCGGCAGAAAAGAAATACCGATTGACCCGGCGCTGCTTGGAAGTGCTTTGGGAGTTTCGCAATCCAGCGGTTATCATCACCAAGAACCATTTAGTCACCCGTGACATCGATGTTCTTTCAGAGTTGGCCGAGTTTGACTGCATCGGCGTGACGATATCTTTAACGACACTCGACGGGAAACTCGCGTCGGCGCTGGAACCGCGCGGCTCTACTCCGGCCCGCCGTCTGGCGGCGATTCGAAAATTAGCCGACGCCGGCGTGCCGGTGGGGTATCTGCAAGCGCCGATGATTCCCGGCCTGACGGACTCCGAAGCGCCGGCCATCGCCGTCGCCGCGGCGCAGGCCGGCGCGACGTTCTCCGGATACGTGGCGTTGCGGTTGCCGTTCGCCGTTAAAGAATTGTTCGAGCAGTGGCTCGGCCAGCACTATCCCGAGAAAAAAGATAAAATTCTTCACCGCGTGCGCGAGATCCGCGGCGGCAAGCTCAACGATCCCAACTTCAAATCGCGCATGCGCGGCGAGGGGATTTACGCCGAGCAGATGGCGGCGTTGTTTCAACTAGCGCGCAAGAAGTCGGGGATCACCGAACGCTGGCCCAAGCTGACGACGGAACATTTCCGCCGGCCGGAGAAGGACCAGTTGAGTTTGTTTTGAGCGCAGACGAGTATTCATGGCGCGCAGTGGGCGGCCAGGTCGCGGCGCATGATGCTGAGCCGTTTCTTGCCGGCGATGGCGCCGATATAGGTTTGATTTGGGAATGCTGTCGTGGTGTACGACGTTGTCGCGCTCTGGGCCGGATCCTTGGCGCTGGGGCAGCCAATCCGGACCGCGCCGGAGATGGGGGTTTTGTTTTGTTGATTCCCTCGTTGGTGGCTTTAATTCCTCAGAGTCGCCAGTTCAGTCGCAGTAGTATTCCAGTTGATAGCCGTTGGGGTCGGTGATGTAGAGGGCGGTTTTGCCGCGGCGGCCGTCGATTTTCACCCCGGCCTTAGTGAATTTCGCTTCGAGCTTTTTCAGTTCCGCGCTGGTGACTTTGACGCCTAAATGTTCGAGGCCTTGGTTGGCGCGTGGACGGTGAGCGGTTTTGACGAAGTTCAGCAGATCGCCGCTGCCAGGCGTGGTCAGGAAAATCATGTTGGGCGGATGGCGGAACGCGACTTTTAGTCCCAAAACTCCGACGTAGAAGTCCTCGGTCTTTTTCAGATCGCGCACTTTGAGGGCGATGTGGCTCAGCCCCTTTCTTGCCATAGCTTGGCTCCTCCTTAATCGTAGTTCGTGGCCCTGCTTGCCGGATGGGTTTTTATATCTCATCGGTTCTCGCAAGTTCAACCGGCGGCGCTTTTACAACCGCGGCGATTGTTGATAGTTTGAAAACTCTTCCCGGCAACGGCGGTGCCTTGAATTCTCCCACAACATTTTCATCTTCCCGGTCCGACCGTAAGTTCTTCTACGGCTGGTATATTGTCGGCGTCGGTTTTCTTTCTCACGTCGTTTGCGCATTTCACATGTCGAGCACGCTGAGCGTGTTCTTGAAACCGTTAACCGAGGACTTAGGCGTGTCGCGCGGCTTGTTCTCGCTTTTGCGCTCGGGGGAAATCCTCATCGGCGCAGCGATGGCGCCGCTGGTGGGACCGATGGTCGATCGTTTTGGCGGCCGCTGGCTGATGGCCGGCGGCGCGCTTTTGGCGGGGTTGGGTTTCGTGCTGATGAGCCAGGTCGACGCGTTCTGGCAGTTTCTTTTGCTGCGTTGGATTTTAGTCGCCGTCGGCGGCGTGTTCATGTGTCACATGGTCGTCAGCGTGACGGTGGCGCGCTGGTTCGTGCGCAAACGCGGGCGGGCCATCGCCATCGCCAGCATGGGCCAGGGATTTGCCAAAGTTTGTATTCCGGTAGTGACCGCGACGCTGTTCGCCTGGGTCGGCTGGCGGCTGACCTGGTCGATTTTTGGTCTGATCACCTTGGCCCTGGTAGTGGTTCCCGCTTTGATCTTCATGCGGCGCAGCCCGGAAGAACTGGGCTTGCAGCCGGATGGCATGGACGCGCCGCCAGTTCCTGTCGACGCCAGCCAATCGACTGGCGACAAAAAAGCAGCCTTGTCGGCGGACGAAGTGGTTTGGAGCTGGCGCGAAGTGATCCGCAGCAAAGCGTTTTGGCTTATCTGTTTCATCTATGGCATGGCCAACGTCGGCATCGCTGGTTTGAATCTGCATGTGTTCGCTTACGTCACCGACATCGGCTTCTCGCCGCTGGTAGCGGCGACGGCGCTGAGCATTATCGCGTCGACGCAGCTTGGCTCGACCATGGTGTGGGGCGTGATCAGCGAGCGCATGGATATCCGCCATTCCAGCTTAATCATGTTTTTGGTTCAGTCGGCGGGATTGGCGCTGGTGCTCGCCACCGGCCATGTGGTGCCGGTCTATTTGGGCTTTTTTCTTTACGGCATCGGTTTGGGCGGCGGCTGGGTGCTGCAGGAATTGATTTGGGCGACCAACTTCGGCCGTGTGTCCCTCGGCATGGTGCGCGGTCTGGGTATTCTCGTGACCCACGCGTTCGGTGCCGTGGGGGCGCCGTTCTTCGGATTTGTCCACGATGTTACCGGCAGCTACCAGTCGTCGTTCTTGGCCTTCGTCGTCGTTTTGATTTTCGCCGCGTTCTTGAGTCTGGCGGTGCGCCCGCCGCAAAAAACTCTGCGCGGGTGAGTTGACCGCGCCGATGGACCGCGCATAATAAAGACACCAACCGCGAATAGCTGCAAATGGATTCACCCATTTCCAATGGCGCCAAATTGCGCAGCGACGGCCCGCGCAACGGCTTGCTCAAACTCGCCATCGACGGTCGCCTCGACGCCGACAGCACCGGGCGCGTGTGGCGGGATTCGATCCGGCTCGTGGCGGCGGCGCGTGCGGCGACGGTGGATCTCGACGCTTCAGCGGTGGATTATTGCGACGGTTCCGGCATCGCCCTGCTGATACAATTGCGCCGGCTACAACAAAAAGCCGGGGGCAAGCTGGAGATCCATGGCCTGCGGCCGGAGTTCCAAGAGTTGCTCGACGACTGGTCGCAGGGCAGCAGCGACGCTACCCCGAGCAAAGCCAAAGTTCGCGTGCAGCTGGTCGAAGAGGTGGGCCAGTCGGCGGTGCAACTCTGGGACGATGTGCGTGAGGTGATTAGTTTTATCGGCCAACTCGGTCTTGCCATGGTCAAGGCCGCGCTTCATCCCAGCACGGTTCGTTGGCGCGATACGCTACTGGTCGCCGAAGAGCTGGGCGTCAATGCGCTGCCGATCGTCGCCTTGCTGAGTTTTCTCGTCGGCGTCATTATGGCGTTTCAGGCGGCGGTCGCCTTGCGCCAATTCGGCGCTGAGATCTTCGTCGCCAACATGATCGGCTTGTCGGTGCTGCGCGAGATGGGTCCCCTGATGACCGCGATCATCCTCGCCGGCCGCTCGGGCTCGGCCTTCGCCGCCGAGATTGGCACCATGAAGGTGCGCGAGGAAATCGACGCGCTCAAGACCATGGGACTGGAGCCGGTGCGGTTTCTGGTCGTGCCGCGGGTGCTCGCCGGCGTGGTCATGACCCCGGTGCTCACGGTGTTCGCCGACCTGTTCGGCGTGATGGGTGGCTCCGTGGTCATGATGTCTCTCGGCTTTCCGCTGATCACTTTTTTTAATCAACTTCAGTCGGCGGTGAGTTACGGTTCTTTGGTCGGCGGGCTGGTCAAGGCCTTCGCCTTCGGCATCCTGATCGCCGCCATCGGCTGCTTGCGCGGCCTGCAAACCGAGACCGGCGCCAGCGCCGTCGGCTTGTCCACCACTCACGCGGTGGTGAGCGGCATCATTTTGATCGTCATCACCGACGGGATTTTTTCCGTGATCTATTATTACCTCTGGGTCTGACAAGCGCTCATGGCAACCAGCGAGACGCTTATTCGAGTGGACGGTTTTACCGCGGCCTACAACGGCCGGGTGATTCTCAATCAGCTGAGCTTCGAAGTTTACCGCGGCGAAGTGTTCGTCATTCTCGGCGGCTCGGGCTGCGGCAAGAGCACGCTGCTCAAACATATGATCGGCTTGTATGCGCCGGCGGCGGGCACCATCCTCATCGACGGCGACAATGTCGCCACGGTGGAAGGCCAGGAGCGCCAACGACTATTAAGAAAATTCGGCGTCATGTATCAGAGCGGCGCGCTGTTCGGCTCGATGACGGTGTTGGACAATGTTTGTCTGCCGCTGCAGGAGTTTACCGATCTGCCGCCGGATGCGATTCGCTTGATCGCCTCGATGAAGCTGCAGCGCGTTGGTCTTGGCGGCTTCGACGATCACATGCCGTCGGAATTGAGCGGCGGCATGCAAAAGCGCGCCGCCATCGCCCGCGCCATGGCGCTCGACCCGCAGGTGTTGTTTCTCGACGAACCGTCGGCCGGGCTCGATCCGATCACCTCGGCGGAACTCGACGAACTGATCTTGTCGCTGGCGCGCAGCTTGAAAATAACTTTTGTCATCGTCAGCCACGAGCTGGCAAGCATCTTCGCGATTGCAGACCGGGTGATTATGTTGGATAAAAGTGTCAAAGGCATCGTCGCCACGGGTAAACCCCAGGAGTTGCGCGACCGCAGCGACAATCCCTGGGTGCGGCAGTTCTTTTCCCGGCAGCCGTCCGCGGATAACCCAACGTAGCGCACGCAGAGCACTATCTTAGCCGATCAATACACCGGGTATGGAAAAAGCCAGCTACTTCAAGATCGGTCTGTTCATCATCGTCGGCACGATCATCGGCGCCATCGGCGTGGTCGTCCTCGGCGTCGGCACGATCTTTCAGAAAAAAGTCCTGGTCGAAACGTATATCGACGAATCGGTGCAGGGACTCGACGTCGGCTCGTCGGTGAAATTCCGCGGCGTGCAAGTCGGCAAGGTCGAGACCATTAGCCTGACCAGCGCCGAGTACCCGACCAAGCGCCGCTACGTTTTGGTGCGCATCGGCCTGACGACGAAAATATTTCAAGCGCCACTGTCCGACGCTGGCTCGCCCAGTTTCATGACCGAGGTTGAAAAAGGTTTGCGCGTCCGGCTGGCGTCCCAGGGCGTCACCGGCGCGGCGTATATCGAAGCGGATTATCAGGACCCGGCGCGCAACCCTCCCTTGGAAATCGATTGGCAGCCGATTTATCCCTATGTGCCGTCAACCTTGAGCCGGATCACCCAGCTGAGCGAGTCGGTGGAAAAGATTCTCCGCAGCATGGAAAACATCGATGTCGGCCGGCTGGTCGACGGTCTGGAAAAATCTCTTTTGACGATCACTAAGGTCGCCCAAGGCGCGAACTTCGAGAAACTCGGCGGCCAGGCCGATGCGTTTTTGACCGAGGTGCGCGACACCAACCGCCAGCTGAAAGAGTTGATCGGCAGCAGCGAAATCAAATCCGCCTTCAAAGACAGCGCAGCGGCGGCGAGCGGCGCGCGCCAGATCATCGAGCGCGCCCAAGCGCCGGTCAATCAGATGCTCGCCGACTTGCCGCGCGCCGCTGAGAGTTTGGAGCGGATGGTCAAGCGTCTCGATTCGGTCACCGCAGATTTGCCGGAGACGAGCGCGCAGCTCCGGCAAACCTTACAGCGCATGAACCGATTGATCGCGACTCAGCAACAGGGGATCGCTGCCACAGTCGAGAACTTGCAAGCGGTTTCCAGTGACATCAAAGAGCTCACGGAAAGTTCGCGCAAGTATCCATCCCAGGTGTTGTTCGGCGCGCCGCCGCCGCCCTCGAAGGTGATGCAACGATGAAATCATTTAGGACTCTTTCTGTGGCCGCAGCAATGTCGGCCATGCTGGCCAGCGGTTGCGTCACGCTTGAACGCAGTTATCCCGAGAAGCGTTACTATGTCTTGGAAGTGCGCGCGCCGGCGCCGGCCGGTGGGGCGGTTCATAATGAAATTTTGCAAGTGTCGACCTTGCGTATTTCGCCGCGCTACCAGGATCGAAGTTTTGTCTATCGGATTTCGGACAGCGGTTTCGAGAGTGATTTTTACAATCAATTTATCGCCCCGCCGGCCGGATTGATCAGCGAAGAGATTCGCAAGAGTTTGATCGG
>Ga0184628_10000331_pt1 | contig 26566 bp, 26 predicted proteins | sample PLM4_5_b1_FD_133149 | JGI IMG/M metagenome (GOLD analysis project Ga0184628, IMG submission 133149) | Groundwater sediment microbial communities from an aquifer in East River, Colorado, USA - PLM4_5_b1 | ecosystem: Environmental > Terrestrial > Soil > Riparian zone | place: USA: East River... | reverse complement strand
TTTCCGCAACCTCGGCGTCATCGCGCGCGTGCTGCTGGCGGTGAATGCGTTCGCCTTCGCCGCAACGCTGGTCGCGGAGCCGGCCTGGGGCGCGGCGCTGGATCGCTTCCTGCGCGCCGCCGCGCTGATCGAGCCGATGCTGCTTGCGACAATGGTGGCGCTTTACGCGCTCTCGCCCTTGCTCGCGCGCCTGGCCTACTGGCAGGGCTGCGCGGTGGTGCTGGCGATCGCGCTGGCGGTGAGCGGATCGGTGCATGTCGGGATGGTCCCGGCGGACAACGAGCCGGCGGCGCTGCTGCGCAGCCTGGTGCTGGCCGCCGTGACGGTGGCTTCGCTGCTCGCCTACCTGCGCCTGCTGACCCGCGCCTACTCCCCCGCGCTGTCGGAGGCGAGGCTGCAGGCGTTGCAGTCGCGCATCCGCCCGCACTTCCTGTTCAACAGCCTGAACGCGGTGCTCTCGCTGGTGCGGCGCGACCCGCGGCGCGCCGAGCGAGCGCTGGAGGACCTTGCCGACCTGTTCCGCGTGCTGATGCAGGACAGCCGCAGCTTCGTGCGCCTGGCCGACGAGATCGCGCTACTGGAGCGCTATGCCGCGATCGAGCAACTGCGCCTGGGCGAGCGGCTGGCCATCACCTGGGAGCTCGACGGCGCGCCGCGCGACGCGCTGCTGCCGCCGATGGTGCTGCAGCCGCTGCTCGAGAACGCCGTGTACCACGGCATCGAGCCCGGCACCGGCACGGGTACGGTGGTAGTGCGTATCGAGCGCCGCGGCGCGCGCGTGCTGGCGCGCATCGAGAATCCCTATTTCGAGGAGCACGCGCGGCGCGCCGGCAACCGCATGGCGCAGGAGAACATCCGCGAGCGTCTGCAGCTGTTCTTCGATGCCGAGGCGCGCCTGAGCAGCCGCGTTGCCGGCGGGCGTTACCTGGTCGAATTGGAGATGCCTTACCGGCGGGCGAAGACATGACTGCCCTGCGCGTCTTCATCGCCGAGGACGAGGCACCCGCGCGCGAGCGGCTGCGCGAGCTGCTGGCGGACATCGCGGCCGAGCTGCCCAACGAGGTGGCAGGCGAGGCGCAGAACGGCCTCGAGACCATCGAGCGCCTGCCCTCGAGCGGCGCGCAGGTGCTGCTGCTCGACATCCAGATGCCGGGCATGGGCGGGCTGGAAGTGGCGCGGCACCTCGCGGGCCTGGCCGCCGGGCCGGCGGTGGTGTTCGTCACCGCCCACGACCGGCACGCGGTCGAAGCTTTCGAGCTGAACGCGCTCGACTACCTGATGAAGCCGGTGCGCGCCGAGCGCCTCGCCGCGGCCTTGCGCAAGGCGGCCGTGGCGGGTCCGCCGCCCAAGCAGCAGTTGGCGCACGCTGCCAGCCAGCCGCGCGAGTACCTGTCGGTGGTGGAGCGCAACCGCATCGTGTTGGTGCCAATGCGCGAGATCGTGTTCCTCAGGGCGGAACTGAAATACGTGACGCTGCGCACGCGCGGCGCCGAGCACCTGATCGACGAGCCGCTGGTGGCACTGGAGGCCGAATTTGCCGAGCGTTTCGTGCGCGTGCACCGCAATTGCCTGGTGGCGCGTGCCGCGGTGCGCGGATTCGAGCGCGCCGCGGGCGGCGAGGAGGAACCGCACTGGAACGTGGTGCTGGACGGGATCGCCGAGCGCTTGCCGGTCAGCCGGCGGCAATGGTCCGCGGTGCGCGCGCTGGTGAAGGACGCCTGATGCGCTTGCGCATCGCCACGCGCCGCAGCCGCCTCGCGCTCTGGCAGGCCGAGCACGTGAAAGGGCGGCTGCAGGCGCTGCACGCCGGACTGGCGGTCGAACTGTTGCCGCTTTCCACCCGCGGCGACGAGCTGCTCGAGGTGCGGCTGGACAAGGTCGGCGGCAAAGGCCTGTTCGTCAAGGAACTGGAGAGCGCGCTCGAGGACGGTCGGGCCGACCTCGCCGTGCACTCGATGAAGGACGTGCCGGCGCAGCTGCCCCCGGGATTCCGGCTCGCCGCGATCCTGGAACGCGAGGATGCGCGCGACGCCTTCGTCTCCCTGCGGCACGCGTCGCTGGACGCATTGCCGCAACATTCCCGCGTCGGCACCTCCAGCCTGCGGCGCGCGGCGCAGGTCGCCGAGCGCCATCCCGGCCTGCAGCTGCTCACCCTGCGCGGCAATGTCGAGACGCGCCTCGCGAAGCTGGATCGCGGCGAGTACGAGGCGATCCTGCTGGCCGCCGCCGGCCTCAAGCGTCTCGGGCTGGGGGGGCGCATCCGCGGCCTGCTTTCGCTGGAGGAGAGTCTGCCCGCGCCGGGCCAGGCGGCGCTCGGCATCGAGTGCCTGGCCGCCCGCGCGGATCTGTGCCGCCTGCTCGCTCCGCTGGAGCACGCGGCGAGTTCCGCCTGCGTGCGCGCGGAGCGCGCGGTGAGTCTGGCGCTGGGTGGCAGTTGCACCATTCCGCTGGGCGCCCACGCGGAGCTGGCCGGCGGGCAGTTGCGGCTGCGCGCACTGGTCGCCGCTCCCGACGGCCGCCGCGTGGCGCGCGTCGATTGCGCCGGTGCACCGTCCGACCCGGAGGCGCTGGGGGCGCGGGCCGCCGAGCAGCTGCGCGCCCAGGGCGCCGACGAGATCCTCGCGGCGATCGGCTAGCCGTGACGCTGGCAGGCAAGCGCGTCGTCGTGACCCGGCCTCGCGAACTGGCGCAGGGCCTTGCCGCGCTCATCCGGCAGGCCGGGGGCGAGGCGCTCCTCTATCCGGCGATCGAGATTCGCGACCCGCAGGACCCCGCGCGCGCGCGCGGGTTATTGGGCCGGCTGCAGGAGTTCGACCTGGCGGTGTTCGTCAGCCCGAGTGCCGTGCGCAAGGCGTTCGAGCTGGCGCAAGGCCGCGCCTGGCCGCGCGTCGCGGCTGTCGGGGAGGGCACCCGGCGCGAACTCGAACAGCGCGGCCTGCGCAATGTGATTGCACCGGCAGGGCAGGCCGACAGCGAGGCGCTGCTCGCTCTGCCCGAACTGGCGCAGCTCACAGGGTCCAGGGTGCTGATCCTGCGGGGCGCGGGCGGGCGCGAGCTGTTGGGCGAGACGCTCGCCGCTCGCGGCGCAAAGGTCGAGACCGCAGAGTGCTACCGTCGCGCGCAGCCATCGGCAGCGCCCCTGCCCGAGGGTCGCATCGATGCGTTTTGCGTGAGCTCAGGCGAGGCATTGGCGAATCTCGCGGCGATGCTCGGCCGCGCACGCCTGGCCGACACGCCGGTGTTCGTGTCGCATCAGCGCGTCGCCGCTCAGGCAGGAGCACTGGGGTTGCGCCATCCGATGCTCGCCGGCCCGGGCGACGCCGACATGCTCGCCGCGCTGGTTGCATACTTCGGCGGCGCCAAGTAAAACTCCTGCATGGACGGCACCGAGCGCAAGTCCTCGAACGGCAGGCGCATCGCCATCGCGATGCTGGTCGTGGCCGTGCTCGCGCTGCTCGCCTGGGTCTGGCTCGACGCGCGCGAGCGCATCGGCGCGACGCAGCAGGAACTGGCACGGCGGCTGCGCGACATCGAGGCCGACGCGCGGGACGCGCGCTCGCTGGCGCGCCTGGCGCAGGAGGGGACGCGCGAGATGCAGGCCAGGCTCGGCGCGCTCGAAGGCAAGCTCGCCGACGCGCAGAGCCAGCAGGTGGCACTGCAAGCGCTCTACCAGGACCTGTCGCGCAATCGCGACGAGTGGCAACTCGCCGAGGTCGAGCAGGTGCTCTCCGTCGCCGCGCAGCAGTTGCAACTCTCGGGCAACGTGCGCGCGGCGCTGCTCGCCTTGCAGCTCGCCGAGAGCCGCCTGGCGCGCACCGATCGTCCACAGTTCGTCGCGGTGCGCCGCGCGCTGGCGCGTGACATCGAGCGGCTCCAGGCGCTGCCCGCAGCCGACCTGCCGGCCCTGAGCCGGCAGCTGGAAGCCCTGGTGGCGGGCGTGGACGCGCTGCCGCTCGGTCTGGACGGCCGCGCCGAGAGCGTCGAACACAAGGCGAAGCCGGCCGCCGGGGAGCAGCACGCTCTGGCGCGCGTTGCCGCGGAACTGTGGGGCGAGATCCGGCAGCTGGTCGTGGTGCGGCGCGTGGATGCGCCCGAGCCGCCGCTGCTCGCGCCGACGCAGGCCTACTTTCTCAGGGAGAACCTGCGCCTGCGCCTGCTCAACGCGCGCATGGCGCTGCTCGCGCGCAACCAGGCGGCGTTCCAGGAGGACCTGCGCGCCTCGCAACTGTGGCTGCAGCGCTACTTCGACGCGCGCGCGCGCCCGACGCAGTCGGCGCTGGCGCAGCTCAGGCTGCTGCAGGCCGCCACCCTCAGCTTCGACCCGCCGCCGTCCATCTCCGAGAGTCTCGACGCGGTGCGCGGCTTCAAGTCGCGCCGCGACCGCGCTTCAGGATGAGGACGCTGCTCTGGCTGCTGGCGCTGTTTGCCGCAGCAGCGGCGCTCGCGGTGGCGGCACGCCTGGACCAAGGCTACGTGCAGTTCGCCTACGCGCAGTGGCGCGTCGAGATGTCGCTGCTGATGTTCGGCGTGCTGGCGGCGCTCGCCTTCATCGCGCTGTACGCGCTGCTGCGCCTGCTGCGGCACACGTTCGCGCTGCCCGCGTATGTGCGTGAGTTCTGGCGGCGGCGGCGGCGCGACCGGGCGCAGGCGGCGCTCGCCGACGCGCTGCAGGCGTGGCTGGAAGGCCGCTATACGCGCGCCGAGAAGGAGGCCTCGGGCGCCTGGGAAGCGGGCGCCGCCCCCGGACTGGCAGCGATCATCGCTGCGCGCGCCGCACATGAGCTCGGGGCGCCGGAACGGCGTGGAATGTGGCTGGAGCGCGCTGGCGCAGCTGGCAAGCACACCGCCGGCCTGCTGTCGCGCGCCGTGATGGCGCTTTCGGAGCGCGACTATGCGACCGCGCGCGACGCGCTGCACAGCCTGCAGGACTCGGGCGCGCGCCACATTGCCGCGCTGCGGCTGCTGATGCGCGCTGAGCGCGGCATGCGCAACTGGGAAGAGGTACTGCGCCTCACCGCCCAGCTCGCGAAGCGCAATGCCATTGCGCCGGGGCTGGCGGAGGACTACCGCAACCAGGCGCACGTCGAGCTGCTCGAGCAATCGGCGGCACAGCGCTCGCGGTTCCAGGAGCGCTGGGAGCGCATTCCGGAGCGCGAGAAGGCGAGCCCGCGCGTGGCGGCTGCGGCGGCGCGGCATGCGCGCGCGCTGGGGCTCGCGGCCCTGGCGCGCGAAGCGCTGGAGAAGGGGCTCGCCGCGGACTGGGACGCGACCCTGGTGTCGCTCTACGGTGAGCTGCCGCAGATGGAGCAGGCGGCGCGCATCGCCGAGGCGCGCGGCCGCATCGAGCGCGCCGAACGCTGGCTGCTCGAGCACCCCCAGGATCCGCAGCTGCTGGCGACGCTGGGGCGGCTGTGCGCGCAGGCGGAGCTATGGGGCAAGGCGCAGAGTTACCTAGAGGCGAGCCTCGCGTTCGGGGACTTGCGCGCCACGCACCTGGAGCTGGCGCGCCTGCTGGACCGCCTCGCGCGCGGCGCGGACGCGCAGCGCCACTATCGCCGCGCCGCGGAGCTCTAGAGCCAGTCCCTGGGTATGAGGAACTCGGCGTAGAGCTGCGCCTCGGGCGAGCCCGGCGCAGGCTTCCAGTCGTAGCGCCAGGCGACGCGCGGCGGCAACGACATGAGGATCGCCTCGGTGCGCCCACCGGACTGCAGCCCGAACAGCGTGCCGCGGTCGTAGACCAGGTTGAACTCCACGTAGCGCCCGCGGCGGTAAGCCTGGAATTCGCGCTCGCGCTCGCAGTAGGGAAGATCGCGCCTGCGCCCGAGGATCGGCGAGTACGCAGCCAGCAAATGATCGCCAACCGAGCGCACGAGAGCAAAGCAAGACTCGAAGTCCGGCTCATTCAGGTCGTCGAAGAAGATGCCGCCCACGCCGCGCGGCTCGTTGCGGTGCTTGAGGAAGAAGTACTCGTCGCACCATTTCTTGTAGCGCGCGTGGCGCTCCGCGCCGAACGGCGCCAGCGCCTGCCTGCAGGTTGCATGAAAGTGCCGCGCATCCTGCTCGAAGCCGTAGTACGGCGTGAGGTCCATGCCGCCGCCGAACCACCAAAGGCCGCCTGCCGCGAAACAGCGCACGTTCATATGCACCGTAGGGCAGTACGGGTTGCGCGGGTGCAGCACCAGCGACACGCCCATGGCGTCGTAGGCGCGGCCGGCGAGCTGGGGGCGCGACGCGGTGGCCGATGCGGGGAGGCTGGCGCCCCGCACGCGCGAGAAATTCACCCCGCCGCGCTCGAACAGCGCGCCTTCCTCGAGCACGCGCGAGAGGCCGCCGCCGCCCTCGGGGCGGACCCAGGCGTCGCTGCGGAACCTGCCGCCGTCGAGCGCTTCGAGTGCGGCGACAATGCGCTCCTGCAGCCCGGTGAAGTAGTCGCTGAGCGCTTCGAGGTTCACTTCTTCAGCGCGCGGTGGGCGATGTCTTTTCGGTACTGCATGCCGTCGAAGCGGATTCCCTCCACCGCTTCGTAGGCGCGCGAGCGCGCGGCGCGCAGGTTGTCGCCCAGCGCGGTGACGCACAGCACACGCCCTCCGTTGCTGAAGACATCCTTGCCCTGTGCGCGGGTGCCAGCATGGAACACGCGGCAGTCAATGGCAGGTTTGGGCAGGCCCTGGATGCGGTCGCCCTTGCGCGGCTCATCCGGGTAACCGTGCGCGGCGAGCACCACGCCGAGCGCGCAGCGACGGTCCCATTCGGCTTCGGCGCTGGCAAGCCTGCCTTCCAGCGCGGCGTCCAACAGGCCGAGCAGGTCGGACTTGAGCCGCATCAGCATCGGCTGCGTCTCGGGGTCGCCGAGGCGGCAGTTGAACTCCAGCGTCTTCGGGTTGCCGGTCTTGTCGATCATCAGCCCGGCGTAGAGGAACCCGGTGTAGGGCAGGCCGTCCTGTGCCATGCCGGCGATGGCGGGCAGGATGATCTCGCGCATCACGCGCGCGTGCACCTGCGGCGTCACCACCGGCGCGGGAGAGTAAGCGCCCATGCCGCCGGTGTTGGGCCCCTGGTCGCCGTCGAGCAGCCGCTTGTGGTCCTGGCTGGTGGCGAGCGCCAGCGCGTGCGCGCCGTCCGCCAAGACGATGAAGCTCGCCTCCTCGCCCTGCAGGCATTCCTCGATCACCACGCGCGCGCCCGCCGCGCCAAGCTTGTTCGACACCAGAAAGTCGTCGATCGCGGCCTGCGCCTCGGCGACGCTTTGCGCCACCACCACGCCCTTGCCGGCGGCGAGGCCGTCGGCCTTGACCACGATCGGCGCGCCCTGCTTCTCGACGTACGCGTGCGCCTGCACGGCGTCGGTGAACGTGGCGTAGCGCGCGGTGGGCAGCCGGTGGCGCAGCATGAACTGCTTGGCGAAATCCTTGGACGACTCGAGCTGCGCGGCGGCGCGCGTCGGGCCGAAGATGCGTAGCCCCGCGTCGCGGAACGCGTCCACCACGCCGGCGACGAGCGGCGCTTCGGGGCCGACCACCGTGAGGTAGATCTGCTCGTGCTTCGCGAACGCGGCCAGCTCGGGGATGGTGCCCAGCGCCACGTTCTCCAGGCCCGGTTCGCTCGCCGTGCCACCGTTGCCGGGCGCGACGTACACCTTCTGCACGCGCGCACTCTGCGCCAGTTTCCATGCCATCGCGTGTTCCCGGCCCCCGGCTCCGATGACCAGCAGTTTCATCAGTGGCGGAAGTGCCTGATGCCCGTGAACACCATGGCGATGCCGCGTTCATCCGCCGCGGCGATCACTTCGTCGTCGCGCATGCTGCCGCCCGGCTGGATCACCGCAGCGGCCCCCGCGTCCGCCACCGCATCAAGCCCGTCGCGGAACGGGAAGAACGCGTCCGAGGCGACGACCGATCCCTTGAGCTCGAGGCCCGCGTGCTGCGCCTTGATCGAGGCGATGCGCGCGCTGTCGATGCGGCTCATCTGCCCGGCGCCGACGCCCAGCGTCGTGCCCCCGCGCGCGAACACGATGGCGTTGGACTTGACGAACTTCGCCACGCGCCAGGCGAACAGCAGGTCGGCGAGTTGCTCCTGCGTCGGCCTTGTCCTGGTCACCACCTTGAGCGCGTCCCGCTCCAGCACGTGCGCGTCGCTCGATTGCACCAGGAGGCCGCCGCCCACGCGCTTGAGGTCAAAGGGGTTGGTTGCGTGCGCCAGTGCCACTTCGAGGATGCGCAGGTTGGCCTTCTTCGCGAACTCGGCCCGCGCATCGGTCTCGATGCGCGGCGCAATGATCACCTCGGCGAACTGCTGCGCCACGCCTTGCGCCGCGGCGCGGTCGAGCGCGCGATTGAAGGCGATGATGCCGCCGAAGGCCGAAATCGGGTCGGTCTTGAACGCCTTGTCGTAGGCCTCGCGCAGCGTCGCTGCGATGGCCGCGCCGCAGGGATTGGCGTGCTTGACGATGACGCAGGCCGGCCCGGCGAAGCCCTTCACGCATTCCCAGGCGGCGTCGGCGTCGGCGACGTTGTTGAAGGAGAGTTCCTTGCCCTGCAGCTGACGGTAGCCTGCCAGGGCGCCCGCCACGGGCTGAGCGTCGCGGTAGAACGCGGCCGACTGGTGCGGATTCTCGCCGTAGCGCATGTCCTGCAGCTTCTCGAACTGCAGGCTGAGCACCCCGGGCCAGGCGCCGCGCCGGCCGTCCGCGTCGAGCGAGGTCAGGTAGCTGGTGATGGCGCCGTCGTAGGCGGCGGTGTGCGCAAACGCCTTCTGCGCCAGTACAAAGCGCGTGGCGGCGGACACTTCGCCGCCTGCGCGCAGTTCTTCGAGCACCCTGGCGTAATCGGCCGGGTCGACCACCACGGCGACGCCGGCATGGTTCTTCGCCGCTGAGCGCAGCATCGCCGGACCGCCGATGTCGATGTTCTCGATGGCGTCCTCCAGCCGGCAGTCGGGATCGGCGACGGTCGCCTGGAACGGGTAGAGGTTGACGACGACCAGGTCGATCGGCGCGATGCCCGCTTTCTCGATCGCCGCCATGTGCTCGCGCGATTCGCGCCGCGCGAGGATGCCGGCGTGGATCTTCGGGTGCAACGTCTTCACGCGCCCCTCGAGCATCTCCGGCAAGCCGGTGTACGCCGAGACCTCGGTCACCGGCACGCCTTCCTTCTCCAGCAGCTTCGCTGTGCCGCCGGTGGCGAGGAGGGTCACGCCGAGCGACGCGAGCACGCGGGCGAACTCGGCCACGCCCGACTTGTCCGAGACGCTGAGCAGCGCCCGCTTGAGCTTGCTCACCCTTTGATGCGCAGCAACTGCATCTTCTTGCGCAACGTGTTGCGGTCGATGCCGAGCATGGTGGCGGCGTGCGTGAGGTTGCCCTCGGCGCGGCCCAGCACCATCTCGATCATCGGCTTCTCGACGTTCTTCAGCACCATGTCGTAGATCGCCGTCGGCCGCTCGCCGTCCATGTCCTTGAAGTAGCGCTCCAGCGAGCGCTTGACCGCGTCGGAGAGCTCGTTCGTGCGGCTCATGCGGCAAGCCTGCCGAAGTAGTCGTTGACCGCGGCGCGCTGGTGCGCCGCCGCCTCGATGCGTACCACGCTTTGGCGGAAGCTCTCCCCGCCGGGAAGCCTGCGCGCGTACCAGCCCAGGTGCTTGCGCGCCACGCGCAGGCCCTGCTCCTCGCCGTACAGGGCGTAGAGGCCCTCGAGGTGCTCGCGCACCACGGCCTCGATTTCCGCCGGCCCTGGAGCGGGGAGCTCCGTGCCGGTGGCGAGGAAGTGCTCGATCTCGCGGAAGATCCAGGGGCGGCCGAAAGCAGCGCGGCCGATCATCAGGCCGTCGGCGCCGGTATGTTCAAGCACCGCGCGCGCGTCGGCCGGCGTCTCGATGTCGCCGTTGGCAATCACCGGGATGCGCGCCCGCGATTTCACTTCGGCGATGGAATCGTATTCGGCGCGCCCGGCGAAGCCGCAGGCCCGCGTGCGGCCGTGGATGGCGAGCAGCTGCACGCCCGAGTCCTCGGCGATGTGCGCGACGCGAGCGGCGTTGCGCCGCTCCGGGCTCGGCCCGGTGCGGATCTTGAGGGTCACCGGCACGTCCACGGCGGCCACCACCGCCGCGAGAATGCGCGCCACCAGCGCCTCGTTCCCGAGCAGGGCGGAGCCGGCCTGCACGTTGCAGACCTTCTTCGCCGGGCAGCCCATGTTGATGTCGATGATCTGCGCGCCGCGCTCCACGTTGTAGCGTGCGGCGTCGGCCATCATGGCGGGCTCGGCGCCGGCGATCTGCACCGCAACCGGGCCGGGCTCGCCGGCGTGGTCCAGGCGCAGCCGGGACTTGCGCGAGCCGCGCAGCTCGGGGCGCGAGGTCACCATCTCCGAGACCGCGAGGCCGGCGCCGTAGCGCCGCGCCAGGACGCGGAACGGGCGGTCGGTGACGCCCGCCATCGGCGCGACGAACAATGCATTGCGCAGGGTGTGCGCGCCGATTTGCATTCGAGTTTCAGGATGCCGGACGTGAAGGGAACGGCATTCTATAAAAGTTCAGGGCAGCGCGGAAGGTCCGAAGATCATGCGGCGTGCAAAAAAACGTCGCGCGGCCGGCAGGAGGTCAAGACTCGTCAGTGCTGCGCCGCGCGCAGCGCGCGCGAGCGGATGGGTGCCAAGGAAGCCGCGCGCCAGCAGCTCGGTGACGCCGATGGTCGCCGCGGCGTCCAGCCGCCTTTGCGCGGCGAAGCGCGAAAGGGCGGGCGCACCGCCCGGGTCTGCGGCCGCCTGCAAGGTCTGCGCCAGGTCCCACGCGTCGCGCAGGCCGAGGTTCAGGCCCTGGCCCGCAACCGGATGCAGCGTCTGCGCCGCGTTGCCGATGAAGACCGCGAGCCCCTCGACGCGCGAGGCGCGCACGCGCAGCGCGAGCGGCGCGCGCGAGCGCTCGTGCACCGCGGTGAAGCGTCCGGCACGATCGCCGAAAGCGTGTTGCAGTTGCGCAATGAAGTCCTGCGGCGCGGCGCGCGCCAGGGCGGCCGCGCGCTCGGGACGCGCGCTCCATACCAGCGCCCAGCCGCCGGCGAGCGGCAGCAGCGCGAGCGGCCCCTCCGCGGTGAAGCGTTCGTATGCCATGCCCAGCGACGCAGGTTCGGACTCGATGCGCGCCACCACTGCGTCGTACCCGTAGCGCCGTTCGCGCGTTTCCTGCGCCGTGCCTTCGGCGTGGACGGCGAGGCGCGGCGTGTCGAGGGCGTCGCGCTCGATGCGCACGCGCGCGCGCAGCGCCGCCACCAGGTCTGCGTATTGCGTCACGTAGCCGAGCGCCTCGACGCCGGCGTCGCCGGCGTCCATGCGCGTGCGTCCGAACGCGCCGGCCTGCGAGACATGGATCGACGCGATCGGCGTGACGGCAAAAGCGCCCCAGGCGCCGACGCGCTCGAGGATCAGCCGGCTCGCGTGCGACAGCGCGATCGGGCGGAACGCGCCGGGCGCAGCGGGTTTCGGATCGACCAGGCGCACCGCGTGGCGCGAGCCCTGCAGCGCCAGCGCCAGCGTGCAGCCGACCGGCCCGGCGCCGAGGACGAGGATGTCAGCGCCGGGCATCGCGCATCAGCGCTTCGACGTCGGCAATGCTCTTGGGGGCTTCCGCGGTCAGCACCTCGCAGCCGGCTTCCGTCACCAGCACGTCGTCCTCGATGCGCACGCCGATATCGCGCAGCGACTCAGGCACGTCGTCCGCGGCGCGGATGTAAAGGCCGGGCTCCACCGTGAGCGTCATGCCGGGCGCCAGCGCGCGCCACTGGCCGGCCCGCTTGTAATCGCCTGCATCGTGCACGTCCATGCCGAGCCAGTGCCCGGTACGGTGCATGTAGAAGCGCTTGTAGGCTTCCTTCTCCAGCACCGCATCGAGGCTGCCCGGGAGCAGCTTGAGGTCGAGCATGCCTTGCGCAAGCACTTTCACCGCCGCATCGTGCGGCTCGTTCCAGGCATTTCCCGCGCGCACCTTGTCCATTGCCGCGCGCTGTGCCGCGAGCACCAGTTCGTAGACCTCGCGCTGCGCGCCGCTGTAGCGGCCGTTGATCGGGAAGGTGCGCGTGATGTCGGCGGCGTAGCCGTCGAGCTCGCAGCCGGCGTCGATCAGCAGCAGAGCCCCGCCGGCGAGCGGCGCGTCGTTGGACACGTAATGCAGGACGCAGGAGTTGGCGCCGCCCGCCACGATCGGCCAGTAGGCCGGGAACTGCGCGCCGTTGCGGCGGAACTCGTAGAGCAGCTCGGCCTCGATCTCGTACTCGTTACGCCCCGGGCGCGTGGCCTGCATGGCGCGCCGGTGCGCGCCGGTGGAGATGGCTGCGGCCCTGCGCATCACCGCGAGCTCGTGCGCGTCCTTCACCAGGCGCATGTCGTCGAGCGGCGCGCGCACATCGTGCAGCTGCTGCGGCGCGGCCACGCCGCTCCTCGCGTTGGCGCGCACCGCATTCAGCCAGCGCATCGCGCGCGCGTCCCACTCGGGGTCGGCGCCCACGGGGTACCACAGCGCGGGCCGGTCGGCGAGCAGGGCGCTCATCGCCTCGTCGAGCTTCGCCATCGGCTGCGCCTCGTCGAAGCCGAAGCGCTCGCGCGCGCCCTCGGGACCGTGGCGCAGGCCGTCCCAGGCCTCGCGCTCCGCGTTGCGCTCGCGGCAAAAGAGGATCGAGCGCGGCGCTGCATCCGCGACGATCACCAGCACGGCCTCGGGCTCCTGGAAGCCGGTCAGGTAATGGAAATAGCTGTCGTAGCGGTAGGGGTAGTGCGTGTCGCGGTTGCGCGCGCGCTCCGGAGAGGTCGGAATCACCGCGACGGCGCCGGGCATCGCCTGCGCAAGGCGCTGCCTGCGCGCCGCGCGCACCGCCACGTCCTGCATCAGATCGTTTGCTTTCATGTTCCGGCCCTCGTCCTTGGGCGCAGCAGTGCGTTGAGCTCGGCGAGCCGCGCGGCGGTGCCGGCGTCGCGCCACAGCCCCCGGTGCAGCTCGCCCGAGAGCCGGCCCGCGTCGGCCGCCGCGCGCAGCAGCGGCGCCAGTTGCGCCTTGTCGCCCGGGTGCACCGGCGCCACCAGCGCCGGATGCACGAGCGCGATCCCCGTGTAAGTGTAGCGCGACGCCGCGGCATTGCCGGCCTTGCCCGCCGCGAGCGTGAAGTCGCCCGCCGCATGGTGCGGCGGATTGGGCGCCAGCACCAGGTGCGCGAGGTGGCCTTCGAGCGCGCGGGCGCGCAGGGTGGCGAGGTCGAAATCGCAGTACACGTCGGCGTTGACCAGAGCGAAGGGCGTCGCGCCAAGCAGGGCGCGCGCGCGGGCGATGCCGCCCGCGGACTCGAGCGCCTGAGCCTCGCGCGAATAGGCAATCGACACGCCGAAAGCACTGCCGGTGCCTAGATACGCCTCGATGCGCTCGCCTAGCCAGGAGACGTTGATCACCACTTCACGGAAGCCCGCCGCGGCGAGCCGCTCGAGCTGCCAGGCGATGAGCGCCTTGCCGCCGGCCTCGACCAGGGCCTTGGGCACCTGGTCGGTGAGCGGGCGCAGCCGCTCGCCGCGCCCGGCCGCGAGGATCATGGCCTTCATCGCTCGAGCTCGTCGAGCAGGCGCGCAAGCGGCGCGAGTGCGGCATAGCGCCGGGCCACCGCGCGCGCGTAAGCGATGAAGCGCGGCGTGTCGGCGACATACTTGTCCTTGCCGTCGCGATGCGTCAGCCGTGCAAAGATGCCCAGCACCTTCAGGTGGCGTTGCAGACCCATCCATTCGAAGGCGCGCCAGAACTCGGAGAAATCGGCGGCCACCGGCAGGCCGGCCTTGCGCGCCCGCTCCCAGTAGCGCACTGTCCAGTCGAGCACCTGCTCGTCCTCCCAACTGAGAAAGGCATCGCGCGTCAGGCAGGCGATGTCGTAGCTGATCGGGCCGATGACGGCGTCCTGGAAGTCGAGCACCCCGGGATTGGGCTCGCTCACCATCAGGTTGCGCGGCATGTAGTCGCGGTGCACGTACACCGCCGGTTGCGCCAGCGCGCTCTGCGCAAGTAAGGCGCAGACGGATGCAAACGATGCCGCCTGTGCGGCGCCGAAGGGTCGCGCGAGGTGGCGCGCCACGTACCACTCCGGAAACAGCGCCATCTCGCGTCGCAGGAGAGCCTCGTCATAGGGCGGCAGCTCGCCCGGTCGCGTTGCCAGCTGCCACTTGACCAGTGCGCCAATCGCGTCGCCCATCAGCGCGCCGGCGTTATCCTGGTTCAGCGCGTCGAGGTAGGTTTCGGCGCCCAAGTCGTCGAGCAGCAGGAAGCCCTGCGCCAGGTCCCGGGCGTGGATGCGCGGCGCGTGCACGCCGGCTGCGCGCAGCAGCTCCGCGACGTGCAGGAACGGGCCGCAGTCCTCCTTGCCTGGAGGTGCGTCCATGGCGACGAAGCTGCGCCCGTCGGCAAGCGTGGCGCGGAAATACCGGCGGAAGCTCGCGTCCGCGGATGCGGGGGCGAGCGTGAAGTCCGGGCCTGCCAGCGGCCCGGCGAGCCAGCGCGTGAGCGCAGCGAGCCTGTTGTCCACGGGGTGCGTTGCGCGTTGCGTGGTAATGTGCGATTTTACCTGCATAAGCGCGTTTTCTCTTTGATCTCCATGCGGTTTTCCACAGCGCCGCTGCTTGCGCTGCTCGCCGCCGCCCTTGCGCAGGCGCAGCAGGAAGAAGCGCCCGCGACCATCGACGCGCAAAGCATCGAGGGCATCGCGGGCCTGGAAGTGACCGCGCGCGGCGGGGTGGAGTTCAGGCAGGACGACACGACCATCTACGCCGACTACCTCAAGTTCAACCGCGAGTTCGGGCGCCTGGAGGCGGAGGGCGGCGTGCGCCTGCAGCAGGGCGGCGATCGCTTCAACGGATCGCGGTTGCGCTACGACACCAGGGACCACACCGGCGTGCTCGAGGAACCCGCTTTTGTGATGCGCCGCGGGCAGACCGCGCGGGGCGGCGCCGAGCGCGTGGAATTCCTCGGCCTGAACCGCTTCCGCCTGAGCGGCGCGCACTTGACCACTTGCGAGCCGGGCAACGACGACTGGCGCGTCGAGGCGCGCGAGATCGAACTGGACTACGACGAGCAGACCGGCATCGCGCACGGTGCGCGGCTGCGATTTCTCGGCGCCACCATCCTCGGTGCGCCCTACGCCTCCTTTCCGCTGGAGAACCGGCGCAAGAGCGGCATGCTGGCGCCGCATTACGCGCAGACCTCGCTGCGCGGCGCGGAGATCGGCGTGCCGTTCTACTGGAACATCGCGCCCGAGCAGGACGCCACCATCACGCCCGTATTCATGTCCAAGCGCGGCGAGCAGTTGAGGACGCACTACCGCTACCTCGATGCGAAGTCCTTCGGCGAAGCGCGCGTCGAGTACATGCCGGAGGACCGCGTGCTGGGCACGAGCCGGGCCGGCTACTCCTGGCAGCACGAGCAGCGCTTCTCGCCGGCGCTGCTCGGCCGCCTCGACCTGAACCAAGTCTCGGACGACACCTACTTCGTCGACCTCTACAGCCAGGTGCGGCTGGTGTCGACCGGCAACCTGCAGCGCGACGCCTACCTGCAGTACACGGGCTCGCTCGCGGGCGCCTCCTATGTCGCGCAGGCGCGCGTGCAGCGCTTCCAGACCCTGCAGGATCCCCTGGCGCCTATCGAGAGCCCCTATCACCGCGTGCCGCAACTCAACCTTGGCGTTACGCGCAACGACATCGGCGGCCTGCTGGATGCCGCGGTGCCGGCCGAGTACGTGCGCTTTACCCATCCGACACTGGTCGAAGGCGAGCGCGCCTCGATCTCGCCCGTGCTGGCGACGCCGCTGGTTGCGCCCGGCTATTTCGTGACGCCCAAAGCCGGCATGCGGGCCGTGGGCTACAGCCTGACGCGGCCGAATCCAGGGCAGGCGGAGCGCCAGAACTACAACATTCCGTGGTTGAGCCTGGACAGCGGGCTGGTGTTCGATCGCGACAGCAACTGGTTCGGCAGCGCCCTGACGCAGACGCTGGAGCCGCGCCTTTATTACGTCTACGCCGCCTACCGCAACCAGGACCAGGCGCCGCTGTTCGACACGGCGCTCGCCGATTTCACCTACGCGCAGCTGTTCAACGAGAACCGCTTCGTGGGCGGCGACCGCTTCGGCGACGCCAATCAGATCACCGCGGCGTTGACCACGCGCCTGCTGGGCGCGGGCGGCCAGGAGATGCTGCGCGCGACGCTCGGGCAGCGCTACTACTTCGACAACGAGCGCGTAGGTCTGACCCCGACATCGACGCTGCGCACCTCGAGCGATTCCGACTGGCTGGCGTCGGTGGGCGGGCGCATCGGAAGCCATTGGGCCTTCGACACCACGTGGCAGTACAACCCGCGCGAGGCGGTCACCGAGCGCTCCGGGGTGTCGTTGCGCTACAACCCGGAAATCGCCAAGGTGCTGAACGCCAGCTACCGCTTCCAGCGCGATGTGCAGAGCCAGGTGGATCTTTCCGCGCAGTGGCCGGTCAAAGCAGGCTGGTATGCGGTCGGCCGCTACAATTACTCACTGCGCGACAAGCAGCTCCTCGAAGGCGTCGCCGGCATTGAGTACAACGGCGGCTGCTGGGTGTTCCGCGGGGTGTTCCAGCGGCTGCAGGCGGCGACCGAAGTGACATCCTCGCAGTTCCTGTTCCAACTCGAGTTCAGCGGCTTCGGGCAGATCGGCACCGACGAAACGCTGACGCTCCTGCGGCGCACCGTGCCGGGGTACTCGGTGACCAATCCGGGCGACCAGTCGCTGGTGCCGCCCAGCCTGCGCCCGCGCCTGCCGTTCCAGCAGGTGTACTGATGCGCGTGCTGCTGCTTGCCGCACTGCTCGCCGGCGCCGCGCCGGATGCGCCGGCGCAGCGGGGCGGGCTCGTTGACCGCATCGTCGCCGTGGTAAACAAGGACGTGATCACTGCCAGCGAGCTTGCCGAGCGGACGGCGTTCGCCGAGCGCCAGTTGCGGCGGGAGAACATCGCCTTGCCCGAGCGCGCGCTGCTGGAGCGCCAGATGCTCGAGCGCCTGGTCCTCGAGAAGGCGCAACTGCAGCTGGCGGCCGACAGCGGGCTGCGCGTGGACGAGCTGCAGCTGGACCGCGCCGTGCAGCGCATCGCCGAAGGCAACAAGGCCACGCTCGCCGAGTTCCGCAGTCGGCTTGAGGGCGAGGGCGTGGCGTTCGACAAGTTCCGCGCCGACGTGCGCCAGCAGATCCTGCTGACGCGGCTGCGCGAGCGCGAGGTGGACGACCGCGTGCAGGTGAGCGACAGCGAGATCGACATCTTCCTGGAGGTCAACCGGGCCACCGCCGGTGCAGTGGAGTACAACGCCGCGCATGTCCTGGTGCGCATCCCGGAGCAGGCGGCCCCGGAGCGCATCGAACAGGCGCGGGCGCGCGCCGAGAAGGCACGCGCCGACGCGATGGCGGGCGGCGACTTCGCGCGCCTCGCGGCGAGTACTTCGGATGCCGCCGATGCGCTGCAGGGCGGATCCCTCGGCTGGCGCGCCTCGAGCCGCCTGCCCGAACTGTTCGCCGACGCGCTGAAGACCATGCAGCCCGGAGACGTGAGCGGCGTGCTGCGCAGCCCGGCCGGGTTCCATGTGCTCAAGCTGCTCGAGCGCCGTGGCGCGGGCTTGGCCGCCCCGGTGACGCAGACTCGCGCGCGCCACATTCTGGTCAAGACCAGCGAGGTGGTGTCGGAAGCGGATGCGCTGCGGCGGCTCGCCGGGTTGCGCCAGCGCATCGCCGGAGGCACCGACTTCGCGGAGCTGGCGCGGCTCAATTCCGAGGATGGCACCGCGGCGCGCGGCGGCGAATTGGGCTGGGTGCATCCCGGCGACACGGTGCCGGAGTTCGAGCGCGCCATGAACGCGCTCAAGCAGGGCGAGCTGAGCGAGCCGGTGCGCACGCCGTTCGGCTTCCACCTGATCGAGGTGCTGGAGCGGCGCACGGCGGACCTGAGCACGGAGCGCCAGCGGCTGCAGGCGCGCCAGGCGCTGCGCGAGAGGAAGGCGGAGGAGGCCTACCAAGAGTGGCTGCGCCAGCTGCGCGACCGCACCTATGTCGAGATGCGGCTGGAGGAGCGGTGATCAGGGTCGCGCTCACTTCGGGCGAGCCGGCGGGCATCGGGCCGGAGCTATGCGTCGCGGTGGCGAGGAAGATTCGCGGCGCGCGGCTCGTCGCCATCGGCGACAGGAGCCTGCTGCGGGGTTGCCCTCATATTGAACACGTGGCGCTCGCGGCACCGCGCAAGGCGGGCAAGCTCGAGCCCGCCAACAGCCGCTACGTCCTGCAGGTGCTCGATCGCGCGATCGACGGCTGCCTCGGCGGCGAGTACGACGCGATGGTCACCGCGCCGGTGCACAAGGGGGTGATCAACGATGCGGGAATCCCCTTCACCGGGCACACGGAGTACCTGGCCGCACGCGCAGGCAACCCGCACGTAGTGATGATGCTGGTGGGCGGGGGTCTGCGCGTGGCGCTTGCCACCACGCACCTTGCGCTCAAGGATGTGCCGCGCGCGATCACGCGCGAAGGATTGGTCGCGACACTGTGGGTGATCCACAGGGACCTGAAGAAGCGCTTTGGCATCCGGCGGCCGCGCATCCTGGTGTCCGGGCTGAATCCGCACAGCGGCGAGTCGGGGCACCTTGGGTCCGAGGAGCGCGACGTGATCGAGCCGGCAATCGCCGACGCAAGGAAGCTGGGCATCGCTGTGCAAGGCCCGATTCCGGCCGATACGCTGTTCGTGCCTTCGCGGCTCAAAGGTGCGGACTGCGCGCTCGCCATGTACCACGACCAGGGGCTGCCGGTGCTCAAGTACGCGAGCTTCGGCGCCGGCGTGAACGTGACGCTCGGACTGCCGTTCGTGCGCACCTCGGTGGACCACGGCACGGCGCTCGAGATCGCGGGGAAGGGCAAGGCCGATCCCGGCAGCCTGATCGAGGCAGTCAAGCTTGCCGTCAAGCTCGCATCGGCCGCGTAAGAGGTTTGGGCAGCACTTCCTGCACGACCCGGGGGTGGTCCGCAAGATCGTCGAGGCGATCGCGCTTGCGCCGGAGGATGTCGTCGTCGAGATAGGGCCGGGGCAGGGCGTGCTCACGCTGCCGCTCCTGGAGCGGGTCAAACGGCTGGAAGTCATCGAAATCGACCGTGACCTGGCCGCCGCACTGCCCGGCGATCGGATCAAGGTACATGTCGAGGACGCGCTGGAGTTCGACTTCGGCATGTTTCCGAAGGGCGTGCGCATCGTCGGCAACCTGCCGTACAACATCTCCACGCCCCTGCTGTTTCACCTCGCGCGCTACGCGGACCGGGTGCGCGACATGCACTTCATGCTCCAGCTCGAGGTGGTGGAGAGGATGGTGGCGAAGCCCTCGACGCCGGAGTACGGACGGCTGTCGGTCATGCTGCAGACGCGTTTCATGATGCAAAAACTGTTTCGCGTCGGGCCTGGGGCGTTCAAGCCGCCGCCGAAGGTGGACTCGGCGGTGGTGCGGTTGGTGCCGCTGGCTGCGCCGCTCGGATGCGACGAGAAAGTCTTCGAGCAGGTGGTGCGGGAGGCGTTCAGCGCCCGGCGCAAGACGCTGCGCAATGCACTGTCGCTCAAGGCCGAGGATTACGTTGCTTTGGGCATCGATCCGAGGCTGCGGCCGGAGAACCTCTCGCCGTTGGACTACGTGCGGATCGCCTGTTGCTTGTCGCGATAGTAAGTCAGCGCACCCGTTTGCGGGCGGTCGCCATTGCGCCGGCGGCTAGGGCTCGCTTGGATCCCCTGAGGTATGCGCGCAAAACCTTGTTCACAGATGCCGAATTCTTGAACCGCTTTGCGACATCCGGTTCAAGGACTACCACGTTGGTGCCCTCGAGGTAGCGCTTGTAATACTTGCCTCGGACGGCGCCCGAGAAGTCGTATTCGGACCGCATCTCGGGTTCGGAAACCTTCAGGGGCTTAGGACTCATATATGGTTGCGGCGAGTGGATCGCCGTACACGGTGGTCGCTTCCTGAAACGAGACGCCGTGCTTTCTTACGCTCGCGCGCTCCTTCTTCGGGTCCCATTCAAATTTCATTCGCCCACTTCGGGGTGGAATCTGCGAGATTTAACGTCGCATTCAGCGGCGCGCTTCAGCGCGTCCGCTGCAATAGCAGGTTGGACAGCATTGCATGAAGCTGCGGACCATCAGCTTAAACTTTCGATAGCTGGAAGATTGCTTTGAGATCCTTGCTGGGGAGCGTGTCGCGCACCCATCGGAACGAGCCGGCATCGCGCATGGCGACCGCAGCTTCGCGCACGGCCGCGAAAGCCAGTCGGGCTAACGCGCCTCCCACACTGATGCGTTTGACGCCCACATCAGCGAGTTGCTGCGCGGTGATGTCGGGGTCCGCCGCGCTCATCACGACATTGAGCGGCTTCGGCACGGCCGCAGCGACTTGCCGGATTGTTTCGAGATCACGCAAGCCCGGCGCGTAGAGCACGTCCGCTCCGGCAACCGCGAACGCCTGTAAGCGATGGATAGTGTCGTCGAGGTCGGGTCGTCCATGCAGGTAGTTCTCGGCCCGCGCGGTGAGAATAAACGGGAACGGGAGGGAGTGCGCTGCCCGGGCTGCGGCGGCAACCCGTTCGACGGCCAGATCGAAGTCGTAGATGGGCTTAGCAGCATCGCCCGTGGCATCCTCGATCGAACCTCCCACGATACCCGCATCGGCGGCCAATCGGATGATCGTGGCTGCTTCATCGGGATCATCGGCGTATCCGTTCTCGAGATCCGCGTTCACGGGAAGTTCCGTGGCCGATGCAATCTCACGACAGTTGGCGATTAGCTCCTCGCGAGCGATAGAAAGAGTGCCGTCGACGCGTCCGCGGGAGCTCGCGAACCCGAGACTGGTTGTCGCCAATGCTTCGAAACCAAGCGAGGCAAAAAGCTTCGCCGTGCCGGCGTCCCATGGGTTGGGCATGATGAAGATTCCGGATCGCTCATGCAGCGCACGGAACGACCGTGCCTTTTCAGCTTGCGTACGCATGGTCAACTCCTCTCTTCAGCAATTCTCGACCGTGGGTCGTCCGCCTCGCAGAGCCAATGCGGCCCAACGTAATGTGAACTCCCTAAACGGAGGTCAATTGGACACCTGACCACCTCAGCCTGTCATCTTTGCGAACCAAATCATCGAACTATCTCGGCGCCTTATATCAGCGCAGGCGCGTAACAACGCCTCAAGCGCATGCGTAGCAGGAGATAGGCTGCAGCAGCAGGAGAGACTACCGCGGATTCAATGACTTCTACGAGCGCGAGCCCCTCCGCTCGATGAACTCGATCTTGTAGCCGTCCGGATCCTCGACGAAGGCGATCACCGTGGTGCCGCCCTTCACCGGGCCGGCCTCGCGCGTGACCTTGCCGCCCTTCATCCGGACCGCGTTGCACGCGGTCTCGGCGTTGGCCACTTCGACGGCGAGGTGGCCGAAGGCTCCGCCCATCTCGTACTTCGGCACGCCGTAGTTGTAGGTGAGCTCGATCACCGAGGCCTTGTCCTCGGTGTCGTAGCCGACGAAGGCAAGCGAGTATTTCTGCTCTGGCCGGTCGGTGGTGCGCAGCACCTTCATGCCGAGCACCTCGGTGTAGAACTTGACGGCGCGACCCAGGTCGCCCACGCGCAGCATCGTGTGGAGAAGTCTCATGGGGCCAGTCTACAGCGTCTCCTGCTGCGCCTCGATCCAGGACTTCACTTGCGCGATGACCTCCTTCGGCGCTCGCCCGGCGGTTTTTACCAGCGGCCCGATGCGCACGGTCACGGTTCCGGCACGCTTCAGGAACGCGTTGCGCGGCCAGAATTTCCCCGCGTTATGCGCCACCGGCACCACCGGCACGCCGCAATTCACCGCCAGCCACGCCCCGCCCTGCTGGTACGCGCGCTTCTGCCCGGGCGGCACGCGCGTGCCCTCGGGATAGATCACCACCCAGAAGCCCTGCGCCAGCCGCTCCCGCCCTTTGCGCGCCAGTTCGCGCATCGCCGCCACGCCGCGGGCGCGGTTGATGGCGATGGGGCTCATCAGCGCGAGTCCCCAGCCGAAGAACGGAATCCAGAGGAGCTCGCGCTTCAGCACCTGCACCTGCGGCGGGAAGATCTCCTGGAAGGCGAGGGTCTCCCAGGCCGACTGGTGCTGGGACAGGATCACCGCAGGCTCGTCGGGCAAGTGCTTGCGCCCCTCGATCTTCCAGCGGATGCCGCACAGCACCCACGCCAGCCAGAGCATCAGCCGCGACCAGGCGGAAATGAGGCGGTAGCGCGCCATGCGCGGCAGCGGGAAGCTGAGCAGCGCGACGATCGCGTAAGGCGGGGTGACGAGGACCAGCGCGAGCGCAAAGAGCGCCGAGCGCAGCACCGTCATGGAGCGTACTGCGCGCCAAAAGCGGCGAGGTCGGGGAAAATGACAGTCCCCGCCGGCAGGCCACCCGCATCGCGCGTCTTCGTGCCCTTGCCGGTCAGCACCAGCACCGGCCGCGCGCCGGCGGCCACGGCGGCCTGCAGGTCGCGCAGGGAATCCCCCACCATCGGCACGCCCTCGAGTTCGACGTTCATGCGCTTGGCGATCTCGAGCAGCATGCCGGGCTTGGGCTTGCGGCATTCGCAGTTGGAGTCCCCGGCGTGCGGACAGAAGAAGATCGCGTCGATGCGCCCGCCCGCCAGGTGCACTGCACGGTGCATGGTGTCGTGGATCGCGTTCAGCGTCGCCATGTCGAACAGGCCGCGGCCGATGCCCGACTGGTTGGTCGCCACCACCACGCGCCAGCCGTTCTGGGTGAGGCGCGCGATCGCCTCGACGCTCCCCTTGATCGGCATCCACTCCGCCGGCGACTTGATGTGCTGGTCGCTGTCGTGGTTGATGGTGCCGTCGCGGTCGAGGATGACGAGTTTCAAGCCGCGAGCCTGGACAGGTCGGCGATGCGGTTCATGGTGGCGTGCAGCCTGCCGAGAAAGCCGATGCGGTTCTGCCGCACCGCGGCATCCTGGTCCATCACCAGCACCTTGTCGAAGAAAGCGTCCACCGGCGCCTTGAGCGCCGCGAGCGCTTTCAGCGCGCCGGTGTAATCGCCGGCGCGGAACGCGGCCTCGAAGCTGGGCTGCACCGAGGCGAATGCGCTGGCGAGCTGCTTTTCCTCCGCCTGGCTGAACAGCGCGGCATCGAAATCGGTGGACACGCTGCCGGCCTGCTTGAGGATGTTGGCGATGCGCTTGTTCGCCGCGGCCAGGCTCGGGGCCTCAGGCAGCTGCGCGAATGCGCGCACTGCGTCGAGCTGCTTTGGCACCTGGTCCAGGCGCACCAGCATGCGGCCGAGCACCGCTTCGATCTCCGTCATGCTGTAGCCGCGCTCGGCCAGGTAGCCGCGCAGCCGCTCGCGCACGAACACTTCCACTTCGGTCTGCGCCTGCGCGATCTCTTTCGGCAGTACCCGGTAGGCGGCATTGAGCAGGTCCTGCAGCGCCACCGGGAAGGCGCGCTCGACCAGGATGCGGACCACGCCGAGGGCGGCGCGGCGCAATCCGTAGGGATCCTTCTCGCCCGTGGGCTGCAGCCCGATGCCGAAGAATCCGGCCAGCAAGTAGAGCTTGTCGGCGAGCGCCACCGCGCAGGCGATGGGGCTCTGCGGCAGCTCGTCGCCGGCGTAGCGCGGGCGGTAGTGCGTCTCGATCGCCTCGGCCACCTGCGGCGGCTCGCCGTCGTGCAGCGCGTAGTAGCGCCCCATGATTCCCTGCAGCTCGGGGAACTCGCCCACCATGCCGGTCAGCAGGTCGGCCTTGCACAGCTCCGCCGCGCGCTCGGCCAGCTTGTCGTCGGCGTTCAGCGCGCGCGCCACCATGCCGGCAAGGATCTTCATGCGCTGCACGCGCTCGAGCTGCGTGCCGAGCTTGTGGTGGAACACCACCTTGGCGAGCTGCGGCACGCGCTCCTCGAGCCGCTGCCTGCGGTCCTGGCGGTAAAAGAAGCGCGCGTCCTCCAAGCGCGGGCGCACCACGCGCTCGTTGCCGCTCACGACGTGGCGCGCGTCGGCGAGCTGCATGTTCGAGACGATGAGGAATTTCGGCAGCAGCATCCCGCCGCCGTCGAACAGCGGAAAATATTTCTGGTTCTGCCGCATGGTGAGGATCAGGCACTCCTGCGGCACCTCCAGGTACGCCGGATCGAACTGCCCCACGTAGACGGACGGGTGCTCGACCAGCGCCGTCACCTCGCCGAGCAGGCCCTGGTAGTCGCCGAGGCCAGCCTTGAGTTGCCTGGCTTTCGCCTGCAGTTGGCGCTCGATTTCCGTGCGGCGCGCCGCGAAGTCCGCCAGCACCATGCCCTCGTCGCGCAATTGCGCCTGGTAGCTGTCAGCGTCGTGCAGCGCGATCCGGTCCTTGCCCATGAAACGGTGGCCGCGTGTCTGCCTGCCCGAGGCGAGGCCAAGGACCGTGCCCGGGACCACCTTCGCGCCGTGCAGCATCACCAGGCCGTGCACTGGCCGCACGAATTGCGCTTCGCCGTCGCCCCAGCGCATCACCTTGGGCACCGGCAGGGCCTTGAGCGCCGCTTCGACCCGCTGGGCGAGGACGTTGACGAGCAGGACGCCGGGCAGGGTACGTTCCACGGCGTAGACGGCGCCCTTCGCCGTTTCGACCTTGATCAGCTGCACTGTGTCGACCCCGTGTTTGCGGGCAAAGCCGGACACGGCCTGCTCCGGGGCCTTTGCCGACGGCCCCAACACCCGGTCACGCGACTGCGCCGCCTCCGCGCGCACGTGCGAGATGGAAACGGCCAGGCGCCGCGGCGTCGCGAAGTGGCGCGACGCGCTCTCGCTGGTACGCAAGCCGGCCTGCTCGAGGTCGTTGGTGAGGTGGTCTCTGAAGCTGCGCCCCAGCGCGTCCAATGCCTTCGGCGGCAGCTCCTCGGTGAGGATCTCGACAAGGAGGTTTTCCGCCCGCGGCGGCGCGGAGGACTTCTTCGCCATCGCCTAGCCCCGCCCCATGGGGAAGCCGAGCGCCTCGCGCGAATCGTAGTAGGCCTGCGCCACCGCTCGCGCGAGGGACCTCACGCGGCCGATGTAGGCGGCGCGCTCGGCGACCGAGATCGCGCCGCGCGCCTCGAGCAGGTTGAAGGCGTGCGAGGACTTCAGCACCATCTCGTAGGCGGGCAGCACGCATTGCGCCTCGATCAGGCGCTTCGCCTCTGCCTCGAAATCGCCGAAGTGGCGGAACAGCATCTCCTGGTTGGACAGTTCGAAGTTATAGCGCGACTGCTCCACCTCGTTCTGGTGATAGACATCGCCGTAGCTGACACCCGTCGTCCACGCCAGGTCGAAGATGGACTCCTTGCCCTGCAGGGTCATTGCGAGCCGCTCGAGCCCGTACGTGATCTCGCCCAGCACCGGCTTGCAGGCGAGCGATCCGACTTCCTGGAAGTAGGTGAACTGGGTGATTTCCATGCCGTCCAGCCAGACCTCCCAGCCCAGTCCCCACGCGCCGAGCGTGGGCGACTCCCAGTCGTCCTCGACGAAGCGGATGTCGTGCTCCTGCGCCTCGATGCCGAGCGCCGCGAGGGAGGCGAGGTAGCGCTCCTGGATGTCGGCGGGCGAGGGCTTCATCACCACCTGGTACTGGTAGTAGTGCTGCAGCCGGTTGGGGTTCTCGCCGTAGCGCCCGTCCTTCGGGCGGCGGGAGGGCTGCACATAGGCGGCATTCCACGGCTCGGGGCCTATGGCGCGCAGGAAAGTCGCGGTGTGGAAGGTGCCGGCGCCCACTTCCATGTCGTAAGGCTGCAGCAGCACGCAGCCCTGGCGGTCCCAGAACTCGTTCAAGCGCAGGATCAACTGCTGGAAAGTGAGCATCGCGGGCGAGATGTTACCGGCTGCGCCACGCCAGCGCGACGAGCAGGAGCAGCGCCACGCATGCCGCGAGCACCGGCCAGTCGCCGAAGCGCACATAGGGCGTGGCCCCGGAATAGCCCTGCACCACGGCGTCCAGGCGCCCCTCCGCGAAAGACGCGAGCTGCGCCAGCACGCGCCCGTCGCGGCCGACCACCGCCGTAATCCCGGTATTGGTGGCGGTCAGGTGCATGCGACCGGTTTCGAGCGCGCGAGCGCGCGCGATCTGCAGGTGCTGCGCGGGCGCGAGCGAATCGCCGAACCACGCGACATTGGAGACGTTCACCAGCAGGGTCGCCTCGGGCAGCTGGCGGATGAGCTCGTTGCCGTAGGCGTCCTCGTAGCAGACGTTGGCCGCGACGCGCTGTCCGGCCACCTGCAAAGGGCGCTGCACGGCGGCGCCGCGCGAAAAATCCGCCAGCGGGACAGACAGTACGCGGACGATCCAGCCGAAGCCCGGCGGCACGAATTCGCCGAAAGGCACCAGGTGCACCTTGTGGTAGAGCTGCCGCGGCGAGACGCCGAAACTGACGACGCTGTTGTAATACGCGCCGGAGGCGGCGCGGGTGGGCGCGCCGAGCAGCAGGTCGCCGCCATTGCGCTTAGCGGCGGCATCCAGGCGTTCGAGGTAGGCCGGGTCCACGCTGTCCAGCATGCGCGGCA